>Ga0075464_10000500_pt1 | contig 17256 bp, 14 predicted proteins | sample DEB19_08_DNA_5_FD_75068 | JGI IMG/M metagenome (GOLD analysis project Ga0075464, IMG submission 75068) | Aqueous microbial communities from the Delaware River and Bay under freshwater to marine salinity gradient to study organic matter... | ecosystem: Environmental > Aquatic > Marine > Coastal ...
ATAGCCGTTTCAATAAAATCATGGCCATCTGCATGCACTCCCTTGATTGCTACAAATACACAACCCGGACTCACTTTTCTTGAATCAATTTGAATATCATTCACAGTTATTTGGATAGCCCCTACTACTTCCCGAAGTGCAACACCAAATAATATAGATTGTAGTTCTTTCATTAGTTTAATTCAATTTGAATTTGTTGTCCTTTTTGAATGAATTGACCTTGAACGATACTTTGTTTTGTAACCTTTCCTTTTCCTACACACTTCACTAGCAGCCCCTTCTTTTCACATAACCATAATGCATCCTGCAATTTCATACCCGTAATATTTGGCATGGTAGTATCTGACAACATTTGCTGAGACGCCTTTATCTTTTTACCATTTCCTTCTACCGCTACCCAGTCATTATTTGAAGATGAATCCTGATACTTTAAGGACAACTGGTTAGCAATTGTTTTTAAAGACATTTTAGAAACCGAATATTTAAATGCTTGACTGTCCTTTAATTGAACAACAGGTGCAATCCCTAATTTGTTTTGAATATACGTGGAATATAATCTGTCAGAAATTTCCTTAAATACTGGACCAGCAACTGCAGCGCCATAAAACACAGGTGCATGTGCTCGGTTTTTAATAATAACTACACAAGTATATTGAGGATTGTCTGCCGGAAAATATCCTGCAAAAGAAGATTGATAAATACCTTCTCCATAGCCTTTGTTCCCGTTGGCAACAAGGGCTGTTCCTGTTTTACCAGCTACTTTATACAAGCTATTTTTAAAAAGTGTTTTAGCGGTGCCATTAATACAAACCCCCTCTAAAGCGATATGCAAATCTCTGATTGTAGTTGGTTTACATAATTGCGGATTGTACACTTTAGGTAAAAACTTTTTTATTACTCTTCCTTCCTCTTGAATAGAATTCACTAAATATGGTCTCATCATCACTCCATTATTGGCAATAGCATTATACAAATTCAATGTTTGAATAGGTGCGATTTCAATATTATAACCAAAGGCCATCCATGGCAATGTAGTAGGCCCCCACATTTTGCTACCTGGCTTTACAATTCTAGGCTGCTTCTCGCCAATTAAGTCAATTCCTGATGTGGAATCTAATCTTAACTTGGTCAAGTGTTTAAAATATTCCTCTACATTATTGTTATAATGTGTCATTGCAATTTTTGCCATACCCACATTTGAACTTTCTTCAAATGCTTCTAAAACAGTTGCTTGGTGCTTGCCATGTTTTTCTGAATCATAAACAGTTTGATTGGCAACTCTCCATACGCCACCTTCCAAATCCACCGTAGAATTTAATGTCACTTTACCGTCCTCCAAAGCAGAAAGCAAGGTCACTAACTTAAATGTAGATCCGGGCTCTGTAGGTGTCATTGCATAATTCAAGTCTTCTCTATAAACACCTTCACCCATCTTACCCAAATTTGCAATCGCTTTTATTTTCCCAGTTTTCACCTCCATAACCATTGCTATACCATAAGTAGCTTGATTCTTAATCATCATTCTCATCAATGCATTCTCGGTAACTTCCTGAATGAATACATCTAGTGTACTTACAATATCTTTTCCTGTTTCCGGTGCGATTTCAAATTCACCTTCCTCCACCGGAACAGTTACTCCACCTGCTATAGCACGTACCAATTGACGACCATTTCGGCCATTCAATACTGTATCATACGACAACTCTAATCCAACTTTATTTTCGTCACGCGCTAATCCTATTGTTCTATACCCAATGTTTTCGTATGGATTTAATCTCACATTTTTTTCTTGTGCGATCATACCACTTTTATATCTTCCTAATTTAAATAATGGGAATTTTGATAAGGATAAATATTGTCTATAATCAATCTTCTTTTTAAACTCATAGTTTCCTTCCCTCGCCTCATATGCTGCAGTCAAATCCGACTTGTATTTATCGGCTGATTGATCTTTAAATAAGCCTGCAAGCGCGATTGACAATGAATCAATATTTTCTCTAAATATTTTACCATTTTTTTCGTGCAATGGTTCTACTCTAAAATCAATTGTAATATCAAACTGAGGAATATTGGTACTCAGCATTTGACCATCCTCACTATAGATGGTTCCTCTTGCAGCAGGAATTTCAGCAATACGTTGATGTAAGCTATCACTTAAACCTCTCCAGTATTTTCCTTGTACCTGTTGAATATAAAAGGCCTTGCCCAAAATTGCAAAGCTTACTATGATCACTAAGATATAGCTAAGATAAACCCTCCATAATATGTCGCGTTTTACGTCCATTATTTATTAAGGGTTTGAATTTTTTTCTCTAAGGCTAAACGGATTGGCATTTCCTTTGCAACCACTAATCCATAAGGCGCAACTGCATTCTCAATTTCTACTGCACGGCTACGACGCATTAATTCAGACTTCACAGTCTTATATTCAAATTGTAATTCCTTTAACTCCTTCTTAGTTGCGTTTATTTTTCGGATCGTTTTGTCCGTAAGATGCCCATTCGCTATATAAAGTATAGCGATGAATGCCAAGAACAAAAAGAAACTTATGTTCATGACAATCCACTGGTAGTTAAGAATACTTTTTAAAGCATTCTTAGGGGCTGGGTTAACGGGTACGGACATACGCGGGTTTATAGTCTCTCGGCAGCACGCAATTTTGCGCTTCTGCTTCGATTGTTTTCTTTCATCTCTTTTTCAGTAGCCACTACAGGTTTTTTTGTAATGATCTTCCAAAGCACTTCTTTCGGGGTAGAAAGAAATGGGTGGGCATCTTTTTCTTCTTCTTGCGAAGGACGAAAAGCGTTTTTTACAAGCCTGTCTTCAATAGAATGAAATGTGATGATAACAGCGCGTCCTCCTGGCTTTACAACCAATGGAAGCTGTGCTAAAAAATCCTTCAACACATCCATCTCCTCGTTTACAACAATTCTAATGGCTTGAAAAACTTGTGCCCAATATTTATTAGGATTTCCTTTTACTACAGGTGCAATTAATGTTTTAAAATCTTGTACCGTGTTTAACTTTGTGTGCTTACGATGTGTAACAATATGCTTTGCCAAGGTTTTTGAATTCGTCACCTCGCCATACTGCTCAAACATTTTATGCAACTCCGTTTCACTAAAAGTTTCTATGACTTGCGCTGCGGTTATCTGTTGGCGTTGATCCATTCTCATATCAAAGGGACCATCATACCTTGTTGAAAAACCTCTTGAACCTTCGTCAAACTGATGACTACTAACTCCTAAGTCAGCTAATACACCATCTACTTGGCCAATTTTGTGCAATCTTAAAAACCTTTGCAGGTACTTGAAATTTTCTGGAACAAATAAAACACGGTCATCATTTGGTAAATTATTTTTCGCATCGGCATCTTGATCAAAAGCAATTAAGCGACCCTTGGGTCCAAGTTTTGAAAGTATGCCTCGGCTATGGCCACCGCCACCAAATGTTACATCTACATACACCCCATCAGGTTGTATATTTAGATACTCCATTGTTTCGTGAAATAAGACAGGGATATGGTATTCAGAAGAAGGAATGTTTGATGTAGGGTTGGTCATCGTAATTCCTTAATCTTTTTTATTAATGCCTGCCATTACTTCTTGCGCCAGATTACTAAATTCATCTGCAGAGAAATCCTCAAAGAGCTGTTTATACTTACTCGCATCCCAAATTTCGAAACGGTCTAATGCAGCAGCCAATACAATCTCCTTACCAGGTAAAGCAAACTCTCTTAAAGTTGGAGGCAATAACAGACGGCCTGCGCTATCCATTTCAACCTCCGTAGCTCCACCCAAAAATTGTCGTCTAAACTGGCGCACTTTGGGATCAAAGTCATTCAATTGGCTAATTCTATCTAATATCGTCTGCCAGCTTTTTATCGGATAAAGTGTCAAGCACTTCTCAAACCCCCTACTCACAATAAAACGAGTCTCTCCTTCAGCAAGCTGTTTTTTCAAACTGCCTGGAAGCAAGAAACGCCCTTTTGCGTCTATGGTTGATTGATATTCTCCGTGAAAACCTGTCATTGTTAATAATTAGCGTTTATTTTACCACTTGTTCACACAAAATAACACTTTTTACCACTTTTAAAGGCTAAATGACCCCTTCTAGTTTTCCACAAGAAATGAACCGCCCTGTAAGTCAATGTAGTATTCACTATCCTCGTTTTTTAGGCTATTATCTACAATTTTACCTGTGCATACCTGTGGATAACCGCATTTTAAAGGTTTATAACTCGTGAATAGCTGAAAAAACAAGGCAATCTGTACCTTTGCGCCATGTTTATCAGACCCAAAATTGCCATTCAAGACTTTGACTACCTTCTACCAGATGAGCGAATTGCTTATACACCTGCTCCTTTGAGGTCAGATAGTAAATTATTAGTTTGGGATAAGGAGATAATAGCAGAATCTACCTACAATCAGATTAGTAGTTTTATTCCTGCGAATGCCACTTTGTTATTTAATAATAGCAAAGTGATTGCAGCGAGACTCCTTTTTGAAAAAAATAGTGGCGCACAATTACAACCGCTACCTGACACAGAAACAACGGAAACTAGCAACCCCTTTATTGAAATATTTTGTCTAGAACCAAGCGAAAAGTTTACACCTATTATATTAGCAATGCAAGCCACACAAAAAGTGGAATGGATCTGTTTAATTGGCGGTGCAAAAAAATGGAAGACAGAATACTTGATTAAAGAAATACAACAAGATGATAAAATAATTATTGTAAAGGCGAAAAAAATAAGCCAAGCGGATGGAAAATTTTTAGTTGAATTTTCATGGGACAATATTTCACTTACCTTCTCCGAAATATTAACGATGATTGGAAACATCCCGCTTCCTCCATACATCCATAGAAAAGCAACAGCAGAAGATATTGACAGATATCAAACAACCTATGCAATCGAAGAAGGATCAGTCGCTGCTCCAACAGCTGGACTGCATTTTAATGAAATAGTTTTTGAACAATTAGCTTCAAAGAATATTGACACTGGCTTTGTTACATTACATGTTGGTGCAGGTACTTTTATGCCAGTAAAGGCAGTGACTATTGACGAGCACATTATGCACGCTGAATTTATTGAAGTACAAAAATCAACAATTGAATCTTTCTTAATACTTATCAACAAGCCCTTACCTCTAGACCCAATTATTGCAGTCGGGACAACAACGCTTAGAACAATCGAGTCCCTTTATTGGTTAGGTGTAAAATTAATGTCATTAAAAAAATCGGGTCTATCTATTAGTGTTGCCGAATTAACGCTTGGTCAATGGGATGCGCTTGAATTTGCGCCCTTATCTATTTCAAAGCAAGAAGCATTGACTGCATTATTAAATTGGATGACAACGAATGGATTAGATAAATTAATTGCAAAGACACAATTAATGATCACACCTGGTTACCAGTTTAAAATGTGTAATGCGTTGGTAACTAACTTTCACCAACCCAAGTCCACTTTGCTTTTAATTATTGCTGCAATCGCTGGAGATAAATGGAAACAAGTATATAGCCATGCTTTATCAAACGAATACCGCTTCCTAAGCTATGGTGATGGATGTTTGTTTTGGATTAAGCAATAGGTAAGGTCATTTCAATCTTAGTCCCTGCTCCTATCTCACTATCAACGTGAATCTTGCCCTTGTGCATATCCACAACCCACTTTACATAGCTCATTCCCAAACCAAAACCCTTCACGTCATGTATATTTCCCGAGTGCGCTCTGTAGAATTTTTCAAAAATATGCTTGCTCGTATCAGCGCTCATTCCAATCCCTTGGTCTTCGATAGAGATAATCATTTTATTATTCAACGTGTGGGTATGAATTGTGATATCTATTCTATCCTTTGAATATTTAATTGCATTGTCAATCAAGTTAGAGAATACGTGTAATAAATGTTCTTCGTCGGCTTGTATGATTGGTGTTTTTGCTTCAAAATAAGTTTGAATATTAGCTGGCTTCCCTTCCAACTGAAGTTTAAAGCTATCCAATACACCCGCAATTAAATCATGTACATCTACTGGCTGCTTATTAATTTCGTATTCGTTTTTCTCTAATTGACCTACATTCAAAATCGCTTCTACATGTTTATTCATCCTTACATTCTCTTCCTTAATAATATTACTGAAATAGTCCACCGATTTTGCATCGGATTGCACTTTAGCAGTTTTTAATGCCGCAACTGCCAATGAGATGGTCGCTAAAGGCGTTTTTAATTCATGCGTCATATTGTTAATGAAATCCTTTTTAATTTCATTCAATTTTTTTTGTGTAATCAAAGATCGAAGCGTAATTATAAAAGCAGCTAATACCACAATAATAAACAACACTGCTCCAACAATAACCCATAGTAACTCATGGGCCAAATACCTTGTAACATTTGGGACTACAATAATCAATGATTCAAATGGTCCAGCTGGCTCCATAATATCTTGAGGAATAACCGACACCCTACATTGAAGACTATTTTGTTCATCTGTAAATGCTTCCTCAAACTTTTTACTCTTTATTTCAATATTCCCTTTTTTATCTGCAACTGCAAATTCAAATTGAACATCCTTAATGCCATATTTATCTAAGGCGGCTTTTATTTTGTCATTTAATTCTCCATAATTAAATACATCTGAAATAGTAGTCTCGTCAAATCGATGCATATGGTATTCCTCATTCAACCCCAATCCTCTCTTTGGGAATCGAAATGATAAGCCTGTGTTCATTTTCTTTCCAATATCATTTGAGACGATTACACCCGACTGATTTAATTTATCTGCTAATTGATTTTTTGACAACAAAAACAATCCTTGTAACCATGTAACCTGAATAAATAAGATACCTAAAATTGACAGCGCAATTAAAGTAAAGATGATAGGGAATGTTTTTTTCATGGGCACTTTTGACTTCTTAAAGATAAAAAAAAATCCCAAGGCTTTTGACCAAGGGATTCTTATTGTTTGTAATATTTTGTTATTATACTTATAAAACGCCTTCTACCAAGACAGTTGCTTTATTGTTGATGACTTCAACAAATCCACCCTGAATTTCGTAGGTATCTGAAGCGCTTCCTTTGTGTAACACTTTTACCTTTCCTACACCTAGAGCACTTACCAATGGAGCATGTTTATCTAATATTTCAAATAAACCCTCAATACCAGGTAATTGAACACCTTGTACGTCTCCACTAAATAACTTTTTCTCTGGTGTTAATATTTCTAATAACATGAACGCTGTTTTAATTATTAAGCCATCATTTTCTTTCCTTTCTCAATTGCATCTTCCAAAGTTCCTACTAAGTTAAATGCAGCTTCAGGGTATTGATCCACATCTCCATCCATGATTGCGTTAAATCCGCGAATCGTATCCTCGATTGAAACATATACTCCTTTCAAACCTGTAAATTGCTCAGCAACGTGGAATGGTTGAGATAAGAAACGTTGCACACGGCGCGCGCGCGATACTGTTAATTTATCTTCATCACTTAATTCATCCATACCCAAAATTGCAATGATATCTTGTAGTTCCTTATAACGTTGTAAAATCATTTTAACTTTTTGTGCGGTATCATAGTGTGCATTCCCTACGATCGCTGGAGTTAAAATTCTTGAAGTAGAATCCAATGGATCTACCGCTGGATAAATACCTAAATCGGCAATTTTACGACTTAATACAGTTGTCGCATCCAAATGCGCAAATGTAGTTGCTGGTGCTGGATCCGTTAAATCATCCGCAGGTACATAAACCGCTTGTACTGAAGTAATAGAACCATTTTTAGTAGAAGTGATACGCTCTTGCATCAAACCCATCTCAGTTGCCAACGTTGGTTGGTAACCTACCGCTGATGGCATACGACCTAATAAGGCAGATACCTCAGAACCAGCTTGTGTAAAACGGAAGATATTATCTACGAAAAATAAGATATCCTTTCCTTTACCTGTACCATCTCCATCACGGAAATATTCTGCAATTGTTAAACCACTCAATGCAACACGCGCACGTGCTCCAGGAGGCTCGTTCATTTGACCGAATACAAACGTAGCTTTTGATTCTTTTAATTCTTCTAAGTTTACTTTACTTAAATCCCATCCACCTTCTTCCATGCTATGTTGGAAAGCTTCACCATATTTCATGATACCTGCTTCGATCATCTCACGCAACAAGTCATTTCCTTCACGTGTTCTTTCTCCAACACCCGCGAACACTGATAATCCACCATGTCCTTTCGCGATATTATTAATCAATTCTTGAATCAAAACTGTTTTACCAACACCTGCTCCACCAAACAATCCAATCTTACCACCTTTTGCATATGGCTCAATCAAATCGATTACTTTAATTCCTGTAAACAATATTTCAGTTGCAGTACTTAAATCTTCAAATTTTGGAGGCGTTGCGTGAATCGCACGTCCATTTGATTTATCTAATTGTGGTAAACCATCAATTGCATCTCCTGTTACATTAAACAAGCGACCATTGATACCTTCACCTACTGGCATCAAAATTGGCTTTCCTGTATCAATTACTTTCATTCCTCTTACTAAACCTTCTGTACCATCCATTGCAATAGCACGCACGCTATCTTCTCCTAAATGTTGTTGAACTTCAAGGATCAATTTTTCGCCACCTGGTTTTTGAATTTCAATTGCATTGTAAATTTCTGGTAACGCATCCTGATTAGGGAATTGTACGTCTACAACTGCACCAATAATTTGTTTGATTTTACCTGTTGTTGCCATAGTATTGATTGTTTTAACAATCCCCAATTTTCTTGAGGAAAGGAATAGTATCTATTTCGGCTGCAAAGGTAGGGTTTTGCTACTTTATTGCAAAAATTGTAAGTAGATAATAGTAGCTAATATTCCCCCAACGATTGGACCAAAGACCGGCACAGCGGCATAACCCCAATCACTAGGGCCTTTTCCCTTGATTGGAAGCAAGAAATGCATGATTCTTGGGCCTAAATCCCGGGCCGGATTGATGGCAAAACCAGTCGGCCCACCCATTCCAAACCCAATTCCAGCTACCAAAAGGGCTACAGGAAGCGCCGAAATAGACCCCATTTCCATATTCGCAGGTTTTAAAAAGAATACTCCAATCATAAAAACAAAGCTTGCCAATGCTTCTACGATAAAATTTTGAGGTAAATTTCGGATGGATGGTGCTGTCGAAAAACAGGCCAATTGCGCTGCGGCATCCTTGCATTCGTTAAAATGATCCTTATAAACCATCCAAACAATAAATGACCCTAACATGGCTCCTACTAATTGAGCAAGTAAATAAGTAGGTACTAATACCCAACTAAATTTTCCAGCAGTAGCTAATGAAATAGTAACGACTGGATTAAAATGTCCTCCACTAATTCCACCCATCGTATATACAGCAATAAAAACTGCAAAAGTCCAGCCTAAAATGATCGAAGCTAAGCCTCCATTATTCCCTTTTGTGTTGGGCAATACAACATTCGCTACTACGCCATTTCCAATTACAATAATGATTGCAGTACCAATAATTTCTGCTAAAAAGGGAGTCATGTCAATTTGATTTAAGCTAAACAATGCTTTAAATTAAGAAAAAGAATATAAAGATGAACTACCAATTATTTGTTGCATGGATTGCCCGCTCCCAACCACTTATTGCAGCTAATCTTTTGGCCGTTTCTGATTGAGGATGAAAGGCTTTGTCTACCTGCCATTTAGAACGCAATTCCTCAATATCTTTCCAAAAGCCAACAGCAAGGCCAGCCAAATAGGCTGCACCCAAAGCAGTTGTTTCGACCATTGTTGGTCTTATCACGACCGTGTTTAAAATATCTGATTGAAACTGCATTAGTAAATTATTATTGGTTGCGCCTCCGTCCACTCTTAATTCAGCAATCGGAATACCTGCATCCCCTTCCATCGCTTTTAAGACATCGTAAGTTTGAAATGCAATACTCTCTAATGCAGCACGTGCAATATGTCCAGCTGATGTACCTCTTGTAATTCCGACAATCGTACCTCTAGCATGTTGATTCCAATAAGGAGCACCCAATCCTGCAAATGCAGGCACTAAATAAACACCATCGGTATGTTCAACTTCATTTGCCAAAGCTTCGACTTCAGCCGAATTCCGAATTAAATGCAAGCCATCTCTCAACCATTGAACTACTGCACCTCCTATAAACACACTACCCTCTAATGCATAATAAGTATGCCCATTTATTTGTAAAGCAATCGTCGTTAATAAATTATGATTTGAAGTAACTGCTGTTTCACCGGTATGCATTAACATGAAGCAACCAGTCCCGTAAGTGTTTTTAACCATCCCCGGTGAGGTACACATTTGTCCAAACAAGGCTGCTTGTTGATCTCCAGCAATACCAGCAATTGGAATTTCATGATGTGCAAAAAGCTTGTCTGTATATCCATACACTTCACTGCTACTTTTTACTTCAGGCAGCATGCTCAATGGCACATCCAATAATGCAAGTAATTCCTCATCCCACTGTAGCGTGTGAATATTAAATAACATAGTTCTAGAAGCATTTGTTGCATCTGTAACATGGATGCTACCGTTGGTTAATTTCCAAACCAACCAAGTGTCAATGGTGCCAAAACATAGGTCTCCATTATTTGCTAAGTCCCGCGCCCCTTTCACGTTATCAAGAATCCATTTTATCTTCGAACCAGAAAAATAAGAATCAATAACGAGTCCAGTCTTTTCTTGAACCAATTTTTCCTTACCCTCTTTTTTTAGACTATCACAATAATCAGCAGTGCGGCGATCCTGCCAAACAATCGCATTATAAATAGGATGTCCTGTATGTTTGTTCCAAACTACCGTTGTTTCTCTTTGATTCGTTATACCAATCGCAGCAACGTCATTCATGGATAACCCTTTTTTACTAATCACTTCGGTAGCCACTCCCATTTGTGTGCTCCATATTTCTAAAGGATCGTGTTCCACCCAGCCGGGTTGAGGAAAATGTTGTGTGAATTCTTTTTGGGCAATCGATTGAATTTTACCCTGAGTATCAAATAGAATAGCACGACTACTAGTCGTACCCTGATCAAATGATAGGATGTATTTTGACATGGCAACAAAAATTAGATCCTAAATATAGGAAAACTATCTTCTGTTCTTTAACCAGTTTTCTGGGTCAAAGAAGGCCCCCTTTTCGTTATTCATCATAAATAACAAAGCTCCTTCACCGTCCAGGTTAATCCCAGACCTTCCTAATAAAGTACCTGCTCTTACCTCTTGGCCAACATTTACATTGATACTACTGAGGTGCGTATAGGTTGAAAAATATTTACCATGTTGCACAAACACCGTTAAATCGCCATTAATATCCCCTGTGTATTTCACGACTCCATTTGCAACACTTTTAACCGAAGTGCCTTTAGGGACTGCTAGTTCGATACCGTCACTTTTTTGATTCAATTTAGTACCCGGAATATTTTGAACACCAAAACGGACATATACATTTCCACGATCAATTGGCCAAGGCAAATTGCCTCTATTGGTTTCAAAAGATATAGAAGCTTCCCTTCCTTCTTCCGTGGTTTCTAGCGGAGAATAAGGCCTATCTCCTCTAGTATTTGTTATACCAGATTCAACATTACTTATTTTAGAATTTGTAGACTTCCCATTTGCTTTGGCAATAGCACCATTGGCTTTGACAGGTGTAACATTTTCATTATTTGCTTTTGCTTTGGCAGCATTCGCAGCCTCCGTCGCTTTTAGCTTTGCAATTCTATCTTTTTCTTTTTTCTCTGCATCCAACATTTCACGTCTTATGATAGCTAGCACCGCTTGTTGCATTTTTTTTCGTTGCGCTTCCTTTTGTCTTACCTGTGCTGTTATCTCTTGCTCTTTATTCTTTAACTGGCTTACAATTTTATCTTGTTCCTTCCTATCATCAACTAATACTTTGAGTTGTTCATTCTGTACAGTCAATGTTTTAAGTCGGTCCTTTTTATTAAAATTTAATTGGTTTATTTTTACATTTAAATCTTGCTCAGACAAACTAATTGCTTGCGCCTGTGCTGCTCTGTTTTGTCTATAACTTTTTAAATAAGTGATTCTTTTTACGGCATCATTAAAGCTATTGGCTGAGAATAAAAAATTCAAATACTCATATGCGCTGCGGCTTTTAAAGGCGAAAACAATGCTCTTTGCGTACCTATACTTAAGCGTATCTAAATCCTTATTCAACTTTTGAACATCTTGTTGATTAGATGAAATAGCATTATCTAAAATGCCTACTTGTTTATTAATGCCATTAATCAATGCCTCTCTTTTCGAAATTTTACTTCTTATTGCAGCTAACTGGCCTAATGAATTCTTCTTATTCTTCTTTGTTTGCTCAAGTAACTGATTTAATTCATCTAGCTCCTTTCGAATACTTTGCTCTTGCTTTTGTAATTCATCGCGAGACAAATTGGCTTGCGCTGAAGCATTTAACAAAATGCTTCCCATAAAAACTAATATAAGCGTAACCCTTTTTATCATATTCAAAATTATTTCAAATTAAAATTATCTGCGCTTTCCTGGCTTTGGAATGGCAAAGGTATATTTTAATGGTTCATTAAAGTTAAATTCCTTCACTTCCATATGTATCTCCAACCTTGATTGTGCCGAAATTGCCACATCCCTGTATAAAGGAAATTGGTATTGTTTCACCTGTGTATGATCGCTATAACTGATATCACAAGTACGATGCATATTAACATCTATATCATCAATTTTCAAGTGCATCACTTTGGAATTGTCCTCACTCAAGCTAATTAAATTCTTGAACAAGGGGCCTAGTAAACTTACTTGTAAATTACTGCTATTCATTTTATAAGAAACGACACTAGAACTATCCATAAATATAGGGTTGCCCAATATTAAATCTTGAATCGTTGAAAATGTAAATGGAATTTTAACAATTTCTTGTAAATAGCTAAGCGGTCTGCCGACAGTTTTTTTCTGTAATGGATAAATCAATACCACCGTATCTTTTCTAATAAGTGCTTTTAATCCGATCACCCCCATCGCACCTCTTACTGTTAAAAAAATAGCACTATCTTTTTTCATACTCACATTTACAATATAACTATCAGCATTTTTTACGGTTTCATAATCTACTTTCAAACGCGCATTCATCGTAATGAAATCCATTTTAGTTATTGCAATTTTTTCAATAATATCTTTTACGATTAGTGCAGAATCCACCACCGATTTATCAGACAATAATTGATATTGCGAAGTGTCATTTTTCGACAACGCATCTTGAATCACTTGCACTTTTTTTAAATTTGCGCAAGAGGCAAATAATAAAATAGTTCCTATAATTAGAATCGATTGTTTCATTCATTTATTGTTTACCAGTATGACCAAAGCCGCCGGCGCCCCGCTCCGTATCCTCTAATTGATCTACCATCTCCCATTGCACTTTTTCAACTGCCTGGAATATAATTTGAGCAATTCGATCCCCGTCGGATATGATTTGCGGTTCAGTTGATAAGTTGATTAAAATTACTTTTATTTCGCCTCTGTAATCGGCGTCGATAGTGCCAGGCGTATTTAAACAAGTAATGCCTTGTTTAATTGCCAATCCACTTCGCGGTCTGACCTGTGCTTCCCAGTTATTTGGCATAGCTATAAACAAACCCGTAGGCACAAGTACCCTGTTCATAGGTTCTAATATAATGGGCTCCATTATAAACGCTCTAAGGTCCATACCAGAGGATCCTAATGTTGCATAGGATGGTAATGGATGATGACTTTTGTTAACTACTTTAATGTTTGCTGACATGGTCAACAAAAATAGGCAAAAAGAAAGTTAGAAATTGAAAACAGTACCAAATCTTAGCGTATTAGATAGTGGATTCTTGGTGATCCCACCTCCAGATGGCACTAAATATGAAATATGAAACTTGGATTGTTGGTATTGAAAAGTAGTACCCACAGTGAAATACTGCATGTTGCCCAAGTTCTTATTGTTGTCCATATAATAACCTGCCCTTAAAAAAAATCTGTCATTATAATTATACTCGGCACCCGCAGAGACCTTTAAAGACTCTCCTAGCGGCATCCCATATTTACTTGTAAAGGAATTAAACCAACTTGACACAACAGACTGTGAATAATATTGATTTCGGGTAGCTTCATCTCCATCAATAGGCGTTGTTGGAACCATTAAGCGGTTCACGTCCACCCCAAACTCAATTGAATTTGAATTATCCATTCTGTTTAAATAACCAATGCCTAATCCGATATTCGCCGGAATAAATGATTTGTTTTTAGATTCATTGGTATAACTAATCTTACCTCCTAAGTTGGAAAGCAATAAGCCACCATGGAAACCTTCAAAATTCACATTTTGCTTATAAAATAAACTGATATCACTAGATAATGTATTTCCAGCTTTATAGTTAATCGCACTCGCTCCATACGAACCTTGCACCAATTGCGAATGGATATATCTTAATGTAACACCTGCACTGAATTGATCTGACAATAACATACTATATCCGAAATCATAACTAAACTCCGAAGGCCTTTGAGAAGCTAGTGCATTATTGTCTTGATCTGTAAACTGAATATCACCTAAACTAAAAAATCGAAGTGAGGTATTGATACTATTATTATTGTTTAGTTTTTTATAAAAACCCGCACTCGCTAAATACACATCATTTAATCCAAGGTCTTTTAACCAAGGGGTATAATTGATTAAAAAAGCTCTGTCTTCTTTAATGAAAGGCAACTTTGCAGTGTTACCAAATAAGTCGTTTGTTTCAGGAGACATTGCTAAGGATAAATTTCCCATACCACCAGATCGGGCATCAGGAGAAATTAACAAAAATGGAACAGCAGTGCTTTGAATATTTATTGTCTTTGTTTGCGCCAATAAATCACCGGCTTGCATTAAACATAAAACAGTGAAAAGTGAAGCGGCTAATTTGTATTTATTCATATTCATTATAGTTTGAAAACTGCGATAAAGATAGCCCATAGTATCAACAATCCATTAATATTTAATGACTTTACGCGTTAAAGAAGTTGTTAATTTGGCATCACTAACAGTGAGCTTGCAATAGTAAATTCCAGGCAAAATTCTATTTTCACCAGCAGATAACCCAGTCCAATTTAGCACAACACGGTTGCTCAAGAACAAGGACTGTATTGATCTTGAGTAAATTTTTAACCCATTGTAGTCATAGATATCTAGTAGGACGCTCAATGGATTTGTCAATTGATTGTGTTCAAAACTAAATTGCGTATGGGTATTGAAGGGATTCGGGAAGATAGAAAAGTTTCTAATTAGTAGTTTTTGGCTAGGTGGCACATTGAAGCGAATGGTATCTGTGCTAGCATTTGAAAATAAGTCCCAGGCCTTAATGATAAGTTCGTGATTGCCTTCTGAAAAATTGGGCAAAGTATACATAACAGTCCCGCTTTGGTAAGTATCCGTATCCGCGGCATAATAATTATTTAATATATTTGGGTGCTGAAAATCTCTATCAATTATTAATGTAATGTCATGACCTAATGCATTTCCGGAAGACTGAATTCCTGCACTATCTTTCAATCTCACTATCAATTTCGCATCCCCCGTAACCCAACCATCCTCCACAAAATTAGTATCATTGATGAACACATTCATTAGCGGCCCGATCGTGTCCGTCACATTTTTTTCAACAGTACCACGCACATAAATTTGATTAAACACCCCCATCGCATCTGCCGTATCATTAAATGCATAAAGCTGTAATTTTAAACTCCCCTTGACTGCATTCAATTCCTTAGGTAAGACAAAGTTGATTTCGAAATTTCCTGCCGCTACAGTTGCTTTCCCTTTAAATAAAATCCGATCCTGTGTTTCCACCAGAACAGGCATACTCGAGGTTTGATTCGCCAACGTTTTTTTATTGCTTACTGCATCGTATAAAACCATTTCAATAACTCCATTATAGGTGTTTATTTTACTCCCATTTGATTGTACACTTCCATTCACTTTATAGATAGCTCCTGCCGAAAGTGTGTCTTTACCAAGAAATTGTTTTTGATTGATTGTATCAATTTTAATCTTGTATTTTGGAGTGGCTAAATACATGGCAGGATCTCCGATCAAGTTAAATTTGAATGCATTGATATGATCACCCGCATTCGCCCAAGTGTTATTTTTTGCATGCATCAACGATTCGCCTATAGTTTGAAACTTTCCATTCGTATTGGGCACCAATAGTTGTTGTATAAATTCATCATTAATTTGCTTATTACTATAAGCAAATACGAGTCTACTAGCTGCTACTACTCCAATCACCCCCTTGCTATCTTTCATAAAAGCATCAAAAGCAATCGGGCTTAATTGCGGTTGGTCATAAGGCGCAAAATCACAGGATGCAGTAATCATCAATGGAAGCTTTCCTGCATTGTTCCATTGTGCAAGCTCAGAAGCCGTCACAACAGCTTCTTCCGCCAATCTCAGATAATTACCATGTCCACTATAGTTAAAAATAAGTGCCCCATTATTGACCACTTGCTTTAATTCAGTAATTAAAGTTGGATAAGTATTACCACTTGTTGTAGGGACTGCTTGATATAAATCCAAATACATTTTCTTTTGATTCCAGTCCGCATTAATACCCTGGAGATGACCTATAATTTCTTCCGCATCTTGCAAGTGTAAATTATAGTCTCCATCATCCGCCACCCAAGCCAATTGATTTTTCCAAACACCCCCATTCGTGGCATTTTGATATTGTATTATTTTACGAATTGCGGTATCCGCCTCCGCTATAGTTCTCGCAGGAATTCTGCCCACCGCTAATGAAAGTTGCGCGACACTATTAGGCGTATTGATATCATAGCCATCATTTAGAATTGCATAAAAATCATCAGAAGTATACGTCGACAAGGTAGCCGTTGATGCAACACTTTCATAGGATGGCAGCTGAGTACTACTATTTATTTTCCTAGGATCATAATTCCCCAAACCTAATAATAGCAAGTATTTAGGAGGATTCACATTTTGAGTAGCTGCTTTTTCAAATAAAAATTTTATACAATTCCGAATCCCGATTGCACTTACCTGACCTCCGGAAAATTCATTATATATTTCATCTGCAATAAGCAATTCTGTTTTTAAATTATGTGCTGTCTTATGGAACTGTTGCAATTGAGTCGCGGCATTTTTGAAAGCGCCTGGTGCAACAATAATATAATCTGCATTAGGCGTTGCGGCTATATTTTGGTTTGTAAGAGTGGCTACAAATGTCGGG
>Ga0075464_10000501_pt1 | contig 17242 bp, 24 predicted proteins | sample DEB19_08_DNA_5_FD_75068 | JGI IMG/M metagenome (GOLD analysis project Ga0075464, IMG submission 75068) | Aqueous microbial communities from the Delaware River and Bay under freshwater to marine salinity gradient to study organic matter... | ecosystem: Environmental > Aquatic > Marine > Coastal ...
CATTCAAAGAGAGCTGTCGCACCACAACAGAATTGCGAGCCTGGGCGACAACTTTGCCGTTGACGACTGCTCCAGGCTTATAAGTTACGGCGATGCGTACCTGGTCAGCCATTATACGCTCCGATTAGTCGGCTTCCCGTCGATCTTGAGTTTGCCTTCAACAATGGTGTTCACCACTGGATCAGCACCACCAATAGCAGGATATTTGACTGTAATGTCGTAGTGATAACTAGCTGGATTGATCGTCGTGTCATCAGCGGTGAGCGTGATCAGAGTCTCGCCTTCGGTTGGATCAGTGTGATCCGTAACATCTACCGTGATAGCAGCATTTGTGTCGTCAGCGTCAGTGTCAGACTCGGCCGTTTTAGCCGTAAAATAAACAGTAGCGCCAGTCAGATCGACGGGAGCGCCATTTGCATCTGTAATGGTGACTTCAATCGGTAGTGTGGTACCGCGTTTGATCTCAATATCTTCTTTTTTGGCCATTATTTTTATTTCTCCTGATTGCATTATATCAAAAAACCATAAGAAAAACGCCCCATTTCTGGAGCGCTTTTCGGGTGAGCTTTGACCACTCAGTTCAATGGTAGGTTATTAGGCTTCCATTGTCCAGTTACCACTGGCTTCAACTACGAACCAAGTATCAACACCATCACAGCGCAGCTTCACATAGTCACCTTGGACTTGGCTTGCTTTTACCATGAGGATCGACTTGTCGGCCGTACCCGTTCCGCCAAGAATACCCTGGATCTTGTCACTTGAGTGAGGAGCAATTTCGTGCCCGATACTCGCGTTACCAGATCCCGCACCGACTGGACCACTGGTAGGTGGTACCGCGCCAAGGACAACGAATACTTCGAGTCCGACGTTGCTTGTAGCAGCGTTTGGCAGAGTCGTTACAAGTGCATCTTTTTGAATTAACAGGGCCGAACCTGAGTCACTGTTGGCTACTGTGTTGTTTGCGGTGCCTTTCTCACCGAGAACTACACGACCGTCAGCTAGTTTGATTTTAGCCATTTACGTTACCGTTTTCTTTCTCTGCGCGAGCCTTTGTGATCACCTCGCGAATTTTAGCGTTTGTGTCAGCTTCGGCAGGGAGAGTGATCTGCTCTTTTTCCGCAACTGTTTCGAGTTCAGCACGATTTAGCTTGTTGAAAGGCTTTTCACCACCTTCGCCCTCGCCGTCATCGTCACCTTCGTCATCACCTTCATCGCCCTCGGAACCTTCGTCACCAGTGTTGGCGCTGTCTAGTTCGTTGGCAGTGGCATTTGCGGTGCCTTCTGGGGCTTGGCCGCGGTTTTCAAGCTGTTGGGCTGCAGCAACTTTGGCGTTGTCTTTCGACTCAGCTTTTACGTCACCATCAGCAGCGCCTTTGTTTTCCTCAGCAGTTTTACCTGCACGAAGATCGGCGTTCTCTTTTTCAAGAGCTGACAATCGGGCCATTACACCCTTCATGTTTTCATCAGCTGTGATACCACCAAGTTGATTTTCAGTAGCCAGATACTTAGCATCAACTTCGATTTCTTTTACTTCACCTGGCTTTGCGTCGCGTACGAAACGGTATCCTACGCGCTCGGCTGCAGCAGCTTGGCTGTCACCGAACTTTGGGTGAACTTTGACGATGATCTCGTCGACGACTTCACCCGCGTCGTTCTTGAGCTGGTACACGCCAGCTGGTCGCAAAGGACGCTCCTGGGAGCCGAACCCGTTGGACTCGGCTGTTTCCCCTGCGCGTGAATTTGCTAATTCTTGTGTAGTTTTAGGCATGATATTTTTTCCTTCTGTTGCTTCTTAATTATTAGGCGATCTTGCGAAGACGGATACCAACGCCCTTGTTTGCTGGAATGAAAGCGTCGTAGTAGCGACGACCTTCTGCTACTTTACCGTCGATACCTTGAACGACATCGAGGATACGGACCATGTTGAACTTAGTAGGAGCTACGAGAACATCCTTGCGCACGATCATGAAGCCGAAGTTAGCGATGTAGTAGCTTGATGGACAGACCACGATGGTCATACCAAGAACTTTACCGATAACACCAGTCTTGTTGTCTGCGTAAGACTTGTCACAAGCACCCTTAAATTCTGGATCGCGCCATAGGTAGGTTTCAGCAGTAGCAGAGATGTAAACAACTAGGTCGTCAACATCGACTTCTGCGTCGATCAGGGCTGCGCGTTCCGCCAAAATACCTTGGAAGATGTTGCTTGCAGAAAGGGCTGCGGTCGTAACCTGGCCATTTGCAGAAGCGTAGGTCGCCAAAACAGTAAGACGGTAAATGTCAGTCGTAGGGATGGATACCTCGCGAACCTGGCGCTTAACGGCCTTGTCGGCTTCCTGGACCATCATGCTGTCTTCCAAGTTTCCTCGGTCGATAGTGAAGGTAAAGGCTTTATCTTGTGAAAGGGTGAATTCCTGGACACCCGTACCCAGTTCGACTAATGGACCGAAGCGGTCTTTACCGTAACGGGTGTAGTCAACTTCCGCTACTGTATCTACGTTGTAGATAGTCACACCAGCTACACCGTGGAAGGTAAGCGTGATGCCGTTGTTAATGATCATGCTAGTTTTGGACTCAGTGTAAAAACGCTCGTCCAAGACCGCTAGATCTTCGTGTGCATAGTTTTGCATTTTAATTTTTCCTTGAGGTTATTAGTCGGCCTTCAAGAATTCCGTGCGATTGTATCCCTTCTTTTCAGAAGTTACTTTCGTAGTGGCGTTTCGTGAGGGACCGTTAGCTTGCTGTTCTTTAGCAATTCGCTCACGCTCTTTACGAGCTGCCTCAGTTTCGATTGCGGTAGTGTCGGTAGAAGCACCGATACGCGCTTTTGCAAGCGTGTGCCAGTCTTCCAGGTTATCGGGATTGGTCCAGTAGTCATAAGCTGCTTGACCGCCTTTCGCTACTTTCTCTTTCAAGATTTCGCCCATAACCTTCGACTCTTCGGGAGTGACGGGGTGTGTAGTGAAGTATTCTGACTGTAGACGTGCAGTTTTCTCCTCGCGATTGGATCGCTTGAGGTCGGCCACTTCTTTTGCAAGAGGGTCATCGTCGTCGCCAGCTTCATCATCTTGCTTATTGTCGGTAGGCTTAGTATCTTTCATCGCATCCTGCACCGCTGCAGTTGCTTTCTTAGCCTCCTGTGAACGCGAAAATTCGCGTTGGCCATCACGGATCTCCTGTAGGAGCTTGCGTTCGCCATCGGTCGTAGGTACCGCCCGATTGGTTTTCTTGGCCCATTCGTCAAGGTCGTCATCGAACTTTGAAGCAGAAGAATTTTCATCCTCCCCCTCGGTTGATTTTGTTTTATCATCTTCGCCCGAGTTGTCGGTTGAATTTGATGAGTCCAGGTTGTCGGTGCCCTTATCGGCATCGTTCTGATTATCCGTCGTCGCCTTGTCCTGGTCAGTTTGGTTGTCAGCATTTTGCTGGTCAGACTGGTTATCAGCAGCGTCGGTTGTGGAATTTTCGTCCATCATTTCTCCTTAATTTGTGTTTGAAATTGCAAACCGTGGTTGCGGTTATGCTACTAGAATATACGTTTCAAAAAAATTATGCAACAGCGTCATCGTCATCATCAGATGCGGTGGTAGCGGTGACAGGTTCTACAGGTGGTTCACCAGCGACAGGAGCGCCCTCTTCGAGCACTTTCTTGGCACTAGCAGTAAGCTGGCGCAAAATGTAATCTTCGAGCTCTTCGATACCCGACGCTTTGTCGAGTTCACCAAGACGTTTCTCGCCAGTGTAATAGACGATTTCTTGAATTGCGTTACCTTTTTCGTCAAAACGACCAGTGTCGCGGTAGCCGACACCATCTTTTGCCATCTTATTGTGGTAGGCAGCAAATGACTTCGCCTTTTTCAGAATATCTTGAAAGGCTGGCTCGTCTTTGATGCGAGCATATGAGTGTCGCAGTGAGTCGACCTCTTCTGCCATCTCGGCGTTACGCTTTTTTTGCTCGGCCTGCTTTTGCTGTACGCGGCCTTGGACTTCGTTTTCTCGTGCCATAGTAATTTCTGTTGCTCCTTTTTACTTATGCCTAGTATATCACGCCATGGCTGGCTGCATACCCTCTGGCGCTTGCGCTGGGGTAGGTGACGGTGGTGCGATCATATTTTCCATGCCTGGGACCACGGTCTTGCCATCCGCCAAAGTACCAGGATCGAGCATATCGACACCTTCGGCAGCCTGCTTGATCATGCGGTTCTGCATATCACCCTGGAGGCTAGGATCTGGATCCCATCCAAGATCAATTTGAGCTTGGCGACGGCCCCATGGTTCGAGGTCTTTGTAGTTGACCTGTAGGTAATCCTTGTCGTTTGAGTCTTCGTTTGGCTGTGCAGGTGGCGCAAGCATCTTGTTGAATTTTTCATCGGTAATATCTGGGTTGATGGTCTGGATCATGAAGCGCTTGATCTCTACAGGGTCGAAAATACCCTGTGGGTCGTCAGTCAAGATCTCGAAGATCTGATTTTGCTTTTGGCCGACTTCCATTTGCTTCATCTTGATGGTTGTGTCGAGCTCGACGTGTGGTTCCCACTCGCCATCGTATTCCCAAGGATCAAAGTCGCGGAAAGCCACGCCCTTCGGTCCGACAATGCGAATGGCAGTTTTGCGAGTAACAAAGATCTGAATGAGCTTGACAATAACCGCGCCAAGTTGAGCGTAGCCCTCTGACTCAAGGTTGCTAAGTTTCGTAGAGAAACGGTTCTGGGCCTGGGCGAGTTGAGACGATACCTCTGTAGCAGTGGTACGGCTCGAACTCTGAGAGACACCCTGGACCGCGTCATCAGCAGCAGTCGCACGACGCATACGGGCAGCAATAGCTTCCTTTTTGCGATCGAGATCTTGTGACAACTGAGGACGCTCAAGAGGAGAGATCGCACCCTTTGGAATTGGGTACACGGCACCTGGGATGGTTTCGATTTCTGGAGCAAGATCGGCAAATTGTGGGTCAATCTGGTACATCGGCGTATTTTGGTACGCGTTGTTGTCGACATCCATCGCTTCGTAGTCGTTCAAAAGTTCGGCATCACCCATGATGATCGCCATTTCACCTTCACCGTAGAACAGTGAGGTGTCGACGTAGTCACGAAGTACGGCAAATGGCAGGAATGGCTTGATCGCACTGAGCTTTTTCTTGGTAGGGATGACTTGACCGTCGACTTCTACCTCGACATCAATTTCTTCCTCTTCACGCTGGCACCAGGTTGGCTCGTTGTAGATAAATTCTTTGCGGTTTCCAATCTCGACCAGTCGGCCAGACATCAGATCGTACAGTTTGATGACCGCGACCTGGCGCTCGACAGCTTGATCCCCCAAAGTAGAGCCGTTGAACATATCTTTGAAGGCTTTGTCAGGTGCAGCCTTGTCGCCGTTGCCCGCGCCACCACTCTTTGAGTCCTTATCGAAGCCGATTTTATCGAGATTTTTGTAGCGTGGGACCATCTTGTCCTCTTTCGGATCATAGATCATTTCACGCTCTAGCACCTCTTTATCGACAAAGTAACGATAGCCCGCGTAGCGAGCAGGGTTCGTAGTCTGAGTAAGGCCAGTAGAAAGCGGATCAACAAAGAAGTCGCGAAGCGGGATGTTGTCGATGTCAGGCTTGCCGTCGCGCCAGCCGATGTGCAGGATACCAGTACCGTAAAGCAGCATATCGCGCACCCACTCCTGGTTTTTGAGGCCCATCTGGTTGCACGTCATGTAGTAATCGAGCATACCGTTCAACACGTCAGTGTCGTCGGTTTGCTCTTCATTGGTTTTTACGAAGTGGAACTTAGGCGTACCGCCTGCGATATTTGCCACCAGCGTTTCAATGATCGTGTGCGACTCACGAATAACAGGGTCAGAGATACCCTCGTATTGGCGAATAACGCGCTGGCCCTTGTAAACGCGGAAGTAATTATCCCAGTTGACGCGGAACCCAGTATCGACATACTCGACCGCGTCGTCGAACATTTTGAGCGCATCTTCAAGCGTCAGTTCACCTGGCTCGACGGACAGCTCGGTGTGCTTTTCGCGCTTCTCGTCTTCGGGCGACGACTTCTCGCGTGTTACGGGTGGCGCGGATGGACCCGTCTGCATTGGTGGAGCTGATGTTGGAGGTTGAGTTGGTTGCATTTGTGTTTCTCGTAGGTTTATGAATTTGTTGCTTGGCATAATCCGTGTCATACGCCGACCATTCTGCCATCTGCAAGGCGATTGCGAGTGACATCACACAGTCGTCGTGTTGGCCTTGCTGGGCGTTCATGGAGCCGTTGTCGTCGCGGACATAGCTCATATGTTCACGGATGCTTACTACATCTAAGTCGATTATATCATTTTCGCGGATGCTACGCACTAATTCGTTAATCATAACTGGTTTTGTCTTTTTGTTGGTCAGCCAGCCGAATTTTGAGGTGCGAACTTGGAACTGTTCGTCCTCGGCAGTTTCCCGCATATAAAGGTTACGGTAAAAGGTATTTTTGAGCTTCGCAGCAGTGGTCAGACCATGGTTGTTGATCTCGACACCGACAAGCGCTTTATTGTAGAACATACCGATCGCAAACACTTCGTCCCCCAAAAGATCAGGGTCGATGTATCCACGCCAGCGGGCCACAACTTTGCGGGCTTTGATGTCAAGAACGGTGATGACGGAGTAGTCAGGCTCCTTGCCTTTGCTCGACTCGATCTCGATACCTTCCGAAACATCCACGCCGATCGCATATTTCTTGTTTTTCTCGGGCAGCCACCACACACGCAGGGCCGACGGGTCCGAACTGTCGCTAACACGTCGGAACTCTTTGAAAATGTACTTGTCAGGGCTGCTCGTATCCTCGTTTTTGACGATCTCACCGCACATATACGGATGCGTTTTCTCTGCATCGCGGGCAATTTTTTCCATAGCCTGCAGCATTTTGGTGTCGAATACAGGGCGACCACTGGCCAAGAACGCCTCTTCTGGCGTGGATGGGTACTCCTGGTAAAACTTCTTCGGATCAGTGCGGAACTCCAGCTTTTTGCGCCGACGGAACGCAATTTTGCGGGGCCACGAAGCACGATCATAACCGCGTTCGGCAAACATCTCGTACAGCTCGACTTCTTCTTCATCGAGGTGGCCCAGATCGTCGTCAGTAGCAGGCAGCTCGTACTTGTAGTGCTGGTGCCACGGGAAAAATAACGGCTTGAATTGGCTCTCACCGCGCATCGCCAGTTGCCACTCATCATAGAAGTAGCCACCGATACCGTTGGCCGTGCTCTCCAAAAATACGAAGCTCTCGGGTGCCATAGGGACCGCCTGCAGCGCAGATGACACAATGTCGGCGCTATCGTCCCAGAAAGCAACCTCGGACCCGTGAAAGAAGTTGATGTTGTCGGCACGGCCCTTGCCGTCCGCAGCCACCATCGTCTTGATCTCAGACTGCAAGCCTGGCGGAGTTTTTCCCATCTCGGCGTAGTCTTTTTTCACCTCATCCGAAACGTCGAATACAAGCTCGGCCTTGGTGTTATATTTGCGATCGGGCTGGAAGAATGGGTGACTGTACTCGTAGTAGCGACGGAACATCTTATACAGGGAGTTGACGGCGTTCTTTTCGTGGGCGATGATCACGCTCGTGACGTAGCGGTGAGTCGAAGTCCACCAATAACAAAGGGCCTCGATCAGTGTCGAAATACCCATCTGGCGGGCCTTCAAAATGATGTAGCGGATCGGTCGGCCGTGGATCAGATCGTCGATAACCTCATGCAACAGCGCCTCCTGCTCCCAGTTGAGCACGTCGCGCAGTGGCACGAGCTGTTTTGTCATCTTCTCTTTGATGACCAAGTTTCGCTCACAGAACAGGTAAAAATCTTCGGCAATTACCTTAATCGAACGACGCGCCTGCTCCTCATCGGACAGGTCGTCGTAGTCGTCGATCAAACTAATGATCAGAGTACGGGATTGGACTGAGAGTTCTGGATGTTGGGCCATTGTTTTTTCCTTTTTGCTGTTAGGGGATCGAGCGGGTGATCTTTATTCCATCGGTCAATGGCCTCTGGTGTCGGTGCGGGTGAAACGAGCCCCTTCTCTTTCTTGATTATATCAAAAGCCATGATGGCTGCAGCCTGTTCGAGCGCGATCTGGAAGAACTGACTCAAATTTTCGATGTCGGCCGCGATAGCGTCATGTTTCTCTGGTAGCCAGATATTGACGCGTCGGCCTGGTCCGTAATTTTTTAATTTAGGCATACGAGCTTACCTTTCAGACCGCAATTTTTCAAACGATCGACAGCCTCCGCACCAAAAGCCACTAGACAACTCGGGGCTCCAGCCGTTCCGCCTTTTTCACCTTTTACGTTATAAAACGACAGTCGGCCCTTCAAAAACAGAATTGCATCAGCGTTAAAAACATAGTCGTGGAACATACGCGTATCTGTACGCGCAAATATCAGGGCAATACCATTATTGTGCTCTGCCATTTTGGCAAGCCACTTCGCGGTTTGAGTGCCATACGGCGGGTTACACCACACGAAGGACCCCCCCCAATCGCTCGTTAGTCCATCGGTTTCGATAGTAAAACTTCTTGGTGCAATATGCCACGGTGGTGTGACAGGTGCGCAGGTGTCAATGTCAAAAGGCCCTAGCGCATCGGTTACAAACGGTGGCGTTAACCATTCGTCTTTTTGTTCGGTTCGTTCAAAAGCAGTATTCATTAAAACTGTGGCTCCCCTTCTTCCTGCTCGTCGGATCGGTCGATAGGATCAGGGTAATATAGCTTGAATTTTGCAGTGCGCCACGGCGTATTCACCTTGCTCTTGATGATCGTCGCCTCGACCTCCTGGCCGATGAACTTTTTGGCCTTCGTATCGGCTGCTGTACGGCCAAAACGCCACGACTTGATAGTTTTCAGGCTGATCATCAAAGAAGCGTTGTAGTCCTTGCCAGAACCGCCAGGAGTGTACGTTTCGGGCGTGTAGGTGCCAATTTTGTCGCGAGTTTGGTTGATAATCACGAGCGCGGTCTTGCTGTCGCGCAGATCCCCCATCAAAAGCTCCAGCGTTTTGTTAAATACCTTAGCTTTCTGGCCGATATTGCTGGCCGTGATGTCGGACTCGGCGACTGTTCTGGTGGTGGTCATGGCGAGACTGTCGAGCACGATCAGATCGTACTTTTTCGACGCGACCGCTTCACGAAGCAGCTTGCTGATGTCTTCCAAATAGGCCGATTTGTTGTAGAGCTCGAACAGTTTCGGGTCCAGGCGCAATTTCACCAAAAGAGAAGGGTTCAGACTGGCCTCGGAGTCGATATACAACACCTTGCGGTCCTTCATTCCAGCGATAATGTTGAGACAAAGGGTCGTTTTACCGACGCTGTAGCGTCCCTCGATCTGTGTCAGACGGCCCTTCGGGATCATAGTCAGGTCATCGAAGGCAGCGATACCCGTCGGCAACCATTCCACCTCTTCGAGCCCCATTTTCTTGAAGGCTTTGAGTGCTTTTTCGGCATCATACCCCTCGGGATCTGGCCGTTCGAACGGATTTTCCGCGTGCACGATCTTGGCACCGCCTGGCAAGTGCCGTAGTCGGTCCTCGCGGGCGTTGTGCTTAGCGATATTTTCGGGTTTTAGCGCCTCTTCGGTCTTACGGTTGTAGGCCACACGGCATTTTGGCGAGCAAAACAGCGCAGTGTCGCGGGTAGCGTCAAATTCTACCTGGTCATTCAAACAGATCTTTTTCATTTTTCCCTCACGATTAAATTGAGCCCACCCAGGGCAGTTTCTTGGATGTCATCAATGGCAATATCAGGCTTGAAGCCGACTTCGAACTTGCTCAGACAGTGTGACTCTTTGACTGGCAGCTCGAACTTGGTGGCAAAACCCCACGCATAGCGGGCACCGCCCCCGCTCCAAACATAGAGCTCGACATTCTTGAAGGTGGCCAGGATCTTGAACAGATCGACGATGCGCTGGTTCGGGTCACGGCAAGTGTCGGTGTGATTGCAGCGCAAAGTACCGTCGACATCAAAGGCAATTTTCACCTTCTTCATCGGTCCACGGGTCAGCTCGTCGTATTTAGTCGTCGTCACTGGGTTCATCATCTTCTTTCTTGCGGTCGATCCAGGCGACCCGCTTGAGTTGTTTCACGCCACAATTTTCACACTCGACTTGGGGTACTCGGAGGCCCTTCTCGATCGTATAATCGCGGGCATCGCCACAGTTGTGACAATGCAGTTCGAGTGTGTAGGCTTCCATTATGGCTTGAGGCCCATCGCTTTCATTTCTTCGTCAGTGAGTTCCTCCCACTGGGACTTGTCCGCCAAAGTAGAGCGTTCGAGCGTCATGCTGGCACGGGTCCGTAGATCCCACAGCTTGACGGCCGACACGCGGTGAATGGCAGGCTCGGCCATGTAGATCCGACCCGTCACGACCATTGGTGCGCGGTCCTTACGAGCTCGGTAGTAGTGTTTCTTGTTGTCCATCTTCCCCTCTTTTCTCAAAAATTATGATATTGCTTAATCCCGTTACGAGCGACAACTTCCCCAGTCGGCGCAAGCGGACTTTTTCGGCCAGGTGCGGGTATTCGTCGATGAACACCACATTTTCCGTGTCGGGTGCCTGTTCCATCTAAAAAATCCAGTACAGGCCCAGGACCACCAAAATAAATATCAGCCAGGTGATCGCAACGCGCTTAAAACTAGGCTTCGTCACTAGTGGCTGGCTCATCCCACTTCTCCTTGGTGCCGAGTACCACGGTGCCGTTGTCAGTCTCGACCTCGAAGCCCTCTGTGAACTGCGGAGCGCCCGCGTACGCCTGCAAATTTACAACCCGACTAGTGAACGGTTTCCCGTGCTTGGTGGCATCTGAGCCATCCTCGGGCCGTACAAAGCCACCTAAATTGAGCTTATTCCAATCAGAACTCTGATCCTTGATGTATTCAAAACGCCAGCTATCAATAATTGTTTTCATGACATTAGCGTAACAAATTAGCGTAACAAAAAGCAATAGCGTAACAGAAAAATTTACTGGAAAAAAATTTAAGAGGTAAGAAAAAAATATAGGGGCGAGATGCGTGCAGGTACAGGTACCGTCCCATATACACTCTGTATATAACGGTGGAAGCGTCGCGTCACAGGTCGGGCCCACCCCCGCCCCCTCCCCCCCTGCCTATATATACTATGCAATATAATTATCATTTATCAACACACCATATGTAGTGTGTACATGTACATATATGGGTATAGCGTAACGCGACCCCTGATGGTAACGTCGCGAAATGATTATTGTGCGACGTAAGCGTGACCCCTGTTATAACAGAGGTGGTTAATCTAGTACGCTTTGGATGTTTAGCTTCATAGTGGCACTGATAGAGCGTTGCACCGCTTTACCCCGCAAATGTTCAACAACAAAGTGCGCGTTTTTTGTGGCGATGCGTTCATCCTCAGAGTGCACCATCTCGCCGATACGGTCTATAGCTTCACTCCCGATCTGTTCTAGTCCATTTTCAATGTATTCTAGCGCGTTCATGTTTTTACTTTTTGCTACTATCTTTACCGCACGCGCATCAGGGCGCGTATATTCTGGATCTGTTTGTCGGACCGCTTGCGTACCGTTACCCGTTAGGATCGCTTGGGCCTGGTGGTTCGCTATTGTTCGCGGGGTGATTTTCTTATATACCCGCTTTGGTGTTTGTCTGATACTCATAAGCATATTGTATGACTATTTTTGACGGTTCGCAACAGGTGGCCACGCGTTGTGTATGTTTGGTATCGCTTGTATTATACGCGCGATCCTATACATACACGGGCCTGTTACGCTAAATTGTTAAGAGTTTATGATCATTTCTATACTTTTATTATAGCACTCTGACCTCTGTTAAACAACACTTTTTCGGACTTTTTTCATAAAATGTATTGACATTATCATTGAGCCTATGGTACTATGTGTACATCAGCAAGCGACACGGCAAGCTGACAAGCACATTCAACAGTAGGCAAGCGAGCGCAACTCTCGCATGATAATCAACTAACAGAGCCCACCAGAGAATAGCGCAATAACGGGGAACATATCGCGGTTACAGATTGTGACGAATGATCTGGTAATCAAAACTCTTACAAGGCGATCCGCGATCCCCACCAAAATACAAAAACAATAAACAAAAAGGGGTATCACATGGCCTACTATAAGCCTGGTACACGCATCAACTTAAAGAAGAAAGAGGAGTTTGACACATTCACTAGAATATGTAACATTATCTGGCCCTATGTAATCGGCACGCTCGCAGCATATGGCTTCATGGATATACTACTCAGAGCGAACGGATTTTAACAATAATTTCATGGTACTCAAGTACCGCCTGGCCACGGTCACGGCGTGCTACTGAGGGACCGCCAAAGAAAGCAGATCTACATGACACAATTAGAAAAAACACTTCAAATGATCATCGACGGCACTCCAGAATATAAGTTTGGCAAGGTCGAGATCAGCGCGGGGATCATCCGCGGGACCAAAGTCGGCTATGCAACAAAGTTTCGACACGGTAAAACAGTTTCGGGCAAGATCGTTATCGACTCGCGCTTCATTGACTGGTGCAACGATAAAAACAACGATCGCGAACTCCTGGACGTTATCCGTCACGAGCTAGCGCATCTGATTGCCGAGACACTGAACACGAAGAAAAAGCACGTTTGGCACGGCCAAGCCTGGAAGGATATTCTTCTGGCGATCGGTGGCGATGGCGAGCGATATTACAAGGGCGAATTTGTGAAGCCTGAGAACGTCGGCAAAACATTCACGCCGATCCGCGATCTTTACAACGTACTACCGAAGCAGCCCGCTACTGACTGGGAACGGGGAACTTTTCGACAATGGCTAGAGCGTGGTTATCACGTTATCAAGGGCCAAAAAGGATCACTCCAGGTCTGGGGCTTCATCGGTAACGAATACGAAACAAAAGATGGCGAGACTAGCGAATACGGCCGAGCATCAGCAGTGTATTTCACACCTGATCAAGTCGAACCGAACACGCCACGCGAGGTGAAAGCGTAACAAATTGTGAAAGTATCGCGGGATCTTACGAGGTCCCGTGTATACTACAATTATAGCATAATAACAGGGGTAAATATACCCAGAAAGAAGCAACAAAATGGCTACTAAGCAGCAACTATCAGCACTCACAAAAGTCACGAACGGCAAAGTATTGCCGATCCTGGGAATGGTCAAATTTGAAACTGGCAAGCTCACCGCGACGAACCTGGATCTAACGATCATCATCGAAGACGAAGAGATCACACAAAACGGATATGTACCAGGGGCCAAGCTCAAAAAGTCTGGACTAGCAGCAATTCAAAAACACTGGGGCCTGGTCGACGAAACGGAATTCAAAGCCGAAGACTGGCCCGAGATCAAAGCACTAGACACACCGCACGAGCTCAACCGAGCAACAATCAGCGGTATCCTGGACGCACTTGTCACTGTATCGCATGACGACACACGGCCCGTGCTCACGGCGATCGAGATCGCAAATAATACCGTAACAAGTACAGATAGCTATCGACTGATCACGCGGGGCACTGGTCACAACATCAGCGTGCTATTGCCACGGCAAGCAGCCGAGATCATCAAAATGACAAAGCTCATGGACAACTGGCACATCGGTTACGATAAAGAACTGATCACCTTACGCAACGGCCATTTTACTCTGGTATCGCGACTGATCGAGGGCACATATCCTGACTGGCGCAAATTGCAGCCAAAGACAGCAGCCAATCGAGTTATGGTCAAGAGCGAATTATTGTTCGAAGCACTGGACCTGGTCGAAAATGGCAACATCCGACTGGAAGACAATGGCGGGATCTATGTCACCAACGGCACCAAAAAGAGTTTGGTCGCGGTGGCAAAGCCTGACAAAAATATCGAGCTCAACCCGAATTACATGCACATCGTTATGCCACTCAAGGATAGCGCGGGCGGGGTGATGCTCAACGATCGCTATGTACGCGATGCAATAGGCAAAGCCGAATATGCACGCTTTAACTTCAATGGCAGCTTAGAACCTGTCGTAGTCGAAGGGATCGAGCGATGAGTTTCGACACTAAAAATACAGGCTGGACCCGCATCATAGCGGGCCTGGTCTGGCACATCATCACGAGGAACACTCACCGTGCGTAATGATGGTTTCTTTGACAAAATAGAGAGCGTATGGTTTGGGATTGTCTGTCTGGTGATAGCATCCCAGATCATCCTCTGGATATGGGACACGGTAGCAAAATGGTTAAACTAGAGAAATTCAAAACGTGGCTAGGCAAGCGGGGCGTGGTCATCCTGGACCCAACGAATGAATGGGAGGTGGCCCGCTTCAAAACTGAAAACGGCACGAGCGTGGTCTACACTAACAAGCGGGGCGATCTGACTTTTACAGGCGAGTCCGAAGCAGCGTTCAACGCCTGGCAAAAGGGCCGATCATGGAAGCCGACGGATCGCAAGCGTAAAGCGTTACGAGCCAAAAAAGCAAAGATCGCAGCCCGAGACGGCAAAAAGTGTTTCGTACACAATGCAAAAATGACGTTTGACGAGCTCACGATCGAGCATCTACTCAGTTTTTCGCATGGTGGCACCGACAACATCAACAACTTGTGCCTGGTTTGCGAGCCATGCAATAAAGAGCTAGGCAATATGCCACTCACCAAAAAGATAGAGCTCATAATCGAGCGAAGGGGTGAAAATGTATAAACTCAGAGACTACCAAGCCGAAGCAGTCGACATCGCCGTCAAAAAGCTCAAGAGCAATAGCAAGCCGTTTATCATCATGGCAGCAACGGGCGCGGGCAAAAGCCTGATCATCGCCGACATCTGTCACAAGATCGACGAACCTATTCTGATATTGCAGCCGAGCAAAGAGATCCTGGAACAGAACTATGCAAAGCTCATAAGCTATGATCCACTGATCGACGCGGGGATCTATTCAGCAAGCGCGGGCCGACGCGAGATCCGCAAATTCACTTTTGCCACGATCGGCAGCATCTACAAACAACCGAAAAACTTCGAACACTTCAAGTACGCTATTGTCGACGAGTGCCACGGCCTCAACGCAAAAAACGCCGACGGTATGCTCACGAGTTTCTTCAAAGCAATCAAGTGCGATCACATCTGTGGCCTCACCGCCACGCCGTACCGCATTGATACGCTATGGACCCGCGAAAAGAATGGCGATCTGACAAGCACCGCATCGCTCAAGATGATCAACCGCATCAGTCGCACACCGTTTTTCAAGTCGATCGCTTATAAGATCGAGACGGCCGAGCTACAAGCGCAAGGGTACCTGGCACCAATCAAGTATTTTGCCGAGAGCAAAGACTGGTCCAGTTTACGGATCAATAGCACTGGGGCCAACTTCACAACCGAGAGCTCAGAAAAGTTCGGCGGGCGCATCATCAAGCGAATTGTCGAAGCGGTCACTTATGCCGACACGGTCCACGAGCGATCACTCACATTTTGCAATAGCATAGGCCAAGCCGAAGAGGCGCTAGAGCACTTACTCAACCGCGGGATCAAAGTATCGCTGGTTACTGGCGAAACACCAAAAAAAGAGCGCGAGCTGTTGATCGAGCAATTCAAGTCTGGCGAGGTACCGCACATGCTCAACATGGGCGTATTTACTACAGGGTTCGACGTACCGATCCTGGACTGTGTAATTCTAGCAAGGCCGACGATGTCACTCGCGCTGTACTATCAGATGGTGGGGCGGGGTATCCGTACCGATCCCGACAACCCGAACAAAAAGCTATTTCTCTATGATCTGGTGGGCGTGGTCGAACGACTGGGCCGTGTTGAAACGATCCGCGTGCAGCGCGAAGCTCATGGTTTTCGCGATGAGGTATGGACCGAAGCGGGCCGTATGGACAATTACCCTCTGTATTCATTCACTGTCACACCAAAGGATAAAAAAGCAGGAAAGGGCCGATATGCAACCAACGTATAGCGACATCCCCGACGAGCTCAGAGAAGCCATGACTCTGATACTCACGATCCTAATGGCGAACGGCAACAACTTTATGGAGGGTGCAGCACTGGCCGACGGGCGACTGTTCAAAGTGCGGATCACCATCACGGAGGTATTTGAATAATGGCTAAAAAAACTTATGGCTATGATCGCCTGATCTATGTTCTGGAGCACAACTGGCCAAGCCGACGCACTGGGGTCACGCCACGCGATAGCGACAAGGAACTGATCATCCAGATATTGCAGTTCGAGGGGGCCGAGCTCACCAACGAACAAATGGACCTCATCCGAAAATTCAACTTCGAGTCTATTACTAGGGCCCGACGAAAATTGCAGGAGGCGGGCGAGTATATGCCGTCACCCGAGATCGCCAAAAAGAGACGGCTCAAAGGGTATGAATTGCAGCAAACAGCGCCAGGCGAAACCCCGATGGGGGTACACCGTCGCATCCAAGATAATACCGAGGCCGACATGCCATGAAGTATTTTTGGAGGGTAGTTTTTACACTGGACGTTCTGCTATTGCTTGTGTTTATAGGGATGATGTTCGTGCCTGGTGTAGACAAAATAGTAATAAACGCTATATGCAGCGTCTTGCAAAAATGGGGGTATTAGCGTTATGATGATTTCAATGTTCGGCTTCAATAATCGAACATCAAAACAATTAAAAAGCACCTGTGGGTCAGGCGCTTTCTAGGCTTCAATAACACTAGCCTAGCAAGAACCAGGCCCCCTGTCAACAGAAGAGAGGGTAAAAATGTCTGACTATAGCCAAACGCGCAGCTTCAACGTCGGTGTCGCGATCGACACTAGCATCGAAGCAGCCATGATCTATGATGATCTGGTCTATGCACAAAAAGTCTTCGGCAAGGGGTATTTTTATCGTAGTGATGAACAGATGCTCAAGCGTTTTCCAATGCTCAGTAAAAGCACGATCCGCCGACACGTCAAACTGCTCGTCGACGCGGGCTACATTTCCACCAAAGTAAAAAAGATCGACAGCAAGCCGACCCTAAATTATCAAATTGAACATTTCCTTATGGTCAATATGAACAAAACCAAGGAAATAGTCAATTTGACCAAAACTTATAATGATAAAGAAACTAAAAAAGAAACGACAAACGACTCGCTCTTGCTCGAATTGATTTCTTTGGTGAACCCAAAAGAGAAGCCGACCGCCGACCGCGCCCGCCAGTTGAACGGCCGACTCAAGGATTACACGGCCGACGAGATCCGCGGGGCAGCCCGAGCGTTTTCAAAGTCCGACTGGCACCGCCAGAACAAGCAAA
>Ga0075464_10000503_pt1 | contig 17216 bp, 15 predicted proteins | sample DEB19_08_DNA_5_FD_75068 | JGI IMG/M metagenome (GOLD analysis project Ga0075464, IMG submission 75068) | Aqueous microbial communities from the Delaware River and Bay under freshwater to marine salinity gradient to study organic matter... | ecosystem: Environmental > Aquatic > Marine > Coastal ...
GAAAGCGCTGGTGGACATACCTGGACCAACTGGAGGGTGTATCTCTCTGAATTTGCGACGATGCTTTTTAAATAAGCGGCTTTTAATTGCTGCGAGCTAAATAACAAAGGACTTACATTAAATGGTGAGTCCTTTGTTATTTTTGTGTGAGGTATTGAGTGAGAAAAACACCCTCTGAAATAGTTTATAACCTCTAATAATAGTTAGTTGCTTTTTCTTCCAACAAATCTAATTACTGACCCGGTCCCGTTATGATAAATTCCTTCATTTAATTCAATGTCCTGCTCTACTAATTCAATAATTTCATAGTCCGGAAAGTCCGATTTTATTTCGTCTATTGAAAATAAGCTTTCAATGTCTTTAGGCCCGCCAACTTTTTCGTTTGCAGTTACATAGTCAAGATGTTTTTTGCTAAAAGCTTCAAAGATGATTATTCCATTTTTTTTCAAATAATTGTCAAATATTTTATGGTACAAAGATTTAATATTAGCAGGAAAGTGTGCGTATATTAGGGCGATTGTGTCAAATTTTTCGTTTTCAAAACCTAATGTTTCTAATGCTCCAACTTTATAATCGATACTTACATTATTTTTTTCAGCAAGTCTAATTGCTTTGTTTTTACCTTCATTACTTATGTCAAATGCGGAAACTGTCCAACCAAGTTTAGCTGCATAAACTGCATTTCTTCCTTCTCCTTCTGCTGGAAAAAGAATTGTTCCAACAGGTAGTTTTGCCAATTGCTCTTTTAAATAATTGTTTGGCGCTTCTCCATAGGCAAACTCTTCTATACTGTATCTATCATTCCATCTGGAAGTCCAAATGTCATTTAATTTTTCATTCTCGTCCATAATATAATTAGGCTTAGTTGGTCTAAATTTAAGTTATTTGTAATTATGAAGTCAATTGTTTATTATAATAAGATAATTGCGCTTTTTTAGCTTTCAATTAATACAGAAAAACTATTTTAACTTGTTTAATTATTTATATGAGTAACATCACTTATGTGATTAAAGAATTAACTTACATTTGAATAATTCTTTTTTATGAAACATATTATCTTACTTTTTATTCTTTCTATTATTTCTGGAGTAGTTTTCTCCCAAACGGATAGCTTACTGAACAGTTTAGAATTTACAAAGGACACAGTTCAAGAAGTACTGCCCCAAAAAATGTTATTTACTCAAAGACTTGTTTGGGGTGAAAATGGGTTTCTGAGAGGTAATCATCCAATAACACCTGAAGTAAGAATTGACGATATGAAGCTTAGAAGGAAAATGTTAGTTGCACATCAGGTGCTTGGATTTACAACGCTAGCTGGGCTTGTGGGAGAAGCCATAGTAGGACCAAAGTTATATAATGATCCTACAAATAGTAGTTTAAAACAAACCCATGCTGGGATTGCTGCATTCACTACAGCTACCTATTCTTTAACGGCAGTGATGTCGCTATTTTCACCACCACCCATGGTCAACAGAGATAGAGGTCTGTCAGCAATACGTTTGCATAAATGGTTGAGTATCGTACACATGACTGGAATGTTAGCAACTAATATATTAGCATCTCAAATGGAGAATGGCTCCAATAAACAGTTAAGGCCATACCATAGGGCAGCTGCATACACAACATTTGCATCATTTGCTGCAGCAATCATTGTAATTAAACTATAATATGAAAAAAGTATTATTTATCCTTTGCTGTTTGATTGGAATACAATCAAATGCACATCCAAATTTTGACATTAAAACTTCAAAACTTGATAAACATAATTCTATCATTACATACCATATGGTTCATCCAATGCATAGCTGGGACGGGGTAAGTAATCAAATAGACGGAGTTGTTCAGTTTGATGATAAAACTCGTCAGATAACTAAAGTGGCTTTAGTTTCTAAAGTTTCTTCTTTTGACAGTAAAAGTTCAAATAGAGATTCTCATATGATGGAGGTTACAGAAGCAATAAAATATCCCAATGTTAGTTTTGTGAGTTCCTCAATCAAAGAAGATGGAGATAACTTAGATGTCATTGGCGTTATCGTTTTTCATGGTGTGAGTAAGGAAATCAGGTTTAAAGCAAAACGCGAAACTGTAAATAAACAAACTCAAGTTTCTGGCGAGTTCATTGTTCTTTTAGAAGATTTTAAAATTGAACGACCATCTCTAATGATGATGAAAACTGAAAACGAAATGAAAATGACTTTCTCTGTTCAGTTTCCTCAATAGAAATAAATTCGAGCTTGTTGAAATTTCAATTCCGATCAGTTAAAAACAGGAGTTAGCTCCTTATGTACGCTTCTTCCAAATAAAGCATAATTATTTTTTGAACTTGATGCTATATTCAGAAGTATAGACAGCAGTATCTTTAGTTTGATCTTTATAAAAGAGTCTTGCTTGTTCTCCTAATTGTAAAGAAGTATATTTTAATTTAGTAGCAATGTCATCTCCAATAGGCTGTAAAGAAGGGTACCAAATGGTATGACCTGGTTTGCTCAAAATTAATTTAGGGGTAGTCCAATCTTGTGAATTGTTTTCCTCTAAAATAGGATGCTTATTAAATGATATATAAATACTAGTTCCTTTCCAAGAAGCACCTTCCGATTTTGCCATCAGCATTACCCAAGCTTTTAAATAATGATTCCAGCTTACAGAAGGCCCCCAATAATATTTACTAATACTATCGGAACTGGGGCCACCTCCTTCAGATTTGGAAATTTGTATGCTTTCAATGGGCTTACCTATTCCATCATAGTTTGCATTAAACGCTTTGCCATCGAATCTCTTAGCTTTTCCAGTAGGATTATCCAAATCGCTTAATTTAATTCTAGCCATACTTATACATTGACCTGCTTGTTCTTTTTCTGCATTAAATGTTTGTGGGTCATAGGTGCCGGGATAGCCATATTCTCCATAAAATATATATAAATAATCGCCACTAGCAACTGCCGAAGGGTCACCTACACCTCCCGCAAAAGTCACAGAATTATTATGTGGTTTTAAAATCATTCTCTCTTGATTGTCCTCCAAAATAATTCCTTTATTTTCCCAGCTTAATCCCCCGTTGGTTGATTTCATAATGCCAATTCTACAAACTGCCGCAGGTGTTTTAGCACCAGTTAATCCTTGGGGCCAATTTTTATCAATATACCCCTTGCCTGTTTTACTATTATAAGGAAAAGTCAATGGATAATTTTCATTATGGTATAATACGTATAAAGTTTTTCCGCTAACGTCTTTCTTATCCTGATAAACTGTTTCAAACCAAACTGCACCATGCAAACCTGCTTCATTAGGTTTAACGTTCATGGGCATAGTTGGTTCTTTGAAATCCTCATATTTTTTATTAAATACTTCTTCTGCATTTTTCCCAGAAGCATATTTTAATTCATTAGAATATCCCCATAATGGATCTTCTCCAAATTTGCCAGGAAAAATTCGAAAGGTATCGCCCACCCATACCTCAGCCATATTACAATCCACAAAAGACTTAAAATAAATTGCAGGTTCTTTTTTCAATTCGAAATCAAAATTATTTTTAGTCTCTTTCTGCTTACACATTGTAAAAAAAGGCAAAAACAGTAATCCTGTGAATTTGAAGTATTTAGTCATAATTTCCTTTTAGCTTGGGTAATTTACAAAAATATGTTTTAAAGCACCCATAGATTGACAGGTATTGAAAAATAAAGATTGATGTATTATTAAAATAGGAAGCTTATCGATTATTTCAGTAATTTAATAGTCACTAAAAAGAATACAATGGAAAAGAAGCAAATTATCCCTTCCTTTTTAATTACCACCATCTTCTCATTTATATTAACCATTAGTACTTCCATAATATATGCACAAAGTGCAATAGCAGTTAGTACACAAAAAACAAATTTAAAAGTACAAGGACTAGTTGATAAAGTTGAAGTGCTTAGAGATCAATGGGGTGTAAATCATATCTATGCTCAAAATGAACATGATTTGTTTTTTACACAAGGATATTGCGCAGCTAAGGATAGGTTATTTCAATTTGAAGTATGGAGAAGGCAAGCTACTGGAACTACTGCAGAAATTTTAGGAGAAAGAGAATTGAAAAGAGATATAGGAACAAGATTGTTTCAATATAGAGGGAGTCTCCAAAAAGACCTAGAAAGATATCATCCACATGGAGTCTCTATTATTAATGCTTATGTGCAAGGAGTGAATGCTTATATTAAAGAAATTAATTTAACGCCAAGCCGTCTACCTATCGAATTTAAATTACTGCATATTAAGCCCAAAGAATGGACTGCGGCAATTGTAATATCAAGGCATCAGGGCTTATTGGGCAATATCACGCAAGAACTAAATATAGCTAGAGCAGTGGCCAAAATTGGAGAAGAAAAAGTAAAGGATATTGTATGGTTTCATCCTAAACAACCTGATCTTAAAATAGATACTGCTATAAATGCTTCTTTATTGGAAAAGGATATTCTTGCACTTTATAATGCATATCGAAATGAATTGGTATTTAAGAAATCTGATTTTGGAGAAATAGATGAGGATGCAGTAATGAATAATTCAGTAGCTCCAGAAAAAGATTTGTTTTTACAAAGTCAAGAAATGGAAGGAAGTAATAATTGGATTATTGCAGGGAATAGGTCTGCAAGTGGATATCCATTATTAGCAAATGATCCTCACAGAAAAGTTGCAGTTCCTTCATTAAGATACATTGTACATTTAGTTGCACCCGGTTGGAATGTGATTGGAGGCGGAGAACCTGAAATACCTGGTGTATCAATTGGACATAATGAAAAAGGGGCTTGGGGGTTAACCATTTTTGAAACAGATGGAGAAGATTTATACGTGTATGATTTAAATAAAAATAATTTGAATCAATATTGGTATAAAGGCAAATGGATGAATATGCGCACAATTCAGGACAGCATTAAAGTTAAAAATAGTGCTTCTGTTAAAGTTGAATATAAGTATGGGGTGCATGGACCAATTTGTTATATCGATTCAGTAAATCACAAGGCCTATGCTGTAAAAGCTGCATGGATGGAACCAGGAGGTGCGCCTTATCTTGCTTCATTAAGAATTGACCAAGCAACTGACTGGGGAAGTTTTAGAGAAGCCTGCACCTACAGTCATATTCCTGGAGAGAATATGATATGGGCTGACAAAAAAGGGAATATAGGTTGGCAGGCAGTAGGTATTGTGCCAATAAGAAAAAATTTTAGTGGATATGTGCCTGTTCCAGGCGATGGTAGATATGAATGGGCCGGATTTTTGCCTATTAAAGAAAGACCATATCAATTGAATCCTAAAGAAGGATTTTTTGCAACAGCCAATCAGAATGTAACACCTAACGATTATAAGAGATGGGATGCTATTGGATATACTTGGGCGGACCCTTTTAGAGGAAATAGAATTAATCAAGTATTAGCATTAAACGAAAAAATGGATCTTGCCACTATGGGTGCTTTACAAACAGACTATTTTTCCATTCCAGCTAGTAAAATTATACCCTTGTTGAAAAATATGGTAATTACGGATAGTGTACAATTAATTGCAAAAAATTACTTGAGCAATTGGAATTATGTGTTAGATAAAAATAGTATCCCTGCAGGTATTTATGCTGCGTGGGAAAAAGAGATTGCGGCTATGTGTACCAATTTATTTATTCCTGAAAATGTGAAAAATAATATCAGCTTTCAAATAAGTAGTATTATAAAAAGATTAGAAAATCCAACAACTTATTTCGGTGATCAACCTGTTGAAAAAAGAAATGCATTATTAGTTCAAGCATTAGAAAAAGCAGTGCTTTCCTTAAATAAAAAATTAGGAACTAATATAGAAGATTGGCAGTATGGGCAAGCAAAATATAAACATATTACCTTGGAGCATCCATTGGCATCTCTTGTGAGTTTAGATTTGCAAAAACAACTTAATCTTGGGCCTTTGCCTAGAGGAGGAAGTGGACAAACACCTGGATCTACAGGTGCTACAGACAATCAAATGAGTGGAGCAAGTTTTAGGTTATTAATAGATACAAAAGACTGGGATAAAACATTAATGATTAATAGTCCTGGTCAATCAGGAGATCCTAGTAGTCCTTTTTATAGCAACTTATTTGAAATATGGTCCAATGATCAATATTTCCCATCTTATTATTCAAAGGCGCTCATTCAAAAAGTGAGTAATGAACAATTAATTCTAAAACCATATTAACTTTTATGTAAAGAAAATGGGCTAAATTTAAAAATGAAAAGAAAAGCATTTATAAAAAATTCAGCTTTAACAGCTTTGGGTATCACAACTTTTGGAATTAAAAGTACTTTTAGTAATAGTATGGCGACTGCCGATACTTTAAATGTGAATGGTAATAGAATTTCAAATCGCATTTTTGAATTAGCAAAGTTTGGCCTGGACGACAAGGGACGAGGCTACAGGGTTGCTTATACAAAGGGAGATATTGAAGGAAGAGCTTGGTTCATGGACCTGATGAAGAAAGCAGGCTTGAATCCAACCATTGATGCTGCAGGAAATATTATTGGCAAACGTAAAGGGAAGAATAATACATTAAAGCCAATTGCTTTTGGTTCGCATATCGATATGGTGCCAGACGGAGGCAACTATGATGGCCCTGTAGGTTCTTTAGGTGCATTAGAAGTTATAGAGGTATTAAATGAACAAAATATAATTACCGAACATCCGCTGGAAGTAATCATTTTTTCAAATGAGGAAGGGGGAACTATTGGAAGTATTGGTATGGTTGGAAGACTATCTCCAGAAGGACTTCTACAAAAAAGTCAAAGTGGACTAACTATGGCTGAAGGGATAAAGGCCATAGGAGGAAATCCTGACAATATAAAGTCTTGTATTAGACATAAGGGGGACATTCATGCCTGGTTAGAATTGCATATTGAGCAAGGAGGTATTTTAGAAAGAGAAAACCTAAAAATAGGTGTGGTAGAAGGTATAGTGGGACTTAGACATTGGATAGTTACATTGGAAGGCTTTGCTAATCACGCGGGCACTACTCCAATGAATATGAGGCAGGATGCATTGTTGGCAGCCTCTAAATTTATCATTGCGGTAAATGAAGTGGTGAATAGTATAGCGGGTAATCATGTAGGCACTGTAGGAAAAATTTCGGCACAGCCTGGCGCTTACAATGTAATTCCAGGCAAAGTGGTTTTGGGTTTAGAAATTCGTGATTTGTCAGACGATAAGATTGATATGCTCTTTGCTAAAATGGAGCAACGTGCGGCAATAATTGCTAATGAGTCTAAAGTTAAAATTGGTTTTGATTTGCAACCTAATGCGTCTATACCAGCATTAACCAATAAAGCCTTACAGCAAGTCATTCAAAATGCATCAAAAGAATTAGGTTTAACTACTAAGCTTATGCAGAGCGGCGCAGGGCATGATTCACAGGAAATTGCGTTTATTGCTCCATCGGCGATGATTTTTATTCCAAGTATTGGCGGCATAAGTCATTCACCTAAAGAGTTCTCAACAACAGTGGACATAGCTAATGGAGCGAATGTACTTTTAAAAACAATATTAGCCATTGACAAAGGTATAGCTGGCTTGTAAATTTATAATTTAAATCACCAGCCTTAATTATTTTTCAGTGAACTTGTATTCCTTTGGAGTAATACCCACTTTTTGTTTAAACAATCTGGTAAAGTGTTGTGGATATTTGAATCCTAATTCAAAAGCAATTTGATTGATGGATTTATTGCGCTCAAATAATATCCCTTTTGCTAACTCAATAGTTTTATTTTGTATATATTCTTTTGCAGACTGTCCAGTTTCTCTTTTTATTAAATCACCAAAATAATTGGCGGATAAATGCAGTTCATTAGCAAAATGTGCAACCGTCGGAAGTCCAATAATTTGAGGATATTCAGACATGAAATAGGTGTTCAATAATGTTTCAAATTGTGCTAGTATACCTTTATTTTCGGCGTCTCGAGTTATAAATTGTCTATCATAAAAGCGTTGACAATAATCCAAAAATAATTCAATATTCGAGGCAATTAATTTCTTACTATGCTTGTCTATGGGCTGAGTTAATTCAAATTCGATTTTTGAAAAAGAATCTAAAATCATTTTTCTTTCATCGTCCGACAAATGTAAGGCCTCGTTGGTTTCGTAATCAAAGAATTTATAATTTCTAATATGCTTTCCAAGTTCAGTCCCTAATAAAAAATCGGAATGAAAAATTAAACCGAAACCAGCTGGTTGATATGGTTCGGCAGGTATTAGCATTTCCATAACTTGCCCAGTTGCGAAAAATGCCAAAGTGCCTGCTTGATAATCATAATAATGACGACCATATTTCATGTCTCCGCATTTCACGTCCTTTAAAAACACACAATACATTCCATATTGAAATTTAATAGAATTTACGTTCCCCCATTCTCTCATTTCAGCTTTTGAATAATCAATTACCGACACCAATGGATTCAATGTTTTAGTATTATTGTCAGCATTGTATTGACTGATATTATTGATTGCGTAAATACGTTCCATATTGCCTTTGATTGACTATAAAATTAAGAGTTCTTATATGATTCCAAACCAATTCTCAAAGTATTCAGTAAAAATGGTAGAAAACTAAGTAGTTTATATAATTATGAGTTTGTCAAATAGAGTGAACTTTGATTATTAATTGAATGAATCATGGAATATGTGAAATTGAACAATGGGGTTAAAATGCCAATATTAGGTTTTGGTGTTTTTCAGATTCCAGATGCTATTGAGTGTGAGAAGTGTGTGCTAGATGCTTTTGAAGTTGGTTATCGTTTAATTGACACAGCGGCTTCTTACGGAAATGAGGAAGCGGTTGGAAATGCTATAACGAAATGTGGTATTGCAAGAGAGGAACTATTTATAACTACAAAACTTTGGATAAAATCGGAAGGTTATAAATTGACAAAAGATGCATTTGAAGTCTCGCTTAAAAAATTACAAATAGACTATCTCGATTTATATTTAATACATCAGCCATACGGAGACGTATATGGAGAATGGAGAGCGATGGAAGAACTTTATAAAGAAGGTAAAATAAGAGCTATAGGTGTTTGTAATTTTCACCCAGATAGACTAATGGATTTGATAACGCATAATAATATCATTCCGGCAGTGAATCAAATTGAAACACATCCGTTTAATCAACAAATTGCGTCACATCAATTTTTACAGGAAAATCATATACAGATTCAGTCTTGGGGGCCTTTTGCAGAAGGTAAAAACGACATTTTCCAAAATGAAATATTAGGTTCTATTGGTAAAAAATATAACAAAACTATCGCACAAGTTACGCTAAGATGGTTGATACAAAGAGATATTGTTGCAATTCCTAAATCGGTACAAAAACACAGAATGAAAGAAAATTTCGACATTTTCGATTTTCAATTAAGTCCTAACGATTTAGCGTTAATAAGGACATTAGACACTAATACAAGTAGTTTTTTTGATCATCGCGACCCAGCCATGGCAAAGTGGTTGGGGAATTATAAGCCAGGTATATAAACTAAGAAATATTCTATTAAAAAAATAAATACAAATAAAATGAAAACAAAATTTTTAGGGCTTTTATTATTTGCAATGACGGTGCAATTTTCTTATGCACAAGAAACTAAAACAACAGCCACTTCTAAGGCAGAACAAGAAATCAAAGATTTGTCTGCTAAAAAATGGCAGTGGATGTCTGAAAAGAATGCAGATTCTTTAAGTGCTTTATTTGATGCTAAATGTGAATTTGTGCATATGGGTGGAACATGGGGAAAGGATCGGGAAGTGGATATTATAAAAGGGGGATTTATTTGGTATAAGAAAGCGGAAGTATATAGTACTGCTGTAAAGTTCTACGGCACTACTGCTATTTTATTAAGTGATATTGACTTAGTCGCTGTAGTGGGCGGAAATGACGCCATTAATCCATTCATGGTTACAGAAGTATACATAAAGGACAATGGAAAGTGGAAATTGGGTCAACTTACCTTCTCACATTTGGCAAGACCACTTAAGTTGAATGCCAATAATAAGTAGAACTTAATGGATAACTATGGTTCCAGATACAAGAATAGTTTGCCCCATTCATCAAATTGTTTGATTTATGTAATGTTTTTGGAGAAAAAATAAGGTATTTTTAAGGGGTGTTGTAATAGCTAAAATGATTTTTTAAAATATATTAATTTATGGCAAAGTTTAATCTTAAAGTAAACGGCAAAAGCTTCGAAACAGAAGTGGATCCAAGTACTCCAGTTTTGTGGGTATTAAGAGACCATCTTAATTTGATTGGGACCAAATTTGGTTGTGGAGTAGGGTCTTGCGGAGCTTGTACCATTCATTTAAATGGACGTGCAATAAAATCCTGTCAATTGCCAGTATCTGCAGTGGGAACTCAGCCAATTACTACTATTGAAGGAATTGTTGCCGAAACAAGCGAACTACATCCTGTGCAAAAAGCATGGTTAGAATTAGACGTAGCACAATGCGGTTATTGCCAAACTGGACAAATTATGGCTGCTGTGGCTTTATTAAAAACCAAACCAAATCCTACAGATGAAGATATAGACGCTGCAATGACTGGTAATATATGTCGTTGTGGAACTTATTTAAGGATCAAGGCAGCAATTCATCAAGCAGCAAAGTCATCAACCAAATAAAAACTTTACAAAATGGAACAGTCTCAAAATAATTATAGTCGCCGATCATTCCTTAAAGTTTCTTCTTTAACTGGTGGTGGAATGATGATAGGTTTTAGCTGGTTAGCGAATTTAGTTCCTAACGAAGCATTGGCTAGCGCTGTAACTCCTAAAGAGTGGGCAGAATTAACGGGGTTCATTAAAATTACACCAGACAATTTAGTAACAATATTTAATCCCAATCCTGAATTTGGAACCAATGTAATGACTTCATTACCTATGATGGTGAATGAGGAATTACAAGCGGACTGGAGTAAAGTAATTGTGGAGATGGGTGACTATGATACCCCTCGTTTTAAAAGTCAGTTCACAGGAGGAAGTCGTGGTATGGCACAGGCTTGGAAGCCATTAAGAACGGCAGGTGCAACAGCGAGAATGATGTTAATGCAAGCTGCAGCAAATGAATGGAATGTGCCGGTAGCTGAATTAACGGTTACTAATGGAATCATATCACATAAGTCTTCTAGTAAATCAGCCAATTTTGGTGCACTAGCTACTTCTGCTTCAAAATTAACTGCTCCTACAAAAGTGGAGTTAAAAAAGACTTCTGAGTTTTCATTACTTGGAACCGCTCAAAAAAATAAAGTAGGTAAAAATATTGTTGCAGGTGATTCTTTGTTTACAATGGATTACAAGCATGAAGGCATGTTAATTGCTATGGTGATTCATCCTCCTGCATTTGGCATGACTTTAAAATCTTTTGATGCAACGGAGGCTAAGAAAATGCCAGGTATTAAAGATGTTTTTGATATTCAAGTATATAAGGACGGATACACAAGAGCAGGATTTGACACAAGAGCATTTAATAAATTAATTGCCGTAGTAGGAAATTCTACTTGGGAAGTAATGAATGCAAGAAAAAAAGTGGTTGCACAATGGGTACCCATTGAAACTACTAAAGAAATGGTGGCTTCTTGGGGTGGTAAAAAAGAAGAAACTACTCCTGCTGGTTTAGAAAGCACCGACGAGCACATGAAGCAAATGCAAGAAATGCAAAAGAAGCCAGGGAAGGTTTTAAGAAAAGACGGAAACCCAGAAGCTGCATTTGCAAAAGCAAAGAAGGTGATTGAAAGAACATATACTGCTCCATTCTTATCTCATAACCCAATGGAGCCAATTAGTTGTTTTGCTCATATCACAGACGAAAAAGCTTATTTCGTAGCGCCTATTCAAATTCCAGAAATGATGAAACAAAACATCATGACCAATTTGGATATTCCTGGTGATAAAATTGAAATGAAATTAACAAGAATGGGAGGTGGTTTTGGTCGTCGCGCCTATGGCCACTATATTGTGGAAGCAGGACATATTTCTAAAAAAGTTAAAGCGCCTGTTAAGTTAATTTATACAAGAGAAGACGATATGACCAATGGGGTGTATCGTCCAACATATATGGTTTCTTATAAAGCAGCTATAGACGAAAATAATAATGTTACTGCACTACATATTAAAGGTGGTGGTATTCCAGAAGGTGCGGTACATGAGAATCGTTTTCCTGCGGGCGTATTTGAAAACTATATAGCAGAAGGCTGGGATATACCTTCTAATATTACCATTGGTGCATTTAGAGCGCCAGGATCTAATTTTATTGCCTCTGCAGAACAAACGTTTTTAGACGAGTTAGCGGAAACAATAGGCAAGGATCCATTGGATTATAGAATTGAATTATTGAAAAAAGCGAAAGCAAATCCAGTGGGAAAATATAACGAGTATGATGCAGATAGATATATTGGCGTACTTGAATTAGTGAAGCAAAAATCAAACTGGGGTAAGACAGACAAAAACGTAAAGCGTGGAGTAGCTGCTTATTTCTGTCACAGTTCATATGCTGCACATGTTGTTGACGTGACTATGAAAAACGGTCAGCCAGTTATAGAAAATGTAGTTTCTGCACTTGACTGTGGGTTTGTGGTAAATCCAGAAGGTGCAAAGAATATGGTAGAAGGTGCTATTGTAGACGGCATTGGTAATGCTTTGTATGGTGGTATGCGCTTTGAAAAAGGAGTGGCTATGCAAAAGAACTTAAATCAATATAGAATCATTCGTGCAAAAGAAGCACCAAAGAAAATTGAAGTAAACTTTGTGCAAAATACAATTGACCCAACAGGACTTGGAGAACCTCCATTCCCGCCAGTATTTGGTGCATTAGCGAATGCCTTATACAAGGCAACAGGTAAGAGATTATATAATCAGCCTTATTTAAATGAATTAAATAAAAGCTAGTCTAATTAAATAAATTTTCAAATAAAGAAGATTGCTTAAAGGCAGTCTTTTTTATTAGTAAAAATCAAACAGTATGAAAAAAATAATTTTTGCTACAGCAATTATCATGATCGCAATTGTGTCACAATCATTTTACCAAAATACAATTCCCGCTGCAAGTCTACAGAATGGACAAAATGTATATGCAACTTATTGTATGTCCTGCCATATGGAAAATGGAGAAGGACTTGAAAACGCATTCCCTTCTTTGGTTAAAACAGGAAATTTGAATGACAAAAACAGATTGGTTAAAATTATATTACAAGGAATGAGAGGACCAATTACTGTAAAAGGTATGAAGTACGAATCAGAAATGGCAGGCGTAGATTTAACAGACAAGGAAGTAGCCGATGTAATTAATTATATAAGAAATTCCTGGGGTAATAAGGCGCCAACAATGCAAGCGAGCGAAGTAGTTGTTGCAAAAAAATCTGTAGTAAAAGGGTATCAACCATATTAGTAATCCTATTTAAGTATGAATGAGCTAGTTGAAATAATAAAAGCATATGATGCTGCCAAACAAGCAGGAAATTCATGCGTATTAGCAACAGTGGTTCATTTGGAAGGGTCCTCTTATAGAAGACCAGGTGCTAGAATGTTAGTTCTGGATAATGGATTAATGATAGGCGCCATTAGTGGCGGTTGTTTAGAAGGAGACGCCCTAAAGAAAGCATTACTAACATTTTCCGAGAAGCAATCAAGATTAGTTACATATGACACTAGCGATGAAGATGATGCGAGTGTGGGTATTCAATTAGGTTGTGAGGGGATCATTCAAGTGTTATTTGAATACATTAATGAAGCAGACCTGCTTAACCCAATCGAACTTTTAAGAAAAGCAATTTCAAAAAGACAATCTGTTGCTATTGTAACTTTATTTGATTTAACAGATAAAAAAAATAATCAAATTGGCACTTGTTTAATGCAAGAACAAGATGGTCAAATTACTTCAACAGCTGCTGCCGACCATTTTGATGAAATAATTACATCATCTGTAAAAGAGGTTTTTGCAAATGCCGCATCTTCCTTTAAAACCTACACACAACAAGCTATTACAACTAATATATTTGTTGAATTTATAGTACCTGCAATTTCCTTGGTAGTAGTAGGTGCGGGCAATGACGCGGTTCCAATGATGCAAATAGCAAGTATTTTAGGCTGGGAGGTAAAAGTGGTTGACGGACGTAACACACATGCCAAAGTGGATCGATTTATTAATGCATGTCAGGTATTAGTTAGTAAGCCCGAAAATGTATTAGATCAAATTGCCATTGACAATAGAACCTGCTTTGTTTTAATGACACATAATTACAAATATGATTTACAAATGCTAAAAGCATTATTAAATACGTCAGTGCCTTATATTGGTGTACTAGGACCCAAGAAGAAATTACAGAAAATGCTAGAGGAGCTTAAGGAGTCGGGGTTCATAATTACGGAGACAATGTTGTCAAGAATATATGGTCCCACAGGTTTAGACATAGGAGCAGAGACTGCTGAAGAAATTGCTTCTAGTATTATTGCAGAAATCCAAGCAGCATTTAACGGGAAAAATGGGAATATGTTAAAATGGAAGCAAGATCTAATTCATAGTTAATGCAGACTCCAAACCAATATTCAATTCATAATTGTGAAATGCTAATCATTGCTGCTGGTCAGAGTAAAAGATTGGGTAAGCCTAAGCAATTGTTGGCGTTTGAAGGCAAGTCGCTAATTAATAGACTAATTGAAACAAGTAAACGTGCTGGTACATATCCTATTACGCTAGTATTGGGTGCGAATTCAGATAAAATCACAGCACAATTAGAGGACGAACACTTGACAGTTGTGATAAATGAGCAATGGGAGGAAGGTATGGCTAGTTCCATTAGGACGGGTGTTAAAAGCATGATACAGGCAAGTCCAAATATAGACGGCATCATGATATTGGTTTGTGACCAGCCATTCATAAATGCCGAAAGTATAAATGGACTAATTGCTTCGCAATTGTCTACAGGAAAGCCTATTGCAGCTTGCTATTATGCAAATGTATCGGGCACGCCAGCTTTATTTCATAAAAGTATTTTCCCTGAATTACTAGCATTAAAAGGAGATGTAGGAGCAAAAAAAATAATTAAGAATAAGGAGGAAGAAGTTACTAAATTGCATTTTGAGAAAGGTGTATTAGACATAGATACAGAAGCAGATTATAAACAATTACTTAAGGAGGAAAACAAATAATGATTGTAGATAAATTTAATAGAGTCCATGATTACCTCCGTATTTCGTTAACGGACAATTGTGATTTAAGATGCTTTTATTGCATGCCCGAAGAGGAGTATCAGTTTACTGCGCCTAGCAAATTAATGCAAGCCGAAGAGATTGAGTCTATTACTAAATTATTTGTACAAGAAGGTGTAAATAAGATAAGATTAACTGGTGGAGAGCCTTTAGTTAGAAAGGACTTTGCAGACATATTAGCGCGTTTGGCTAAATTGAATATTGAATTAACTATGACTACCAATGGAACTCGATTACATGAGTTCGTGGACGCAATTAAGAACTCAGGTATTAAATCATTGAATATTAGCTTGGATACTTTGCAAAAGGATCGCTATATATTAATGACTAAACGTGATAAGCAAGAGCAAGTGATGCGCAATATTCAATTAATGTTGGAAAATGGCATTGGCGTAAAAGTGAATGTGGTGGCAATGAAGGGAGTGAATGACGAAGAAATTAACGATTTTATTAGATGGACAAAAGACACGCCAGTTCATATTCGTTTTATTGAGTTCATGCCTTTTGACAGAAACAAATGGAATATGGATAAGGTAATTACACTTCAGGAAATACTAGAAAAAGTAAAAAGTGAATTTGAAGTGGAGTCATTGGATAGATTACCACACGAAACTGCAAAAAAATTTAGCGTCCCAGGACATAAAGGAACATTTGCTGTAATTAGTACTATGAGTGCTCCTTTTTGCGGTGATTGTAATAGAATGAGATTAACTGCCGACGGAAAAATGAAAAATTGTTTATTCTCTCAGTCGGAAACGGACATATTAGGTGCATTCAGAAACGGGGACAATATTATCCCACTTATTCATCAAAATATAGGGGACAAGAAACAAGCATTAGGAGGGCAATTCACTACCGATATGGAAAAGATAGAAACTGGCTCCCTGCATAATAGGACAATGATAAGTATTGGAGGTTAATCCCTACAATTACTGCAAAATAATAAAAGGCATCATTAGCAATATGATAAGTGTAACCGCTGCAAAAGATTTAATTCGCGCTCAAATATTTCCGCTTTTGTCTGTGGTAAAACCAATAGACGATGCTGTTGGTTTTGTACTAACAGAGGATATTCTTTCTCCTATAAATGTGCCAGCCTTTGTGCAATCTTCCATGGATGGATATGCTTTTTCATTTGATGGGATTCAATCCAACAGTTCATTAACAATCACAGCTATTGTTCAAGCAGGGGATGCTAAAAAACACAAAATATTACCTACAGAAGCGGTAAGGATATTTACAGGAGCACCACTGCCAGAAGGGGCTGATACTGTGTTGATGCAGGAGAAAGCCAAAGTGGACGGGAATAATTTAATCCTAGCAGATATTGATTTAAAAAAAGGAACTAATGCACGCTCTATTGGTGCTGATATTAATAAAGGTGCGATAGCGTTAAGTAAAGGAACTTTGTTAAGCCCTGCTGCAATTGGATTTTTAGCAAGCATTGGAATTGTAAAAGTGGAAGTAATCAATAAGCCAAGTATTAATATTATTCTAACAGGAAATGAGCTACAAGATATTGGGCAGGAATTAGATTTTGGACAAATTTACGAGTCAAATTCTCATACGCTGCTGGCGGCATTAAAGCAGCTAGGCATTGTTAATGTAAATGTTGAAAAAGTAATAGATTCATTAGCAGCTATTACAAAGTCAATTCATAATTCATTGGAAAATTATGATTTGACTTTAATGACTGGAGGGGTAAGTGTGGGTGATTATGATTTTGTTTTAGAAGCAACTAAGGCGAATCAGGTTACACAAATATTCCATAAGATTAAACAGAAACCAGGGAAGCCTTTGTTCTTAGGGAAAAAAGAAAATAAAATTATTTGCGGATTGCCTGGTAATCCAGCTTCGGTATTGTCTTGTTTTTATAATTATGTGACTTTGATATTGGATCAACTTTCAGGAACGCAAACTGTATTGTTGAATAAGCAGGCTTTATTGACAAATGCTTATAAGAAGCCCACTGGCCTTACTCATTTTTTA
>Ga0075464_10000505_pt1 | contig 17210 bp, 18 predicted proteins | sample DEB19_08_DNA_5_FD_75068 | JGI IMG/M metagenome (GOLD analysis project Ga0075464, IMG submission 75068) | Aqueous microbial communities from the Delaware River and Bay under freshwater to marine salinity gradient to study organic matter... | ecosystem: Environmental > Aquatic > Marine > Coastal ...
AACACCATCCGTGCCTATGCGTCGGCAGATGCGCATGTGATTTACGGCGCAGCCTATGACGACAAACTGGGTGACGATATTCGCGTGACGGTGGTCGCCACAGGCCTGAGCCGCCAGGGCGTGCGTCGCCACGCGCCGCCGCTGCAGGTGCTGCGTACCGGTACTGACAACGTGCCTTTCAACGTGCCAACGCTCAACTCAGTCAACACCATGGGTGGCTCAGCTCAGCCCTCGATGGGTTCGGCCCAGCCCGATTACGGCAACATGGCGGTACCCAGCGTGTGGCGCACCAACCGGACACAGGCGGCTGCCAAAGTCGACGCGCTGGCATCGGGCGGCATGGATGACTTTGAAATACCAGCATTCCTGCGCAAACAAGCTGATTAATGGGCGTAAAGCTACTGCGCAAGCCGATCTCGAGCCTGTGGTGCGCGCCGTACGTCTGTACGGCTGTGCTCCTCGGCTCAAGCTAGGCCTGCTCGCTACGCTTTGCGTCCCATTCATCCCTATTCGCTTGAAAGACAGCGGTTCAAATTAAAATCTAGGCATGCTCGCTCAAAGAACCCTCAAATCACTCACCAAAGCCGTTGGCGTTGGCCTGCACAGCGGCCAGCGGGTGGAGTTGACCTTGCGGCCTGCTGCGCCAGACACCGGCATTATTTTTCGCCGTGTGGATTTGCCGCAGCCCGTGGACATCGCCATTTCGGCATTGGCCGTGACGGACACGCGTCTGGCATCCACCCTCTCCAACGGCAATGCCAAGGTGTTCACGGTGGAGCATCTGATGTCTGCCTGTGCCGGGCTGGGCTTGGACAACCTGTATATCGACATCACGGCTGAAGAGGTTCCGATTCTGGACGGCTCGGCCTCCTCGTTCGTTTTTTTGCTGCAATCAGCGGGCATTGAGCTGCAAAATGCGCCCAAGCGGTTTGTGCGCCTGCTCAAAACAGTTGAAGTCCGCGAAGGTGAAGGCCCCACCACCAAGTGGGCGCGTCTGTCCCCGTATGACGGCTACAAACTCAGTTTTGAAATTGATTTTGACCACCCGGCGGTCGATTCAACAGGCCAGCGGGTGGAGTTTGACATGAGCTCAGGCTCCTACACCCGAGACATTGCCAGAGCGCGAACCTTTGGCTTTACCAAAGACGTCGAAACGATGCGTGCCAACGGTCTGGCCATGGGCGGCGGGCTGGACAACGCCATCGTGATGGACGACTACAAGGTGCTCAACAGTGAGGGCCTGCGCTACAACGACGAATTTGTGAAGCACAAAATTCTGGACGCGATGGGCGACCTGCACTTGCTGGGCAAGCCGTTGCTGGCAGCTTACAGCGCGTTTCGCTCCGGCCACGCGATGAACAACAAGCTGCTGCGGGAACTGCTGGCGCACCAGGATGCGTATGAGATCGTCACGTTTGAAGACGAAAAGCGAGCGCCCAAAGGCTTTGCCACCTTGGCGCCGGCCTGGTAGTCGCGCCAAGCAAAGCAGCCAGCCATGCCGGTTTTACGCATTCTCCTTTTGCTGTTGCTGTTTGCTTGTGCGGTGTTGTTCCTGTTGTACGCCGTGACTGGGCAAGCACGCTACAAAAACTTTGGTTTGATGGTGTTGAAGTGGACGCTGCTTGCCGGTTTTGGCTTTTTTGCAGTGCTGATCTTCCAGCGCCTGACTTGACGCGCATCAGCGCTTTTGAAGTGCTGCCGCCATGATGGCTTTTGCCCGCCCCGCATGCGCATGCGTGATGGCCAAACCCAGCGCATCGGCCGCGTCCTTGCCTGGCAGTGTGGGCAACTTGAGCAAACGCATCACCATTTGCTGCACCTCGGCTTTGCCGGCTTTGCCATAACCCGCCACGGCCTGCTTGAGTTGCAAGGCCGTGTATTCCGCCACGGGTAAATCAAGGGACACCAGCGCCGTGATGCAGGCGCCACGTGCCTGACCCAGCAGCAGGGTGGACTGTGGGTTGACATTGACGAACACAATTTCAACAGACGAACAGTCTGGCTGATAGCGTTCAGTCACTTCGCGCACACCGTCAAAAAGCACTTTCAGACGGCCAGGCAAATCCTTTTTATCCAGATGCGCTGTTTTGATCGTGCCACTGGCCACATAGCTGAGCTGTTGGCCTTGCATATCGACCACGCCAAAGCCTGTGATTTGCAAGCCGGGGTCAATACCAAGAATACGCATAGCTTAGATTCAAAGACGAGTTGCGACTTTACGGGTGAGAAGAGGTGGACCGAAGTGGCATTGTCTGCGCCGGTTTGCCCAGCAGCGGGCAGACATAAGGGCTAGGGACACGCGCAACGCCCGAACCATCGCCGGGCACACCTGGCGCTGCGCGGATGAATCCGCGCAAAAAAGACGCATCAATGGAGCCATCATGGCAGATCAACCCCACCCATGCGCGCAGCAATGGTGCTGGCGCGTGATGACAAATAGCCCGAGTTGGGGCGGGTCTCAAAGTACTTGGGGCGCGGCAGCATGACGGCTAGGCGAGCTGCCTCGTAGGCGCTGAGTTTGGCGGCGCTCTTGCGGTAGTAGTGCTGTGCGGCGGCTTCGGCGCCAAAAACGCCTTCACCCCATTCGACGCTGTTCAGGTAAATTTCCAAAATACGTTCTTTATCCAGCAGCTTTTCAAGCAGCAATGTCAGCACCAGTTCTTGCCCCTTGCGCAGCAGCGTGCGCTCACCCGACAGAAAAAGATTTTTGGCAAGCTGCTGCGTGATGGTGGAGCCGCCCACAATTTTGGGTGCCTTCACGGGCTTGACGGGTCTGGCGCTTTGGTTTTTGGTGGGCTGCTGCATGCCCAGGCCAGCCTGTTTTTCAGCCTTGGCATTTTTGTCCCAGGCTTTTTCCAGTGCTTCAATGTCAACGCCTTCATGCTCGGTAAAGCTAGCGTCCTCCGATGCGATGACAGCACGCTTGAGGTTGTCGGATATCTTGCTGTACGGCACCCATTGTTGCCGCCACTTCAGGCTGCCCGTGTGGGTGGCCACGCTGTAAACAGCCGAGCGCTCAAAGGCAGTAGATTCAGGGTCCACCACCGTCATCAGGGCAATGCGGCCTACAAAATAAAGCTGTAATGACAAGCCCGCCAAACATACCAGAAAGAGCAAACGATAAAAGGCTTTCATGGGACGTTCACGGGGCTTTCATGGGCATGCTCAGCGGTTGCTCAGCTTGGTTTCAAGCGTTTCGTCCCGCGTGAACTTGAAGCGCGGCACCACCACAATCTGGTCGGCCCTGCGCCGCATCGCGTCAGTGAATCGGTCAAACGGCCCCGTGCCTTTGACGATAGCCTGTGCGCGGCGGTCCAGCGTCAGGTTGCCAGAGGTTTCAACCACTTCTATGGCCAAGATGCGGCCATCAAAATTCACCGTCACGGTCATGGTCAGTTCGCCGTACAGCTTTTTGCCTGCCAACTCGGGGAAGTTACTCGTGCCCTTGTCTTCTATCTTGCGGCGCAGGCTGTCGTAGTAAACGGCGTACACCTCTTCGCGCGTGGCGGGGCTGACGTAGCGCTTTTTCGGTCGGGCGTTTTCTTCGTTGATGCGTTTTTCAATTTCCGCCAGGATTTTGATCAACTGCTGGCGCTTTTCTTCACGCTCGGCCTGTACCGGGTCGTTGGTCGGTGTTTTGGGGTCAGGCGGCGGCATCGTGGCCAGCTGCTTTTTGATCTGCGACAGCAACTGGGTTTGCTGCTCTTGCATGGCTTCTACTTTTTTCTGCGCGTCTTCAGCGGCATCGCCCAGGTCGGTGAGCGCCGACGGCGGCAGTGGTGATGTCGCGCGTCCCTTGTCAACTTGGCCGCCGCCCGCCAAACTGCTTTGTGCGATGGCTTTGGCAAAGTCGGGCTTTTCCTGGGACTTGGCGTTGACCAGAATCACCTCCAGCGGCGTGTCCTTGAAAACCCGGTTAAAGCTCGTCGGGTCCACAAAGCGCGTTGTCAGCACCACCGCATGCAGCAGGGCTGATGCTCCCAAGGCTATTTGCAGTGTGCTAAAGGTTCTCACGGTCAAATTATCCGGCTTAAAGCGCAGTTGCAGCAGCGTTTCAGTTGACCGGCGTGACGCTATCTTGCGCCACTTCATGGACATCTACCGCAATCGCAATCGGGCCCGCAGAGACATCCTCGTCATCATCCTGGTCGGTGGTTTCGTCGGCGGCATCAACCACCACATCCAGCCGTTCCGTCACGGCGCTGCTGATGTCCAGCGTGATCTCGTCAATCTCACCCAGCTTGATGCGCACCTTGGCACCACGCGGCAAGCCCAGCGCGCCTGTGGCGGGCAGCACCAGCGGCAGGTCGTCGGCACGCACCAGGTTGTCTTTGAAGGCGGTGGCCACCAGCTCGGTGATACCGTTTTGCTGCAAATACTTCAGTGTCCAGTAGCGCTCTATGCCGCTCTGGTAGCCGTTGTAGGCGCTGTAGGCCGCATCAAACCCTGAGATGATGGAAAACAGCTCGGCATCTTTGGGCTTGAAGGGCGCCACCAGCGCGGCGGTGCGGCCGTGTTTGGCGCAAGCAATGATTTGCCACTGGTTGACCAGATCGGTATAACGGCGCAGCGGCGAGGTCGACCAGGCATAGCTTTTCACGCCCAGGCCTGCGTGCGGCAGCGCCTTGGTGCCCATGCGCACCTTCACGCCGGGTGCCAGGCTGGCCTGGCTGCGGTAAATGCCTGGCACACCATGCTCAGCGAGCCACTGCCCCCAGGTGCTGTTGGCCAGAATCATCGCCTCGGCCACGATCAAGTCCAAAGGCGCGCCGCGCTGGCGTGTGGTGATGGTGACCTGCTCGTTGCCTTGAGGCTCTTGCCCGCTCGGGTTGTCCAGCTTGAAGTTGTAGTCGGGCCGGTTGAAGTTTTCCGTCTTGCCGCGTGCCACTTCACGCTGCGCCTTCAGGTGTTTTGCCAGTTTGTGCAGGTAAATGAGCTCGCCAGCCCAATCAATTTTTGCGCGAGCAGCTACGTTATCGATAGCATCGACGGCGCTCTCATCAAAGAAAGCCTCATTGAACGTGCTGTCCAGCACGTCGTGCCGCAGATTGGCTGCAATATGCACCAGCTCAAGCCGGGTGATGCTTTGCCTGATCTCGAACGTGGCCTCGTCCATCGTCACGTACAGCGACACCGCCGGGCAGTTGCGCCCGGCCATCAGGGTGTAGTTTTGCACCACGTCATCGGGCAGCATGGTCAGCTTGTAGCCCGGCATGTAGACGGTTGACAAGCGGGCACGGCCAAGCAGGTCAACGGGGCTACCGGGCTGCACCGCCAGACCCGGCGCGGCAATGTGAATGCCCAGCGTGACCGTGCCAGTGCCGATGCCCTGCACTGACAACGCATCGTCAATCTCTGTGGTGGCGGAGTCATCAATCGAAAACGCTTGCACCTGGGCCAGCGCCAGGTCTTCGGTATGCGTTGGCGCTTGTACTGCGGGAAAGCCTGTGCCCTTGGGGAAGTTCTCAAACAAAAACCGCCTGTAATGAAACTGGTAGGGCGAGGCAATCGCGCCCGATTTTTGCAGCAAGTCCAGTGGGGCAATGTGGCTGGCTTTTGACGCTTCCACAACCGCCTTGTATTCAGCGGCGTTTTTGTCAGGCTTGAAAAGAATTTTGTACAACTGCTCGCGTATGGGCTCCGGGCAGGTGCCGGTGGCCAGTTCGTCAGCCCACGCCGTGATTTGCAGTGCGATCTGCTGCTTCTTTTCAATCGCCTTGAGTGCCAGCTGCAAAATCTCAAGCGGTGCTTTTTTGAACCGGCCTTTGCCCGCACGGCGAAAGTAATGCGGCGCATCAAACAGCCTGAACAGTGCGGCGGCTTGCTGCTCCAGGGTGGCCGGCTTGGCGGGGTCGGGGCTGAAGTAGTCACGCGCCAGGTCGGCAAAACCAAACTCGTCTTCGCTGGCAAATTCCCAGGCCAGTTCCAGCTCAATGTCAGCGCTTAACTTTTGGGCTGCAGCGACAAAGTCAGCGGGTGCGGGTTTTTCAAACTTCAACAGCGCATTGACGGCTTTGACCTTGACGCGCTTGCCCGAGTCCAGTTCGACTTGCAGCGAGCTGTCAGCCTCAGACAAAATGCGGCCGGCTAAATGCTTGCCAGCTTCTTCAAACAATACAAACAAAATGGGCGCCTTTTCGTCGTTTTTACTCGGTAAGGGACAAGTGTAATCAGGCGGACAGATTCAAAAACTCAAAAATATCTGGCAAGTGCGCATCAAAGTCGCTCAGCGCATGGTCACTGCCTTCAATCAGCTTGATCTGTGTCCCCGCATAGCGGTCCGACATTTCTTGCCAGCTCAGCACTTCATCACCTTGGGCGATGATGGCCAGATAGTTGTGCGGCTCGGCCAATAGCCCCGCATCCAGCTCTTGCAATTGCCCGATGAATTCGGGTCGAAAGAAAAAGCTTTCATTCGGGTCATGCCAGCTGGTTTGCTCGCCAATGTACTTGGCCAGGTCGCGCGCTGGATGAACAGCAGGGTTGAGCAGCACCGCTTTGCAGCGTATTTTTTCTGCAACCCAGGCCGCATAAAACCCGCCCAGTGACGAGCCCACCACCGCCATGCCTTCAAACCCTGCCTCATGAGGCCAGCCAGCAATGTGCGCCATCACCTCGCTCATGGCCTGCTGGGGCGAGGGCGGCAGTTGTGGACAGTACCAGGTGACGAGTGGGTAGCGACTGGCCACCAGGCGAGCCATTTTTTGTGCCTTGGCTGACGAGGGCGATGAACGAAAGCCGTGCAGGTAGAGCAGGTGGGTGGTTTTCATGGGCTTATCGTAGGTGCTTGGCAGATAATCAGACGCATGGCTGCTGTTTTTGACAAACCCTCGCTTTTCAAGCGTGCTGCGCCGCTGTTTAGCGGCTTTGACGGCCCGCTGGCGTTTGCGGTGTTCTTGCTGGCCAGTGCGGGCCTGCTCATCATGTATTCATCGGGCTTTGACCATGGCAGCCGCTTTGTGGACCATGGCCGCAACATGCTGATTGCCGGTTTCATCATGTTTGTGGTGGCGCAAATTCCGCCGCAGCGCCTGATGACCATGGCGGTGCCGCTTTATGTGTTGGGTGTGGCGCTGCTGGTCGCTGTGGCGATTTTCGGCGTCACCAAAAAGGGCGCACGCCGCTGGCTGAACATCGGTATCGTGATTCAGCCCAGCGAGATTTTGAAAATCGCCATGCCACTCATGCTGGCCTGGTGGTTTCAAAAAAGGGAAGGCCAGCTGCGTCCGCTGGACTACATCGTGGCGGGCCTGTTGCTGGTGATACCGGTGGGCCTCATCATGAAGCAGCCGGACCTGGGGACTTCACTGCTGGTTTTGGCGGCTGGGCTGGCGGTCATTTTCTTTGCGGGCCTGAGCTGGAAACTGATCGTGCCGCCCGTCGTTCTGGGTCTCATGGGTGTTTTTTTGATTGTGTGGTTTGAGCCTGCGCTGTGCGCTGACGGCATGCGCTGGCCGGTGCTGCATGACTACCAACAGCAGCGCATTTGTACGCTGCTCGACCCGTCGCGCGACCCGCTGGGAAAGGGCTTTCACATCATTCAGGGCATGATTGCAATCGGCTCTGGCGGTGTGTTTGGCAAGGGCTTTATGGCAGGGACACAAACGCATCTTGAATTCATTCCCGAGCGCACCACAGACTTTATTTTTGCCGCTTTTTCAGAAGAGTTTGGCCTGGCCGGCAATCTGCTGCTGATTGCTGGTTTCCTCTTTTTGATCTTGCGCGGCATGGCCATTGCGATGGAGGCGCCCACCCTGTTCTCGCGGTTGCTGGCTGGCTCGGTCACGATGATCTTTTTCACCTACGCGTTTGTCAACATGGGCATGGTCAGCGGCATTTTGCCGGTGGTGGGTGTGCCGCTGCCGTTCATCAGTTATGGCGGCACGGCCATGGTCACGCTCGGCCTGGCGGTGGGCATGCTGATGTCGATTGCCAAAGCCAAGCAGCTGGTGCAGTCATGAGTGATTTGAAAACAGTTCACATCATCGGGATCGGCAACATGGGCGGCGGCATGGCGGCCAATTTGCTGTCCAAGGGCTGGACCGTCCTGGTCAGTGACATCGATGCCAAAAAAGTCGATTTTTGGGTATCAAAAGGGGCTCTAAGCCAATCAACACATGCGCAAGCAGCTCCTGATTTAATAGCGACCATCATTTGTGTGGTAGACGCTGCACAGACCGACGACGTGCTGTTTGGTGTCAATGGACTGGCCCATCGCCTGCCCAAAGGCCAAACCGTGATCTTGTGCCCCACCATCTTGCCGCAAGACGTGGAAGGTTTTGCCAGCCGTCTGGCTGAACGCGGCCTCCACACGGTGGATGCGCCCATGTCTGGCGGGCCCGCCAGGGCCGCTGACGGCACGATGAGCCTGCTGGTGGCCTGCCCGCCAGACGTTTTTGCGCAGCAGGCCGGGCTGCTCAATGCGCTGTCGAGCAAGCTGTTCAACATCAGTGACAAGCCCGGTGATGCCGCCCGCACCAAGTTGGTCAACAACCTGCTGGCAGGCATCAATCTGGTCGGCGCGGCCGAAGCGCTGGCTTTGGCTGCAAAACTGGGCCTGGACGTGGCTAAAACCCTTGGCGTGATAGAGCAGTCCAGCGGGCAAAGCTGGATCGGCTCAGACCGGATGCGCCGGGCGATTGTGGGCGACTATGCGCCCCGTGCCCATGTCACCCTGCTTGAAAAAGACACCCGACTGGCACTGGCGTGCGCGCAGGCCGCAGGCTTTGACGGGCCGCTGGGAGCCGCAGCCAGCAGCGTGTTTGCCCAGGCGCACGCAGCCGGGCTGGCGGCCGAGGACGATGCGGCAATTTTCAAGGTTCTGTCTGGGCCAAGGTGAAAAGGTCGGGGTGGACGCGCGTTCGGGGCAGACTACCTACAATCAGGGCATGACCACACTGCGCTCTTCTTCAGCCTCAGCTCTGAACGCTTCCATCACCTCGTCAACGCTCAAGCCCACGGCGGCATCGACATCGGGCCGACTGGACATTGCGCAAAAACTGCTGCTCACGCCCTTTGGCCTGACCGAGGCACATCTGTCCAAAGCCCTGGCAGAGATCACCTCCAAAGGCGCCGACGACGCCGACCTGTACTTTCAATACACCCGCAGCGAAGGCTGGAGCCTGGAAGAAGGCATCGTCAAAACCGGCTCCTTCAGCATTGACCAGGGCGTGGGCGTGCGGGCCGTGAGCGGCGAGAAAACCGCGTTTGCCTATTCAGACGATATTTCACAAGCCTCCCTGATGGACGCTGCACGCACCGTGCGCAGCATTTCAGGCGCTGGCAAGTCCGCCAAAATCAAAACACCCAGCCGCAAAATTGCCAACAGCCGTTCGCTCTATGAAGGCGGCGACCCGATCGCCACACTGGGCAGTACGGCCAAAGTCAAGCTGCTGGAAAAGGTTGAAAAACTCGCCAAAGCCAAAGACCCCCGCATTGTGCAAGTGATGGCTGGATTGGCCAGCGAGTACGACGTGGTGATGGTGGCGCGTGCTGACGGCACCCTGGCCGCGGACGTGCGGCCGCTGGTGCGCTTGAGCGTGTCCGTGATCGCCGAACAAAAAGGCCGGCGTGAAACCGGATCCGCAGGCGGCGGTGGCCGTTTTGGTCTGGCGTATTTTGACGATGCGCAAATCGGCCAGTATGTGGACGAAGCGGTCAAAGCGGCTTTGACCAACCTCGAAGCACGCCCCGCACCGGCGGGTGAAATGACAGTGGTGCTCGGCTCCGGCTGGCCCGGCATTTTGCTGCATGAAGCCATCGGCCATGGCCTGGAGGGTGACTTCAACCGCAAGGGGTCGAGCGCATTTGCCGGCAAGATTGGCCAGCGCGTGGCTGCCAAAGGCGTGACGGTGCTGGACGACGGCACGATTGCTGACCGCCGCGGGTCATTGAACGTGGACGATGAAGGCCATGCCAGCCAGCGTAATGTGCTGATTGAAGACGGTATATTGAAGGGCTACATCCAGGATTCACTCAATGCCCGGCTGATGAACGTCAAGCCCACAGGCAACGGCCGCCGCGAAAGCTATGCCCACACACCGATGCCGCGCATGACCAACACCTACATGCTGGGCGGGGACAAAGACCCGCAAGAAGTCGTCGCCAGCATCAAAAAAGGCCTGTACGCCACCAACTTTGCCGGTGGCCAGGTCGACATCACATCGGGCAAGTTTGTGTTTTCAGCCAGCCAGGCGTATTGGGTTGAAAACGGCAAAATTTTGTACCCTGTCAAAGGCGCGACCATTGTGGGCAGCGGCCCCGAGTGCCTGAAAAAAGTCAGCATGATTGCCAACGACATGGCGCTAGACAGCGGCGTGGGCACCTGCGGCAAAGAAGGCCAGAGTGTGCCCGTGGGTGTGGGCCAGCCAACGCTGCGGATTGATGGCTTGACGGTGGGCGGCACGGCCTGACCTGCGTTGATTGAGCCGGTCGCTTTTTGACCTGTGCTACATTTCAAGTCATGCACCAAGCATCGTTTTATTTTGGTTACTTCTGGTTCTCAAGCGCCCCTGGCGGTAGAGAGAATTTTGCGTAACCCCTGACAAACGCACAAATCTTTCAAAAACCGCCGGACACCCGGCGGTTTTTTTTTGCCTCATTAACCTTCGATCTCAGTTTTAAAAAAAGGAAACCCGTGATGACCACCACTACGCCCACCTGGTATGCACCCGTCGACAAAACCAGCCAGACCGACGACGAACGCATCAAGGACATCACCGTGTTACCCCCTCCAGAGCATCTGATCCGCTTTTTCCCGATTCAGGGCACGCCGGTTGAGACGCTGATCACCAGCACCCGCAAAAGCATTCACAACATCATCGCTGGCACAGACGACCGCCTGCTGGTGGTGATTGGCCCTTGTTCGATTCACGACCCCGCCGCAGCGCTGGAGTACGCGCGCCGTCTGGTGGAGCAGCGCAAAAAATACGTGGGTACGCTGGAGATCGTGATGCGCGTCTACTTTGAAAAGCCCCGCACCACCGTCGGCTGGAAGGGTTTGATCAACGACCCCTACCTGGACGAAACCTACCGCATTGACGAAGGCCTGCGCATGGCGCGTCAGTTGCTGATCGACATCAACCGCCTGGGCCTGCCCGCGGGCAGCGAATTTTTAGACGTGATCTCGCCGCAATACATTGGCGATTTGATTGCCTGGGGCGCGATTGGCGCGCGCACGACCGAAAGCCAGGTGCACCGCGAACTGGCCTCGGGCCTGTCTGCGCCGATTGGCTTTAAAAACGGCACCGACGGCAACATCCGCATTGCCACCGACGCGATTCAGTCCGCATCACGCGGCCACCACTTTTTGTCCGTGCACAAAAACGGCCAGGTGGCGGTGGTGCAAACCAATGGCAACCCCGATTGCCACGTGATTTTGCGCGGCGGCAAAACGCCCAACTACGACGCCGCCAGCGTGACCGCCGCCTGCAAAGAGCTGGCTGCCGCCAAACTGCCCGCCACATTGATGGTGGACTGCAGCCACGCCAACTCGTCCAAGCAGCATGAAAAGCAGCTTGACGTGGCGCGCGACATCGCAGGGCAGGTCAGTGGCGGCTCAACACAGGTGTTCGGCGTGATGGTGGAAAGCCACCTGAACGCAGGGGCTCAAAAATTCACGCCCGGCAAAGACGACGCCAAGGCGCTCGAATACGGCAAGAGCATCACCGACGCCTGTTTGTCGTGGGACGATTCACTCGAGGTGCTGGACGTGCTGTCCCAGGCCGTCGAAGCGCGGCGCTCCAAGTAGACAATTCCTACCTGGCGTATTACAATGTCGTACAAAACGTTGTTTTTGCAATGATTTCAGGAGTCCGCCATGCAAACCACACTGACCGTCAGAATTTCAAGCGTCGAGGCGCAAAACTTGGACGGTCTGTGTGCCAGCGCGGGTAAGTCACGCAGTGAGGTGGTACGCGATGCCTTGCGCGCTTACCGCCTGCGTGAGGCGCTGCGGCAAAGCCAGGCTCAGCTTGCGCCACTCGCGCGCCGCGCTGGCTGGTTGACTGAGGAAGACATCCTGCAAGACGCTGAACTCAACTGATTGATGAAAGTCTTTTTAGACACCAACGTCTGGCTGTCTGCAACGATTTTTTCCGGCCTGTGTGAGGAACTGGTGCTCATGTGTGCAGAGCGCGGCGGGCTTTACAGCAGCATGCTGATTCAGCTTGAAGCGCATGAGGTTTTAAAGCGTAAATTCCCCAAAACGCCAAACGCTTGCGAGTTGTTTGATGCGTCATTTCAAGCGGCCCAGCTGATTGCAGACTGCGACCAGCCCAAAGACGATAACGACCGCCGCTTGGTTACTGCCGCCTTGGTGGCAGGCATGGAACTGTTTGTGACAGGTGACAAAAGAGTGCTGAGCTGGGCTGAAAGCCAAGATATTTGCGGCACCTTGAAAATTGTGTCACCTCGCCAAGCCTGGACTGCCTTGATGTAAGAGCCTTGCGGGTTTGCGTGGATTGCTCAACAAGCCGTATTTCACGACCATCCATGCATTCAAATCTATCTGGAGTCAGTCATGCGTAGCGAAGTCAGCATCACCTTCAAGGGCGCTTCACCCGTGCGAATTGACCTGAACGAAGTCCAGCCCATGCCGCATGATGTCGCCCGCTGGTGGCTGGACGACCAGTTCACCCAGATGGGCTGCGAGCCGTTGCGGCCTACCGGCAAGCTGCTGACGGCGGACAAGGTCGTGGTGGTGGCGCAAGCCGCCGGGCCAGCCAAGTTTGCCGAGCCCAAGTTTTCCCAGGAGTTTGCCCGGGCCGTCAGCGCGGCGCTGGGCAAGCCGGTGGTGCATGTGGATGTGGCGGCGCTGAGTATCACTTACTGAACCTGATTGCTATATTTTCAGGAGCTACTTGCGCACGTATCTATTGGGTTTTAGTCCGATTTGGCACCTGAAAAAAGCCGTTTTTGACGTTTTAAAGGCGTTTTGGCAGCCCCGCCAGGCCTGAAACGCGGGTTTTCCGAATTTTTGAGCCGTTTTTTACCCATCAAAATGCCCTCCAGACTAATGGATATATGCGCGAGCAGCTCCTGAATTAATAGCGTCTGCATGCTGCCAAGTCAGTTCGGTTCAGGCCAGCGCTGCCAGCAGCTTGCCATGCACGCCGCCAAAGCCGCCGTTGCTCATGCACAGCACGTGGTCGCCGGGTCTTGCCGCGGTTTTGACCTGTTTGACCAGCTCTTCAAGGGTGTCGGCCACATGCGCCCGGTCCACCATCGGGGCCAGCGCCTCGCGGGCGTCCCAGTCCAGCCCGCCTGCGTGGCAAAAGGCAATGTCGGCCGCCTCCAAGGCGCGCGGCAACTGGGCCGTCATGGTGCCAAGCTTCATGGTGTTGCTGCGCGGCTCAAACACGGCCAGGATCCTGTCCGCCGCTTTGCCTGCCGTATTGAGCTGGCGGCGCAGGCCGTCTATGGTGGTGTGAATGGCCGTCGGGTGGTGGGCAAAGTCGTCATAAATGGTGATGTCGCCGCCGCTCTTTTTGACAACGCCCCTGACTTCCATCCGGCGCTTGACGTTTTGAAAGCTGGCCAGCGCGTCGGCAGCGGTTTGCGGGTTTACGCCCACATGCTCGGCCGCGGCAATCGCGGCCAGGGCGTTGAGCTGGTTGTGGATGCCGCTGACGGCCCATTGAACGCGCGCGACAACCTTGCCCGCTTTGAGCACGGTAAAGTCGCCCGGCTCGCCATTGGCGGTAAAGCCCGCTTTATTGGCCCACGCTTTGCCAAAGAGTACTTGCTCACTCCAGCAGCCTTGGGCCAGCACCCGCTCCAGGCTTTCTTCGGTCGCATTCACCACCACCCGCCCAGTCGACGGCACGGTACGCACCAGGTGGTGGAACTGCCGCTCAATCGCCGCCAGGTTGTCAAAAATATCGGCGTGGTCAAATTCCAGGTTGTTCAAAATCGCGGTGCGCGGGCGGTAATGCACAAACTTGCTGCGCTTGTCGAAAAACGCGGTGTCGTATTCGTCCGCCTCAATCACGAATGTTGCCCCCACGCTTTCCCACTGCGTGTGGACGCTGCCCCCCGAGGGGGCTGCTGCGCCTGCAGCCCGGCTAAGCCGGTTCTGCGGCCCCTGCTTGCCTGGGAGACCTCTTCCTAGACGAGCCGATACGCCGAAATTCAGCGGCACACCGCCCACCAGAAAGCCCGGTTGCAGTCCTGCACATTCCAGGATCCAGGTCAACATGGCCGTGGTGGTGGTTTTGCCGTGCGTGCCAGCAACTGCCAGCACGTGACGACCTTGCAGAACATGTTCTGCCAGCCACTGCGGGCCGCTGGTGTAGGGCAGGCCCGCGTTCAGTATGGCCTCCATCAAAGGATATTTGGGCGTTCCATCCGCCAAATGCGCGCGCGACACCACATTGCCCACCACAAACACATCCGGGCTGAAGGCCAGTTGGTCTGCACCGTAACCCTCCACCAGATCAATGCCCAAGGCGCGCAGCTGGTCGCTCATGGGCGGGTACACACCGGTGTCGCAGCCCGTGACCTTGTGCCCCGCCTCCACCGCCAGCGCAGCCAGGCCGCCCATGAAGGTGCCGCAAATTCCAAGTATGTGTATGTGCATCGGCTTATTCTAGGAGTCAATGGGCGGGTTTGGCGGCTCACCTAAACTGTGTGTTTCGCTTTTTATACCCCTCTGGATGATCACCCTCAAATCTGAAATAGCCGCTACTGCCGCCGCCCTGGTGGTGGAAGAAGGCCTGGAATATGGTCCGGCCAAGCGTCGTGCCGTCAAACAGATGGGTTTGCCTTCGCGTGCCGAATTGCCTGACAACTCGCAGGTTGAAGACGCGGTGATGGAATACATCGCCGTGTTTTGTGCCGATACCCAACCGACCGAGCTGGCGGCGCTGCGGGAACTGGCGTGGGTGTGGATGCAGCGCATGGCGGACTTCAGGCCGCATCTGGCGGGTGCGGTGTGGCACGGCACGGCGACGCGGTTGTCAGATATTTACATTCAGCTTTTCTGCGATGACCCGAAATCGGCCGAGATTGCACTGATTGAGCACAACGTCGACTATGAGCCGCGCACGGTGACGGGCTTTACTGGCGGCAAAGTCGAGGCGCTGAGCCTGAGCAGCCTGTGCAGGCCGCTCAGTGAAAATATCGGCGTGCATTTCATGGTGTATGACCATGACGACCTGCGCGGCGCGCTAAAACCTGACGACAAGGGTCGCAAGCCGCGTGGGGATGTGGCGGCCGTTGAAAAGCTTCTCGTCAAAGAGGCTAAAGTCTGACCCATGGACAGAAGAAACTTACTCTTTATAAGTGCGGCATCTGCCGCAGGGCTGGCGGGCGTGGGCGCAGCTTGGTTCAAGCATGAGCCCCAAAAGCTGACATCCGGGCAAACCACCGCTGTGCAGGACGCGCTGTGGGCCATGAGCTTTGACACCCCCGACGGCCAGCCGCAGCCCATGAGCAGCTTTCGCGGCAAGCCGCTGCTGCTGAACTTTTGGGCCACTTGGTGCCCGCCGTGTGTGGAAGAGCTGCCGTTGCTTGATGCTTTTTATCAGCAGCACAAAGCCAAAGGCTGGCAAGTGCTGGGCCTGGCAGTGGACCAGCCCAGTGCGGTGCGCAAATGGCTACAGGCCAAGCCACTGAGCTTTGCAGTGGGCATGGCGGGCTTGAGCGGGACTGAATTGAGCAAATCACTGGGCAATCTGGCGGGCGGCTTGCCGTTTACCGTGGTGTTTGGCGCATCGGGCGATTTGCTGCACCGAAAAACGGGCAAAGTATCTGCAGAAGATCTGGCCCAATGGGCGCAGTTGAAATAAAAACCAGTAATTGCTGATAATTAACATTAAGTCACATGTTAATGACGTTATTTTTATTTATCTGAAAATAATAATTTTGCATGGCTCAAGGCGGGTTTTCTGCATCAAACCGTTTGGGCTTGGAGTACACTCGCGCTTTCTTTGTCGCAGTGCATGCCGGCTGTCTGGCTGAAGTTGCTTTTTTAAGTGCTTTTAAGTCGAAAAGAACAGAGTAAGCGTAGGAAGAAAGAGGATTGGCTTGGTTGTCGGCGCTTTTTGTACCTGCCGTTGTTGGAGAAAACATGGATTTAAGAAAACTCAAAACGCTGATTGACCTGGTTTCAGACTCCAACGTGTCTGAGCTCGAGATCACCGAAGCCGAAGGCAAGGTCCGCATCGTCAAGTCCAGCGGTGCTGTCCAGATGATGCAGCAACCTGCTGTCGCCATGGTAGCCGCACCTTCAGCGGCCCCGGCAGCGGTAGCTCCCGCGGCTGAAGCTGCGCCAGCCGTTGAAACCCGCCATGCCGTCAAATCGCCCATGGTCGGCACCTTCTACCGCTCTGCCAGCCCTGGCGCCAAGCCCTTTGTGGAAGTGGGCGATGTGGTCAAGGAAGGCCAGACCATCTGCATCATTGAGGCGATGAAAATCCTCAATGAGATTGAAGCCGACAAGTCCGGCACCGTCAGCAAAATACTGTGCGAAAACGGCCAGGCGGTTGAATATGGACAGCCTTTGTTCCTGATCGACTGAGCGGCAAATCGGACGTGGGCATGTTTAAAAAAATACTGATAGCAAACCGCGGCGAAATAGCCCTGCGTATCCAGCGCGCCTGCCGCGAGCTGGGTGTCAAGGCGGTGATGGTTTACTCGGAAGCTGACCGCGACGCCAAATACATCAAGCTGGCCGATGAGTCGGTGTGCATTGGCCCGGCAGCGTCCAAAGACAGCTACCTGAATATGCCCGCCATCATTTCGGCGGCTGAAGTGACGGACGCTGAGGCCATTCACCCCGGCTACGGCTTTTTAAGTGAAAACGCTGACTTTGCCGAGCGGGTTGAAAAAAGCGGCTTCAAGTTCATTGGCCCCTCGCCAGAATCCATCCGGATCATGGGCGACAAGGTGTCGGCCAAGCAAACCATGATCAAGGCAGGTGTGCCGTGCGTTCCCGGGTCTGAAGGCGCGCTGCCAGATGACGCCGCCACCATCAAGCGCACCGCCAAGCAGGTCGGTTATCCGGTCATCATCAAAGCCGCGGGTGGCGGTGGTGGGCGCGGCATGCGCGTGGTGCACACCGAGGCAGCACTGCTGCACGCCGTGCAAACCACCAAGGCAGAAGCGGGCGCTGCGTTTGGCAACCCCGAGGTGTACATGGAGAAGTTTCTCCAGAATCCCCGGCATATTGAAATCCAGATAATGGCCGACCAGCACCGCAACGCGGTTTG
>Ga0075464_10000508_pt1 | contig 17185 bp, 14 predicted proteins | sample DEB19_08_DNA_5_FD_75068 | JGI IMG/M metagenome (GOLD analysis project Ga0075464, IMG submission 75068) | Aqueous microbial communities from the Delaware River and Bay under freshwater to marine salinity gradient to study organic matter... | ecosystem: Environmental > Aquatic > Marine > Coastal ...
AGCTCAATAAAGGACAACAAAAAACCCCAACAAATGAATGCTGAGGTTTATATTTTTAATAACCTTTTGGGTTAAGTTTCGCTTGTTTAGGGCCTTACACTTTAAAGTGAGAGAACGCTTTGTTCGCCTCAGCCATACGGTGTGTATCTTCTTTCTTTTTGAATGCTCCACCTTCGCCTTTTGTAGCTGCGATGATTTCATTCGCTAATTTGTCAGCCATAGTCTTACCGTTACGCTCACGGCTAAAACGCACTAACCATTTCATGCTTAGAGAAATTTTACGATCGGCACGCACTTCAGCAGGAATCTGGAAAGTAGCACCACCAATACGGCGGCTACGTACTTCAACAGCTGGAGTTACATTCACTACTGCTTTCTTCCACATTTCGTATCCGTCTTCGCTAGTGAATTTGCTTACTTTTTCCAAAGCATCGTAAAATATTGTTAATGCTGTACTTTTTTTGCCATCCAACATAATGTTGTTAACAAAACGAGTAACCTGAACATCGTTAAAACGAGGATCTGGTGCTAATGGGATTTTTTTAGGTTGTGCTTTACGCATGTCTAATATTAGTTAGTTGTTACTGGATTATTTTTTTGCTTTTTCTCTCTTAGTACCGTATTTAGAACGAGACTGCTTACGGTCTTTAACACCTGCAGTGTCTAAACTACCACGAACGATGTGATAACGTACACCTGGTAAATCCTTTACACGACCACCACGTATTAAAACGATACTGTGTTCTTGTAAGTTATGACCTTCACCTGGGATGTAAGCAATGACTTCAATTTTATTAGTCAAACGCACTTTAGCTACTTTACGTAACGCTGAGTTTGGCTTTTTTGGAGTTGTAGTATATACTCTGGTACAAACACCACGGCGCTGAGGACATGCATCCAAAGCTCTTGATTTACTCTTAGCCCTGATGATCTCACGGCCCTTTCTAACTAATTGTTGTATAGTAGGCATTAATTATGCTGTTTTGTTCAATTCGGTTTATAAAAAATTCGGACGGCAAAGGTAATGTTCGTTAACGAAATACCAAAATGTTTATTTGCTAATTTTTAAAAAAATAAACAAACTAGACATTTTCTTCTTTAAAACACAGAGAAATGATGTGTTTTATAAAGTCAATACGCTGATTTACAGCTATTTAACTAAATATGAAGTAGCCAGCCATGTTTATCCACAATATTTCCCATTCGAATATCATCCAAGTGTTTTTTAAGTGCTGGTGCAACTTTTAGTGCATTTACATCAAAATCCATCACATAGTCCCCATGTGCTAATTGGGAAATATAGGAAACCACTGCTGCAGTACCTACCCCAAAAACTTCCTGGAACAAGCCTTTTTTGTGTGCCTCCACAATTTCAGAAACGGATAAATTTCGCTCCTCCACCTCATACCCCATTTCTCTCAATAAAATAATGGAAGAATCTCTTGTCACCCCTTTTAACACAGTTCCTCTTTCTACACTTGGTGTTATTACTTTTCCATCAATCACAAACATTACATTCATCATACCCACTTCTTCCACATATTTATGCTCAATGGCATCTGTCCATAAAACTTGATCGAAGCCTTTTTGTTGAGCCAATGAAACTGGATATAAACTCGCACCATAATTTCCTCCATTCTTAGCAAAACCAACACCACCAGGAGTTGCACGTGTGTATTTTTGTTCTATAAAAATTTTCATTGCTGATGCGTAATAAGGTCCGGCAGGTCCAAGAATAATCATGAACTTATATGTTTGCGATGGACGTACTCCTAAGAAAGGATCGGTCGCAATCATGAATGGACGAATATACATTGAAGAATCTGGCGCGTCTGGTATCCACTCCTTATCTAAAGAAACCAATTGTTTCATCCCATCCATAAATAACCATGATGGAACCGATGGCATTTGCATACGTTCTGCAGAAAGATTAAAACGAATAAAATTTTGATCGGGTCTAAATATTGCCACTTCCCCTTTATGGTTCTTGAAAGCCTTGATTCCTTCAAATATTGTTTGTCCATAATGCAAGACGGCAGAAGATGGGTCAAGCGATAAAGGTGCAAATTTTTTAATTACAGGATTTTTCCACTCCCCGTCGATATAATCGGCTTCCAACATATAATTAGTAAAACTCTTTCCAAAAGAAAAATTAGCTGGATCAAGTTTTTTCAACTCTCCTTTAGGGATTTCAATAACAGGGATTTTTTGCGCGCTCATGTTGTTATATTTTAATACGGAATGAATTACAAAGAAACGAAAAAAAGGAAAACTTACAATTGTTATTTTTCTTATTCAATCAATTCGATTAATTTTCCAACCGAATGAAAGCAGAAAGTACAATATTACCAGCAGCCGTATTGGTCTCTTTATACAAAGATAGTTTGGTCTTGCCTGAAAAGGAAATAAAGGCACCAGAAGATCCAGAAAAAGTGATGCACACTTTGGCAGGAGAAGTTGCTATTGCCACTACCCCCATGAACGAAAAAATAAATGAGCAAAAACCTGTCGCGCCAGCTGCTCCTTTAAAATACTTAGGGGATCACCTTAAGAAAATAATGATTATTGTGAACGACGAAAATGCTGTTCACTTAAATGAAACAGATTTAGGCTTATTGTCGTCTATATTAAACGCTTGCAAATTAACACTTGCCGATGTTGCATTAGTAAATTTAGCAAAGCAACCATTTAGCTTGCAAGACCTTTTAGCAACACTCCCTTCTGTTTTAGTAATTTCATTTGAAGTGACAAGTGCACAACTAAAAATTAAACTACCTACCACCTTGTATAAGCAAATTATATTAGGGGAAACGCATTTATTATTTAGCAATAGTTTAGCTAGTATGCAAGGTCCCGAGCAAAATGCTAAAATGGAAAAATCTAAATTATGGACAGCATTAAAACAGCTTTTTCAATTATAATTTGGAATGATACTTTGGGTCCCTTTTTTAATTAACCTACTATACTTTATTTATGTATACTTTAATTTTCGCAACGAATAATGCCCATAAAGTGGAAGAAATTCAATCACTAGTTGGGGCCGATTTTAAAGTAATCCCGTTAAAAGAAGCTGGCATTGATATTGATATTCCCGAACCCCATGATAGCCTTCAGGACAATGCTTCCGAAAAAGCTAGGACCATTTTTGAAATGACAAAGCAAAATTGTTTTAGCGAGGATACCGGGTTAGAAATTGAAGCATTAAATGGAGCACCGGGCGTGCAGAGTGCAAGGTATGCAGGCGAGCATCGTGACTTTCAGGCAAATATTGATAAAGTGTTGTTGGAATTAACAAATATTGAAAATAGAAATGCCCAGTTTAGGACAGTAATTTGTTTGATATGGGACAAGAAGGAATATTTTTTTGAAGGTATTTGCAAAGGGCACATCACAAATAAAATGCATGGTGCAAAGGGCTTTGGCTATGACCCTATTTTTATCCCTGACGGAGCAAATAAAAGCTTTGCAGAAATGACAATGACTGAGAAAAATTCCTTTAGCCACCGTCAAAAAGCTGTGACTAAATTGTTTGATTTTCTGCGCAATAAATAATTGGTAGTTATTGAAATATTGGAGTTGGGGCATTCCATATTTTCCAACTTTCTTCGGCTTGGATATGCAACATAGCTAGTCCATTTTGCGTACTTGCTCCTTTAGCTGCTCCCTTTTTTAAGAATTCCGTTTCTGCAGGATTGTATATTAAATCGTATAAATGATGCTTGTGATTAATGGCTTCATAAGGTATTTGAGGAGCCTGATCTAAATTTGGATACATACCTACTGGACTAGTATTTATAATGAGCGGATACTCCCCTACAATGTCTTTAGTGAGCTGCTGGTAGTTAACAGTATTGTCACTAATTGTTCGTGATACAATTAGGTATTTTATGTTTAGCTTATTTAATACCCAAACTACTGCTGCAGAAGCGCCTCCAGTACCTAAAACCAGGGCTTTAGTGTGGTGGGGTTTAAGAAAGGGTAATAATGATTTTTCAAAGCCAATTACGTCGGTATTGTACCCATAATAGGACCCGTTAAACTTACGAATACAATTACACGCTTGTATTGCTTGCACTACGCTTGAAGGCTTGTCCAAAAACGGGATAACTGATTTTTTGTGAGGGATAGTTACGTTCAAGCCTTGTAGTTCAGCATTTTCGGCCCATAGCAATTTACAGCTAGTTATATCTTCTATTGGATAGTTTTGATAAACAGCATCAGTTATATTTTCTTGCAAGAATTTTTCAGTAAAAAAGCCTTGTGAAAAAGAGTGTGATAAAGGATATCCAATTAGTCCAAACTTGCGCAAGTTTATTTATTTAAATATAAATGAAAAGTGTCTCCTCTTAATCCAATTCTCATTGCTTCCAATGGAATTACTTCAGTAGGTGCAATATTTCCTAAGTTAACATTACATCCAATTAGTTCAAGAAAATAAAGTTGTTGTGCTTTTTGTGGCGCTTCCCACAATATTTTTTCAGCAGGAATTTTTGTTAATATCTCTTGCACCAATCCTTCTCTAACTTCACCCGAACCTCTGTAAATACCAACATTTCCGGCTTCTCTAGCTTCTGCAATTACATAAGTTGATCCAGCATTTAATTCTGCACTCATTAATTCAATCCACTTATACGGAGGAATAATATGCTCTGCATCCTTGCTACCCACTTCACTTAACACAGTTGCAAATTTGGAAATTTTTTCAATATAACCACACTTTTCAGTATGTGGTATTTCAATTGAGCCATCACTTACTTCAATCATATCAATTTTATAGTCCTTACACATTGCTAGATAATCGTCGAATTGATTTCTAATTATAAACGCTTCGAATAAGGTACCGCCAAAGTATACTGGTATGTTATGCGCTTGGTATAATTCAATTTTGTCTCTCAAATTTGGAGTAACAAAGGAAGTACCGAATCCTAATTTTACAATATCGGTATGCCCTTCTGAAACACTTAAAAAATTCTTAGCTTCTCCTAAACTCAACCCTTTATCCATCACCATGGTTAGTCCATTCATTCTAGGCTTAGGGGTTCTTTCTGGTATTTGTGTTAAATTAAAATTCATCATAACTAATTGATTGTATGCGGCAAAGGTAATTTAAAAACATTAAGATTTTTTACCCTTCTTATATTGGCCTATTAATTCAACAACTTTAACATCTTGCATTATTTCGGGGTAGAATTTGATAAACTTCTTTAACATTTTTGCCGATTTTGATAAAGCCATTTCTAATTGCAGTAGGCCTTCGGATTGCTTATTCATCATAAAAAGAATGGCACTTCGGTAAAACACGAAAATCACTTTTCCGTGTGTGGACATATAAGCCAATTCGGTTTGTTCGAGCGCCATGTCCAATTGATTGTTTTCGACCAAGCATTTTATAAGGTATTCCCAACCTGCAATTTGTTTAGGTTTATTTTTAACTACCAAACTGAAAAACGCAGCGGCTTCTTTAAACTGGTCTATGTTCATGTAGCATTCCCCCATCAAAATATTGTATTCATTGATGTGCTTATTAATAGCAATAGCATGTTCCAATTGTTTAATAGCTAATTCCCATTGGCTTTCTTGCATATAAGTTGCTGCCATCTTTTGGTATAGTCTACTATCATCGGGATTTAAATGGGCTGCTTTTTTATAATGAAATCTTGCTTGTGCAAAATTTTTCATTCTGTGATAACAATGACCAATTGCTTCATAAATCACTTCCTCAGGCCTGGACAGTTCCAGCACTTTTTCCAAAGCTTCAATTGCTTCTTTATATTTTCTTAGTCTCAAATACGCATCTCCCATATTACGATATGCGTAATCAAATTTTTCGTCTATCACAATTGCATACTGATAAGCATCAATGGCTTTCTCGTGTAACTTAAGCCCCTGGTAGGCTGCAGCTAAATTAAACCACGCCAATGCGCAATAAGGTTCTTTATCAATTATTGTTTCATGTAACCGAATACTTTCTTCATTCCGTCCGTTAAAATCAGTCCAGAAACAGATTTTATATAAGGCCTCTTCATTGGTTGGGTCTTCTTCCAATATTAATTTTAGACAATCAAACACTTTATCAAATGCTTCATGGTCGTCATATACGTCCGCTAATTCAAATAATACTTCGGTGCGTTCTGCTCCTGCAAATAAATGCAATGCCTCTTGTAACATTTCTATTGCGTGTTCGGGCTGGTCGAGTGCTAAGAAAGCATCTGTTTTTAAAATGAACAAGTTCATGTCCTTGTGGTCGTATAAGGAAGCGGTGTCCAATAAGTCTAACGCGTCTTGGTATTTTCTAGTAGCAAGTAATAAGTCGGCTTTTTTTATCATAAGCAAGGCCGAAAATGGATATTGCTCCAAAGCTATATTGGCCGCTTCGAGTGCTTCATTTATTTCATCCCGCTCGTCTAGGTGCTCAATGATCCTTTCAAAGTCATCCTCCTCAATATAGGCGTTCGCACGCCCATGCTTCAGATTGTGAAATCGCTGCATTAATTCTATTATGTCCCCTCCCTCTTCGTCCTTATGCTGATTGAACATATGCGCATTTTTGATTATTATTGAAACAAATAATTGATTTACAAGTAATTACGAATAATAAAAGAATCAGAAACTACCATAATAAATATACAGTGAAGCTTTTAATTAACCATAACTTATTGTGCACAATGCCCCCAAATTAACGTTAAAAAATATTTTTATTACCTAATGCCAGAATTTGGTACCTTTGTACTAATCATGCGTACCGTAAAAACCATATTATTAGTTTGTTTTATGGTGTTATTTATAACACCAGTGACTAGTTTTGCGACTGTTATCATTAACGGAACAATTGAATCAAAAAAAGTTGCCGAAAAGTATAGCTTAAGAAACTTAAGTGCACTTTCTCATAAGACTGCTACATTTTACACTTTAAAATCTAGTTTAGTTTTTAAAGGCATCTCAAACACAAGTTCAAACGGAAATTTTATTAAATATAACAAAGGAAATATTTCTTACGTTATTCCTTACCGTTACAAAGTTGTGTTGTCTAAATTTAAGACACCTGCACCTGTTCAGCCTTAATTATTTTATTTTTACCTAATCTAACACTTGATATAAACTAGTGTTGATATTGAATTGGCTTAATGACAATGGACTAAGGTCTAGTTGAGTAGCCAAATATTTTACAGCAACTCCTTGTTCGGAACTAATTGTGTAGGCTAATACCAAACCTGGCACTTCTTTAAATGCATATTCAAACGTATTAACTGTTGGTATAATTTCACTTGTATAATAAAGGTCATATTTAGACCCGTCACTCCATTTTAATTCCATGCGCTTACATGCATAACCTAAAATAACAATAGCCGAGTCAGTAGCTATCTCCTTCATCGATAGCAGCGTTGGCATATTACTAGGAGGGTAGTTTATTTCTTGTAAGAATTTTGCGCTGCCTATTTCTTTTGTAATTATTGCCTTTGATTCTTGAATGTTAAAATATAATCCTTGTGTAAAATGAGGACTTGTTAAAACGGTCTTGCATTGGTTGCCCTTCACTAGCACCGACTTAGCTCCAATTGCGATTGTATCCTGTGATTGTATTTGAAAAATACTGAATTGTATTGCACACTCCCCTACCACTTTGGCCTGAGCGTTTGCATTTGTAAACGAAAGAAAAATGCACACAATTAAAATATTAATTCTACGCTTCATGCTTCCTAATTACAAGCATAGCCCCTAGATAAACTAAACGCTATGCCTGGGGGGTAATTATTTTTTTGTCTTATCCTTCAAGGTCTGCACTTTCTTTTGTGCATCAACCATTTGCTCATATTTACTCTGCCAATTGCTTTTCTTCTTAGGTGTTTTTCGCTTAACATCAATGTCGGCCAAAATTTTATCGTGATTAATGATAAACTTTTGAATAATTAATTGAAGAATTAAGGTAACGATATTTGATACTGTATAGTACCAAGTTAACGCCGAAGGAAGGCTATTGAAAATAAACAATAACATTATAGGGAATATATACGGCATGTATTTCAATGCCGGATTGTCCTGCGTAGGTGTCATTGCCATATTGTAAACCGAAATAATAATAGTTGTAATTACCGCTGTGATGGTAAATAAACTAATGTGGTTTCCAAAACCCATAGGAATTGAAAATGGTAGTGTTGCAATTACATCATAACTAGATAAATCCTTACTCCATAAAAAGGACTGTCCTCTTAGTGAAATATTCGAATTAAAGAAACTGTATAACGCGAAGAAAATAGGGATCTGTAAAAGTGCCGGTATACATCCTCCTAAAGGATTTACGCCAGCTTCTCTGAATAACTTCATTTGCTCCATTGCAAAGCCTTGTTGGTCATCACCCATTTTTTTCTTGATCTCGTCTAATTCAGGCTTCAATACTTTCATTTTAGCACTACTCAAATAGCTAGAATAAGTAAGCGGAGAAGTTACTAAACGAATAAAAATAGTTAACAATAAAACTACCCATCCATAATTAACAACAAACCCTGCAAAGAAATCAAACACAGGCATAATAATATACTTGTTAATAGGACGAACGAAAGAATATAAGTCACGGCCTAAATTCACAATCTTATCCATCTCCTTTGCTTGTGCACCTAAAATCTTATAATCATTTGGACCATAATAAAGTGACAATGGAATATTAACAGCTGCTCCAGTTACTTTAGTTTGAATTTGAGCCTGCATAGTAGCAAGTCCATTACTGCTATCTACTCTTCTTTGCCAGTCCACCTTGCCAGAAGCAAAGCCATCTTTTGAAATTAAAGTAGTACTAAAAAATTGTTGAATTAAACCAACCCATTGAATTGGTTTTTCGAATGTTTTGTTTGTATTGCTAGAAATATAATCAAATTCATTTCCTTCAGAAAAACACACATTAGACATTTGCCTTTCATAAACAGTAGTACGTTCCTGTTGGTATGTGTGTACATCCCATAAAATGTTTACTTGGCCATTTGTCAATAATTGGTCTGCACCATCCAACTGCACGTTCCAGTCGATACTGTATTTGTTCGCGTACAAAGTAAATTGGTGACGAATAGTTTTGCCAGAAGGGGTTGTCCACGCATATTCTAATTTCTGAGCTCCTTCTGTTGCTGGCAAAATAGTAAGTACAGGAAATATAACTTGGTTAATTTGAGCAGTTTGGTTATTACCAATATTAACTGGATAGTTTAAAGAACTACTATCCCCTAATTGAACTAATTGCTTATTGGAATTACTATACTTTTTAAGTGTTACTTGTACAACTTGACCACCTTTGTTACTGAACTTAACTTTAATAACCTCATTTTCTAACTCAGTGAATTGCTCCTTTACTGAATCAGCTACGACAGCAGCCAAAGCGGTGTTACTAGTTGAATCTATTTGAATGGGTGCTTTTGATGCTGCTGCTTTTGTTTCAGCTGCTTTTACCATTGCAATAGAATCGGTATAGTGTTTTTTGTAAGTTTCTAATTCACCTTGTTGTTTATTAGTGTACCAGAAATAAGTAAAAAAAAGACCCGCTAATAAAACAAACCCAATGACCGTATTCTTATCAGTATTCATACTTGATTTTTAAGCTTAAAAATTGAAAGGCAAAGGTATGTTTTTTATTGATGATTCACACAACGCCTTAATAGCCCATTTAGCCCCTATTTTAGCCTGAAAAGTACAAATTAAAGGTTTCTGCTATACTTGCCCCCTACTTGGTACAAAGCGTCGGTAAGTTGGCCAAGACTGCAAAATTTCACCGCTTCCATCAATACCTCAAAAATGTTTTCTTGATGAATGGCAGCTTGTTTAAGTTTGGCAATATAAACTTCAGCAGGATTTTGATTCCTTTTTTTGAAAGCGGTTAAGTGTTTAATTTGTCTTTCTTTTTCCGCTTTACTCGAACGAATGATTTGTTTATGTTCAACATTCATTTTACGCTGTTCATTCAAGAAAGTATTCACCCCAACAATTGGGATCTCCCCTAAATGCTTTTTAGTTTCATAAATCAAACTTTCTTCTTGAATTTTTGTCCGCTGATACATTCTTTCCATAGCACCTAAAGCCCCTCCTCTCGCATTTATTTTTTCAAATTCTTGCATTACCGCTTCTTCCACTAAATCAGTTAATTCAGTGATTAAAAAACTTCCCTGTTGGAAATTTTCCACTTTTGCTGTCCCTAATTCTTTGTTAATAATTAACTGAATTGCTAAAGCCCTTCTTACACTTTCTTCAGTAGGTGTGGTAATGGCTTCGTCATACGCATTTGTATGCAGGCTATTACATTGGTCATAAATCGCATACAATGCTTGTAAAGTGGTGCGGATATCATTAAAGTCAATTTCTTGGGCGTGTAAGCTTCTTCCACTTGTTTGAATATGGTATTTTAGTTTTTGTGAACGCGGGTTAGCACCATATTTCAGTTTCATAACCCTTGCCCATATTCTTCTAGCTACTCTTCCTATCACAGCATATTCAGGGTCCATTCCATTACTAAAGAAAAAGCTAAGGTTAGGGATAAAGTCATCCACTGCTATACCGCGATTTAAAAAATACTCAACATAAGTGAACCCGTTAGCTAATGTGAACGCTAGTTGGGTGATTGGATTTGCACCTGCCTCGGCAATATGATAACCAGAAATTGATACGCTATAAAAATTATTTACTTTATGACTAGCAAAATAAGCTTGTACATCTCCCATTATTCTTAATGCAAAGTCAGTCGAAAAAATACATGTATTCTGTGCTTGGTCTTCTTTTAAAATATCCGCCTGTAAGGTGCCCCTAACATTTGCTAGCACTTCCTTTTTAATCCTAGCATATATTTTCGCATCCAATACTTGGTCCCCACTAATACCTAATAACTTTAACCCAAGCCCATTATGCCAATCGCTTAATACCAAATTACTATTAACACTATGATAGGATGGCTGCGTGTTTGTTTTATAAATTTGCTTTACTTTCTTATTTATTTGAGGCCATAATTTATTTTCAGTAATATATTTTTCACAAGCTTGGTCAATAGCTGTATTAAAAAACATGGCTAATAACATTGGAGCAGGACCATTAATAGTCATACTCACCGATGTATTTATTGCATTTAAATCAATGCCCGAGTATAATTTTTTTGCGTCATCAATAGTGGCCACATTCACCCCTGCATTGCCAATTTTCCCAAATACATCCATTCTAACAGCAGGGTCATGGCCATATAAAGTAACACTATCAAAGGCGGTAGACAACCTAATAGCCGGCTGGCCTTTACTTAAGTAATGGAATCTCCAATTTGTATTTTCAGGACAACCCTCTCCAGCAAACATTCTAGCTGGGTCCTCGTGCTCTCTTTTAAGTTCAAATACACCTGCAGTAAATGGATATTTTCCTGGTACATTTTCTTTTAATTGCCATTCCACTAAATCGCCCCAGTCCGAAAACTTTGGCAAATACACTTTATGTAAATGGGTTCCTGATGCTGTTTCGAAACTAAAATCATATTCCTTTTTCTTACCCCTCACCTCATAGGTAAATTTGTCTTGTGCATACTTTTTAGCAAGCGTAGGCCATCCCTTAAATAATTGACCCACTTCTTCATCAATGGTGTTTTCAATTTGTGAAACTGCATTGTTAATTTTAGCATCTTTCGAAAATTCGGGATCCTGCTTTAATTTATTTAGCGCATACCATTTCGACGCAAGCGCTTTTTGGTTAAGTATCCAATTATTATTTTGACGAATCACTTCAATAATTTCACCTAAATAATTGTTCCTGTTATTTGGGATATTGGGTGCTGCTATTTTTTGTTCGTCATAAATAACTTTCCATGGTAATATTTTAAAATCGCTATTGTGCTTTTTATTGATTTCTGTTACTAAACAGTTGAACATTTTTTGCATACCAGGATCACTATAATGTGACGCTATTGTACCAAAAATTGGCTGCTCAATACCATTCTCCTCAAAAATATGATGTGACCTTTTGTATTGTTTTCTAACATCCCTTACTGCATCTAACCCGCCAGCCCTATCAAATTTATTAATGCCAATTATGGCAGCATAATCAATCATATTTATCTTTTCAAGCTGGGTAGGTGCCCCAAACTCTGGCGTCATAATATACATTGGAATAGTAACATAGTCCACAATGGTAGCATCGTTCTGGCCCACCCCCGCTGTTTCAATAATCACACAATCAAAGCCTGCATCCACACAAAGCTGTATTACACCTTCCATTGATTGCGCTATAGACTGTGCATCGGATCGAGTTGCCAGTGAACGCATAAAAACATTCGGATTATGAATGGCGTTCATTCTTATCCTGTCTCCCAATAGTGCACCTCCCGTTTTTTTCTTTGAGGGATCTACCGAAATAATTGCAATTGTTTTAGTAGGGTTGGCCAATAAATAATATTGAACAAGCCTATCACACACTGTCGACTTTCCCGCACCACCTGTCCCCGTTAATCCAACTATGGGTGTATTATGATTTTTAGTAGCTGCACTTTTTTGTTTTGCTTTTTTTGCAATTTTTAATTTTCCGTTTTGCAAAAGTGTTATGGACCGACTAAGTATTCTAGGGTCTATTTTTTTGTCGATAGAAAGTTTCGACATTTTTTTTAGGGGGAATGCATTTAATTCAAAGCTGCAAATTTTAATCACCTCTTGAATCATTCCCACAATACCCATTTTTAAACCGTCATCGGGTAAGTATATTTTAGAAATTCCAATTTTATGTAAATGTGCTACTTCACTTGGCTGAATAGTTCCTCCTCCCCCACCAACAATTTTTATATGATTATACCCAGCCTTATCTAATAAGGTGCGGACATAAGTAAAGAACTCAACGTGCCCACCCTGATAAGAAGTGATCGCAATTCCTTGTACATCTTCCTCAATGGCAGCTTCCACTATTTCAAGTGCTGAACGATTATGTCCTAGGTGAATAATTTCCACTCCATTTTCTTGGAGTACACGGCGCATGATATTGATTGATGCATCATGACCATCAAACAAACTTGTAGAAGTTAGAATTCTTACTTTATTCATGTCGTAAAACTAACAAATGTTAGCGACATAACCATTAATAACACATTAAAAAAAGCAATTCAGCTTACTTAGCTCCGGGAGGACAATTTTGGCGTAAATAATTTGTAAAAAGCCTCGATAAATGCTCCGTTGTACCTGCTCCTTCTGAAATAGTATGTGACCTATTGGGATAACTCATTAATGAAAATTGTTTGCCGTTTTTAATCAATTCATTGATGAGCAATTCTGCATTTTGATAGTGCACATTGTCATCTCCGGTACCATGGATATACAAAAGATTCCCTTTTAAATTTTTTGCGTGAGTAATTGGAGATCCTTTTATAAATACCGATTTATCTTCCTGTGGTAAACCCATATATCGTTCTTGGTAAATATTGTCATAAGTAAGTTGACTTCCCACCCCTGCAATGGAGATGCCTGTTTTATAAATTTCAGGATATTGAAACATTAAATTTAATGTTGCCGAGCCGCCGCCACTCCAACCCCAAACTGCTACTCTGCTGGTGTCTACATAAGGCAGTTTAAATATTTCTTTAGCACCCATTGCCTGATCTCTAATATTTACTTCCCCAATTTTTTGATACACCGATTTACGCCAAGCTTTTCCTTTTGGGACTGGCGTTCCTCTATTATCCATACTTACATATATATAACCATCTTCCGCCATGGACCCATTGTATAAAAAATTATACCCAGACCCATATTCATCCTTAGCGGTTTGTCCCCAAGGTTCGGTATATACATAAAAAACAATTGGATACTTTTTAGTCGAATCGAATTTTTGTGGTTTCACCATCCATGCATCCATTTCAACACCATCTGCAGTAGTCACTTTAAAAAACACTGGGGCATTTTCATTTTTTTTAACGGCCGCTAATGCATTTTTTACATTTGGCGTTCCAATAGGTTGATGCGTTGGCAAACTCACCCATTCCTGCACTGGCTTTATATTAATATTTGAAAAAGCATGTTTTGCAACAGTTCCATTAGGACTAATGGTATAATCATGAGTGCCTGCCTGACCCATTGGGCTTAATAATTGCGCCTCTTTATTGGTGTCCCATTGTTTTACATATAAATATTGTTGCGTAGCATTGCTAGGAGAAGCATAGTAAAATAATTGATTGTTTTTTATATCTACCCTTGCTGTTTTCATTACATCATAATTGCCTGGAGTAATACAAATTGGTTTTGAACCATCAATTGACTGAATATAAAAATGTCTCCAACCATCTGATTCATTTGCCCACAAAAATTGTTTGCCATCCTCCAGCCAATCCCATCCACCATTGGCATAGCTTTGATCCCAAGAAGGCATAATGTCTATCCAAGTATTTTCCTGCTCAGTATAAATAGATGTTGATTTTGCAGTTACTATATCTGCTAATAATAATTTGCTTGTATTTTGTTTTCTATTTAAATGCTGATAGATAATTTGTTTGCTATTTGGCACCCACTCCATTCTTGGAATATAAGAACCTAATAATGCGTCATCTGGACTTTCTATCCATTTGGTTTTTTTAGAAATTAAATCCACCACACCAATTTTAACTTTAGATGGCTTCTCCCCTGCAATGGGATATTCAACTGGCACTGCAAAAGGATAAGCTGAATCGGTATTATTAATCATTAAATAATTTTTTACCCCATTTGCATTTACTTGCCAATAAGCAATGTGCTTACTATCTGGACTCCATCTAAACCCGTCTCTGCAAAAAAATTCTTCCTCATAGGCCCAATCAAAAGTTCCATTGATAAGGTATTTTGAACCGTCGGATGTTAATTGCACCCTTTTCCCTGATGCCCAATGCTCTGCATAAATATTGTGTCCACTAACATATGCAACCCATTGATTATCGGGAGAAAGCTTAGCAAATTGCAGTGAGGAAGCAGGAAGGCCTTTCCCTATTTGTAGCAAACGTTTTGTATTGGTATTTAATAAGTAAAAATCACCCATGGTTTCATAACGCCACACCTTTTTGGAATTGCTTTGGATTAACACTAATTCCTGATTGACAGAGAGTGTAAATTTTTGTATTTCAATTGGATTCTTAGCTCCATCAGGAATTAAAAGCTTGCCGTTTAACCATTGTGTAGTACTGGCACTCCCTGGAGTTTGTATTACAATATCCCCCTTCTGTAAGGTATAATAAGACTGGCCGTCTTTAGACCAAATCAAATTTTCTTGGGATTGACTAAACGCATTAGCGCTTATTAAAACAAATAAAAAGAATACGATTTTTTGATTCATAATTGTTAGCTAAATAGTGCGCTAACAAGTTAATAAAAAATTTCTATCCCTTTGCGTGTTTTTTAGCAGCTGCAATAAAATGAACGAATAAAGGTGCTGGTTGTTCCACAGTACTTTTCAATTCAGGGTGATATTGAACGCCAATGAAGAAAGGGTGATTAGGTAGTTCAATTATTTCAACCAAACCAGTAGCTGGATTCACTCCACTAGTTACCATGCCTTTGTCTTGGAAGTCCTTTAAGTAGTCATTGTTAAATTCATAACGGTGACGGTGACGCTCGTTAATTGAAGTTGTACCGTATATATTATGCGCTAAAGTATTTTCTGTGATCGTGCATGGATAAGAACCTAAACGCATTGTGCCACCCATCATAGTGATTCTTTTTTGTTCTTCCATCATATTAATAACTGGGTAAGGACTATTAGGATCCATTTCTACAGAATGTGCTCCTGCTAAACCTAATACATTCCTAGCAAATTCAATGACAGCCATTTGCATACCTAAACAAATACCAAAGAAAGGCAACTTGTTTTCCCTAGCATATTTAACAGCAATTATTTTTCCTTCAATACCCCTGTTTCCAAAACCAGGTGCAACTAATAAACCATCTAAACCATCAAGTAGTTCATTTACATTATCGTCCGTAATATTTTCACTATGTACATTAACCACATTCACTTTTACTTCGTTCATTGCACCAGCGTGTATAAAGCTTTCTAGTATTGACTTATATGCATCTTGTAGTTCGATATATTTACCAATTAATCCAATATTCACTGTCGCTTTTGGATTCTTTAATTTATCCAAGAAAATATTCCATTTTGATAAATCAGGCTCGGTAAAATTTTGAATATTTAATTTCTTCATCACGATTAAATCCAATTGTTCTTTTTGCATTAACAATGGCACTTCGTAAATAGTACTTGCATCCAAAGATTCAATTACATTTCCAGCTTTAACATTACAGAATAGCGCAATCTTTCTTTTAATATCATCATTTAATGGATGTTCAGTTCTACATACAATCACATCAGGATGCACCCCCGTTTCACTTAACATTCTTACACTATGCTGTGTAGGTTTTGTCTTTAATTCTTTAGCAGCATTCAAATAAGGAATTAAAGTTAAGTGCACTATCATAACGTCTTCAGTAGGTAATTCCCATTGAATTTGACGCACTGTTTCAATGAAGGGAGTACTTTCAATATCACCTACCGTTCCGCCAATTTCAGTAATGACAACATCAAATTTACCATCCTGCCCAAGCAACATCATACGATGTTTAATTTCATCTGTGATATGAGGAACCACTTGAACTGTTTTACCTAAAAACTCACCAGCCCTTTCTTTATTTATTACTGTTTGATAAATGCGCCCTGTTGTAACATTATTAGCTTGAGAAGTAGGTGTATTTAAGAAACGCTCGTAGTGCCCTAAGTCCAAGTCGGTTTCAGCACCATCTTCTGTTACATAACACTCCCCATGTTCATATGGGTTCAACGTACCTGGATCGACGTTAATGTATGGGTCAAATTTTTGTATAGTGGCAGTAATACCTCTAGCCTGTAATAACTTAGCTAAAGAAGCTGCTATAATTCCTTTACCTAAACTACTTGTTACACCACCTGTTACAAAAACATACTTTGCCATAAAATTAAATGCGTCTAATTTTGAAAAAGCAATCCCAACCATAGTTTCCTATGTGGATTACCCTTCCAAAGGGGTTTTGGTTAATCGACCTATCTATTATTGGGAAAAATTCTTAGAGGTCGTACAAAACTACGCCAAAAAAAGACTCCTACAAAATTGTGCAAAGGCAATGAACAATAAATGTTTATAAGTGTTATATAAAAGTGAACATCTTAAAAAATACTATATGAAAAAACTACTTTACTCCCT
>Ga0075464_10000510_pt1 | contig 17151 bp, 11 predicted proteins | sample DEB19_08_DNA_5_FD_75068 | JGI IMG/M metagenome (GOLD analysis project Ga0075464, IMG submission 75068) | Aqueous microbial communities from the Delaware River and Bay under freshwater to marine salinity gradient to study organic matter... | ecosystem: Environmental > Aquatic > Marine > Coastal ...
GGAGGAGCGCCAGAGGGGTTATACAGACCACCGCCGCCAAAACCGGTCTGCGACGCACGCAGCACCCACCCGGACGCAACACCTGCATCCGCCACCCTGGAAACAGACGCACCCGACCCCGACCACCGCGCTGTATCGACGCGAAAATCGGGATTGACGCAAACATTGACTCGCGCCCCCGGCGCTGGCCGGTACCGCACCGCCCCGGCCCCGATGGCCGAAAACACCCCCGACCGGTCCCGGCCCTGCAACGACCCATCGAGCGGCAGGACCATCAGCGCCGGGTTAGCCACGGGAGACCTCCACAGCCACCGCCGGAGCCGCCACGATCCCGCCGTCCTCCAGCGCGATCACGGTCCCGACCAGTGACCGGGCGACCGTCGCCGATTTCTCCAGCGCCTGCCGTTTCTCCCCAAGCCGCGCCGTCACCTGAGCAGCAATCGCGGCACGCATGGCGGCGTCCGTTTTCTCCCGGTTGGTAAATCCGTCCAGATCGACGGTCAAATCCAGCGGCACCGTCACCGGGCGCTTGTTGGGATCGGCATCGTCATACACGATGACCTGGATCGCCAGCGCGGTTTTCCCGGCCCCGCTGTCATAGGCTTTCTGGTCGATGATTTCGGCAACGAGTGGCATGGTATCCTCCTAACGTTCGTGATAGTGCGTAATGCGCGACAGGTTGATATGGCGGGCAGCGTTGGTCAGCGTGGTCACACGGGCGTACCGGGTCAGCGCCGCTGTCGTGCCCGGCGTGTTCGCCGCGCCGGACGCCACCGTCCCGACCAGCGACCACGAGTCGGCATTGCTGCCCGTACTGATGAGGAACTGAATGTCGCCGCTGCTCGGATCGACGTGAATCCCCAGCCGGTAGACCGTGCCCGTGGCATAGGCGATCCCGGTACTCGCCCACGTCCCCGTGCCCGAGTTGTCGTTGACCCCGTACATCCAGTTGCTATCGCCGGCCCCGGTATCGTGCCGGAATCCCATCAGGTGCAATGCCGGATCGGCCGACGCGGACGGATCGCCGGAGTACAGCCCCACATGCTCCCGGATGCTCGTGCCGGTGGAATCGGTCTTGACCACGAACACCACCGAAGGCGCCCAGTCGTAGCGCATCTTGCCGCTGGAATGGCCGGTGAATCCGGCGGCGCTCCCCGACGTGGCCGCTGTGGTCGAGCGTACCCACGCGCCATCCGTGGTGTCCACGTTGGATGCCGTCCCGCCAACCGTCAACGCGGTCATGCCAGAACCGGCGAATGTCGTGCCGCCAGGAATGGCGCAGTCCTGCTTGAACGTGCCTTGCATCGGATGGAGCCAGCGCTTGCCGATCGTCGCCGTCCCGCCCGATCCGGTGACGACATCCTGCCACGACGTGAAGTTCAGCACGCCGGTCGCCGTCTCCTGCGTCACCCCCTGATAGTTCGTGTCCAGCGTGGCCGTGTGCGTATGGTTGCCCTCGGCGGGAGTACCGGCGCTCGTGCCGTAGGCCAGCGCGATGTTCGCTTCGCCCGATGGCGAACTCGTCACGTTGAAATCGCTGGCGTCGAAATCGAGCGTGGTGACGGCAGTATCGACATCGACATCGCCTTCCTGCACGACGATGGACGCGCCACCCACATGCGTGTGCCCGGTCGTGGCGTACAGCGTGTCGGCGTAGGTCTTGGTCAGGATGCGACGGAGCTGATTCGCTCCACTGCTGTCCTTGACCCCGGCATAGATTTCGTCCTCCGACCCGTTCGCCCGCTTCCAGAAAAAGTTCCCGCGATGCTGCCCGATCGCCGCGGGCAACGCCGATCCGATGTTTCCGAGATAGGTGATCGCGGCCCGTGCTCCGTGGATGCCCCGTGTCATACCCGTACCCTCTGGACCGCATGGGTATAGATCGGGGATGGCGGCTCGATCAGGTTCATGGCGTACTTGACCGCCAGGATCGCCGCCTGCCCGGACGGATCACCGAGATAGAGATAGTCGTAGATGTCCACCACGTCGAACCACGCCTCGCCCCTCGCCCGGTGCAACCGGTCGTTGACGTGCTGTTGCTCGCTCGTAAAGCTGTGAAGCCATTCGGTCTGAATACGGATCGCCACCGGCTGCGTGTAGGGATTCGGCTGCCACACCACGAAGTCGTAGTTCGTCTTTTTCCAGCCGCCGAGATCCAGGTAGCTCTGATACTCCCAATGCGGCGGACCGCCATAGAACGGACCCGAGCGCACCTTGTCGGCGGCAGGCGTGCCCAGTACCTTCGACAAAGCCCAGTAGATCGGCCACTCTGTCGCGCTCGTCTTTGGGGTGACGAATCCCGGTGGGGCCTCACCCGGCCCTCCCGTATGCTCCTGCTTCTTGCCGAACGCATAGAGGCGCGGCCCGCGCTTGACGATCGGCACTTTGGGGATCTTTGGCAGGTCGAGACGCTGGCTCATGGCCGGTCATGCACCTCGATCAGTTGCACCGATCGCATTCCGCGGGTATCCCCGCGCCCGCTGCTATCCGCCCCGCTCCATGACGCGACACGCACCTTGTACGTCGTATCCCGATAGATGAAATCGACAATGTTATTCGTCGTGATGTAGCCGTCGATCGCTGCTTCCATCGCTTCCGGCGACACGTCCTCGAAGGTATTCGTCAAGTCCAGCGTGACGGTCCACGCCCGGTTCCCCGAGATGAGTTTCGTAAAGTACAGCGCCAGCCATTGCACATACGCGGGTTTGACCCATGACACTTCCAATTCGATGTCATCGAACCGCACCCCCTCGAATGCGCTGTCCATCCAGTAGAAATAGGTCGTCTCCGTCCCGAGATAGCCGATGATCGTGTCGCCGTTCGCATCCTTCGGCCCCACACACGTCGTCCAACTGTCCGCCTCGGTGCGCCGATACTTGACAACCGGGAACGCGATGTCCACCCCATTGTTGCCACTCGCACGGAGGCCGACGGAAACGCCCAGCTTATCGGTACCCGGCATCCCCATATCGGTATGCCCCGTGCGGAGATACGCGGTATCGTCGTAGTCGGTATCGTCATAGAACAGGATTTGCCGGGGGTTGCTCTGGGCAATCGGCAAGCGAACGGTATGCGCGTTGTTGCCCGCGCCCCACCACAGCCGGTGATCCGCTCCGGACACATAGAGCCGGCTCACATCGACTGGCGTGCCCGACTCCCAGACCGAATGCCAGCCATATCCGGTCCATTCCTGCACCGACGATTGCACCAGGACATCGGTAACGACCGCCCCGTACGGGTCGCCCTGCACGAGGGCATACAAGCCGTTCAGTTCGGGCACCAACGTAACGATCTTCGACCGCAAGCTAAGTTCGGGCGGTAGCCCTTCGTCCCGGTCAAGTCCCATCGACCCGATGTTTCCGCCCGTGTAATTGAACACGTTGAGGCCAGCCGCGATGTACTGCGTTCCCCGCCAGTTGCAGCCGGTGAGTCCCTGGGTCGGATGGTTTGGAAACTGCAAGTCCTGCTGATACAGCGTCGGCCCGGCTGGGTCGAAGGCGAACAACCCCCCGGTCGTCACCACCATGAGGACCGGATTCCCCATCGCATCCCGATCCTCGTACAGCCAATTCGCGGTCAGAGCCGCGTCAATCTTTCCGTCCGACCCGTACGATACCCATGTCGTTCCGTCTACTGATGACCATAATTGCCCATTGGTGGCGAGACAGATCAGATTGGAATTACCAAAGACACAGAACGCCTTCGCGGCTGGTACCGACCCCGACGCGGCCACATTGGCGAAGGACGCCCCGGTATAGGTGGCGTAGCCGCTGGCCCCCATCGGGATGAACAGTTTCAACGTGCCGGTCCCGGCAAACGCCACACCGGTATTGACCGGAGCTGCCGTCAGGTTATGCGTGGTATCCGTCCACGTATCGCTCGATTCGTTCCAGAGGTGCAGGTCGGTGCCGAACACGCCGTACATTTCGACGTTGCCGGAATAGTAGAGATCGCCAGCGGGCCAGAACGCACCGGCCGTGCCGGTCGTGGTCACCGTCTTGCGACGGCAGGTCCAGGCTTTCGTCCGCCGCACGTCGGCGGTGGCATACCGATACCGGTTGTCCGTGACGCCCGCCATGTGATCGGCCACGCCGAGGCCACCGGTCAGATCGGCAATACCCCACGTCGCCAGTACCGGATGACTTTCGACGTTCGGTGAGCCGATCGTCACGCCCGGCTGATACGCCGACATCTGCGACACGGTGATGAGGTCGGCGCCATCGTTGCCGGTGGCCTGCGCCAGCTTGAACGCCATCCGTGCATTGGATGGGCCAAGGACGATCGTTCCGGGGTCCGCCGACCCTGCAAGCGGCATATCAGAGCCTCACGGTCACGGTGCCGGGCTGGCGCAAGACGCGCAGCCGAGACATCGCATCGTCGGCTTCCTGCCGATACAACAGGATCTGCTGGGCGTACTTCGGGTCGCGGTCCAGCGCCGAACGGGTCAGCAGATAGGCCGCTCGCGCTACGATCCCGCCGCTATCGAACGAACAGGCATCACTCAGGGCCGACAACGCCGCCTGTCGCTTGTAGCCATGCAAACGCACCGCATAGCTGTCGGCTTCGACCGAAGGGCGTCCTTCGATCCGAATCACTGCCGCCGATGGCTCGGCGGTCCACCCATCGGCGCCCGGCGTCATCGCCCGCTTGATTTCCCGCCAGCGCCCTTCGCTGTTCTGGTACTCGATCCGGTAGACCTCCGCGGTCGTCGCCGGTACCGTGATGTAGCCGGTCGTGTCGCTGTAGACCGTGCCGATCACTTCGATGGTGGGGATCAGGGCGGTCCCGTTGAAGTCCTGGATCGCCCCGTTGATCGCCCGCTTGTAATCCTGAATGCGAAAGCCGCGTCCCCGCTTGTTGACCAGCAGCGCCGTACTGCCAGCCGTCGTACTCGTCACCGCCGGAGTGAGCGTCAGCGTATTGGTGCTCGTCGCCGTGACCGTCGCAATCACATCCGAATTGGGCGAGCTGGTTCCGAACCATTCCCACCCATCGTAGGACTCACGACCGCTGTTGACGTTCACGTTGTCCACGAATGTCGTCGTGGTGCCATTGCTGGTCGCGGTCAGGGCAACGCAATCGTTCATCTCGTGCGCCAGCCGGGTAATCAGTTGCAGAAACGTCTGATCGGTCAGCGCCATCGCTACACACCCCGGCGCTCACGCGACACCCGGCCGATCAGCCGAAACGGCTGGCCCACCGTGATGCGCGTTCCCACCTTCAGCCCCCAACCGGGGCGAATCGTGGTCCCGATTTGTCGCACCGGCACCCGTGGCATCGCTTACGCCTTCAGACAGACGACGATGCTTCGGGCCGCGCCCTCGGTCGAACCGCTGACGAGCTTGGCGTACGGAAACGCGAACAGTTCGGGCGGTAGCGGATACGCTTTGGCGGCTTCGACGGTTAGCGAAATGGCCGTGCCGGACGCATCTTCCAGTCCGACATACGTGCCGCCCTGCGTGTCGCAGACGGTAAACGTCAGTGCCGTCCCCGTGAATTGCGCTGGCATGATGATGCCGCCAAACGAATAGCCGTCGAGCACCACCGCTGTCGAAGTGGTGCCGCTGGCGGCGATACTGGCAGTTTGCGCGTTATTGGCTCGGTTGAGTTTCAGGGCCAAGGAATATCACCTCGCGGCAGCCGCCGCCATAGCCTTTCGTGCCGTGTCATCGGCCGGCACCACCTGAATCCGCTGGCCGTCGATTTCGACGGTCATCGGTCGAACGTCCTCGTAGATTTCCCCGGCGAACTCGCCCTTCATCAGCCGGCTGCGGAGATAGTCCGCAATCACCTTCTTGTCTGTGGTGAACTGCGCTTCCATTGCCCGCTTGCCGCCAACCCGCACGCCCCGGAAATGAATGTGGTACTCACCGGTCAGGTCGAACACCGCCTTGTCCGCTTTCAGCAGGCCGTCCTTCCCGACTTCGGACCGGTCGATCTTGCCCTGCGTAATCTGCCGGTCGAGCCACCGCTTGTACTTGTTCTTCCGCTTGACGTTATCGTCCACGTCGTCGCTTTCGATCGGGATACGCAGCGCGACCGACGCCGATGGCCGGCCCGGATAGGTCCGGAATCGCCACTCGGTCTCGGCGACCAGTGGCAGCACCGCCGGGGCCTTGGCCTGCTCGGGTCCATCAGCCGCCGCCTGCACCGCCAATTGCTCCGCCAACGCAGTGAACGGTTGCCCCGGTCGCGGCGCGATGTTCGGGTTGCTGCTGAGATGATCGGTTCCCAGGTCTACGTTGTCGCTCACGATGTTCTCTCCTGCAGGTCTATTGCCTGATATACTTCAGGCAACGAAATGCCCTCGCGTGGCTGGAACCACCGAGGGCGTGGCACCGAACGACCTGCTGTGGAGGTCCCTCGAATGCGCTCCAACTGTAACAAAGCCTGCGTTGATTGCGGATCGACACTTAGTCGGCCCGACGCCACTCGTTGCCGAGCGTGCCGGTCGATCAAGCTTCCGCCCCCCAACCCATCGGGGGCCTGTATGTGCGGGTGCGGTCAGCCTGTACCCCGTGCCAAACACGGCAAAACCAAAGAAGGTATCGTCAAAGGTGAGTACATCAAGTTCCTCACCGGACACCATCGAAGGCTCGCACCCGTGGACTACATCATCGACGAGTCCACGGGATGCTGGAATTGGCAACTCTCGCTGGATCGCAAGGGATATGGGCACACCCGCCTTGCTGACGGAACCGCGATCGGGGCGCATCGTCTCGTGTACACCATCCATCGAGGGCCCATCCCCGAAGGGATGGCCCTGGATCACCTGTGTCGTAATCGACGATGCGTCAACCCCGATCATTTGGAACCCGTCACCATTGCAGAAAACATCCGCAGAGGGCGCATGACCAAACTGACCGCAACCAACGTTGAGGACATTCGCTGGCTTTACGCCACCGGCATGTATCGTCAACTGGATATTGCTCGTCATTTTGGAGTTGCCCCCGCGTACGTCAGCCAAATCGTCAACCGCCTCACATGGAGGTAGTTGACGATAACGTCAAGCTAAACCGGCGTAGTCACCCTTTGTGGTGCTGAAGCCATAGAGTTCGCCACGGGCATCGGCCCGCTGGGCGATCAGCGTGAAGTCGCCACGGAGGAAGCCTCGCGTGTGCCAGCCCTGCGTCTCATAGTTGCCCGTGTTCCAGCCGGTGCTGGACGCATACGGGCGTCGCTTGAAGTCGCTGGGGTTCATCACGTAGAGCTTGTCCGGCGCCACCGGGGACATCAGGTAGTGCGACACGATCTTGACCGGCCCGAAGTCCGTGTCGATCGAGTCGAAGTGATTGGTCATCTTCGTCTCGGACGACGTGGACCGGCGCGTTTCGTTGTACCAGGACGAGACGATCCGCTTGACCAGCGGCGAACAGACGATCGTGTCCGGCATCAGCGATCCGCCGACCAGATTGTTGATGGTCTGCAACTGATCCATCAGGTCGGTTTCGGTCAGGATCGCGCTGGACAGATTCGTGCGCGTGGTGATGTACGACGGCTGGCGAAGCCCACCCATCGCGGATGGGGGCGAACCGGTGCCGGCCGCTCGCTGACCCAGCAGGTAGGTCAGTTCCATGCGCACCGGAGCGGTATGCTCCATCTTCTTGCGCAGTTCGGCGCTCGCCCGCCCACCCGAGCGATGCTCGTAGGTCGGGGTCACGTCGGCCCGCTTCGACAGACTCCAGGTGAAGGACGAAATCTGGTGGTAGTTGTAATCCACCTCGCCCTGCGTGAAGGGGCTGTCCGGATCGTCGGCATTTTCCACCGCGGCTGGGGCCATGATAATAACCGTCGCGCCGTTCGATGCCGTCGCGGCCGTGGTGCCAGCGAACCCGCGCTCCACCGTCAGGGTGTTCCCCGAGATTCCGGTGACGCGCAGTTCTTCCGAACCGATCAGGATGATGTCGTTGACCGCGAAGTAGTCGCCGTCGGCTACCGTAATCAGGGTGTCGCCGGTACCGGTAATCGCGGCGCCAAGGGTGGTCGAATACGGGTCGGGAGACCCCCAGCCCCACTCGGCCTTGTTCATCGGGGTGGACGGCGCGGGCGCCGTGCCAAACATCTTCTGGAGAGGAACGTCCGTGCGCTGGAGCTTGTCGATCCAGTCCGGAACGTCACGAATAAAAAGATCAGATGGGACGGTACCGCCAGAGACGGCGGTAGATTGGGCGTTCTGCGCCCCGGACGCAACTGTGGATGCCATCGCTCGAATCAACTCCGAACACAGGCCAGCCTCCTACTGCCACGTTTGCGGCAGGGTTCCGGTCAACTGGCCGAAAAATGTGTCGAAGTCAGGGGCGTCCTCCAACCGTGTTCCCAGCGCCGCCCCGTTTGCCCCGCGGTCTACCGCATCGGCAAGTTCGGGTCGGGCCTTCGCTTCCAGTTGGGACCGCAACTCCCGGATCGTCTGTTCGAGGGCACGCTTCTCTGCCTCAGCCGCTTGCATCCGCTGGCGCTCCTGCTGGATCGCCGCCTGCATCTGATTCGCGTCGGGGAACGTCACCAACTGCTCCGTCATGGCCAGCACTTGCTGAAACTGCTCGGGCGTGACGACCTGTTCGAGCGCGATCATCGCCGCGGTCAGCCCACGTTCCGCCCCTGCGGCCCGCTGTTCGGCTTCCCGCCGCTGTTGCATGATCCCCTGCCGAAGTCCCAGATAGTTCTTCGCCAGCTCAGGGTCGAGCTGCGCTAACTCCTGGTAATAGGCATTGGACTGCTTCTCGGCTTCTTGCTCCTGCCAGAGTGCCCACTGCGCCGCGAGTCGTTGTTCACGCTCGATGCGCTCGGCTTCTGCCTGCGCAAGCGCCGCCTCCCGCGCCTCGATGTCCGCAAGACGCGGATCGGGTTCGGGTTCGGCAGCAACCACGTCGGCAACTGGCGTGTCCTCTCCTGCAACGTCGGGAGCGGTTGGGTCCGGCTCTGTCTGGACGAGGGCTTCTGGCGACTCGGTTTCGGCTGGCGATGGCTCGGCAGCTCCCCCCTCGATTTCGGCAGCAAGTTCTTCCCACGCGGAATCAGATAGACCTGACATACAACCTCACACTGACTTGCACACCTTGTATCAAGGTGCCTTCGCCAAGTGTAGCACAATCATGGATAATCGTGGCGCAAACCGCTATTTCCACGTCCCGTGCATCGCCCCGAGGATCGTGCCGTATGCGTCGAGCGGTTGGATCACGGTCCCCTGTGAGGCGTTGGTCGCCTGAATCAACTGCCCGTTCCCAGCGTAAATCCCCACATGTCCTGCGGCGTTGAGATTGCCGCCTGCTCCGCCGTACCAGCCCGTGTCCAGGAACACGATGTCACCGGGCTGTAGCTGGCTCATATCGGTAAATAGCTTGCCAGTGTCCACCGCGTACTGGTACTGGTAGTGCGATCCCATCGGGATTTGTCCCGAGCCGTAGTTCTGGTCGAGCCAGTAGACCATGCCGGAACAGTCCCAGCCGCCGCTCGGGTCTTGCCCCTTGCCCGGTATTCCGCCCCAGACATACGGCACCTGCCCGACATAGGACTCGGCCACCTTGACCACTTCCTGCGCGGCAGTGCTCTCCTTCGGTCGAGACCCCGGCGAGGGAACATTCGTCACACGCCCTTGCAACAGTCCGGTCGCGGCGGCGACGGAGGACCGCGCCGGTGGCGTCACAACGGTGCCACCCGGCAGTTTCGGCGCGGCCTTCGGTTGCGCCCCGACCTTGATGCCGAATCCTTCGGTGTTCAGCATCTCGGTGAAGAACTCCTCCGGGGTTCCACCCGGATTCATCTGTTCCCACTCCTCGTACCGCTTCATCGTCTCGGTGACGGACGGGGTGTAGAACGTCTGCCCGTAAATCCCCAGTTCTTTCCGTTCCTTGGCCGAATCGGCATGGTCCTCCCAGTCGCCGGTCTGTTCGTTCCAGGCGTCCCCGAACCGCTGCTCCATCTTCTGATTGTCGTACTCGTACTGGGCCAAGTCCTGCTGCAACCGGGGTACGCCCTTCTCCGGCGACCAGTAGTCGTCGATCCTCGGGTCTTTCGGCGTTTCGTTCGTGCTGTCCGATTTCTTGCTGCCGCCCGCCTTCTCTGGGTCCGGCCGCAGAGAGAACATCGCCGCGACCGATGATGGACCCGGCGTCTTGTCCACCGTATCGCCCCGCTTGTACGGAATCCCCGCCGCGGCAAAGTAGGCTTCCTGCGACGTAGCCCACTGATCCAGCTCGGCTTCCAGGACCGATCCGCTCTTGCCTTCCTTCTTCAGCCGGGCGCGTTCGGCATCCTCGGCTTCTCGGAACGCATCGTTGTCGCGCATATCGCGCCGGAACTGGGAGATGCCGCCCGGATAGTCGTAGACCCCGCGCTGATACGTGGTGTACTGCGCGTAGTCCGGATGCGCGTCCTTGAACGCATCGCGCCCGGTCTTGACGAACTCCACGTTCGCCTTTACCTCGGGGTGGCTGTCCAGCCACGCATAGACGACCTTTTCCCGATCGTCCTGTTCCATTCCCGCCAGTTGCCGCATCGTGTAGAACGTGTACGTGCCATCCCCGTTGTCGAGGATGATCGACTGGTTCGGGTTCAGCCGATCGGGAGACAGCAGCATGTTGTAGAACAGCTTGTGCTGCTGCTGCTGCGTCTCGGTCCCGATCGCGTGATACGCCTCGTTGAGCGCCGCCCACACCGGATTCGCCGCTGTGACCATCTGGCGACCGGCCGCGGCTGACTCGCCTTCCTTCGTGGTCGGCTTGCCCGAGAAGAACGCATCCCAATACTCCCGCGACAACGCCATCTGCTCGTCACGGTAGGTCTGCCGCGTCACGACACCACCCGGAATGACCAGCGCCCCCAGCGCCCGCGCCCCGCCTTCTCGCCCAAAATTGGAACGGATCGTCTCGGACAGCCACGTCTCCTCGCCGTCCCCGTACTGCGCCTGATGCACCGCCGCGGCCAGTTCCGCAACCTGTTCCGGCGTCCACTTCTCTATATCGGGGCCATAGAGCTGCATGGCAATTTGCTGGCCGATCGAGAACAGTTGATCTTCCTCGTTGGCCTGCCGGTCGAACGGCTGGAAATCCCCGAACGACACGCCCGCCCGTTCCAGCATCGTATTCGCCGCCCCGATCAGATAGGCGGTGAACTCCTCCGAGGGAATCGTGAGCGTGAGCGAATCGTTGTCGATGAACTTGCCGAAACCGGGGATGGATTCCAGATCGACGCCTTCGCCCTTCAGGAAGTTCCCCATGTCGATCACGAACCGTTCGATCCCCTTGGTGCCCGTAGGATTCGGCACGTTCTGGGTCAGTCCGAGCGCACCAAGCGCCGCGCTGACCGGGGGAATGAGCAGGTTCTGCAACGCCTGGAACTTGTTGCCTTCCTGCGAGTAGGCGTCCATGAAGAACGTCGGGAACAGTACGCCGATCGGGTCCATCGCCGCGTAGCCCGTCGCATTGCCGGGAATCTGGTAGAACTTCATCATCCCGTTGAGCCAGTCGGGAAGGCCCTGCTCCTCCCCGATTCGCTGGGCTTCCTGATAGATCTTGAAGAACCCACTGAGCAGGACCGGGTTGCGCAGCAACGTCCGTCCGTACAACGCAGAGGCGCGAACCATCCAGTAGTGGAAGGTCAGCGTGCGGCGGGTGATTTCATCGGCATTGGTGGTCCCACCCGAGAAGAACAGGTGGTCGGCTTCCTTGACGCCCCGCTCGGAGGCGTTGTTGAGCGTCCGCTGCCACATCCGTTGCAATTGCGCATCGCCCGTGACGGCCAGCACGTCGCCGGGTGAGAACAGGCCGGTATAGGATCGCCCCGCCTTGTCTTGCGCTTCGGCCAGAATGCGCTCGTAGATCGCATCGGCGCCATCGCCATAGCGATTGCGCAGTTCGTCCCGGAACGCGGGAATCCCTTCCCGCTTGACGATGCTCGTGTACATGCGGTCGAACGTGAGTTTCCGCCCGGTCATTTCCGAGGCGACCATCACGTCCTTCAGCGCCGGGGTCGTCCACAGCGATGCCACGGTCCGAACCGCCCGTGGCGTACCGGCGACCGCCTTGTTCACGGGCGGCAGCATGTCGGTCAACCCGGCGTCCTGCAACTTGCTGTATCGCAACAGGGTGTCCGGATACGGCATCCCGGTCTCGGCCATGTGCGGTGTGTCGATCGCCCAGCGTTCGACCAGCTTGCGCGTGTCGCGTCCAAGCGATCGGAACGCTTTGGCTTCAGTGAAGGTCATCGGGAACAGCTTGGCCGCGCCCCACGGATTCCGCCCGATCATCAACGCCATCGCGTTGCCCACGATGTCCCCGAGCCGGTTCGGCAAGCCAACGATCGGATTGAACAGGCGCACCGCCCGGTAGTGTTTCAGGTACCAGTCGAGGCCCCGCACCGCCTTGGTCGCCGTGGCCCGCTCCATTGCGGTCGCCCCATCCTTGACCGCGCTTGGGTCCAGTCCGTTCGCCTTGGCTGCGCGTCTGGCCGATGCCAGCTCGCTCCGGGACAAGCGTGGCTGCAATCCCGCCGCCAGTTGGCCGATGTCGTCGATGGCCCGGCGCCGATCGAACCCCGGATGCGCCTCCGCGTACTCGTTGACCCAATCCAGCGCCTCTTTGACGTTCCATTCGGTCTTGGGGCCTTTGTAGCCCGGCGCAGTCCATCCGGCCGGCATCGCCCGGTCCAGCCCTCGCGCAATCTCCGCCGTCATCTTGCCGTCACCCTTCAGCAGGATCCGGGTGATTTCCGGGTCTTTGATTTCCCCGATCGCCAGCAACGCTGCCTCGTCGCTAATGAGCTTTGGCTTGGTCGCCTGCGCTGCGGCTGCCAATGCCTTCGACGGCCCCTTCAATCCTCCGTCGAACTGCGCGGCAACATCCGCCTCCCGAAACTGCGCGTCGGATAGTTCTTCGGCAAGCATCGGATTCCGCTTGGTCTCGATCCACTGTTTCCGCATCTGGCGCAACCGGGCGATGGACTCCGCGTGATAGTCGGCGGGGATCGCGTGCGCGTACGGCACATGTACCCCATCGGCAATCACGGGCATTTCGGTGGCCCCGGTCAAAAACCGCAGCAGAATCGTCTCGGCCTGCGCCGGATCGGGCGTATCGAGATATTCCCGAATCAGCCACTCCGCGCTCTCCGCCCGGAAGTCACGGCTTTCGATCCGGCCCACCGACCCCAACAATCCATCTAGCCGGAACTCGTCTGGGTAATCCTTGGCGATCATCGGGAACAGGTGGTTCAACTGGAACTGCAATTCCGCAATGTCGTCCAGGACGCCCTTTGCCAAACCGTTCGCCAGCACCTTCAACCGGAACGCATCGGCGTCCGGCTCGATGGCCCGCATGGCCTCGAAGAACTCGTCGGTAAATCTCGGGTCGCTCTGCAACTTGACCGGCGCACCACCGCGTTTCCACGTCCGGTGGAACGCATCGGGGCGCAGATGCTTTTCGACCGCATCGTCTACCCGCTTGACCAACGCTTCGGCCTTCGCCATCTGCGCCGGGTCTTTGGAGTCGATCGCCTTGGTGACGATCCGATCGAGTGGACGATGCCCCCCATACACCGGAGAGAACTCATGCTCACCCGGCTTCTGCTCCCGGAGGATTTCGTTGACCTTCTTTGGCAATCCCCGCGCATCCTCTTTCGCCATGCGCTTCTGCCGGGCCACCGCCTTGGCAAGGCGTCCGTAGGTCGCCCGATCCCCCGCCGACATCGGATGTCGCTTGCTGATCGTGCCGGTCCTGGACGATTCCGCCGCCCGGATGGTTTCCCGCGCTCCCGCCGTTCGCGGGGTATCCGGAGCCGAACCGGTCGCCGCCGCCGCGTCCCGTTCGGCCTGCGTTGGAGCCGATGCCCGCGCTTCTTGTATCCGTCGCAAGCGTTCCCGTTTCAGCCGGCCTAACTCGACTGCGGCTGGCCCAACCTCGTTCGTTGTGAACCGACTCGTACTGATTGGTGCATCTGGCCTGTCGGGCTGTAACGCCGTATCAGTAAGCGCAACATATTCGTTGAACTCAGGGGCAGCCTCGTCTATTGCCCATATCGCATCATACCCAGCAGCACGGGACACGATTCCGGCATGAGCTTCGATCATCTCCTGCGCGTCTGTGAATCGGCCCCAGTCGATGTCCGGGTGACTCGATTGAAGTTCTCGCCGCAAATCGGATTCCGACAAACCGACGAGTCGTGCTACCTCGTCTTCTCCCAAGATTTCCCGAAGCGCCGCAAGCCCAGCAGACTCTCCGACCATACCTCGGTTCGTGCGCACGAACCCAGTTCGCACGGTGAGAACATTGGCATTGGGATTGGTTCGGTAGAACACCGGATCTCCACCCAAATCCGCGTGCGGTGAGATAACGTTGGCAGGACTCGTATACAAACCCTGGGGCTTGTCGGCTGTGGTTGCCGCCTTGCCAGCCTCCTCGAATCGCTGCACTCGTGTCGGAATGCTCACGAAATCATCGGGATCATTCGGAGCTGCCGCGGTCAGGATACGCTCTTGAGTATCACCTCGCTTCAGGATGGCCTCTAACTCTGCAATTCTCCTATCCAAATCAGCGGTATCAGCACGCACGACTGAAGGGGCAACCGCTTGCGGCGTATCCTGCCTGACAGGTGGAACCGCAGACGCCGGCGGCGTCACGTCGCTGATGAGCCGCGGTCCGGATGCCGGCGTCACCCCCTGGGCCTCGGCGTCGAACGCGACCCGCGCCGGTTCGTCGGGAATCGACGCACGCCCTGCGGTCAACGCCTCATCCATTTGATGCCCGGCCAACGCCGCTGCATCGCGAGCCGACCCCGAACTCGGGCTGAACAGTCCGGTCACTTCCCCGACCTTGCCGCCGCCCTTGCGCACGAGCGTGGCTCCGGCCTCGAATGGCGCATCGGGCGCTCTGGCTCCGATCTCGATGCCCCGCCCCGCGCCTTCGAGCAGCGTTCCGGCCACCTTGGTGCCCGTCCCCGCGCCTTCGAGTCCACGCATGGCCGCGCCGAACTTGGCCGCACCCCGGCCAACCGTTGCAATCTGTGGCCCCATGCTGAGTGGGTCGGTCAATGCGTCCACCGTAATCCGGATCGGGTATTTCAGCACCGGCGGCAGATTATCGGTCTTGCCGATCAATCCCTCCCAGACGGCGCGATCCCCAGTGAACTGCGGTCCCACCTGTGACGGATCAATCCCTTTGGCCTCTAACTGCGCCAGATACGCCGGGCTGGAATAGCCGTTGTCGTGCCAGCCGATAACCTCGGCTTCCAGTTCGGGATCGAGCCGGTAGGCCGCCTCGAATGCCAGCGCCAACGGGGGGAACAGCGAAATGTAATGGTCCTCGTTCCAGTCGCCGGGTCCCATGAACGGCGACTTCGTAGCCGTGCGATAGGCCAACCCACCGATGTTCTGCACGTTCCAACCACGCAACCGGTCGAGTTGCGTCATGGCTTGGACAAAGATCTGACCGGCCGACGATTCCAGAAACGACTCATACGTACCACTCGCCGCCGAGGTGAGGGCACCGATCGCATCCCCAACCGACAACCCGGACAAGGCGCCCCATGCCCCGCCGACCAGGGTTTCGCCCGCACTCAGCAAATCACCGCCGATTTCCTGCCCGGCGTCGATCACATTGCCAACGGTGTCGAAGAACCCGCCCCCGCCCTGCTCGGTGCGACCGGCCGATGTCCGGTCGATGACCTGATTCATCGCGCTCGTGACGGCCTGCGTCCCGCCCCGCGTCGGGTATCCATTCGCCCAGCCGGTCGGCGGTCCAATCGGATAGCGGTACTGCTGCGCGTCCACATTCAGATTCGCCGGATAGCGATACTGCTCCGCGTCTACCGGAGCACCAACCCCGCGGGTCATCTCGTTCGGTTTCGGTGCCCCAGCCGTTACCTGATCCGCCGCCCCCGACGCGGCCGGGATCGGCTGCGGGTTCTCGCCAAGCGAAATGAGGGCGTCCAGTTGATCGTCGGTCAACGTCCGGATATACAGCGGATCGTTCTGCGGGAACAACTGCAATGCCCGCTGCTCCCGAATGACTCGCGGACTCTGGATCGGCATGGGCGGCCGCTGCATCGCCGCCAGATCGCGCCCCATCGCTTCGAGCCGCTGCGTATAGGCCGGGTCGAGCCACGCGGTCGGATTCGCCTGATACTTCGTCATCTGGATTTGCTGATCGAAGATCTGCGATTCCCGCTCGGGCGCGAACATCCCCTGCGTCGCTCCGGCCGGCGCCATCCGGTTCAGGTCACGAACAACTGTCGGACCAGACCGCGCTGGCGTCTGCCCCGTCGCCACGGCTAGCGCCGTGGCAATGGCGTTGCGTGCCACCGTGTCCAGTAACGATGGGGCCGATTGCTGGCGGGCCTGCGCCGCCCGGAGGACTTGCTGTGCTGCCGCCGCGCTTCCTCCGCCGCCGCCAGGAATGACCCGCCACTGCGGAGCCGTCCCCGACGACACACCGAGCTGGCGCACCGGAGCTGGCGCTGGCGCAACGACCGGACGCGGGGCCGTTGCCGGCACCCGCTGTTGATTCAACAGGTTCAGCGCCGCGTTCGCGGTGGTTGCCACCGTCCGCGCCGTCTGCGCCGCCTGCTGCTGAACTTGCCCAAGAACCCCAGATCGTTGCGTCAGCGCCATGAACTACCTCGATGTCCACCGGGCCATCGGACGCTTGATGGCATGTTGCTCCCCACGCTGCTGTGGTGTCGCTGCTGCTCGCGCCCGGTCGAGAAAGTCGGTTCCCAGCCCAGCCAGATACTCACGATTCGTTAGCGCCGGGTTGTTGAGTTGGGCCGATGCGAACCCCGACTTGGCGCGATCGGCCAGTGACCTGGCGAAGTCGCCCTTGTCGTTGAGACCGCCGTAGCCGCGGTCGGTAATGAACTTCTCGTACTCGGCGTCGAACCCGGCCGACTGCTTCACCAGCGGCGTGTCGTACCAGTTCTTTCCGGTCGAATCGGTCGCGTTCGGGTTGTAGAACGGGTTCTGCCCGACGTTGGTAATCGGCATCGTGGACGGCTGCGTCGGCAGCGGTGTCGGCGTCGGGTTCGGATTCGGCGCCGGATCGGGCGTATACGGGGTGATGTTCTTCAGATACGTGCCCGAGACGTAGCCCGTTTTCCCGTTGACGGTCACGGGATACCAGCCGTTGTTCGGCACGCCGGTAATGGAAATGCTCGTGCTGCCGGGGA
>Ga0075464_10000512_pt1 | contig 17138 bp, 14 predicted proteins | sample DEB19_08_DNA_5_FD_75068 | JGI IMG/M metagenome (GOLD analysis project Ga0075464, IMG submission 75068) | Aqueous microbial communities from the Delaware River and Bay under freshwater to marine salinity gradient to study organic matter... | ecosystem: Environmental > Aquatic > Marine > Coastal ...
AAACCACGCAAAACCGCAACACGCCGTCGTCGCAAAGCTGGCGACTCAACTTACCTCGACGAAGTAGGTAATTCAGATGAGCAATAGCCTCACCCATGGCAAATGTCATTTGGTGAATATCTAATTCACGTTTAAATAAAACCGGCACTATCTCACGAGCAGTAGCCGGTTTTTGACATGCTCCGATAGCCTCAGCCAAACGCTCATCATGATGGGCTTTTAACTGATCAATACGCGGCTTCATTCCGGTAAATGGTTTGCCATGCGATGGCAACACTAAAGTGTCATCCGGCAAAGGTAGATAGCGATCTAAAGAGCTGAGATACAAACCCAAAGGATCGGCATCCGGATCAGCATCGTAGACGCTGACATTCGTAGAGATGCGTGGCAATAACATATCACCTGAAATTAATACGCCTAAGGCTTCGCAATGTAAAGATGCATGTTCTGGCGCATGACCGAATCCCATAATGACCTGCCACTCATGTCCACCAATCAAAATTATTTCGCCATCAATGATGCGACGATATTGGCGCGGCACACCAGGGACCATATTGCTGTAGTAGCTGGAACGCGCCCGAATTTTTTCCAAATCTTCTGGTGTATTTAACCCATGCTTTTGAAAGTGATCGGCAGAACCGCCGCCGCCCGCACGCGCACCCATTGCAGCCCCACCCTCTTTATGGCTAAGCCACTGAGCAGTTAAATAATCTGTCATGGAAATCCACATCGGCACACCCCATTTCTCACATAGCCACTGAGAGAGGCCAATATGATCTGGATGCATATGGGTCACGATGACCCGCAGTACGGGCAGACCCTCTAACTGGGTGGCAAAGATCTGCTCCCATGCAGCCTTAGTCTCATCATTAGCAATGCCGCAGTCCACAATCGTCCAGCCCTGAATCCCCTCAAACTCATCACGTAAAAGCCATAAATTAATGTGATCCAAGGCAAAGGGAAGGCGCATGCGTAGCCAGCGCACACCAGGCGCAATCTCCATCGAACTACCCACTTCTGGTAAGGCATCCGCTAAGGGATAATGAATAGAACTAAAATCGCTGGATTGGTTTTTGGTATTCATTTATTTCTTTCTAGGTTTACTGTGACAACGGTTCCATCGCCTTGCATCAATTGGTGCGACATTAATCCAGAAAATGGCCTTTGTCGTGGCTGCTATCGTACGCTTACTGAGATTGCAGATTGGTCCGAACTATCCAATCCTGAGAAGCTTGAGGTTTGGACCCACCTTGAAGTGCGCAAACCCCAAACACCGCAGTAAGTACTTTTAATCTGTTATTTATTCACATCCACAATTAAGCGGCCGCGAACATTACCAGCCATGAGTTCAGCCGCATACCTTAAAGAATCTTCTAGGCTAATTTCGTGTGAAATCTCCTCTAAAGTTTTCAAATCAATCAGCTTGCTAAGTTGCTCATAAGCGGCAATGCGTTTTACTTTTGGAACGGTCACGCTATTGATGCCGTATAAGGTCACACCGCGCAAAATAAATGGTGCCACACTCGATGGAAAATCCATCCCCTGAGCTAGCCCACAAGCAGCCACTGCACCATCGCTTTTAGTCTGTGCGCATGCATTAGCCAATGTATGACTTCCGACGCTATCCACTACAGCAGCCCAACGTTCTTTGGCCAAAGGCTTTCCAGGAGCTGATAAAACGGCACGATCGATTACCTCGGAGGCGCCCAACTTCTTCAGATAATCAGCCTCAGCCATGCGGCCAGTACTTGCCACCACAGTAAAGCCTAGCTTGCTTAGCAAGGTAATTGCAAAACTTCCAACACCGCCAGCTGCGCCAGTGACCAACACCTCACCATCACTTGGCTTAAGACCATGCTTTTGCAATGCCATGACACACAACATCGCCGTATACCCTGCAGTACCAATGGCTAATGCCTGTTTAGCAGTAAACCCTTTGGGCAATGGAATCAGCCACTCAGATTTCACGCGGGCTTGCTGGGCTAAACCACCCCAATGACCTTCTCCAACACCCCAGCCATTCAGAAGCACCATATCGCCAACTTTAAATTCTGGGCTGGCACTCTCTAAGACCTCACCCGCGAAATCAATCCCAGGAACCATTGGAAAGCTACGTACTACTGGACCTTTGCCAGTAATAGCCAAACCATCTTTGTAGTTTAGAGTGGAATAGAGCACTCTAACCCTGACATCACCCTCAGGAAGGCTTGCCTCATCGACTTGAGAAAGCTCAGCACGATAGCCCTGATCATCTTTATTTATTAAAATAGCCTTAAACATGTCTCTTCCTTTTAAAAGCGCTGCATTCTCCACAGCAAATACGTAATAGGTTTATCCTAACGAGCATTGCTGATTATGGAGGTTTCCATGAAAAAAATTCTACTATTAACTACAATTTCTAGCTTAGCGCTGTTTGGATGCTCATCAAGCCAAATTAATATGTCTATGGGCAATATGCGCCTCATCACCTCTAGTGCAGCGCCACAAGATGTGATGGATTTTGCTAATACTGCCTGCAAGAATGACTTCTACCAAGGCGCTAGCTTCCTTTCTAAAGCCGGCAAGGAATATCGCTTTAAATGCGTCAAAGCCGAAGAAAATGAAATCCTAATCCCGATTCCTGGGACAAGCATTCCTGCTGAAGCGCCTGCGCCAGCTATAGCTCCAGCAAAATAAGTAAACAAACAAATAAAGATGACCCCATTTACATCTCAAGAGCTCCGCAAAGGATTTTCTTCTTTCGCGACCGGGGTCACTGTAATCACTTGCTTAGATTCCGATCAAAATGCCCATGGCATCACGATTAGCTCTTTCAACACCGTTTCTTTGGAGCCGCCACTCATTCTTTGGAGCCTGAAGAAGCACTCGCGCTTAATGCCACATTTTGAAGTTGGTCATCGACAGCTTATTCATGTGCTGGAGCGCTCGCAAGAGGCAATGGCAATGCATTTCGCCACCGTAAAAGAAAATCAGTTCATCCACATTCCACACCAAATCGCAGCAAGTGGCCTCACCCAGATTCATGGATGTTGCGCTTACTTCGAGTGTGAAACCATTTCGGTACATACCGGCGGTGACCACAATATCATCGTTGCTAAAGTACTCAATCTGAAACATACTCCCGACAGTCAACCGCTCATATTTGCGCACAGCAAATTTCTTGGTTTAGATTCGTCACTTTAAAACACCATAAAAATAGGAATTCTCATGATGCGTTTATGGGGAAGAAAAAGCTCAATCAATGTGCAAAAGGTTTTATGGTGCCTTGCTGAACTGGGGTTAGCAGAAGGTAGGGATTTTGAGCGGATTGATGCCGGCCTTCATTTTGGCAAGAATCGCACTCCTGAGTTTTTAGCACTCAATCCAAATGGCCTAGTACCAACCCTCGAAGATGGTGATCTCGTACTTTGGGAATCCAACACCATCCTTCGCTATCTCGCTCACCAGCACGATCCATCAAAGCATTTCCCAGCTGATATTGCAAGTCAGTACTCATCTGAGAAGTGGATGGATTGGCAGCTAGGGACCATGTGGCCTACTTTACGAATCACTTTTCTAGGGCTCACTCGAACACCTGAAGGCGAGAGAAACTACGCAGCTATTCGAAAGGCTTATCAAGATACCAACGAATTACTGGCCTTACTGGATCAACAATTAGCAAATCAACAATACTGCTCTGGAAATACTTTTCATATTGGCGACATTCCGCTAGCACTCTGTGTAAGCCGCTGGAATTTATTGCAGCAAACCTTTCCAGATCAAACTGGGCCACGCGCACCATTGCACAACATCGATGCATGGATGAAGCGAATAGAAGAAGATACCCAGTTCGGCCTGGTAGCTGAAAAAGAGCTCAATATTGTGAAGTAGTAATTAAGGGCCATCTCACGCAGATCTTGAAATACAAAAAAGGGTGAAACTAGTTCACCCTTTTTCTTGAGAAACTTACAAGTATTTACTGTTGCTTAAATTTCTTCTGATGGTGATCGGCGCCAATAAATAAATACATAGCCGGCACAACAAAAAGCGTAAATAGCGTACCAATCGATAAGCCAGTAAAAATCACAATGCCCATAGACTGACGACCTGCAGCACCAGCCCCAGAAGCAATTACTAATGGAACCACACCCAGCACCATTGCAGCAGTCGTCATTAAGATAGGGCGAAGACGCACACTGCTGGCTTCAACGATGGCATCCAACTTACTATGCCCAGCCTCTTGAAGCTCATTAGCAAATTCCACAATCAAAATACCATGCTTACTAATTAAGCCCATTAGCGTGACAAGTCCAACCTGGGTATAAACATTTAAGGTTGTAAACCCGAGATTGATGAAGATGAGCGCGCCAAATAGAGCAAGCGGTACTGAAACCAAAATTACAATCGGATCGCGAAAGCTCTCGAACTGCGCAGCCAACACCAAAAATACGATCAAGATCGCGAAGAACATGGTGACTAAGAAGCCCCCAGACTCCGCCATAAACTGACGTGAAGGGCCCGCATAATCCATGGTGTAGCCGCTCGGCGCAACTTCTGTCAAAGTCTGACGCATAAACTCCAGCAAATCCGCTTGAGAAATAAATGGTGTACTCACACCAGAGATCGTTGCTGAGTTCAGCTGCTGAAAATGGTTAATCGATTGTGGAACCACTTTTTGCTTAATAGTTGCAATCGTTCGCGCCTGAATCATCTGCCCACTTGGGGTCCGAATGTAGTAATCCAAGATCTGATCTGGGTTAAGACGGTCCACTTGCTTTACCTGCGGAATTACACGATAGGAGCGACCGGCCACAGAGAAGTAATTGACGTAACCACCACCCAAAGCGGCTGATAGGGCACTACCCACCTGTTGCTGAGTCATTCCCAGAGCGGCAACTTTTTCACGATCGATCACCAAGACATCTTGTGGTTTATCAATCTTCAAATCCGAGTCGACGAAAAAGAAGTTTCCGCTGCGACGAGCCTTATCAAGCACCGCCTGAGAAACTTCATTAAGCTGCTCATAAGACTCGGTAGTGTTGATCACCACCTGAACAGGCAGGCCTTGAGCTCCTGGTAAAGCCGGAAACTGGAAGGCCGCCACACGAGCACCAGCAATCGCATTCCACTTACCCTGCATATCCTCTTGGAACTTGGTGGCATTACGACTGCGCTGATCCCAATCTTTCAGCAGTACACCACCAAAACTACTAGTAGGACTAGTAATTTGGAACATCTGTTCGTACTCAGGCTCTGCTGCTGATATTTGGTAAATCTGATCAGCATAAGTCTGCATCTGATTGACGGTGCTATTAGGCGGTCCTGAAGCTTGCATCAAGACAATACCCTGATCTTCGGTTGGCGCTAATTCAGCCCTAGCAGTGGCATAAAGGTAAGCAACACCACCCAGCAAAATCACACCCATCACAATGATGACTTGCCAAGTACTTAAGAGTTCACGCAAAGTCGTTTGATAGCTGTGGTGAACCTTTTCAAAAATACGGTCGATCTTTTGCACAAAAGAAGATGCCTCTTGCTCTTCAGTAAAGATTCGTGAACACATCATTGGAGATAGCGTTAAGGCAATCAACCCCGATACCGCCACTGCACTTGCCAAGGTAAATGCGAACTCGGTAAAAAGTGCACCTGTTAAACCACCCTGAAAACCAATCGGAATATATACAGCAATCAACACAATCGTCATTGCCAAGATAGGCCCACCCAATTCGCGGGCAGCTATTAAGGAAGCCTCCAGAGGAGACTTGCCTTCCTTCATATGACGATCAACGTTCTCCACCACGATGATGGCATCATCCACCACTAAACCAATCGCCAAAACGAGAGCGAGCAGGGTTAGTAAGTTGATGGAGTAGCCCAATACCTGCATCAAGAAAAAGGTGCCGATCAAAGAAAGTGGCATTGCAATCACTGGAACAGCCACTGCTCGCGCGCTTCCCAGGAAGAGGTATATCACCACCGTCACAATCAGTAAGGCTTCTAATAGCGTCACTACCACCTCATCAATCGAGGTCGTAATGAACTTAGTGGAGTCATAAACCACCTTGCCAGACATGCCCGTTGGCAACTGCTGTTGAATCTCCGGAACTGCGTCACGCACACGCGCAGCGACATCTAACAAGTTGGCTTGTGGGGCGACCTTAATTGCAATAAATACGGACCTCTTGCCACTGAACGCTACGTTGGTGTTGTAGTCCTCAGAACCCATGCTGACGCTGGCAACCTGATCCAAATAAACAATATTGATGCCATCTTTTTTGATGACCAATTTACGGAACTCATCGAGTGTATGTAAATCCGTGCCCGCCACCAAGTCCACGGCAACCATGTCGCCCTTGGTGCTGCCTACTGCTGATAGATAATTATTAGCAGCCATTGCGCTGTAGACATCATCAGCGCCCACTCCAAGGCCAGCCATTTTTTCACGATCGAGCCAAGCGCGTAAGGCAAATTTTCTACCGCCTGTGATTTCTGCATTCTGCACACCATCTACGGAATCTAACTTTGGCTTAACTACGCGCAGTAAGTAATCCGTAATCGCATTGTTTGGGATCTCATCACTGTAAAAGCCCATGTACATGGCTGCGGTGGACTGGCCAATTTGCACCGTCAATACAGGTTGCTGGGCTTGCGGTGGCAGTTGATTCTTCACCGAGCTAATCTGCGTCTGAATCTGCGTCAATGCCGCATTCGAGTCGTAATTTAGCTTAAGGGTAGCCGTGATCGTAGAGAGTCCACTCACACTCATCGACGACAAGTAATCAATGCCCTGGGACTGTGCAATGGCAGTCTCCAGCGGTTGTGTAATAAATCCTGCAATCGTTTCTGGATCGGCACCGTAGTACGCAGTGGTAATGGTGACGATCGCATTTTGTGTTTGCGGGTATTGATTGACAGGCAAAGATCCAACTGCCTTTAAACCAAACACCAAGACCAATGCGCTCACTACCAGCGATAGCACTGGTCTACGAATAAATATGTCAGTCCAATTCATCTAGGACTTATTCCTGTGGCTGTGGGTTTGGTGAATTGGACGGCTGCACTTTGTTATTCACAATCAGCGGTGTGCCATTCTTCAACTTCAGCTGGCCACTAGTCACTACTGTGGCGCCCTCTTCAACCCCCTTCAGAATTGCCACCTGGTCGCCACGTGTTGGGCCTGTTGTCACGAAGACCTGTTGTGCCTCAAGTGCAGGGTTACCTTGCTTATCCTTCTTGCCAGTTGGCTTAGCAATAAATACTGTGGAGCCATAGGGGTTGTAGGTAACTGCAGTCTGTGGCAGAGTCAGCAACTTCACCTCATCACCTAGCTTGATATTGACGTTAGCAAACATGCCTGGCAAGATCTTTTTGTCTGGATTGGCCAATTGCGCTTCAACCTGAATATTGCGCGTGTTCGTATCTACCTTTGGACTCACTGCAGTGACCTTGCCAGTAAAGCTTGCGTCCTTAAATGCATCTGTTGTCACAACAATTTCTTGTCCAACCTGAATTTGTGACGCATTACTTTGTGGCAAATTAAAGTCTACAAAGATTGGGTCTAAGGTTTGTAGAGTGAGTAATTTGTCCCCGGGATTGACAAACTGCCCTGGATTAATCATCACAATACCCACGCGACCACTAAAGGGGGCTTTCAAATTCTTCTTAGCCACTAAGGCAGTTTGTTGCTCAACTTGAGCTTGCTTGGACTTAGCGTCTGCCTTACTGGTATCAAATACGTTCTTACTAATTGCTTGAATCTCTAACTGCTGTCTATCGCGTTCATTAATTACTTTGGCTAAATCCGCCAACGCTTTTAATGAATTTAATTGAGCAACATCAGAGGTATCGTTTAACTTGATGAGCAAATCACCCTCTTTCACATCCATGCCTGATTTGATAGGTACGGTTTGGACAAGACCGCCAAGTTCAGTGCTGAGTTCAACGCCTCTGTAGGCGCGCACATTACCCACACTGGAGAGCTTTGGTTGCCATTCCGTAGAAGTTACGACCAATGTAGAGACTGTTGCAGGAGGCAGACCCATGCCAGCAATGAAATGTTTGATCATGAAAGTCTTGAGCTGATTAAAGCCAAAGATCAATCCCAGCAACAAAAATACACCGCACAGCATGATGGTCATGCGACGACGCAATGGTGTCATGGCCTGTAGCTTGGCGTAGGCTTTAGTTCTAAAAAAACGTTCACGCAATCCCGTCTTCAGCGCCTTTGTTTTTTCCCAAAGAGCGACTAGCTTCTCACGAAGCTTCCACTCCTCTGCTTTCAGCAGCATCCAGGCCCATAAGGCCACTGCTGCTGCAGTTACTTTGGCTTTAATTGTTTCCAGAAGTTTCATTTTGATCTTTGTTCGCTATGGCTTTTGGTTGAAAGGCTGGGCCGGTACGATTCCACCAACCACCACCTAATGCTGCAAATAATGCCGCTGAATCAGAGAACCGAGTTGCTTGCGCAGAAACGGATTTGACTTTAGCAATTTGATATTGATTTTGATAGTAAAGAACAGCTAGGTAACTTGCGGTACCCAATTTATATTGCTGCTGAACTAAATCTAGTGTTTCATAAGCGTAGCGCTCTGCATCAGATGCCGACTTCAGAGCTTGAGCGCCAGTTTCTAAAGCGCGTAATGCGTCAGCTACTTCCTGAAATGCCTTAAGAACAGTTGCCTGATATTGATAAACCGCTTGTTCGTAGTTAGCCATAGCACCACGGCGTTGTGCTAACAACTGCCCACCCTGAAAGAGTGGCTGGAAAATGCCGCCAGCAATCGACCACAATGCAGCATTAGGTCCAAAGAGTGCATTACTCGTTAGGGCTGCAGAGCCAATCGCACCCGTAATATTAAATTGTGGCAACAAGTTTGCGGTGGCTACACCAACCAAGGCATTGGTTGACTTTAGCTGAGCCTCTGCTGCACGCACATCAGGGCGTTGACGCACCAAACTGGATGGCACCGACAGCGGTAACTTATCAGGCAAATGCAAAGACTTTAAATTGAACTTGGTAATGTTGGCGTTACTCGGCAGCTCACCAACTAAGACTGCCAGCTGATTACGAGCAAAAGCAAGATTGCGCTCGTAGGTAAATAAATCTACTTGGGAGTTTGATACCAAAGTTCTTTGTGAAGTAACGTCAACCCTAGAAACTGTTCCAATAAGCAATTGCTTTTCGGTGACTTCAGCTAAATTGGTTTGAGCTTTTAGAATTTCTTCGGTAGCTTGCATCTGTGCACGTAGAGCCGCTTCACGAACGGCACCAGTAACAATATTGGCCGTTAAAGAAAGATAGGCGCCCTCTAACTGAAACTGGGCGATCTCCGCTTGTGCTCTTGCGCCTTCAACGGCACGGCGTGCACCACCGAAAACGTCAAGCTTATACGTGACATTCACCGAAGCGTTATATAGATTGTAGGTATCGGAACCATAAGGCAGGCCGTAGATTGCCGAAGGCTGCAACTGTCGTGTAGCACCCCCATTCAAACCAATAGCTGGGAAATACTGCCCACCAATCTGTGCACTGACATTCTCTTGGCTTGCTCGCAGCGCTGCATCAGCAGCGCCTAAATTCGGATTTTGCTGCAGGGCTTTTTTGATGAGGATGTCTAACTCGGGGGACTTAAATAATTCCCACCACTGGGCTTCAATATCCGCACCCTCGATAAACTCTTGATCCGTACCACCAGGCACTCCAGGTGCAGTCGCTAATTTCTTAGAGAGGGTAGTCTCGGTATAGGTAGAAGTATTTGGCGCATCAGGCTGCTTGAAGTCCGGCCCAACCGCACATGCGGAGAGAAGTCCTGTGGCAAGTAGGGAGAGCAAACGCACAATAGAGGAATCTTTTAAATCAAACATGAAGTGGGAAAAAATATCCTTATCTACAGCAGATATTTGAACACACTTTTTGAAATGAGTCTGTGTAACGCCTTGATTTGAATGATGAATTTTGTACACAGCTGGGTGTAGAAGTCAAACGGATTTTTTTACGCTTCAGTCCCATTATTAGTGGGCAATTTTTCCAAAGCTTCCACTATTGAAATCCTGCATCGCCAAAGCAATTTCTTCTTTGGTATTCATCACAAAGGGGCCATACCCAACGATAGGCTCTTCGATAGGCTCACCACTTAGCAATAAGGCAATCGAGTCCTCCAAGGCATTGATTTGAATATCCTGACCTTGGCTACTAAACATCAACATCTGTGCATCTTTCGCTACTACGCCATCACCAGCCTCAACAGCGCCCTTTAGTACAACTAGGGAAGTGTTCCAAGCCTCTGGTACTGGAATAGTTGATGGACCCTTCTTCAATTTCAGATCAATGACATTCATTGGTGTAAAGGTATTGGCGGGTCCTGTGTAACCGTCAAACTCCCCAGCAATAACGCGAGCCTGCCCTGCACCACTCTTGAGCGCAACTACCGGAATCTGGTGATCCAGAATAGCCTGATACCCGGGCTTGGTCATTTTAAGTTTTGCTGGCAAGTTCACCCACAGCTGCACCATATCTAGAGTTCCGCCTGTATTGGCAAAACCTTCCGAATGAAACTCTTCATGCAAGATGCCAGAGCCAGCGGTCATCCACTGCACATCCCCAGGGCCAATCACCCCACCCTGTCCAGTGGAATCCTTATGCGCTACTTCACCCTCATACACAATCGTCACCGTTTCAAAACCACGATGAGGGTGCGAACCCACGCCCTTGCGGTCAGTCGTCGGGGGAAACTCTGCCGGACCTGCGTAATCGAGCATCAAAAACGGGCTCATTTGCTTTCCTAAATCTTGATAGAAAAACAAAGTGCGCACGGGGAAACCGTCACCTACCCAATGACCACGATCATTTCCTTGAATCCCAATGACTTTTTTCATAGCTCCCCCGATATATTTACAGCCAGCATTACTAATTAGACTACTTACCCTTAAATTGGCTAGCAATTTTCACAATACGCTCACCATAAAGGCGCGCAGTCTCTATGTCACCTACATTCACTTCATCCGCACTTGCATCTGAAGGCGTCTGCATCATCGCACCAGCAGATGAGCCAACATAGTTCACATCATCACGCTTTGCAGATTTAGCATTTGAAGGCATTAAACCGGTCCCCACCCAAATTCCTGAATGTTGCATTGCCAAGGTAAAGAAATAATGCAATGTGGAATGCTTGTCGCCATTCATCGTGGCAGAGTTTGTAAACCCGCCAAAGATTTTGTCTTTCCACTGCTGTGAAAACCATTGCTTGGAGCTGGCATCAGCAAATTTCTTAAACTGCCAGCTCACTGTGCCCATATAGGTTGGAGAACCAAATACGATAGCATCCGCCTTATTTAAAGCCTCCCACTGCGCATCAGTGATATTGCCTTCTGCATCTACAGCCACTAATGTGCCATTTGCACCCTTGGCTACTGCTTCAGCTTGTTTAACAGTGTGGCCATATCCACTATGAAATACAACAGCTACCTTAGTCATAATCTTTTCCTTTAATAGTTGAAATTACTTCGCTACTTTTCGAGCATCAATGCTAAAACCACCAGCACCAGCGGAGGCCAGAATCAATAAACCACCCATTACAGCAATATTTTTGAAGAACAATAATTGTGTAATGAAGGCAACATCAGCTGGAGCCGCCCAATACGCATGGCCAGAAACAGCAGCGAGTAAGGTGAAGATGGCCATGATGACTGCTACTAATCTTGTTTTAAAACCTACGAGTAAAGCAATGCTTCCAGCAACTTCAATCACAATAGTTGCTACCAGTGCAAATACTGGCGCCGGAATGCCTAATGAGGCGAAATATGCCAGCGTTCCCTCAAATCCCGCCATCTTTGCTATGCCCGCCGGCAGAAATAAGGCAACAATCAATAGTCTGCCGATGAGATTTAATGTGCTTTGGTATGTATTCATGTGATTTTCCTTTTGATATAAGTTCTTTTGATTAATTGAAAATTGCTTTTACGTTTTGTAAGATCGTTACAGCCTGTTCCAATTCTTTTTTGCTTAATTTTCCGATAGCCTTGCCGAGATATTCCACATGCTCTGGGAACACCTTCCTGAATAATTTGTCACCGGCCTTAGAGAGGCCAATCTTGTAACTGCGTCCATCATCTGCATTTAGAAACTTATCAATCAGTCCTTTAGCCTCTAATCTTTCTAAAACTCCAGTCATAGTGCCCTTAGAGACCAAGGTTTTTTCACCCAATTCCTTGCAAGTCATAGGGGGTTGATTACCCAAGGTCGCAACAATGTCGAACTGAGTGGTTGTTAATCCCATCTCTTTGATGTGAGCACCTGAATGGACTTCAAATGCCTGATAAGCCTGAACTAATTCCTTAACAAGGGCCAGGTGATTCATGTCAATACCTCAATATAGTCTGTATGCGTACCAGTTTAGTACTAGTTCGTACCAATTGCAAGGGCCCAAGAATTACTGTAAGCAGTCTAAGGAGGGCTTATAGACTCATCCTTGCTCCGGAAGACGTAGAAAGGAAAATGGGGAATATTTCCCAGTGGGGTGAAGTGGCAAAACTTAGGAGGTGAAACAGAGATTACTCGATGGTAAGGTCTGAGTTCTGAACGGGGGTCAGCATTAATTCCATTTTATTTTATCTTGGCACTTAGACAAAGTCTAAAAAGGGCAACCTTACTTTGCTTGATGAGATTAAAGAAGCTCAACCCCAAAATTCTTCATTACTAAGGCAAATAGTCCAAAGCAAATCATCGTCACAACTATGCTGACCCCTATCGTTAGCCAAAAGCCTATCCTTGGAAGCAAATAGGGAAATAGCAAAAACATCGGCAATGTGGGAATCACATACCAAAAGGTGTAATAAGCGTGATTGGCTATTTTTTCTTCAGGCTGGTTTTCAACATAGAGCCACACCAGGGTTAAAAGCGTCATCAGTGGCATTGCCGCAATAAATCCGCCCAATCTATCACTTCGTTTGGCAACCTCAGAAATGAATACAACTACCCCTGCGGTTAGAAGATATTTGATGACAACCCAAGTCATAAGCCACCCTTATTTTCCAGATTAGTTCATTATGCGCCAAGCTATTTGAAGCACAAGTTCCAATTGGAACTATTCAATCGCCCTCAACTGAAATCCCCTTGGCGAGCGATCGCCCTTGAAAAGAAGGATCTCTAAGATACTTCTAAAAAGTCATCTTTTCTTGATCTCTCATTTGAAGAATATAGTCTGAGGGTTCTTTTTAATAAACAGAGTCAGCCCCAATCTTTAGCGATTGGTTTCTGATGATTACTTCAAATTTGACTGCAAAACCTTGAGACTCTAGAACCCCGCTGGAGTCACTCGACAGTAACCGACTTTGCTAGATTGCGTGGTTTGTCCACATCAGTACCAAGAGCGCAAGCGGTGTGATACGCCAAGAGCTGCAAGGGAACTACATGCAGAATTGGAGACAGGTTGCCATAGTGCTCAGGCAAACGAATAACATTGATACCCTCACTGCTGGTGATATCAGTGTCTTGGTCGGCAAAGACATATAGCTTGCCGCCACGCGCTTTTACTTCTTGCATATTGGATTTGAGCTTCTCCAATAGGTCGTCTTTTGGCGCTACGGTAACTACCGGCATCTTCTCAGTAACTAGTGCAAGAGGCCCGTGTTTCAACTCTCCAGCCGGATAGGCCTCAGCATGAATATAGGAAATCTCTTTTAACTTGAGCGCACCCTCAAGTGCGATTGGGTAATGCATGCCGCGACCTAAGAACAAGGCATTTTCACATTTAGCAAAAGCAGTACTCCATGCCATGATCTGCGGCTCAAGCGCTAAGACCGCGTGCAAGGCTTTTGGTAAATGACGCAACTCTCTTAGGAGTACTTTTTCTCGCTCAGGGCTCACCTTACCTGCACGCTTAGCCAAGGAAGCCGCTAGAAGATATAGGGCAAGCAACTGAGTAGTAAAGGCTTTGGTAGAAGCTACGCCAATCTCAGTGCCAGCCTTAGTTAAGAAGTTCCAATGGGTTTCGCGAACCATGGCGCTACTGGCAACGTTGCAAATCGCTAAGGTGTATTGATGACCCAGGGCCTTCGCATGACGCAAAGCCGCTAAGGTATCGGCAGTTTCACCAGATTGGGACACGACAACAATGAGCGTATTTGGATTGGGTACGGTAGTACGATAACGATACTCACTAGCAATTTCTACCTGCGTTGGAATACCTGCAAGATCTTCCAACCAATACTTAGCAACGCATGCAGAGTAATAGCTAGTACCGCACGCCAAGATCAAAATTTGATCAAACTTACTCCACTGCACGGGGTCGGCGTTAAAAAGCTCCGGGCCAAAGTGATCGATATTGGCAAGCGTATCGCCAATCGCTCTAGGCTGCTCAAAAATTTCTTTTTGCATGTAATGCTGATAGGGGCCAAGATCTACGGAGTCAGCTTGTGCAGGCATCGCCTTGTGCTCTCTTTGCACCACTTGCCCAACTTGATCAATGATCTCGACGCTATCCGCTTTCAGAATAGCGACATCGCCCTCTTCAAGATACATCATCGAATGAGCGCGACCAGCAAGTGCTAGCGCATCAGAGGCCAGGAAGTTTTCATGTTCGCCAAGAGCAACAACCAATGGAGAGCCAACACGTGCACCCACCAACACATCTGGACGATCTTGCGCAATGACACCAATCGCATAAGCACCATGCAGGCGTGGCAATACAGAGCGCACTGAACCCACTAAATCTACTTGCTTGCTAGACGTATAAGCCTGATGAATTAAATGTGCGATGACTTCAGTATCTGTTTCTGAGCTGAAGATATATCCTGCGGCCTTTAATTCGGTGCGAAGCGACTCATAGTTTTCAATGATGCCGTTATGTACTACGGCAATCATCCCACCAGAAATATGTGGATGGGCGTTTTGCGTATCCGGTTTACCATGCGTTGCCCAGCGAGTATGTGCAATCCCTAGGGTGCCGTAAAAATCTTTACCTTGCTCCGCCAACTCAGAAACACGTGCAGTAGTGCGCGCGCGTTCAATCGGGTGCTTAGCATCATCGCCATTAATTACTGCGAACCCACAAGAATCATATCCACGGTACTCAAGGCGACGTAGACCCTCAACCAATACTTCAACAATATTCTTGCGCGATGCTGCGCCAACAATTCCGCACATTATTTTTTAGCCTTAATGGATTTTCTGGCGCTTACTTTTTTTACTACTTTTTTCACCGCCTTTGGTGCAACTTGCTTGGCGTCTAGTTTCTTTTCCGTCTTTACTGGACGTTGCCACTGTAAAGAAATTTGCTTGGCACGTGACACCGTTAGCTGATTCGGGGGCGCATCTTTTGTTAGGGTAGTGCCCGCACCCAATGTAGCGCCGCGCCCAACACGTACTGGGGCAACTAACTGAGTATCGGAGCCAATGAAAACATCATCTTCAATAATGGTTTGGTGTTTGTTCACACCATCGTAGTTACAAGTAATCGTACCCGCACCAATATTGACTCTAGAGCCAACAATCGAATCGCCCACATAGGCCAGATGATTGGCTTTGCTATTCGCGGCAATCTTGCTATTCTTCACTTCAACAAAATTCCCGATATGAACATCATTTGCCAAGTCAGCGCCTGGTCGCAAACGCGCATACGGCCCAATTAAAGAGCTTGCGCCAACTTTTGCACCATCAAGATGGCTGTAAGGATGAATAGTCACATCCTTGCCAATTACGCTATTGCGAATAATGCAGTAAGGACCTACTCTTGTGCCTGAGGCTAAAGTAACGCAACCTTCAAATACGCAGCCCACATCAATAAAGACATCAGTGCCGCACTCTAGTATTCCACGAATATCAATACGCGCTGGATCCGCCAAAGACACGCCAGCATCCATCAATACATTTGCTTGATTGAGTTGATGTACTCGCTCTAATGCAGCTAGCTGATCGCGACTGTTGACGCCAATAGTTTCATATTCAGCATCTGCTTGTGCGGTACGAATGGGTACGCCGTCTTTCACTGCCATCGCAATTACATCGGTTAAATAGTATTCGCCCTGAGCATTGCTGGCACGCAAAGACTTCAACCACTGTTTCAGTGAATTGGTCGGCAATACCATGATGCCGGTATTAATTTCTTGAATGCACTTTTGCGCAGGTGTTGCATCTTTTTCCTCAACAATTGCTTTTACTGAGCCATCGATATCACGCACGATGCGGCCATAGCCTGTTGGATTGCTAAGGTGTTGAGTGAGGAGCGCCAAAGCAGAATCTTGACCACGAACACCATCGGCCAATTTAGCTAAGGCAGAAAGTGTCTTTTTACTCGTGAGGGGCACATCGCCATAAAGAACTAAAGTAGGCTCGTTCACGTCCAATTTAGGCAAGGCTTGCAATAAAGCATGGCCCGTTCCCTTTTGTTCGGCCTGTAAAGCAGTGCTCACTCTCCCAAAGCTAGGATCTTGCTCGCTGGCAAGCTGCAGAAACTGCTTTACATCAGCAGCACCATGACCCACGACGACGATGGGGCCGGTTTTTGTATTCTTACCCTGTAATGCTAGGGCAGTATTGAGAACATGCTGGAGAAGCGGTTTCCCCGCCAAGGTTTGAAGAACCTTAGGCAATGCGGATTTCATCCGCTTTCCCTGCCCAGCAGCCAAAATAACGATATTCATGTCAGAGAATTATAAATTGCCTTATTTATATTTCCCATAACAATTAATGACTAAAGGGGCCTACAACTGTCTGAGTTAAGGTTCCACAGGCCAATTCATCGATTTCTGTCTCATCAATCGCCTTATCGCCAGCCGATCTAGCTGCAATGCCTGATAACTCAGTAGAGATCTCGAGATTTTTGAAATCAAATGCCTCTCCATCCATTAAATGGGAGGGGACTATATGGTGCATGGAGCGAAATAGATTCTCTACGCGCCCGGGATGCTTTTTCTCCCAGTCGCGCAACATATCTTTCATGGCACCGCGCTGCAAATTCGGCTGACTGCCACAAAGATTGCAAGGAATAATTGGGAAGTTCATATCCACCGCATAACGTTCAAGTAACTTTTCTGGAACATAGGCCAAGGGACGAATCACAATATGCTTGCCATCATCTGAACGCAGCTTTGGTGGCATGCCTTTGAGCTTGCCTGCAAAGAACATATTTAATAACAAAGTTTCTAGAATGTCATCGCGGTGA
>Ga0075464_10000513_pt1 | contig 17129 bp, 27 predicted proteins | sample DEB19_08_DNA_5_FD_75068 | JGI IMG/M metagenome (GOLD analysis project Ga0075464, IMG submission 75068) | Aqueous microbial communities from the Delaware River and Bay under freshwater to marine salinity gradient to study organic matter... | ecosystem: Environmental > Aquatic > Marine > Coastal ...
CCGGGCGACGTTTCCGACGTGGAAAATGTCGGGACAGGCGCGGGCATTTTCAAAGACATTTCAGCCGGTACGGCGCGTTTCAAGTCGTTAGCTGCTGGGGCGAATATCGACTTTGATACAACCGACCCGGACGAAATCGGCATTTCGGTAAATTCAGGCAGCCTGGTTGGCGATGCGATAACCGACGCAAGCGTGGCAACCCCCGCAGACGCTGACGAGTTCGGTTTTTGGCAAGTTGTAGGGGCCGGGCTGCGTAAGATAACTTTTGCCGCGCTTGCCAAAATCATTTACCCGGTCGGCTCTTACGTGAATTTTGCGGGCGCATCCGCGCCCGCCGGGTTTCTAGCTTGTCAGGGGCAAGCAATATCGCGCACAACATACGCCGATCTTTTCGCGGTTATCGGGACTACTTACGGCGCGGGCAACGGTTCGACCACTTTTAACCTTCCAGACGCTCGCGGTCTTGTCATGGTTGGCGCGGGTGCTCACGGCACGATGACTCGCGCAAACGGCACGGCCTATAATGGCGGCACGGTTGGCGCGTCGCGAAACGATCAATTTCAAGGGTTTTGGCAAAACGTGCAAAAGGGAAATGTATTTATAGGCGGGTCGTCCGTAACGCGTTCAGCGTTTATGGGAGACACAGCGTCGGGCTTGGCGAATTCGGATTTCGTTTATGCGAAAACATTTTCGTCAGACGGCACCAACGGCACGCCCCGCACAGGCGACGAGACACGCCCGGCAGAGATTGCGGTGCTTGTGTGCATTAAGTATTGAGGAAAAAATGACGCAAGAACTTGATATAATAAAAACTCTTTGGCCGATTGGCCTTGCCTTCGCTGCTCTCATCGTGTGGGGAATACGGCAGGAGCAGGCAATCAGGCAAGACCGCGCGGCGCGTATCGCAGCAGATACTCGCATCGAAGAAAAGGTCAATGCTTACAACGACCACCACAAAGAACGGGCGGAGGTTCTGACGCGCAGTGTGGACGATATAAAGCAGACACAAAACAAAATGGTGGAGACTCTGCACAATGTAGAAATTGGCATTACTGCCTTGCGTGAATATCGTAACGGACAGGACGATGCGAGAAAAGGGAGAATGCGCAAATGAGCGACCGTCTCGACGTTGCAAACGTCAAAATAAATCAGGTTTTTCAGACAGAAATCGACGACGCGTCGGCAGATAAGTTGTGCCTGTGGATGTCGAACGTGCTTATCTCGTGGTCAATTTTGCGCGTATTGGCGAGGCTTGCCGGAAAACCAATGCCCGCTCCGCTCACCCTTGACGACTTCAACCGCTTAAACGATCTTAGCATAAAAAATGGCGCACTCGCAAAACTAACTGACGGCGATTCAAAAGACGGCTTTGTAACAAATCACGAAAAATGCGCTGAGGCGGTCGGCCTGACGGGGTATAAGAAAGAGTACGTCCGTTTTAGTAAGGACAAAAAAGGCAACGTTGAAGTGACGCCGGTTCTGAACCTGCTTTCGTGGGGCTCTATTGTCGAACTCCGCGACGAGGGCAAGCACTCGCTTGTCGCTACCGGATGGTATAAGGCGGACGGCAAGTTTTATTTAGAGGTTCGCGACCCGTGGCCGAAAACAAATGACACGCGGTTTGACTGCGCGCGCGGCATGACACAGCGTTTTGAAAAAGGCAAATGGGTTGACTCGCGGTCGATTGAGTTTTATGGTTGGTTCTACCGCATCGGCTCGTCGCCTAAATGGGTTGTCTGAAAAGCCTTGACGGCCTGCCCGTTAGCCTTATGCGCGGGCATGAATAACAGCACAAAAAAATGGGTTGAGCGGGTTTTTGGTTCGTTCGCCCGCGAGGTCGTCCGCATCGGCTTTACCATTTACGCTATACGTCTTTTTCTGCACTACGCGCCCAAAACCCCGGCGGAGTGTATGTCAGAGGTTTTCGGCATTAAAACGAACGGAACGCAGGTTTTCGCCCTAATTCTTCTTTTGACAGCGGGGCTTGGCGTTGCGTTGGCTATGAAATTTATTGAAAAAAAATTCGGAAAAGGAAACCCACAATGACAGAAAAAATCAAGAACGCGTTGCAGACGCTCAAAAAATACGGGAAAGTTTGCGGCGTCGAAACTCTCATCAGTTGCACGTTTGTCGTAGCGGCTGCGCTGCTGCTCGCTGACGGGCAGGTCATGGCCGCGCTTGTAAGCTATGGCGTCGCGTGCGCTGCTGCCTGGTTTGGCTGGCTGCACTACCGCGAGCACGAGGCGGCGCGGGTTGCGGTCGATAATGTTTCTCAGGTTGCGGCAGTACCCGCGTTGACGCCTGCAAAGCCTAAAAAGCGGGTGCGCGTTAAGGCGAAACCGGCAAAGACAAAGCCGAAAGTGAAACCCAAAAAGGCGAAATGAAGCGTGAAGCAAATCGTTTTTATTTGCTCGGTTTTCTTGTTTGTCTGCTTATTGTGGGCGGGTCTGTGGGGTGTCGCTCTGCTGAAAGCGGGGCTTTGCGGGCCGCTGAAATCGAAAAAAAAGTGACAACGGCCAAAGCCGTTTTGGCAAACCCTGACGCCACGCCCGCCGAACGAAAGGCTGCCGCGCGCGATCTTGACGAGGCGGCAGACGCGGCACGGGGCTTAGGTCGTGACGTTGACAAGGAAAAACGCCGCGCCGATTCTAACGCGGCAGACGCCTCAAAGTGGCGTTGGGCTGTCGGGCTCGGTATCTTTGCGGGCGTTGCTTTTTTTATTTTTCGTCGGCGTGGTTAGCTCAAAGCTTAATCATTGCGCCCGCCTTGCAGGAGCCACGATTCAAAAGGCCAATCGGCAAACGTAGTGTCATAGGCCGGGTATAAACCCCTTAGATTATTTGCCATCGCCTCGCGCACGTCTGCGGGAATCGGGCGGCGGGCAAGACGCGCCCTCCACGCCTCATAAATCACACCAACTAAATCAGGGTTCGACGCGGTAAAATCTCTCCACTCGTCTACATTCCAATATTGATCTGTCGCGAAAATAACATCCACCCCCGGCCGCAACAGGATATATTCCGGCACCAGTTGTAAGGCTTCTTCGAGTGTTTTTGGTTTGGTCATTGTTTCTTCTCCCATGGTAGCACAGCCCAGCTAACCCAATCGCTACGCAAAGCTGACGCTTCGTTTCTCGCCTCGTCCCGCTCTTTGGTTAGCTGCTCGACTTGTTTTTGCAGGTCTCGTATCCGCTCCCCGCGCCGGTTGAATTCGGCCATGAATTCAGCGTAACTGGTATGTTTTCTCGGCTCGGCCGCCGATGCGTCCCGAAACGCGAATTGATCTTCTGGTATTTTGCGTAAAATCTCTTTTGCAGCTTCGGCTGCCATCTCCGGGCCGACAATCTGAATTTGTGCCAGCTTTGCAAAGGCCTTTGCCGCGCTTGTTATTTGTTCGTCTGTCATTTCATTGCCTCACGTGTCGGGCGTGTTACGCACAAATTCTCGTAGTTCGTCCCGCTCTTTGGTTAGCTGCTCGACTTCTATTTGCAGGTCGTCGACGATTTCGAGAAGAAATGTTCTATCGTTATGTGCTACGATGGCTGTTGGCATACCTATGCGCATCGCCCCGTTTTCGATTCCCTCTCGTGTGCTTTGATGCCGCTCTCGAATCTCCGTCACTGTTTGCTTTTGTTCGTCTGTCATTTCATCGCCTCTGCTTCCATAAATCCTGTACGCACTAACGCCTCGCAATATGATCTGAATTTATGACTCATCTCGGTGTCAACGTACCCGCCGAATTGCATAGACGCGCCGCTTTTCTCAAAACTTGCCCAGCATTGCTTTCTGTCTGCTCGGCAGACCTGCACAGATAGTACAGACTCTTCAAACAGTTTTTGCGCGTCCGATAGGGTTAGCTTCTTGTATTGTTTCATTTCATCGCCTCCAATTCTTCAGCCTTTGCGAGCCATGCTGAATACGCCGCATTACTCTTGGCCCTCTCTTCTGGCGTATGCCAAGCTTCGTAAGCGTGTTCAGTCAGCCAAATGGCATCCTCCATCGCCGCCTTTATTATCGCCCCGACTTCGTGGGCGGGGATTACGTGCTGTAACTCATTCCCGTTTGCGTCGTGTATATATTTAAAGTTCCCGCGATAGTTAACGCCTACAGAGCCAATTTCGACCGGCTTTACGTCTTCTGGTTTCATTGCTCACCGCCTTCTATGAGTTCGCGGGCAAACAGAGAGCTTTCTACGCAAAGAGCTTTATAAGCGTCGAACTCCGCTTCTGTTCCGTGTTCTGTTCTGACTGTTCGTTCTTCCCATATATGCGCAACGTGATTTACCAACTCCCCCACAGCCCGGCGCAGTTCAGGCGATGCGTCAGCGAGAAGGGAGCGGGCGGTTTCTATTGTGGGGTCAGTCATGGGTAGTTCCTTGTAAATACATCTATGTAATTGATTATCTCGCGGCCTACTTCTTTCTTGTCTGTTCTAATAATTCGGATAGACTCTACACTCTCGCCAGTTGCAGATTCCAAACTTCGCAAAATTGGGAGAATCTTTTCTCCTGCTTCGTGTAATGCCTTTCTAATTTCTGCTTCGCTCACATCCACCCCCTCAGCAACCGTTCATGGACGATCTCAGGCCCGCCTTACTCGTAAACGCGGCGTCATAGGCTTTTAACAGTTTTTCGCTCGTACCTGGTCGAGAACCGCCCGCAACTGTCGTAACCTTTCAGAGGCGGCAGCGAGTGTTGTTTCAGTAAATGAAATCTCATGCTGACCGTTAGCGTCAACGCAGTAGCCGCGCATGTACCATTTGCCATTTTTGCGCACGGTCTGCCACGCTTCCAAATGCGCTTCACGTTTCATTGTTTCCCGCCTTCTGCTCGTGTCTGCTCTTTCATCCAAGCGGCCAAAGCCTGCTCTGCCGCAAAGGCTATGACAAGCCCACGTTTGCGGCAAAAGTCTGAGAACTTCGCCGCAACTTCTTTACGTACGCCGAGGGCTGAATTTACCTGGCGTTTCGTTGGTTTTAACGGTTTCATTTTACCTCGTACCCGGCGTTTTCTAACGCTTCGACGTGCGAAAGCCCACCTCTGTACGAGCCGAACCCTGAAAGGGTTTTTATTTCTTTTGCGGTTTTCTTTTTCATCTTTGTCTTCGCTCCTTTGTCGGGCAGCTTTCCGCCACCCGACACAGACAATATACGCAAGCCCGTTTAAGCCGTCAATAAAAAAGTGAAAAAAACTTTACGGCGATAATTAGGCGACCGGCTAAACGTCCGCAGCTTGCCGCGCCCTTGTCGCGAAGGTCCGAACGCGCGGAACGTACGCGTCAAGGTCAATTGTTTTGACGCAGGCGTGAGTATGCGACAGGCAGTCGCACGGGCGCACGGTATCAACGCCAAGCGTCTTGTCATCCTGCCGGTAAAAGGTCGAATTTTCGCGCCCGCCATAAACGCACACGACGTGCGTGCCGACCGATTGAGATAGGGGCAGGGCGAAACCAGGCGAGCAAAAGACAAGCGAGGCAAGGGAAAACAGGCCGCACAGCGTCTCGATGTCTAACTCTCCTTTGTGAAATTCCTTATCCGCAACGACCGGTCGGCTCGTTATCCATTCGACGCCGGGCACGAGGTCAGCAACTGACACGACGTAAAAACCGTCGCGGGCAGCGGCGAAAAGCGCGGCATACGCCTTGGCGTCGGGGTTGCGGCTGTCGCAGCCTATCCACTCTTTACGGGCGACAAGCGGACGGTAGACAAGGACAGGCCGCCCGCCCGTATCGCCGACAACCTGCCGCGCTTTCTCAACCCACGCGCCCGGCACACTGAAAGAAAAATCCGGCGACGCCGGGTACGTCAAAGCCGATTCGTCAAACATGGCTTTGACGTACCCGCCCGAACGAACGGCGGGCGACTTGTACCAGTTCTTCACCGTTCGGGTAAAGCGCATCGCTGCCGCTATGCTTTTGACCCCGCCGCGTCTCATATTTTTCTGCTGTGTTCGTAGTGACTTTTCAGGCAAGTAAATTTCGTCGGCAAGATCGGCGCACAATTGCGGCCACGGCGTTTCAACCGCTACCCTGTCGCCGCGCCGTTTCAGTTCGCGGATAATCGCGCGTTGGTGTATCGTGTCGCCGAGGCCGTGCATGCCCCGAAGTAAAACGCGACTCATGGTTTACACTTCGCAGTATACAAGCCACGTGCCCGCAACGTGTTTCAACGGAACGCCTGCATTGTGCAAATCGCGCAACGCCTCGCGGACGCCGACCGTGCCAAGACTATGATAATCGTGATGTATAATCACGCCGCCTTTTTTGACGAGCGATTCGGCAAGCGCGTGGTCACGCAAAACGGCGGCGTGTGAGTGGTCGCCGTCAATGAATACCGCGTCAAATTCTGGCAAAAGCCGACGCGCGAACGCGCTGCCGTCTTTGCTGACGATACAAAAAAACCTGTCGTCATCGAAAGCAAGCTGCCCGGCAAGGGCGGGGGTCTCGCGCTGCTGCACTCCGCAGGCGAGCTGCGTGCCAGGCGGAACGTCAATTCCGACGTAAATTTCGATCTCGTCGTCGTTTGACAAAATCGCTTTAGCCGTGCGGCCATTCTGGCAGCCGATTTCAAGAATGCGTTTTTTGCCTTTCAGTAAATGCGCAAGCGTGTCGAGTTCGCCGCGATTGAAAAACCGTGTGCGGTGCTCTGCCGGTATCGCGTGCAGTGAAAGTGTTTGCGCTGCAATTTCTACTTCGGGAATCACTCCGTCAGTTATTAGCCCTTTTGTCATGTTGTACCTCTGTTTTGTTTACTTTCTCTTTCATCTTTTTAAGTTCTGCCTGAAACTCCGTCTCTGACCCTTTGAACCACCCGCGCCGCGTCATTACGCCGTCACGGTAAACCACAGGCCGGTAGCCGTTATTAGCAAGCCACGCAGCTGCCGCGCGCTGCGTGACGTATTTCATAACGCTTTGCGGGGCGTACTGCGTCGCGTCCTGTTGGATGGCGGCGGCGGTCGTCAGGCGTCCAAACGCGTCAACGTCGCCTGCTGCTGCCCGCTCGTCAAGCCATGCCGCGCCGTCGCCGCGTGACGCGAGGGCGAGAATCTTTAAGCCCTCAGTTTTAGGTGCAGGGCCGTGCGGTGAAAAGTCTTTCAGGTCGCGGGCAAGTAAATAATCTTCAATCCACCCCGCCCCGTTTTCGATAGCGTCAAAAAGTGTTTTGTAATACGCCTTTGGCTTCGGTTCTGCCCGGCTGAACACAACAAAGAAGCGGCGCGACTCTGCGGACAAGCGCAGCGCGTTAGCCTCGTTGGATAAAAGCAGAAAGTTTGCACAGTTCGTCGTCTCGTACTTGCGTTCATACTTCGCGTTTATCCGCACGCGCTTTTCGGTGATAAGCGTTTTCAGCTTTTTCAAGCCCTGCTTTTCTGTCATTTCCACTTCGTGCGAAACAACAAACAGTTTTTCCGCTATAAAATCCGTCCACCCTTCGAGCAGGTTTTCAGCGTCCACCGTAGCGCAGTTATGCTCGCCAAAAATCTTAGCAAATAGAGAGTAAAACGCAGACTTGCCGACGCCCTCTTTGGAAATCAAAAGCGGTGTCCAATCGACCTTTTGGCCTTTGTTCTGGACGCAAAAAGCGAAGTAGTCGAGTAAATGCTTTTCCTCTTCTTCACTCGTCGTCAGGTAGCCAACGTGTTCCTTGAACGCCTGCACCGCTGTTTTTTCGTACGCGTCCTCGCGCGGGGCGGGTATGCGGGGCGGGGCGTATGCGTTGAAATACCGTAGCCCGTCGCGCTCGAAAACCTGCTCATCGCGCGTCGGGTCAAACTCCATCTTGTCACAACACGACAGCGCGTCGCGGGCGAGCAAGTCACGCAGGCTCACCGCCTCGCCGATTGCTGACGTGATATAATCCTCTATTTGTTCTTTCGAGGCCAGCGCATACCCATTTTCCGAATTGCAGAAACGCGCGGCAGCGTGGACATAAACCCAGTTTGCGAACAGGTCGCGCACCTTTTGCGCGCGCTCAAATGCCCGAAATTCGGCCCGGCGCTTTGCCTCTGTCGCATCGGCTGCGCGGTTGGCGAGCGCGCCGAACTCGCCTTTGGCGTACTTGTACGCGCTTTTGATTTGATGCGCGACAACCTGTGCCGGTTCGGGCGGCTCGAAGCCAGCGTTGATTTCAGCGGCCAGCTTTAGCGCATCGTCAAGAGACACGCCCCACGTATGGCAGTCGATACCGACGAACCAAAGGCGGTGGCTGCGACCTTCGCCCGATGTCAGCTTTTCCTTTTTTGCATAAAGGTTTTTGAGGTACGCCACGGCGTTAGGCGCTGCGACCGGGGGCGGCGAAACTGTACCCGCGTTAGCGGTCGCAGTCGGTGCAGCCTCTGAAGCGGCCCCGGTCGCAGCGCCCGACACTGACGCGGGCAGCCACGAAAACTTTTCAGCAATCGGCAGGCGGTCAATTTTCTTACGCATGAACGCGATGCGGTATCCTCCACCCGTTACGCCCTTTTTGCTGTATGCAAAGCCGGGCAGGCGCAAAACTCTTTCCGGGTCGCTTACAGCCTTGTCAGCTCCCGGCGTTGCGGCTATGAGCCGCGCAGCTATGGCTTTGTATTCCTCGCGCGTCACGCCGGGCGCAAAGCAAAAGTAAAGGTGGTGGTGGTTTGCGTCACGGCTGCATATTATGTCGGCGCGTTCTTTTGCCCATTCGGGCAGCGGTGCGCCGTCGATGTCGATGGCAAGGTTTTTGATTGTCGATAATGTCTTTAAGTTTTTGCGGGGGTTAATGGCGACGCAGGGAAAAGCCGTTGCGTAAGCGGGCTGTAAATAAACGTCGTTGGCAGGGCAAAGCGTATTGACGGCATCGTCAGGCGAACCCGTGCGGGCGTTCGCGAGAACCCGGACATTTACAACGTCGTCAGGGTCGAAAAGGGCGGAGATAAGTTTTTGTGCGGGGGTTTTCACGCCTGCCCCCTTACCTTCTTTGCCAGTTTCTTTTTCTCGCCCATTGTTTTTACCATCGCCTTGTCAACCCCGCGCGGGAAAGTAAAGTAAACATACCGCACCTGACGGGGAAACTGTTCATGCCGTAAACGCCCTTCGGCCTGCTCTAACGCCCATGCCCTCCAGTCACTCTCAGCGAACAGGATTATATCAAAGCCCATAGCGTCGATACCCTCTCGCAGTGCGTCAATCGTTGCAACAATAATTACCTCGTCGGCTTTGTTGGCCTTCATGACAATTTCGTCCCGCTCTTCGGGCGTCGTGTTTGTGCCATGTATCAGCTCAACCGTGCACTTTTTGGCGCGCAGCTTTTGCGCGATCTTTTCCGCCGTCTCGGTATGGTAGCAGAAAATAATCTGCCGGGCAAACTCGTCGCGCATCTCAAGCGCGTATTCGATAACCGAGGCAATCTTTGCCATGCCCTGACGCTTGCGAAATTCTGCAATGCGGTCAAAACTTGGCATGGTTTCAAGCGCCTTTTCGATCAATTCGGGGTCGTCGTAAAAGTCGCCGAAAATTTCAAGCTCTGCCTTCTCAAGCGCCTTTGTCGGCGTCACGATTTCATTTATGCGCAACGGCTCGGGCACCTCGCCAGGTTCGGCGAACGTGTCGCGCCCGATGAACACAGGGTCAAACAGTTCGCGGAAACGGGCGGAGTCGCGGAAACCGCGCACCTGAAGGCCGAACTTGTTGCGCTCGCAGTATTCGGCATGCTCACGGCAGAACGACTCAAACCCGCGTTCGGCCAGCGCGTTCTCTGTCGCACGAAACCATGTAAAGCAGTCGGCAATGTTATTCGGCGGCCACGTACCCGACAGGCCCAAAAGGCGGTCGGCGGCTATGTGTAAGCCTGCTTTTCCTAACGTTGCCTCGGTGCGCTGCGAGGTGTAGGATTTAGCGTAGTGCACCTCGTCAAAGATTATGAGGTCGAAACGGTGGCGCATGGCGTTTGACAGTGCGCTGTCGTCCGTCAATTCTGAGTAAGTATAAATCGCAAATTTATAGTTGCGGCGGTGCTCCGCCTTTTCCTCAATTTCCCGCCGCCATTTCGGCGCGATAAACGCGGGGCAGACGATGGCTATGAGGTTAAACCGCTTTGGGATTTTCTCAGCAATAGCAAGGGCGGTTATGGTCTTGCCTAAGCCCATCTTGTCGCCGCAAAGAAAACCCCGGTGCCCGGAAGCGTAAGCGGCAAGGGCTTTTTCGACGGCAATGAGTTGTTTTGGTTTGAGAGTGCAGCGCATTTTACTGACTTAGCGTCTCCCATGCGAGCGCAGCCACTGCCGGAACTTGCCCGTTGCCAATGGCTTTAAGTCTGTCCACCCGACAGGCCACGCCATTAGCCACTCGACCCACTCCGGTGACAAGCCGGGCAGGCTCTTTGGTCTTACTTTCTGCCCGCGTTTGCGTATCCCCTCGGCAATTTGCACTTCTTCCTGCAACATTTTGCCGCCTTTCCCGTTCGGACGCGAGCCGGGTCGCCCCGCGCGGGGTGTAGGCCAAAAGCCAGAAACGGGCGCGACGATGCGGAAAGCCGGCGGCGTCCGCTCCAATAACGCCCCACCGCGCATCATACCCCAAACAGGCAAGGTCAGTGAGAACGACGTCAAGCCCCCGTGTTCTGAGCGCGGGCGAGTTTTCGACAAAGACAAAATCAGGGGCGACTTCACCGGTAATTCGCGCCATGTGTCGCCACATACCTGATTTTTCGCCGTCAATGCCTGCACCTCTGCCCGCGACGCTGATATCTTGGCACGGGAATCCGCCAGAAATGACGTCAACACGGCCTCGCCAAGGTCGTCCGTCAAAAGTTTGTACGTCATCCCAGATCGGGAAAGGCGGCAAGCTGCCGTCGTTTTGGCGGGCAACCAAGACGCTCGCTGCATACGCGTCCCCCTCCACAGCGCACACTGATCGCCATCCGAGAAGTTTTCCCCCAAGAATGCCTCCACCTGCTCCGGCAAAAAGTGCGAGTTCTCTAAGCTGCTCGCCATCGCTTTTGATATTAGCCATGCCATTCACTTCCCGCCCCTGAAAAAGTCTGTCGTCGTAATGCCCGCAACTGCTCGCGACGGCCCGCCGTCAACGCTGACGCGCTGCCCGTCTTCGCTAAACCGGGCGACAAGGTAACGCCCGCCCGCCGCCTGGATTTCCGCTCGGGTAAGCTCCTGGTATTCCGTCAGCTTACCCGCGCCCACTTTCGCCTCAACAAAGACAGCGTAGGGCCCGCGACAGATCATAAAATCCCAACCGCTGGATGTGTGGCGCTGGCCGCCCGCGTCTCGGTCTATGAAGATGTAAACGCCGTCACGGTGCTTTTTGCGCAGTTCTTTTACAAGGTTATTGACCGCCGCGCGTTCGGCGACGTTGCCGGATTTTGTGGTTTTCATTCAGTAGCTCGTTTTTCTGAATACTCGAAAACCAAAAATTAGCACTTCAAAAAGTGTATCGTCCCGGTAAACGTGAACGGGCATTAACAAAAAATCAATGTCGATTGTTGTCGTAACTATTGCCAATACCTATTTACGGAACGCCTTTACTATTTCTTTTGTTTTCTCTTTCATCCTTCCCCCGCTTCCAAACCTAACGCCTCAGCCGCCTGCACGCGCTCCGCAACCGCTGCCTTTTTGCGCGCCCGGTAATTCGTGTCACGCTCGACTTTCTTTAGCTTGCTGACTTCCTCTTTTTCAAAACCGTCTTTAGCGGACAGCATCATGCGCCCGATAATGATTGAGGCAAAGACGAGCAGGGGAATCAGCCCGCCGCGTTGCCACGCTTCTGACTGCTCGCCGCTGGATAAGTATTCACTGACGTTTGCTTCATTCACTGCTATGCGCTCGCGTTTGACGCACAGGGTCGGCTCGTCGGCGTCGTACGCGACACACTGACCTTTTGGAAATTTGACCTGCACCCGCTTTTCCCATTCGTAGCGAACATTCGCCCGCATCGAAATGAACATCAGGGTAAAAAGGACAAACCAAAGCATGCCTTGCCAAGCCGCGTGCACGCGGATTGCGCGGGCGTGGCTTATGGTGCGATTGATTAACCAGACGCCCGCCTCAATGAAAGCGGCTTTGCCAATGGCTGAGACGATGGAGAAAGCCGACGCCCACACGCTGCCTGTGATATAGGCGAACGTAACGGCAAGCTGCACGCCTGAGACAGCAAGACCAATTTTGATATACCAATCATTATACGCCAAATCTTTCATTATGTCCTTTAACTGCCGTTTGATCCGTCGTTCACGTTGCGTCAGCCTTTCCGGCGGGTTTGCCGCGACGGTTGACGAGCCACGCCGCTTGCGCGGCTGGCTGTCTGTTCTGCCTTTTGGTCTGCCCATTTTAACCTCTTACCTCAAAACTAAAACCGCCGCATTTGAACTCGCCGCCTTTCTTTGCCTTTATCATTTCGCGGGCAATGCGCAGCATATCGCCGACCGGGAATTTCTCTTTTACAACTGCCCTTTCAACCTCTACTTTCTCGGTAAGCAAAAGGGGGCAGAATAGCTTATATGCGCCTTTGCTGTACGACATAGCAAAACCAAAAAACGCGGGCGCGTCAGGTTCGCAGCGGGGAATAAAAACCTTTCCCTCGTGGCCTTTGGCCTGCCTCATTACGTCTTCTGTCGGATTAAACATAATCCCGGCCTCGTGGTAGTCAATGCGGGGAGCATTCCGTTTTCCTTCCCCTTTTGAGTCAATAAAGGGTTTCAGAAACCCCGACACCTGTTTTTCCCATGCTCGCAAGTTTGCGAGGTTTGTTATTAGTTTTGTTGTTTCGCTCATTTGTTACCTTGCCCAAACGTCACTAAAGGCGTAAAGTTTTTTTTATTATTTTGCCGGGCTCTTTTACGTTAAAAAACTCTATGCAGGAAAGCCACCCTCTCCACTCAGCGTCCATGATTTCATCTATGAAATAGACCTCGCCTTCATCGTTTATGAAAGTTCGTAAATGCCCCGAATAATCAGGCGACTTTGCTTTTTCGTTTCGCAAGAAAATTTCCATAGCGCGCTCGCGTGTCATTACTTGCCCCACCTTTTATTGATTTTCTGTTCTACTTCCAATTTCATGTCAGGAGCCCACGCGGGCGCGGTTTGCATAACCCTCGCAATATGTGCGGCGGTTTTCTTCGCCTCAGTTGTGGCGCATTCGGCCACGATTTCGTCGTAAACGTGCAGCACGACCGCCACGCCGTCGCGCTCTAAAGTCACCAACGCTTCGCACAGCAGTTGCCTGGCAACGCACTGTATGAGGTTTTCCCATAGCTTCCCGCCGTAAATCTTCTTCGGCTTGCCTTGCGGCGAATAATATAACTCCCCTTGAGATGATACGGCGGCATGTGGGTAGCGCAATTCGTAACCGTTTGGCAGCGTTACGATAACCAATCCGGGGCGGGGCTGCGAGAACGTAAACCCGCGCCACTGTGTCACCTGCCCGGCAAGCGCAGCGCGAAAGGCTTGTTCAACCGACCGCCACGCGTTTACAACGGGCCGGTTGGCGTCGCGCCACACACGTACAATGCGCTCAGCCTCAGCCGGGGCGATGTCAAGTCCGGCTTGTATCTTTGCAACACGGGCAAACGTCACTTGCCCGGCACCGTACCCAAGACCGAGAACGGCCATTTTTGACAAGGCGTACTCGGTCGCGTCGCTCTTTGCGATCTTACGCCCAAACAGTTTTTCCCCGAAAATCAAGTATTGGCTCTCACCTGCCTCGACGCGTTTTAGTTGCGCTTTGTCGTCGGCATAGTAAAGCGACAGGTAGTTTTCAATGCCGCGCCAATCCGACGTTATGAGTGTCCGGCCTTTCGGGGCCATGACAAGCCCGCGCATAAGCGGGGCAAAGTCGCGCACGCTCTGCGCAGCGTCTAAGGCTTGTTGCCACTCGTCTCCCTCTATCGCCTTACGGCTGAAGTTGAAGAAGTTTGCGCCCCACGACTGCCACCTGCCTGTGTGGGCTAAATGGTATTCAGACGGCTTGTAAACCCGCCCGCTGACTTGTAGGTCAAGAATCTTTTGAGCCTTACTGGTGGCGCGGGATTGCAAAAGGGAGCGAATGGCGAGGGCTTCGGCCAAATCATCGTTTATTTCGTTTTCGTCCTCAAACGCCGCCAAGGTTGCCGCCTGAGCGTCTTTGAGTTTTACGCCGTAAGTTTTATCGAGCCATTTCAAAAACTCGTCGCGGCCCGACAAAATCAGTGTGCCCGACTCGTTGCGCCCCGCAATCTGTTCGGCACGTGTCGCAGCGTGCGCTTTTGCTGCGTTGAGTTTTGCCTGTAACGCACGCGCACCTTTTACGTCAACCGGCACGCCGCGCGCTTGCTGCACGGTATCGACAGCAAAAACGGCGCGTTCGTCCGCTGACCAATGCGGCGACATTACGCGCCACGCCTCGCGCTCTGCGGTTACGTCAGAGGCGACGTATTCAAGCCACAGCTTCTTATCGGCGGGGGGTATCGGGCGAAAATTACCGTCAGGGTCGGGTATTGAGTACGTCTGAATGAGCCGCTTTGTCTCGTCGTTCTTAGGGGAGGGAATGCTTAACGCCTCACAAATCTCATGCAGGCTTGCTCGCGACGAGCCGACCTGCAACCGCCGGGCGAGGGCCTGAGTGCAAAGCCAGTTTTCAGGCTGTGCAAGTCGCGTGCCGGGGTAAAACCGGGCAAACGCTGAGTACTCGAAAAACCAGTTGTGACTCACAAACGCGCCTTTATGAGCCACAACGGCAGTGGGAAGTGGTGCGCCATCAAGCAGCCACGCCGTTTTGACCGGGCCGCCGTCGACGGCGAAACCGATGCAGATTATAGCCGCGTCGGGGGCTGCGAAGTAGGCAGCCGCACCACGTTTTATGTCTGCGCTTGACCTTGTTTCTAAGTCGATTACGCAGACGCTTTCTTTTGCTTCGCTCTTTTTTTTCATTTTTTGCGCAGGTCGACATAACGGGACGAGGGACACTCTACCCGTATTAAAAGTCGGCCTGCGCAAAAAACGCCCGACCGTCGAAACGGTCGGGCAAACCCTTTACAGCAGTGCCTTTGCTTTAAGGGGCGCGGGCAGCGCGGTTGGCACCGTCCCTGCAAACGGGTCAATCTCACCTGCGATGCGGTCGCCGTCGGCCAGCTTGCGCACGCCGTTCAGGTAGACTGAAAGGCCTTTGCTGCCGTCAACGTCGTAAGCCTGAATCCACACAGCGACGTCAGCATAGACGCCTGAGTAGAACTCTTTCTCCGCGTCAGCAACCGATGCGGGTTGCGAGCCGTCGGCGAGAATGAGGCGCGGCGGGTACTTTGCCGCAAATGCTTCTTTGTCGTTGTCGCGTATCACAGTCGAATGTGCGTTTATGACGATGCAGTCAGCACCATCGACCCGCACGGTCTTAAAGAAACTTTTGTCCACGTCGAGCGTAAACAGCTGTTTCAGAACTTTGGTGCGAACGTCACCGCCCCAGGCAACCGCCGCTGACATAAGGTACTGTTCACAAGCTTTTTTCAGGTTCGCGATGAACTCTTTTTCGCCGTTGCCAAGAATCGCCTGCAAGCGGTACTGCGCTTTCAGCGGGTTTTTGTTGTCCTGCTTTGGTTGAGCCAGAAAAACCCAGTTCAGGCGAACGCCGCCCATGATTGCCTTTATGCCCTTCGGCGTGATTTCGGTGACAGTGAAAACACTGTTCGCCTTAACCTCTGCCGCTTTCTTTACTTCATTTTTCTTTGCCATACTTTTTACATCCTTTTACTTCTTAACCTTTTAAATTTTGCTTATTTTATGTAAGCCTGCTTTTTGCCGCGTCGATCTTACGCGCTACTGCGTCCACGTCCTCAACGCCCGGCATTGATTTTTTAACCGTCGTTACCTTCAGCCCCCGGCGCATCGGCTGAATGGCAACGCGCTGAATCGCCTCGCGGTCAACGCCTTTTTTCTCTGCCTCAGCCGGGCTGATGATATAGCTTTCAGTGATCTTCTTTTCATCGACACCCAAACGGTCGGCAAGGGCCGCCGGGTTAAGGTCTCGCGGCCATGCACGAGAGCCGCCGCTGTATTCAATCGACACGCCGGGCAACTCGCCGCCAAGCTCTACGTATTTCAGAGCATCTGACTTTACGCGCTTAAAGAGAGTTTCTGCGGGTTTGGCGAGGTTGAGCAGTTCGCTCCAATCTGCTTTACGGTTTTTTATGCCGTCATCTGCCCCCGGTTGCAGCCACTTTTTTATAGCGTCGCGAACGGGCACGCACACAGGCAGCGCGGAGCAGTATGCGCAATGGTTGCCAACCTGCGTTTGCTTTGCTGCTGCCCGCTTCGCCGCCTCGGTGGCGAGGTTGGAAAGATAGTCTTTCTCGAAAGGGTGCGGGCCGGTCATTGATATTGAATTGAGCCGGGCATTAATGATAATGCCGCGCCATTGCTTTTGCTCGCGCTTTTGGTTCAGGTGGGCGTAAATCTTTAGCTGCGCGTTGTTTTCTACCTCCACCTTTTTCCAGCCGGTTTTAAAGTCGATAATGGTTAGGGTGTGGTCAGCGTCAATAATAGCGTCAGCCGTTCCGCCAATCGTTACGTTTTTGATTTTCGCATCGGTGAAAACTTCGGTGCGCAGGGGTGACGTTGTGGCTTCTGACTGCGCGACACGGACGGCAAAGTCAATGACTGCCTCAGTTTCCGGGACGTCTGACTTTGTGCGGGGCTCGCCTTTCAGATCGGCTTCGATTGCTGCGTGTATCGAGGTGCCTTCGGCTGCGAACTCGTCCTGTTCAGGCTTAAAAGGCGAATCGTCCTTTAAGGTCAGAGACAAGGCGCACTGCTGCCAGATTTGCCAGGCAGACGCGCGGAGGTAGATCGTCGGGGCTTTTGTTTTTGTCGTTTTAGTTTTCATTTGTCGCCTCAGTTAAAAGAGTGACGAGAATTTTTATTTGCGCCGCGCTCCCCGCGCTCTCCGCCGCGCTCCACGCCGCGCTCCACGCCGCGCTTTCGTCGTCCATCAGAAAATCAAATACCACGTCATCCGTGCCATTGGGGTAATTGTCGATGACCGATAGCGCCTGCATCCGTGCGAAGTAGCGGCAAAGTTCGGTTGCGTCCATGCTGACGATGATTCTCCGCCAATGGCCGCACCCCTTGTCATTCTGCTCTATCACGTCGCCCTTGATTTCAACGTAATGCAGTATCGCTCCCGGCGCGTATTGCAG
>Ga0075464_10000516_pt1 | contig 17087 bp, 15 predicted proteins | sample DEB19_08_DNA_5_FD_75068 | JGI IMG/M metagenome (GOLD analysis project Ga0075464, IMG submission 75068) | Aqueous microbial communities from the Delaware River and Bay under freshwater to marine salinity gradient to study organic matter... | ecosystem: Environmental > Aquatic > Marine > Coastal ...
ATAGAAGCGGTATTTAAAGCGATTGCCAATAAAGAAGCGAAATACGGTGTCGTACCTATTGAAAACAATACAGAAGGAGTTGTGGGCGTAACGCTTGATTCTTTAAAAAAATACGATGTAAAAATAGTATCTGAAATATGTATGGATATACATCATTCCTTTGCCTCATATCAGGATGACTTGAAAAATATTAAAAGAATTTACTCTCATCCTCAGGGATATAACCAGTGTCTAAATTTCCTTGAAACACATGGACTTTTAGATGTGGAGTTCATTCCTACCGAATCAACGGCTAAAGCCGCTCAAATGGCTGCCGAAGATCAGGAAAGCGGCGCGATATGTTCTAAAATTGCGGCAAAATTATATAATGTCCCGCTTTTATTTGAAAAAATAGAAGACAACCTTGCCAACAGAACGAGATTTATTATCATAAGCGATTTTAAAACCCAAAAATCAGGAAACGACAAAACAAGCGTAATAGCGAAAACATCTCATAAATCGGGTGCGCTTTTTGAACTACTTAAAAAATTCAAAGAAAAAGAGATTAATCTTTTAAAAATCGAGAGTAGACCGAATAAAGACGATACGTTTAATACATGGTTTTATATAGATTTTGAAGGCCACATTGATGATGAAAACGTAAAAGAAATTATAGATTCGGAAGATATGCTGTGGCTCGGTTCTTATCTTAGAGACTGTTAATTAAGGAGAATTGATGTTTGAAAAATTAAAAGATTTAAAAACTTATGAAGCCGGAAAGCCGATAGAGCTTGTGGTAAGGGAATTCGGAATAAAGCCTGAAGAAATTATAAAGCTTGCAAGTAACGAAAATCCGTACGGTCCGCCTCCAAAAGCTATTGAAAAAGTAAAAAATATAGCCAATCAGATGCACAGATATCCTGATGATTCTTTTTTTGAACTAAAAGACGCGTTAAGTGTCAAGTTTGATATTAAAAATTCAAACGTTATAATCGGAGCGGGCAGCGATCAGATACTTGAATTTGCCGTCCACGCAATAGCACCTAAAAAAGTTTTAATGGCGGGAATTACGTTTGCAATGTATGAAATTTATTCAAAACAGGTGGGTGCGGAGATTTTAAAAACAAAAAGTATTACCCATAATTTGAATGAATTTTATGAAATATATAAACAGCAAAAGCCTGAAATCATCTTTTTATGCGTACCAAACAATCCTTTAGGAGAGTGCGTAGACTCTAAAGAAGTATTTGAGTTTATAGAAAAAATCGATCAAAACACACTCATTGTTGTAGACGGTGCTTATCAAGAGTTTGCAAGTTATAAAGATAAAAATAAAGAGATTAAACCGAAAGATATTTTAAAGTATCCTAATGTTCTATATACCGGAACGTTTTCAAAAGCGTACGGACTTGGTGGTATGAGAATAGGATACGGAATTGCGAATGAATTTATTATCCAAAATCTTCATAAATTAAGACCTCCTTTTAACATTACCACCCTTTCATTAGCTGCGGCAATTGAAGCACTTAAAGATGAAGAATTCGTAAAAATGGGTATTGTTAAAAACTTTGAAGAAATGGAGAAATACAAAAACTTTGCAAAAGAAAACGGTTTGGATTATATTGACAGTTACACCAATTTTATTGTGTTATATATAAAAAATTCAACGAAAATTGCTGAAAATTTATTAAAAAAAGGTATAATTGTAAGAAATATGGCCAGTTACGGTTTTGAAGCGCTTAGAATCACTATAGGAAAACCTGAAGAAAATGATAAATTATTAAATACACTAAAAGGTATGATTAGTTGAATTTTGAAGAACTGTTTAAACAAATAATCGCATTTACCAAAAATCTTAATAAAAGACAAAAGATAGTAATTATTTCGGCTATCGTCGCTTTGGTGGCGATTATTTCGTTTTTGGTTGTTTTTAACACCACTTCTTCGAAAACAAAAACAGGATATGCAATACTATTCGATAATCTTTCTTCAAAAGACGCTGCATTAATTGTACAATATCTTGATAAAAAACAGATTCCTTACGTTATTCCTGAAGACGGGGTTATTGAAGTTCCAAAAGACGTAGTTCAAAAAATAAGACTTGATGTGGCCGCACAGGGGCTACCAAAAAGCTCAAAAGTAGGGTTTGAACTATTTGACAAAAACAGTTTCGGTATTACGGATTTTGAACAAAAAGTAAAATATCTAAGAGCTCTCGAAGGAGAACTCGGAAGAACAATCGAATCACTTGATGCGGTTGAGAGCGCAACTGTAAATATTGCAATACCTAAAGACAGTGTGTTTGTGGAAAAACAGACTCCTCCTACCGCTTCAGTGGTTATCAAACTTAAACCTAATATGGTTTTAACTCCTAAACAGATACAGGGTATTAAATACCTTGTAGCGGCGGCTGTTCCTAAAATGAAGCCGGAAAACGTAAAAATTATAGACCAGTACGGCAACCTTCTTGGTGAAAATGATGAACTGACTCAAAATAATGAACTTTTAAAAGCAGAAATAATATATAAAAAAAGAATGGAAAAGGCTCTTGAAGATAAAATCGTATCAATTCTTGCTCCTGTAATAGGAGGTAAAAATAAAGTTGTGGCAAAAGTAAACCTTGATATTGATTTTTCTCAAGTTAAATCAAAATCAACCATTTATTCTCCTGATAACGTCGTAAGAAGCGAACAGACTTTGGAAGAGAGTAGAACGGGATATAAACCGAAAGAAGTCGGCGGAGTTCCCGGTGCCGTAAGTAACGTGGGACCTGTACAGGGTACAAAATCAAATGAAGTTAAAGACAAATATACCAAATCTCAAACAACTACTAATTATGAAATTTCCACAACAGTAAAAGATGTGAAAGAACCTCTTGCAAAAATAAAAAGAATAACCGCAGCAGTTGTGGTAGACGGTCATTATAAAGAGGATAAAGACGGCAAAAAAGAGTTTGTTCCTTTAACTAAACTCGAACTTACCAATATCGAAAATCTTGTAAAAAACACAATAGGATACGATCCGAAAAGAGGAGATAGTGTAAGTGTTAGCAGTTTTCAATTTACCGGAAACAGCGCAAATAATGAGCCGACTTCGGCAGTAGGAAAAGTTATGCAAAGTGTTCAAATGTATTTAGGACCGATAAGCGGAATATTGAAATATTTATTCCTGGCAATTGTTCTTTTTGTTTTTTATAAAAAGGTTATTACACCGTTTACACAGAAAATCCTTGAAGTTAAAATTGAAGAAGAGCCTGAATATGTGAAGCCTGATATTGAAATTAATGAAGAAGAAGTTGAGTCCACTTATGATAAAATAAAAGAATTAAAAGAAAAAGTTGAGCAGCAATTGGGTATTTCAAGTGACGTAAATGAAGAAGAGCTGAAATACGAAGTTCTGCTTGACAGAATTGTTAAAATGGCTGAAGAAAAAACTGAAGAAGTTGCTAAAGTTCTTGAGAACTTAATTAAAGAAGAAACGCATGAAGTATAAGGATAACTAATGGCACTATCAGCTCAGCAACAAGCTATACTTGACGAACTTTCAATGCCGGAAAAAATAGCGATATTATTGATTCAGCTTGGTGAGGATTTAACAGCTCAGATTTTTTCATATATGGATGTAAACGCAATAACCGAGATTTCAAAATATATTGCTACGGCAAAAGCGATAGATAAAGCGATTGCGGCGGCAGTTTTAGAAGAATTTTATGTAATATTTCAATCAAATCAGTATATTGCAAGCGGCGGTCTTGAATATGCTAAAGAAATATTATATAAAGCATTAGGTCCGGAAGAAGCTAAAAAAGTTCTTGATAAACTTGCAAAATCGCTTCAGAGTGAGCAGACTTTCGGATTTTTACAAAAAGTTAAACCTCAACAGCTTGCGGACTTTATCGTAAACGAACACCCTCAGACAATCGCACTTATTTTAGCACATATGGATCCTACAAGTGCAGCTGAAACACTTAGCTATTTTCCTGATGAGGTAAGGGCTGAAGTGCTTATCAGAATGAGTAATCTTGGCGATATTTCTCCACAGGTTATTAAAAAAGTATCGGCAATTCTTGAAACAAAACTTGAAGCTCTTACAGGATATAAGGTTGAAATCGGTGGGGTAAGATTCGTTGCGGAAATATTCAATAGACTCGGTCAAAAAGCTGCAAAATCTACGCTTAAATTCATTGAACAGGTTAATAATGAGCTTGCAGAAGAAATTAAAGAAAAAATGTTTACATTTGAGGATATCCTTAAACTTGACAATAACGCAATTCGTGAAATTTTAAAAGAAGCTGATAAAAATCAATTAATGATTGCATTAAAAGGCGCACCTGAAGAATTAAAAGAAAAATTTTTAGCTAATATGTCACAGCGTGCAGCGGCTGCGTTTGAAGAAGAGATGCAGTTCTTGGGTCCTGTTAAAGTTAAAGATGTTGAAGCTGCACAAAGAAGTATAGTGGAAATAGTTCAAAAACTTGCTGAAGAAGGTAAAGTATCAATCGGAGCGGAGGAAGAAGTAATTGAGTAGAATAGTAAACGGCGAAGCAGTGGAAAAACACATAATTAATCAGTATTCATTTAAAAGCTTTGACGATAGTGATACATTTGTTTCTACAAATAATAGTGATAATCAGCAGAATTCGGAAAATGAAAAAGAAACATCAGATACGAATCAACACAATACATCAAATCAGAACAATAATTCTAATAATGAAGTAATTGAAAAACTTCTTGAAAAAATAGAAGAGCTGAGTAATAATATTGTAAATATTCAAACGAAATTCGAGCAACAGTTAAATGAATGCAAACAGCAAATAGAGATTGAAAAGCAAAAAGCGTACGAAGAGGGATATAAAAAAGGTAAAGAAGAAGCCAATAACGAGCTTTCCAAAGAAATGGAAGAGAAAATTAAACTTCTTCAAAGTTCTATTGAAAAAGTGGATAAAATCAACGAAGTGTTTGAAGAGAAAATACTTTCGATAGAAAAAGAGTTAATTTCGGTAGCACTTGATATCGCAAAAGAGGTAATTCAAAAAGAAGTTAGTGAAAATTCAAAAGAAATAGCTTATAATCTTGCTAAATCATTAATGGAAGATATTAAAGACGCTACAAAAATACAAATAAAAGTAAATCCGAAAGATGCTCAGTATCTTAAAGAGCAGAATTTACAAAATGTTGAAATTATTGAAGATGAAGCGGTAAAAGAGGGCGGAGTGGTGATTGTAAGCGATATAGGAAATATTGATGCGGAAATTTTACAGAGGTTTAAAGCTATAAAAGAAGCGGTATTGGAAGGTAATGAATGATAGATGTTAAAAGTAAAAATATTGTTGAATTAGAAAAACTGGCACAAGATATAAGAAAAAGAATTTTAGAAGTTGTTTCGGCAAAAGGCGGACATTTAAGTTCAACACTCGGTGCGGTTGAACTTATTATTGCCATGCATTATGTTTTTGACGTAGAAAAAGATCCTTTTATTTTTGATGTGTCACACCAGGCATATGCACATAAACTTTTAACCGGTAGATGGGATGAGTTTGATACTTTAAGACAGTTCGGAGGTATCAGCGGTTATACCAAACCGAGTGAGAGTAAATATGATTATTTCAGCGCGGGACACTCCTCTACCTCTATATCTGTGGCGGTTGGTGCTGCAAAAGCGATTAAATTAAAAGGTGAAGAGAGGATACCAGTTGTTTTAATAGGTGACGGGGCTATGAGTGCCGGTATGGTATATGAGGCTCTGAATGAACTCGGATTTAGAAAATACCCTGTGGTAATAATACTAAACGATAACGAAATGAGTATAGGTAAACCTATAGGTGCACTTAGCAAATACCTTACAAGACTTAAAGCCGGAAAGCTTTATCAGGGATTTAAGGAAAAGTTTAAAAAATTCCTTGATTCCGCTCCTAAAGACGTAAAATATATGGCTAAAAAATTTGAAGAAATGTTTAGCGTTCACGGTGTCTTTTTTGAAGAAATGGGACTTGAATACATTGGACCTATTGACGGACACAATCTTGAAGAGGTAATTGAAACGCTTGAAGTTGCAAAAAGCCTGAAAAAGCCTGTAATTGTCCATGCCAAAACAATTAAAGGAAAAGGTTACGAGCAGGCGGAAGGATATTATGAACACTGGCACGGAGTGGGACCGTTTGACCTTAAAACCGGAAAACCACTTAAAAAATCCTCTCTGAGCGCCACTAAAGTTTATTCCGAAACATTATTGGAACTTGCAAAAGAAGATAAAAACATTGTAGGTGTGACCGCCGCAATGCCAAGCGGTACGGGAATGAAAGAACTGATGAAAGAGTTTCCGGAGAGGTTTTGGGATGTCGGAATTGCAGAGCAGCATGCCGTAACATCCATGGCTCCTCTTGCAAAAGAAGGATTTATTCCGTTTGTTGCAATATATTCAACCTTTTTACAAAGAGGGTATGACCAGATCATTCATGATGTGTGTCTTGATAACTATCCTGTAAGATTCGCAATCGACAGAGCCGGAATAGTCGGTGCGGACGGTGAAACCCATCAGGGTGTGTTTGATATAGGGTATCTTAGAATTCTGCCAAATATTACTATTTTCGCACCAAGGGATTTCGAAACTCTTAAAAAGGCAGTAAGGTTTGCAAAAGAATTCAACGACGGACCTTGTGCGTTCAGATATCCAAGGGGTGCTTTCACTCTTGAAGACGAAGTGTTTGATGCAAAAGATTTTGAACTCGGCAAAGCTGAAGTTTTGATTGATAGCGATAATATTATGTTTATAGCATACGGCAACGGTGTAGGAAAAGCATATAAAGCCCATAAACTTCTAAAAGAGCAGGGAATCGATACGGGAGTTGTCGATTTAAGGTTTGTAAAACCGTTTGACAAAGAACTTTTAAGAAGCCTCAGGGCAAAAAAATGGTATGTAATAAGTGACAATGCAAAAGAGGGCGGAATTGCCGAAATGCTTAGCGATTTTGTAAACTCTGAAAATCTTGATGTGAGTATTGAGAGTTTTGAATACCCTGACGAGTTTATTCCGCACGGGGATGTTGAAAGTGTGGAGAGACTTTTAAAAGTTGACGTTCAAAGCATAGTGGAGAAAATAAAGGACCAAAATGCCTAAAGCGGTATTCGGAGGCGGGTGTTTTTGGTGTCTGGACGCCGTATTCAGAAAAGTTGACGGAGTAAGGGACGTAGTAGTCGGATATGCTGGAGGAAGACGTCCAAATCCGAACTACGAGCAGGTGTGTACCGGTGTAACCGGACATGCGGAAGTAGTTGAAATAGATTATGATGAAAATACAGTTAGTTATGATGAACTTCTTGATATATTTTTCAAAATCCACGACCCTACACAGCTTAACAGGCAGGGAAACGATGTTGGAACCCAATACAGGTCTATAATTCTGTATCTTGATGAAGAGCAGAAAGAAAAGGCGTTAAAAAAGATAGAAGAGCTTAAAAAAGAGGGCTTGAATGTGGTAACTGAAGTAAAACCTCTTGAGATATTCTATCCGGCAGAAAAGTATCATCAAAACTATTTTGCCAAAAACCCACATCAGCCTTACTGTATGTACGTGGTGGCGCCTAAGGTTGAAAAATATTTAAAGATTAAAAATGAAAACAAAAAAACTTAAAGAATTTAAAGACCAAATATCATATCTTAAAGTAAACCAAAACGGATACGCACTTGTAGATGTAAACAATAGGGTTTATATTTTTAATTCTGATTTTAAACTTATAAACGGCTTTAAACTTAAACTTCCGCCAAACAAACCAAAAGAAAATGGTATAGATATTGACGAAGAGTTTAAATACCTGCTTTTAGCCACTCCTTCAAAACCTCTGACACTGTGGGATATTAAAAACAAAAAACTGCTTGACAAATACGAATGGCACAGGGGTGATGTATTAAGCGTTAAACTTGATAAAAATTATTTTGCAAGCGGAGGTATTGACGGTAAAATCTTTTTATATTCTTTAGACCTTTTCAAAATGGTTTCAAAAGTTGCCAAGCACAAAGATTTTATAAGTTCTCTTGCGTTTGGAAGTGATGAAATATATGCCACGGGGTATGATAAAAGCGTACTTTTTGTAAATCAGTTTTCTTTAAAAAAGATTGTCAGGTATCTGCATCTTAAAAAAGCGTTAAAAATAGAAAATAAGAATTTTTTAGTGAGCGCCTCGGAATATTCGGATATTATAAAATGGGATAAGTATAAAAAAGAGCGTAAGGACAGGTTTGACATTTATGAAGAGTTTATGGATTTTTATATATATGAAAATTATTTATTTATTGCAGTTAGGGATAGGATTGTTCTGTATGATCTTGAAAAAGAAGTTCTCATAAATGAAAAATTTTTTGATATTGACGCCTCAAAAATTTGTGTTTATAAAGATAAACTGTATTTTATTCAGAATAATGAGCTACAATATGTAGAGTTATATGATGAGGTTGAATTCTTAGATGTTATTTTAAAGGGTGATTATAAAACTGCTTATGAGATGCTAACATTAAATCCTTTTTTAAAAAAGACAAAAAGTTATGAAAAGCTTGAACTTTTATATAAAAATTCTATTAAAAGAGCTATAAAGTATCTTGAAGAGAATTTAAAGTCAAAAGCAATAGATGTATTAAAACCGTTTATGAATGTTTTGCAAAAGCGTGAAGAGATAACAAAAATACTTACACATTATGAAAATATAATCAAATTCAAAAAAGCATATGAAAACAGGAATTTCGCTCTTTTTTATCAGATAGCCAATCAGTATGAACTGTTAAAAGATACAAAATATTATAAACTTGTTGAAAAAGAGTGGGAGCTTAAATTTGAAAAAGCAAAAAAACTTGCAATCGAAGGCAGGGTTTCAGAAGCAAAAGAGATACTTAAAGATTTTATGACGGTCAGTGAAAAAATACCTTTGATTGAACTGCTTTTAAAACAAGCCGAACTTTTTAGATTAATGAAAGAAAAAATAGCCAAAAAAGATTTTGCAGGTTTTTTTGCAATCATTAAAGAACACCCCGAGCTTAAAAATACTAAAGAGTATCAGGCGGTTATGGAATATGCCCAAAGGCTGTATACACTTGCTTTAAAAGCATTAAAAGAAGAAAACTTTAAATATGTCCTAAAAGCCGCAACTATTTTGGAGGATATTGAAGGATATGAATTAAAAGCAAAAGAACTGTTAACTCAGGCTCAGATATCTTTGGAGTTTTTAAGACTTTTCGGGAAAGACAAAAACAAAGCCTTTGAACTTGTTGAACAGTACCCTTTTTTAAAAGATCTAAAAGTTTATAAACTGTATGAAGAAAAATGGAGTGAAAAACTTAAAACCGCAGAAGCGAAAGCGTTTAAAGGTAAAATAAAAGAAGCCCTGCGTGAACTGAAAGAATATGAAAATATTAATATTAAAAAACCGAGAATTAAAAATATGCTAAAAAGCGCCTACCTAAACTACATAAAAGACTCTCATGATAAAAAAGCAATTGAGAAATATATAAATACATTCGGAAAAGATGAGGAAATTATGAAAGTTATGAATAAAAATAAATAAACTGCTTAATCCACTGATAATTTTGATTTGTTTATTTCAAATAATCGATTTTTCGAGGCTTTTGAAGTAATGGTACCGGCGGTGGGACTCGAACCCACATGAGCAGAGCTCATCGGATTTTGAGTCCGACGCGTCTACCAGTTCCGCCACGCCGGCACGGATTGGAATTATATCTACTATTTAATAAGTTTTCAATATTGTTTTGAAAGGTTTTTGTAGAAAAAAAGAAAAAAAGAACTTATTTGTTTAAAAGTTCTTTTAATTTTTTACCAACTTTGAATTTAACTGATTTAGTTTCAGGGATTTTAACTTCTTTGTTTGTTCCAGGAACTCTTGCTACTCTTGGAGCTCTTGTTACAACTTCAAAACTTCCGAATCCGATAAAACTAACTTTTTTACCAGCTTTTAGTGCTTCTTCCATTGCTTCGATTGTTGCATCGATAACTGCATTAACATCTTTTTTGCTTAGACCTGACTTTTCTGCTACCGCTGCGATTAATTCAGACTTTTTCATTTTTCCTCCTTTTTAGTTGGGTACAAAAAATTTTACTCTTTTTTTTTACCAAAAATCAAGTGTTTTAGGCATTTTTTGCTATAATTTTGTTAAAAAAGGTAAAAAATGAGCGCTTGTGAGCTTCCAAGCAGTAAAAAAACCGAAAAAAAACTGTGTGAAGTACTTAAAGAATCGAAAACCATTGTAGTTGTAGGGCTTTCTCCAAAAGAACACAGAGCTTCAAACCAGGTGGCTAAATATATGCAGGAAAACGGTTATAAAATTATTCCGGTTTATCCGAGAGAAGAAACGATACTTGGTGAAAAAGTATATAGAAGCCTTGATGAAATAGATTTTGAGGTCGATATTGTAGATATATTTAGAAAAGGCGAAGACACTCCTCCCATCGTAGAAAAAGCCGTAAAAATGCCGGGAATCAAATGTGTGTTTTTACAAGAAGGCGTTATTAATGAAAAATCAAAAGAAATAGCCGAAAATGCGGGTGTTTATTATGTTGAAGACAGATGTATCATGGTGGATCATATCAGATGTAAAAACGAAGGATTATTATGATACCTTTTGAAAATATCAAAAAAGCGCACGAAAGAATTAAAGACGTAGTTTATAGAACTCCTTTTGCCTACGCTCCGATACTTTCTCAAAAAGTCGGAAACGAGATTTTTTTAAAAAAGGAAAATCTGCAGACGACAGGTGCGTTTAAATTAAGAGGAGCTTTTAATAAAATTGCGTCAATTCCGGAAGAGAAAAGAAAAAAAGGCGTAATTGCAGCAAGTGCCGGGAATCACGCACAGGGTGTTGCGTTTAGTGCGAATTATTTTAATGTACCCGCAATAATAGTAATGCCTGAAGCAACACCGCTTACTAAAGTAACCGGTGTTAAAGAATTCGGAGGCGAAGTGGTACTTGCCGGAAACAATTATGACGAAGCCTATGAATATGCTGTAAAACTTGCCGAAGAAAAGGGTCTTGAGTTTATACATCCTTTTGCCGACGACGAGGTTATCGCAGGGCAGGGAACAATCGGAATAGAAATGCTTGAGCAGGTTCCTGATCTTGATTATATAATCGTCCCGATTGGTGGAGGCGGACTAATAAGCGGTATAGCAAGCGCGGCTAAACAGATTAATCCGCATATTAAGGTTATAGGCGTAACGGCGGAAGGCGCTCCTGCTATGAGACTGAGCTTCTTAAGCGGAAGCGTTCAGGATACCACATTTGTAAAAACTATTGCCGACGGTATTGCCGTTAGGGATACAAATCCTAAAATGTACAAACTTGTAAAAGAAGTTGTTGATGATATAGTGGAAGTTGATGACGAAGAGATTGCAAATGCAATACTCTTTTTAATGGAAAGACAAAAAGTTGTGGTTGAAGGTGCCGGTGCTGTGGGAGTTGCTGCTCTTTTACACCATAAAATCAAATTTACGGCTCCTAAAAAAGTCGGAGTAGTGCTTAGTGGCGGAAACATTGATGTGACAATGATTAATTTGATTATTGAAAAAGGTTTATTAAAATCACACAGAAAAATGAAACTGATCATTACACTTGTGGATAAACCTGGAGCACTTCAAAAATTAACTGAAATACTTGCTGCTGAAAAAGCGAATATTGTTCAGATAGGATATGACAGAACGGATCTGAATCTTGCTATAGGTGACGCAAACGTAACGATTGCCCTTGAAACAAGAGGACTCGAACATCAAGAAGCTATAAAAAGAGCTCTTCATAAAAACGGATATAAGTTTGTAGTTGAGTAGGTAAATAGATAAGTGGTGAAGTGGGTAAGTTGTGAAGTTGAGAAGATAATATATAATTATAAAAATAAGGAGAATTAATGAGTAAATATGAAGTGGTAATAGGTCTTGAGGTTCATGTTCAACTGAATACGAAAACCAAAATTTTCTGTAACTGTGCCACAAGTTTCGGGCATGAGCCTAATACGAACACATGTCCTACGTGTTTAGGGCTTCCGGGTGCACTTCCGGTACTTAACAAAGAAGCGGTAAGAAAAGCGGTAATGTTCGGAAAAGCGGTAAATGCCGAAATTAACAAAAAATCAATATTCGCAAGAAAAAACTATTTTTATCCGGATCTTCCGAAAGGCTATCAGATAAGCCAGTTTGAAATTCCGATTGTAGGAAAAGGAAGTTTGACTATTGAAGTTAATGGGGAAACTAAAGAAATAGGAATCACAAGAGCTCATCTTGAAGAAGACGCTGGTAAAAATATCCATGACGGTGACGTAAGCAAGGTTGACTTAAACAGAGCCGGAACGCCTCTTCTTGAGATAGTAAGTGAACCTGATATGAGAAGCAGCGATGAGGCGATCGCGTATCTTAAAAAACTGCATGCAATAGTAAAATACCTTGGAATCAGTGATGCCAACATGCAGGAAGGTTCTTTCAGATGCGACGCAAACGTTTCAGTCAGACCAAAAGGACAAAAAGAGTTTGGTACAAGGGTTGAGATTAAAAATATTAACTCGTTCAGATTCATAAAACAGGCGATCGAATACGAAATCGAAAGACATATTGAAGCGTATGAATATGACGAATATGAAGATGAAGTTGTACAGGAGACAAGACTTTTTGATTCTAAAACGGGTGAAACAAGAAGTATGAGAGGAAAAGAAGAATCGGCAGATTACAGATACTTTCCGGATCCGGATCTGCTGCCTCTTGTGGTTCCTGATGAATTTTTTGATATCGAAATTCCTGAGCTTCCTGATGAGAAAAAAGAAAGATACATGAAAGAATTCGGTCTTAAAGAGTATGATGCGGGAGTACTTACGGCAGAGCCTGAACTTGCGGCTTATTTTGAAGACTTGGTTGCAAGAGGTTGTGAGCCTGTAATGGCAAATAACTGGCTGGCGGTCGAGCTTTTAGGAAGACTGAATAAAGCCGGATATTCTATAGAAAATTCACCTGTAAGCAGTGAAAAACTTGCAGTACTTATTCTAAGAATAAAAGACAATACGATAAGCGGTGCGGGCGGTAAGAAAGTATTAGATCTTTTAATGGAAGAAGATATTGAAGTTGACGCGGCAATTGATAAACTTGGTCTAAAACAGGTAAGTGACGAGGGTGCGATTGAGAAAATGGTTGATGAAATTCTTGCGGCAAATGAAGATAAAGTAGCTGAATATAAAGCCGGAAAAGATAAACTTTTCGGATTTTTCGTAGGACAGGTTATGAAAGCAAGCAAAGGAAAAGCCAATCCTCAAGTTGTAAATAAAATACTTAAAAGCAAGCTGTCTTGAAGATAAGAGAAGTTATTATTAAAGCCCTTGTGGCTTTTGCCTTTTATCTCGACAGTAATGTTAAATATAAAAAGATAAAAGGCTTTTTTAGAAGATTAATGAACGATGATGATTATACTCCTAAAAAAATCTTTGATTTTTTTATGCTTTTTTTGGTTATTACAAGTGTAGGGATATTACTGTATGATATAAAACATGAGCTTAATCCTTGGCTTGAAGATTTTGATTTTTATATAGTGACTATGATTTTTGCTATTGAGTATATTATCAGGCTTTGGGTTTATAACGATACTCATAAAATTATACTTGAAGAATATGAAGAGTCTACTTTTCTTGAAAGAGAGTTTTCCCTTAAAAACGTTATCAAAAAAGCCCTTTTAAAAAAATGGGAATATATTAAATCCCCGTTTGCAATTATCGACTTTTTGGCGATACTTCCGGGATTCAGATCTTTAAGAATACTCAGGATTTTTGTAATTTTCAGGCTTTTCAAGGTACTTAGATATACAAAAAGTATCAATACGTTTTTGGAAGTACTTGCAAATAAAAAGTTTGAACTTACAATATTATTATTAGCAGTCGGTTTTGTAACTTTTATCGGAGGCGCCGTTATATATGTTTTTGAAGCGCATACTAATCCGAAAATAGATACGATTTTTGATGCAATATACTGGTCTTTAATTACAATATCTACGGTAGGTTACGGTGATATTACCCCTATTACAGAAGAGGGTAAAGTCCTTACGATGTTTTTGATTGTTGTAGGTATTGGATTTATATCTTTCTCCACATCAATCATTGCTTCGGCATTTACCGAAAAACTTCAAGAACTCAAAGCTGACAGGGTGTTCAGAACAATCAAACACATGGAAGATGTGTATTTGATATGTGGATATTCAAATGAAGCTGAAATTTTGGCCGAAAGATTTCAAAAAGATAATATTGATTTCGTAATTGTAGATATGGATGAAGATAGGGTTGAAAAAGCGTCTCATAAAGGGTATATAACCCTAAAAGGCGATATTACTCAAAAAACATTTTTACAGGTGCTTGATTTTAATAAAATATCAAAAATCTTTGTACTTACAAATAACGATATAAGCAACTCGTTTATAGTGCTGAGTGTAAAAGCATACAGTAAAGGGGCTGAAATTATTGCACTTGCCAATGATGAAAGAAATGTAAGCAAAATTAAAAAAGCCGGTGCCAATTATGTTGTGGTACCTTCAACCGTTACGGCTTTGCTTACGGCCGAGTATATTGGGAATCCTATAACATTTGAAGTAATTGATGCGATTTTAACTGAAAAAAGAAATGCTATTATTGATGAAATTATCGTTATTAAAGATTCGATTCTTGACGGTAAACTGATAGGAGAGATAGATTTTGACAGATATAAAATAATACTTTTCGGTGTATTGAAAAGAAGCGAATCCCCGCTTTTAAACGAAACGCTTCAGATTGAGAAAGGGCATTTTTATTTTAACCCTCCTTTTGATTTAAAACTTGAAGAAGGTGATATTTTGGTTGTAATGGGTTACAGCGTTAGTGTTAATTATTTTAAATATCAAATAGAAAGAAGTAGTATATGAGAATTGCAATTTTCGGATTTGACGATTTTGGAGAAAGAGTAGCGAGATTTCTTAATAAAAAAGACTTAATCATTGTTGTTTTGGATGAAAAGGAAGAAGCAAGGGCGAGAGAAAAACTTTATGACGTAATCAAACTTCATAATATAGATGACGACGAAATAGGAAAAATTGAAGAGTTTGATATTGCTATTGCCGTATTGCACGATGAGGATAAGAACCTGTTTTTGTGTTTGACGTTAAGAGATCTTTTTCCGGATAAAAAGATTATTGCAAAAGTTGCGGATAAAGACAATGAATATAAGTACAAACTTGCAGGTGTTAGCAAACTTATTAATCCTTTTGAGGTAACCGCAAACAGAATTATGACTATTCTTAAAAAGCCTCTAACACTTAAGGTTATAGAAGAAATAATTTTTCAGGATAATAAACTTTCTTTCGCTGAAATAGTGATACCTCCTAATTCGTTTTTAGACGGGAAATATATAAAAGATATATATAAGGATATTTCATCGCTTTATAATTTACTGATAATTGGTATAGTGGATAAGGAACTCTCAGAAAACGTTCAGTTTGTAACAAAAGGGTATAATCATAAAATTGACGAAGGCGATATTTTAATAGTAGTAGGTGACATTGAAGAAATCGAACGCTTTAAGCAGGATTTAGAGCGTTTTCACGGAGGAGAGGCATGATATCTGTAATAGGCGGTGGTGCATGGGGTAGCGCACTTTACTATGCTATAAAACAAAAAGTACCTGATGCTGTTATAACCTCCAGAACCAAGAGAGATATTGACGGGTTTGTAGATTTAAAACAAGCATTAAAAAACGAATATATCTTAATTGTGATTGCAGCACAGGCGATTAAGGATTTTTTGAGAACTGTGGATTTAAAAAATAAAAAAATATTGGTTGCAAGTAAGGGTATCGATAACGAAAAATTAATGTTTTTAAATGAAATATTTGAAGAGTATGTAGAAGCTGAGAACCTTGCTTTTATTTCGGGTCCGTCTTTTGCAAAGGAAGTAAAGGAAAACAAACCCACAGCTCTTGTAATAGCTTCAAAAAATCTTAAACTGGCTGAAGAATTCAGTAAGTTTTTTCCTCCGTTTTTGAAAATTTACACCGACAGTGATGTAGAGGGTGTAGAGGTTGCAGGAGCATATAAAAACGTAATAGCGATTGCCAGTGGAATATGTGAGGGGCTGAATCTTGGCAAAAACGCCAAAGCGGCTCTTCTTGCCAGAGGTCTTGTAGAAATGGACAGATTCGGTGAGTTTTTCGGAGCGAAAAAAGACACATTTTTAGGAGTGGCGGGAGCGGGGGATCTTTTCCTGACAGCAAATTCTACAATGAGCAGAAACTACAGAGTCGGACTTAACCTTGCAAAAGGAAAACATCTTAACGATATATTAAACAAACTCGGAGAAGTCGCAGAAGGTGTTTATACTACAAAAGCTATATATGAGCTTTCAAAAAAACACAATATTTATACACCTATAGCCGATGAAGTGTATAAAATTATATATGAAAACAAAAAGCCGTTAAAATCTTTGGAGGATTTGCTAAAGTGATCCCGTAAGGGAGAAGAATAAATTATTTTGCTTTTTTAACCGCACCTGCTACGATTGAAAGCATAAGTCCTGTTGCGATAACGCACATTGCGATAGCTATGAATCCGCTAAATCCCATTTTTTCTCCTTTATTTGGTTTGGATTATTATAACAAATTATGTGAATATGTGAATAAGATTTGTTAAAATTTCTAAAAAAAAGTGAAAAACATGAGGCTTGACCAGTATTTAGTAACAAATGAATATACATTTAGCAGAAATAAAGCTCAAGAAATTATAAAGAGCGGGTATGTGAAAGTTAATGATAAAATCATTAAAAAACCTTCTTTTAAAATTGCTGAAACAGACAGTGTAGAGGTACTGCAAAATGACGGATATGTTTCACGAGCCGCGTATAAACTCAAAAATTATCTACAAAAACACGGTATAAACTTTGAAAATAAAACAGTGCTTGATATAGGCTCAAGTACAGGAGGTTTTACGCAGGTTGCACTTGAAGAAGGTGCCCAAAAAGTGGTTAGTGTGGATGTCGGAAGAGAGCAGCTTCATGAAACTTTAAGAAGCAATCCTAAAATAGAACTGTTTGAAAATACTGATATAAGGGAATTCAGTTATCCTGA
>Ga0075464_10000517_pt1 | contig 17059 bp, 15 predicted proteins | sample DEB19_08_DNA_5_FD_75068 | JGI IMG/M metagenome (GOLD analysis project Ga0075464, IMG submission 75068) | Aqueous microbial communities from the Delaware River and Bay under freshwater to marine salinity gradient to study organic matter... | ecosystem: Environmental > Aquatic > Marine > Coastal ...
AGCGGCCGATTTTTGATTCATTCACACACGCTGCTGAACTACATTTCAGCCATCGGCGCGCACCGCGATGAATTGGTTCTCGGGGATGTCGATGCTGGTTTGCTCGCGACGGCTGAGGCCTTGCAGCGACAACTCGATGTCTTGGCCCTCGCATTGGAACGCCCCCAAGAGGTGTCGCCAGATGACTTGTCGAAAGAGCTGGCGCACCCAGTTACCGACGACCAAGACCCGACCGAGTTGGGCGTCATGCAGCGTTTGTTGCAGACACAGTTGCAGCTGGCTTTGCGGCTTGTGCCAAGACTGCTTGAGCAGATGAGCTTGATGGTCAAGACCCGGCTGCCAGCGGTTTTGCAGGGATCGCCTTTGGCTTGAGTTGTTGGCCGTTTATCACTGATGCACCGCGCCATCCCTTCCCCACCATGCACCCTGAGGTACGAAAAGGTTTGATCGAGACAGCTCAGCGGCTCAACCCGCTGGTACTGCGCTGGGGCAGGTAGTTCGTTCGTTTAAAACTCAAAAATATGGATCGCTCAGGCAACTCAGCCGGCGACAAGATGATGGGCTGGCAAGGTGCCAGTGGCTAAGTACTCGACGATGTTGCGGGCCGTGATATTGGCCACTTGCATTGCCGCGTTGCGGGTGACGCCTGCGACATGCGGCGTGAGCAGCACATTGGGGAGCGCCAACAGCGGGTGGCCCGCGAGCAGGGGCTCTGTTTCGAACGTGTCCAGCCCGGCGCCTTCCAGATGACCTGATTGCAAGGCCTGTAGCAGCGCGACTTCGTCCACGACGGGGCCGCGCGCTGTATTGATGAGCAGGCTGCCGCGTCGCAGGAGTGACAGTTCACGCTGTCCGATCAGGCCGCGTGTGCGTTCGGTCAATGGGCAGTGCAGGCTCAGGATGTCAATCTGCGCAAGAAATCGCTCTAGGTCGGGTTCCGTGGCATGGTTGTCAGCCTGTCCATGCGGCCGCAGCACCAGTACCCGGGCGCCCAGCGCTGCGGCGAGCCGCGCTGTACTTCGACCTATGCTGCCGTAGCCGACGATGCCCACCACTGATCCGCGGAAATCACGCCCTTGCCAGGTGCTGTCGGCCCATTGGCCACCGCGCACCATGCCATCGAGCAAGGTCAACTGCCGGGTGAGTGTGAGCATGAGTGCCAACGCGTGTTCAGCCACGGCATCGGCATTGGCGGCGGGTGCCACGGCGACGGCGATGCCGCGTTGGCGCGCCGCAACCAAGTCCACGCTGTCCACACCTGCTCCATTTTTAGCGATGATCTTCAATGCTGGGGCGGCGGCCAGAACGCGCTCCGAAATAGGTTTGGAGCCCCGTAACACCACGGCCTGCGCGCCAGTGACGGCCAACTGTTCCGCCAGCATGTCTTCGGTCATGGGCTCGGGTAGGAAGGTGATCTGCCCACCCGCGCCGCGCACGATGTCTTGGGCAGAGGCGGCCCAATGAGGAGCGGTCACGAGAACTTGGAAGTTGGTCTTCATGCGGTCAGTCGATGCGGATGCCGCCAGCCAAAATAACCTTGCCATAACGGTTTAATTCATCTTGGGTGAAACGGGCCAGATCTTGCGGTGAGCCGGGCTGAGTCCGAACGCCGAGGTTGCTGAATTTCTCTAGGACGTCTGGCTGTTTGAGCACACTCACCAGTGAGGCATTGAGAAGGGCAATCACCGCTTTGCTGGTCTTGGCTGGAGCGTACAGCGCATACCAAGCGTTGACTTCAAACCCGGGGTAGCCCGCCTCCGCAAAGGTCGGAATGTTCGCCATTTCGGGCAGGCGGGAAGCTGCTGCAACGGCTAAGGCGCGAACCTTGCCACTTTTAATCAGTGGTGTGGCGCTGGTCAGGGTGTCCAGGATCATGTCGAGTCGGCCACCCATCAGGTCCATCGTGTGGGCACTGCCGCCTTTGTAAGGCACGTGGGTGATCTGGATATTTGCGTTTTGTTTGAACAGTTCAGCCGCCAGGTGCAGCGGGGAGCCGTTGCCAGCAGAGCCATAGTTCAGCCCGTTCGGTTGACGTCGTGCAGCCTCGACCAACGAACGCAGGTCTGTGTACGGCGAGTCTTTGGCGACGATCAGCACCATGGGCACCACACCGATGATTCCCACAGGGCTGAAGTCGGCGATGGCGTCATAACCGGGCTTGGCATAAAGGTGGGGACTGACCGCGTGGCTCGCAAGCGAGCCCAGCACCAACGTGTAGCCGTCGGGCGCCGCCTTCGCCGCAGCCGCCGTACCAATCGTGGTGCCAGCACCCGGACGGTTGTCAATGATGACCGGCTGCTTGAGGATTTCACCCATCTTCAGCCCGACCAGACGTGCCACGGCATCGTTGGCTCCTCCGGCAGGATAGGGCACCAGCAGGGTCAGTGGCTTGTTGGGATAGTCGTTTTGTGCAAATGCCACAGGGCTCAGTCCGCAGCCTGCCAAGACGGCAAGCACCAAGATCCGGCGGGTGACCCGCCGCGTGGCATTGAGAAAGTTTGTCATGATCTTTGTCTCTTTGTATTTTTCGAATGGTCGCGTATTTTTTTTGAGGGCACTTCCGTCTGAGAGTCCGAGCCAGTCCTCCGGCCACTTGCCAGCGAATCTTCCCAGATTGTTCATAACTTACCAATGAATGATTGGAATGGATTCATAGCCTTCTGGTTAACACGAGGTATGTCCCAGATTGACTGCGCCCTGCGCTCCAACATCAAGCTCCTAGATTGGCAACCACTGGTATCAAGATGGGAAAGGCCGCAGACACCCGATTCAATTGAAGAGGGTTTACCGGCCATGTTCCATTGATGCGCGTGGTTCATCGTTAATTGCGTCGTGTAGCGTTACGAGATACAACTAAATCAGACGATTTGAAGGGGCACTGGGCCGTTTCTGTCAATGGCAACTGGCGGATAACGTTCACCTTTGACTGCACAGACGCTGTGCTGGTTGATTACATGGATGACCACTAGGAGCATCCAATGACCAAGATGTTGAACCCCTCGCACCCCGGCCTGACGCTGCGTGATGATGTGTTGCCCGCGCTACCATCTCGCCCGAAATGGCCCTGCGTATCGAGGTCTGGTTAGGTGTGGAACGTGGTGGCGAAGCTCGGCTATGGCTGGCGGAACAAAGCGCCTATGACGTTTGGCAAGCAGCGCAGCGTTTCAAGGCCAAGCCCATGCGCGTTCAGCCAGCGCCAGCGCTGGTTGCGTGACCCTGCTTTCGATCAAGATCGCGAACTGTTTGCCGCCCGAAGCTGAGTTGTCTGGTTTGGACAAGTTGGCTACAAATCGCCTACATGAGCATCAAACAAAAAAGGTCTGCTGCTAAATGAATAGCAACAAACCTTGATGTTCATTGGTGCACTTGTCGGAGTCGACTAATAGACTTAAAGCCCTATGGATGCTAGGATTAAAGATAAAAATAATTTTTTGTACCCCCTCGTGTACCCCCTGTTTTCCACGGATGCCCAGTCACTAAAATTTAGATTAATTGATCTAAATTCACCACTCGACAAGCAATAAAAATATCCAAAGAATTTTTTAGGTCAGTGGTGAGCCGGTTGACGTCCGCGCCCCCATGATAATCAACCAACTCCAGCAAACACAACCTAAGTCTTAAGGAACATCAATCCGGTAGATGCGTTAAAGGCCCCCCGGGTCACTTCTGCATGCTTTCAAGCTTCAAACTGGAAAAGGACCAGACTTCTCTAATCAAGGGCGAGCCAGTCATGAACATGAGCGCATTCAGCCGCCCCAGACACGTGCGGGCAGCGGTTGGCTGGCATTGAAAGTGAACTCGAAGTCGATTCACTGATGCAGGGCATCGATAGCCACCTTTTCAAGGATATGCAGGCGCTTTGAGTTCATCTGGCTGGTTTTCAACTCCTCGATACCAACTGTGAAAAGCACATTGTTTTTCATCAGTTTTCATGAACTCACATGAATTCAGATGAATTCATCTGAATTCATGTGAGTTCATGAAATTTATCGTGGTTCTAATTGAGAAGTCTCAATTTTTAAGGTTTCGTTAAAAAATACGATCCTTTGTGGGTGGATTTCAATCTGGATTTTGGCGGTTGCGGCGAGCCTATTTGGTAGTGTAAATAATTAGATTTCATACCACAAAAAATAATTTACAACTGACTAAATTAACCATTTATGCATTTAATAACAGCTCCGATTGGTGCTGATTCGGGCAGGTTATGCATGGCAAGTTGACGACACTGAATACGTTCTTCAAACGTAACCAAGGTCAAATAAATGCAAGTTAATTCATTAGCATCCAATCAGATGCTGCGCCTACCAGCAGTCCTATCACTCGTTGGGCTCAGTCGCTCTTCAGTATATTTTGGTGTGAAAAATGGATCATTTCCATCGCCAATTAAGCTTTCTAGTCGCGCTGTCGGGTGGCCGTCTTATCTCGTTCATGACTGGATATCTGAACGAATTAAAGAGGGCGGTAAATAATGAAAGATATTAAATCAGTTAATGTGATTTTGTCGGAATCATTAATTATTGAAAATCTTCAGCCGTCTGTAACTTCAAAAAAGTACAAGTCAAGTTCAAATAAAGATACAAAAAAGTCCATTGAATTTACCGAGCAGTCATTAGACCCATTTTCTGCCGATGAAAATGGTATCTGGCATAACGGACTCGATCATGAAGGGAGGCGCAAGGCCGCTGAATGGGTCTGTGGAAGGCTTGATGTCGTTTCAAGAACACGGGATCAAAGTGGCAGCGGGTGGGGTTATCTTGTGTCTTTTCAGGATCCACTTGGGCAGCAGAAGAATTGGTCGATTCCGGCTAGATTGTTGTCGGGGGATGGTGCCGAGTATCGTTCGAACCTGCTTAACCTTGGACTCCCAGTATCGCCCAATCTACGAACACGTTCATTGCTTACTCAATATATTCAAACTAGAAAAGTGGATAAATTCACGATGTGTACTGATCGTGTTGGTTGGCATGGTCATGCATTCGTGACGCCCAATTGGACCATCGGAGATCCAACTGAATCCATTGTTTTTCAGAGCGAAAATCCAATTAGTAATATTTTTTCTTCAAAAGGCAGCCCTCAACAATGGCGTGAGAAGGTGGGGCAGTTTTGTGTTGGCAATTCACGCCTAATCCTTTCAGTAAGCACTGGATTTGCCGCGCCGATGCTGAACCTTGCTGGGGTGGAGTCTGGTGGGTTTCACATTCGCGGGACGTCTTCGTCAGGGAAGACAACAGCATTAAAAGTTGCAGCTAGCTTGTACGGTGGTGAGAATTACTTGCAAAGATGGCGTTCCACAGATTCGGGTCTCGAGGCTCTGGCTGCACAACACAGTGACTGCTTGTTGATACTTGATGAGCTCGCTCAAGTAGACCCAAAAACAGCCGCTGAAAGCTCCTACCTGTTGGCCAATGGCCAAGGAAAAGCACGTGCTAACCGGATGGGTACATCAAGAGCACGCCAAACTTGGCAGCTGCTGTTTTTGAGCGCTGGAGAGGTGAGCTTGGCAGAGCACGTTTCAGAGACTCAAAAAAAAGTGCGTGCAGGGCAATTAGTACGCATGGTAGATGTTCCCGCTGATGCCGGCGCAGGCCATGGGGCATTCGAATGTCTTCATGGTTTTGAAGGCGGCGCTGCTTTTTCAACTCACCTCACGCAGCAGTCAAAAAAATTTTACGGATCAACTGGTCGGGCTTGGCTGGAATGGTTGTCCGTTAATGCGAATACGGTAGGCGCCAGCATTCAAGATGCAACAAAAGCTATTGCAAAAAGAATGATCCCAAATGGGTCAAGTGGTCAGGTTGAGCGAGTCGCCGAAAGATTTGCATTGGTTGCTGCTGCCGGTGAAATGGCGACTGAAGCAGGCTTGACTGGTTGGCCAGCAGGAGAATGCGAAAAAGCCGCAATGACTTGCTTTAACGCTTGGATTTGCGCGCGTGGAGGTGTTGGAAATGGTGAAGTGACTTCCATGCTTCGAGCCGTACGAAAATTCTTAGAAACCCATGGAGAAGGACGATTCACCTGGTGGCATCGAGCGGCTGATGAGGAAGGCGTAAAAACTATCAATCGGGCGGGATTCCGGCGATTGGTTGACAGTGAGGGTCAGCCGATCAAATCAAAAAGCACATCAACTGATGCGAGCAACAGAAAGCAGATTGAAGATAGCAGCGTTGAATATTTTGTGATGTCTGAAACATTCAGAAGCGAAGTTTGCCAAGGTTTTGACTACCAAGCCGTGTGCCGCGTTTTGATAGAACATGGTTGCCTGTTACCTGACAAAACACGTCCATTTGACTGCAAGCCGCGTCTACCCAATCTGGGGTCAACTTATTGCTACCGAATCAGCCAAAAAATATTTCAGCTGGATATTTAAATATTTTTAACGTAGGCAGCTCCGTCTGTCTACTATTCATTGCTTCTTGGTCGAGTTTAATTATTTGGCTAGGAAGTTTTTTGCTTTTGAATCTATGTGCATTAGGAAATGTAAGATGTGCATTAGGATTTAAAAAATCTGTACTCACTCGGCTATGTTTTGAGTACAGGATGAGAGCACTGGAACGTAGCACCTGTGCGGTTTTTAGCGTGACCTCACTGCCCTCAGTGAAATAATACGAGGTATTGTCTTTTATCTGCTCAATCTGACATCTGAAAAATTCAAGGATCTGAAGAGGGAAATGCTTGAGTACAGTGAGGGCAAAGCAAAATAGTTATTATAAATATAGAAATTTTATGAATTGATTGAGAGGGCTAAGCGAGAACAAATTGGGTCAGATATGAGGTCATCGGTGTCGACTCGTATGTCTTTGCAGATCCTCCTCTTTCATTCGGTTTATACGGTAGTTGAGGGTGTTTTGGGTGGGCAGATTTATCTACTGTTCGTGCAATCCGTTGGTGTTTAATTTCACGTTGAAAAAGTTATGCATAATTTTAATTATCAGCATACGATTTTGTGAAATCTGGCTGCTGCTACAAATCAGCCGTTGAATTTTGATTTTCCACTTTTCTAGCTCGCGCCTGATTGGCTGCCTGACAAGTTCTCATCATTGCCTGAGTCGACTGACTGCAAATGGGCCAAAAACTGACGTTCGCGAATGACATGCAGCTGGTAGATTGAATTCAACTTCAAAGTCTCGCTCTGCGAGCAGCGGACTGACTGCAACAGGCTGGTTGCGGTCGTTCACGGCAGGCCACCTGAACGGCAACAGCCGACCCATTGCTGTCAGTCAGTATGAAGTGAAGCAGTCATTCGGGAGATCGCTTTTGCATTGGAAAAAGGCTTGCAACCTACGGCCAAGGAAATTGTCTGCTGAACCAAATTAACTGTGCGAATAAAGCCGAGCGCCCTCACTGGGCAGGTCTGCGATCAAAACGTGCCCTTTTTCCGAATCGGTCATAACCAATTGAGAAGTGCCCGGTATAAAAGCCGCATTTGTCACTGTCTGCCCAGCAGGACTGCGTACGAAGTGGGTGATCTCGCCACGGTCATTCATGACAAATGCCCCTCCCAGACTGGCGTGTGCAACCACCAACCGGTTTTCGCTATCGACAGCCATACCATCCGGGCCGCTTATGCCAAAAAAGCTGCGGAACACACCCACTTTACTGATGGAGCCATCTGGCAACAAAGGACCGCGCCAGACCGCATTGCCTCGGGTCACCGCAACGAACAGGAACCTTCCACTGGTATCCAAGGCAATGCCATTGGGGCTGGGAGCGTTTGCCAGCAATTGGTCCAATTTACCGTTGGTCTGCAAGCGATAGACACAGCCGGTCGGGTTATGCATTCCGGTTTGACCTTGATCGGTGAAATAGCAATTGCCGTCACGGTCAAAGACCAAATCGTTGATGCCTTTGAAACTCTCGGAGTTTCGATGCCCAAGAACAGTTTCAATTGCGCCTGAATTGGGATTGATCCGCAACAATCCTTTTTTGTAATCCGCCACCCAGAGAGTCCCGTCTCGATGGATGGCAATGCCGTTAGGCCATCCGCCAGTGTTGGCGACTTCATGCCAATCGCCACCAGTCGTGATTTTGAAAATCCGACCATGCGGAATGTCGGTCACATAAAGATTGCCAGCCTTGTCAAAGGATGGCCCCTCCACAAAACAATCAACTAAATGGCCAGGCTTGTTGGCATCGGCCCACTCGCTGCGCACCGAACGGCGCAAAGCATCGGGCATGCGCGTCCACACACGCGCCTCAATCACTTCGGGAGGTGTAAAGCTCAGGTTCCACATGGTCGATTCCTTGTTTTTATTCAGGTTGCACACCCGCTGCGTGAATCAATTTACCCCAACGCTGCGTTTCATCCCGAACCAGTTTCTGGAAGTCTGCAACTGGAATTCCGCCTGGTTCGGCGCCTTGCTCGGCAAAGCGTTTGAGCAGGTCTGGAGAAGAAAATGCTTTTTTCACCTCAGCCTGAAGCTTGTCGATGATTGGCTTGGGGGTGCCTTTCGGCGCAGCAATGCCAAACCAGTTGGTTGCATTGAAATCTTTGAGCCCCACTTCAGCGGTCGTCGGTACATCCGGCAGTGCGGACAAACGCTTGGGACTGGTCACCATCAGTGCGCGAACTCGGCCACCAGCAACAGCAGGAATCGCGGTGGGTGCGGCGGTCACAAGAATGTCCACTTCACCAGCCATCACGCCACGGATGGCGTCACCCGCGCCCTTGTACGGAATGTGAGTGATGAACAGGTTGCCACTTTGTTTGAGCAATTCAGCCCCGAGGTGCGTTGAGCTACCCATGCCGCCCGAGCCGTAATTTGCCTTACCAGGATTTTTTCTTGCGAATTCAAGAAATTCCTTGGCTGTCTTGTAGGGTGCATTGGCTCCAACAACGACGACCAAAGGGGTTACGGCCAATGTAGTTACTGGTATCAGATCATTAGCGTGATCCCATGGCAGCTTCTTGAACAGATGCGGGAGCATCGCGTAAGTGGTGTCGTTGATCTGCAGCGTAGTGCCATCGGGTTTAGATTTTGCAACCAAATCGGTGCCGATTGTCCCACTCGCTCCAGTTTTGTTTTCGACGTAGAACGACTTGCCAGTTTGCTCGGTCAACTTCTGAGCAATCTGACGTGCTGCGAAATCTGTTGTGCCGCCCGCTGCATAGGGAACCACTAGACGGACATTTCCATCAGGCCAGTTCGTTTGTGCAAATGTAACGCCTTGAAGTGCGGCCATGAGTGTGGCCAGTATTGAAATGCGAATTGATTTTTTCATGCGAGTCTCCTTGTGAAATTCAGTCGAGCTTGATGTTTGCTGTGCGGATCAAAGCTGACCATTCAGCCTGTTCCGAGCGAAGGTAGTCAGCAGCCTTTTGAGCGCTACCACCCAGTGCAGAGCTACCCTCTGCGTTGAGTTGTGTCTGGAAGACCGGATTGGCCAAAGCCTTCTCCACGGCGACATTGATTTGTCGAATCACTGGTGCGGGAGTGCCTGCCGGAGCTACCAGCATCTTCCAATCCACCGCTTCAAAGCCTTTGTACCCAGACTCCGAGACCGTTGGCACATCAGGCAGAACGGAGAGGCGGAACGTTGAAGTCACAGCAAGTGCTCTCATCTTTCCTCCCTTGATCATTCCCAGTACGGCTTGAGGCGTCGCAAACATGTAATCCGTTTGACCGCCGAGCAAATCCGTCACTGCTGGTGCAGCACCCTTGTAGGGCACATTCAGGACCGTAAATCCCGCCTTAACTGCCAACATCTCACCAGCAAGGTGGCCAACCGTGCCACTTCCAGCAAGCGCCTGCCTCAGTCCTCCCGGTTTGGCTTTGGCGGCCTTGACCACATCTCCCAAGTTCTTAAAAGGGGAATCGTGACGTACCACCAGAAGCGTAGGCAATTCTGCGACCAGCGCCACTGGAATAAGGTCCTTGGCTGGATCAAAAGGCATCTTGGGCATCAACGCAGGATTGATGGCCAGATTGGCTGTCTGCCCCATACCGAGGGTATAGCCGTCCGGCTTGGATTTCGCGACCATGTCCAGACCGACATTTCCGCCAACACCTGGTTTGTTGTCGACGATCAGTGTCCACTTCGTTTCCGTCGTGACTTTGTTAAGCAGATGTCGCGTCACGGTGTCGGTGCCACCACCTGGTGTGTACGGGACAATGACTTTGATGGCTCGATCAGGCCATGCAGGTTGGGCAATGGCACCCATGACAGTGATCAAAGCCATTGCACCCACTGCAGTGGCTTTATCAAGAAAATTTCTCATACCGTTCTCCTGGTTATTCCTTTGATTCAGGCAGGTCGTTCTGCACTTGGCACTTCAGACAATGTGCGGATTTGCTCTTCGGTGTAGCCCAACTCGCTTAGGAGTTCTGCACTGTGCTCACCCAACTTGGGTGGTGAGCAGCGCACGCCTGGACGCTGGCCACCCAGCGTGAGTGGCAGGAGGACCGTGCGGGTTTGCTTTCCATCAGGAAGTTCGATGTCAGCCAATCCACCTGTGGCATTCAGGTGAGGGTCATCGAACAAGTCTTGTGGACGGGTGATGGGGGCAAATGGCAACGCATTTTTTTCAAAGACAGCGCTTATTTCCGCTGCGTCGAACTTCGCCATCCGCTCGCGCAGAATTGGCATCATCCAATCACGCGCCATCACCCGGTCGTTGTTGCTTTGCAGACGCGGATCGTTTTTGAGATCGTTAAAGCCGAAGGCGTCGCAGTAAACAGCCCATGCCGTGTTGCTGACCACTGCCAAGAAAATCTGTTCCTCGTCCTTGACCTTGAACACGTCATAAATGGCCCAGGCCGAAATTCGTGCAGGCATCGGTGCAGCGGGTTTTCCAGTCACGGCGTACTGCATCATGTGCTGCGCCACCAGAAACACGTTATTCTCGTACAGAGCGCTTTGGACTTCCTGACCTTTACCCGTTTTTTCTCGCTGAGCCAGAGCGGCCATGGCACCGATGGCACCGAACATGCCGCCCATGATGTCGTTGACACTGGTGCCTGCCCGCAGCGGATCGCCAGGGCGACCTGTCATGTAAGCCAATCCGCCCATCATCTGCACCACTTCGTCCAGTGCTGTCCGATGCTCATAAGGCCCGGGGAGGAACCCTTTGTGACTCACGTACACCAACCGGGGGTTGAGCGCTTTCAGACTGTCATAGTCAAGCCCCAGCTTTTTCATGGTGCCGGGTTTGAAGTTCTCGCTGACCACGTCAGCCGTGGCGATCAGCCGCAGCACGGCTTCTTTGCCTTCGGGCGTTTGCAAGTCCAGTGCGATGCTTTTTTTGTTGCGGTTGAACATGGGAAAGAAGCCTGCTCCTGAGCCCAGCAAGTCACGCGTTGCATCCCCCTGGCGGCCATGTCCAATCGGCTCGACTTTGATGACCTCGGCCCCCAAGTCGGCCAGCACCATGCCACAGGTGGGTCCCATGACCATGTGGGTGAATTCGATAACTCGAAGGCCTTCATAAGGCAAATTGGTATCCGTGCTCATTTCAGATCTCCTGGGGCCAACCTTTAGGGAAACCCGCTTCAGGGGTCATCCCATAGAGCGGCTCTTGCGGCAAGCCTGCTTGCAGATGTGCACGGGTAGCCATCAATTTCTCCAGATCAACACCAGTCTTGATGCCCATGGCTTCAAACATGAAGACCAAGTCTTCGGTGACGACATTGCCGGACGCACCCGGCGCATAGGGGCAACCGCCCAAGCCACCTTGAGAGCTGTCAAATGTGGTGACACCCACATCAAACGCTGCCAAGCAGTTGGCCAGACCTAGACCGCGGGTGTTGTGCATGTGTGCTGCACCTGTTTTCTCGCCAATGACAGCGCGAACCTTGTTGAACAGGCGACGGACCTGCGCAGGATTGGCCATTCCGGTGGTGTCTGACAAGCCCACCTCATCAGACCCAGCATTGGCCAATTCAGCGGCCATCCAAATAACGTCTTCGTCGGTGACTGTCCCCTGGATCGTGCAGCCGAATGCAGTGGACACCCCTGCCTCCACCTTGACGTGAGGGGCCAGTTTATTTTTCAGTCCAATGATGCTTTGGACCTCTTTGATCATGTCTGACCGTGTTTTGCGCACGTTGGCCAATGAGTGGGCCTCACTGGCTGACACGGGAATGGTCAGCTTGTGAACACCAGCGGCCAAGGCTGCTTCGGCCCCTTTCAGGTTTGGCACCAACGCCATCACCGTCAGGCCCGGCAATGTCAGCGCATGCCGAACTACTTCAGCCGCATCGGCCATCTGGGGCAGCATCTTTGCGGGGACGAAAGAGCACACCTCGATTTCTCGCAATCCCGAGTTGTACAAGCCATCAATCCAGGCAAATTTGTTTGCCGTTGGCATGGTGGCTTTGACGCTTTGAAGGCCATCGCGCGGGCCAACTTCGCTTATCAGCACATTTGAAGTTGTCATTTGACTTTTCTCTAAAGTTCTGTAAGATAGAACATAAAATCATAGGATGGAACAATCGTACAACGAATTGTTTTGCAATGTCAAATTCCTGAGAAACTCGCCAAATGCCACGCAAGTCATCCATCACCTCTCTCGCCGACGAACAAGCTGCTCCAGGAGGGGCCGCCGCAGTAGATCGCGCTCTGAGCGTGCTCTCTGCCTTCCAAAAAGGGGATATATCCCTCAGCGTGACCGAATTGGCAGAGCGAACCCGCCTGTACAAAAGCACCGTTCTGCGTTTGTTGGCGTCATTGGCGCACGGTGGATTGCTGCGCAAAACCCCCGAAGGCCTGTGGTCACTTGGTCCAGAAATTTCTCGACTGGCTTCGCTCTACACCGCGTCGTTCTCACTGGAGGATGTTGTGCTGCCTGTCATCAAGGCGTTGGTGGCCAAGACTGGGGAAAGTGTGGCCTTGCACGTCAAGCAAGGCGACCAGCGCTTGTGCCTGTACAGGGTGGACTCACCGCAATTGCTGCGTGACCATGTGCGTGCAGGTGACGTTCTGCCTCTTGATCGGGGGGCTGGCGGGAGGGTTCTGATGGCCTTTACCGGTGCCAAAGGCAAGATCTACGACAAGGTCCGCAAGGACGGATACATCATGTCCGTGAGTGATCGTGTACCCGGGCTCGTGGGTGTTTCCGCACCTGTGTGGAAAGGCAATGGGGAACTGGTTGGCGCGCTCACTCTGACCGTACCCGAGAGTCGATTCAAAGATCAGTTCGTTGGTGATCTGCGTCAGGCGGCGATTTTGCTGTGCGATCAACTTGCTTGAATGAAGCAGTCATTCAAGGCTCTGGCTGAATTCCACTTTGAGACCGCGAACGACTTCTATCGGAGACGCCGCCAACTGGCCGCTTCTGGCCGGTAGAAGACCACCCGCGATCGTGATCCGGTGACCGCAACCGCTGCATTGCCGTCCTGCGCATCATTAAAATTGAATGCCAGTCTGCTTTGAGACCACGGACAGAGAGTTGCCAACGACTGAAATGTCGGTTGCGGTCGTTGGTCTGTAGGTTGTCACTGACAGATAGTCACAAACTTATGCTCCCAAGCTTTATGAAACATGGGAGTTCGCAGCCTTTTATAGTGCCCGTGACACTGGGCGCCTAGTAATAAGTTAGCGGTGCCGAAAATATCGTTAAGAGGGTTGAGATGCAGATGCACGCGTAATTGATAAATAACGGGTCATCTGTCCGCGTATTCCGAACAGTCTAATGAGAGTAAATCTGTAAAATTCGATATGAGGAGCAAGGTATTGCCCACCTCCGGTGAGCCCTTGCACGAGCAAAGATTCGTCAGAGTTTAGAACTCGCTTTGCTTGTTCATATTTTTAAAATACCGACATTTGTCGAACTCGTATGAGGTCTTCAAATGTCAGACTTAAGTCCAGCTCGGACCGGATCAAGCAGTCGAGTCCGTCGATCATCAATCAAGTGCAACCGCGTCAGCATCTATCTATCAAATGCTGAACGCGACGCCGTAATTCAAAAATTGCAACTGCCCATGAGCATGCACCCCTTCAGTGTGGGCAGAGCAATTGCGGATCATTTCAGACGATCAGAGATGAACCAGCGACCAGCACCAGTTCCTGCTCCTGAAGTCAATCGATTCGCATGGGCGACGCTAGCTCGAACTACCGGCAACTTGAACCAGTTGGTTCACGCAATCAACAGTGGCAAAGCAAGTGGCGTGGATGTTCAAACGCTTGAAACGGTGCGTGTTCAAGTTGAAAACTTGCGCTGTGCCTTGCTAGGTCTGTCATGAAAGCCAAGGTCGGAAAAAGAGGAGCAGGGTTTTCTGGGCTTCTGCGATATGTCCATGATTCGGGCCTCACGTCTGGCGGAACAAAAAATGCACGCCGAATTGGGGGCAACATGGATGGATCATTGCCGCTTTCAAAGCAAGCATCACAACTCAGGAAAATCGCTCAAATTAGAAGCGACATTGAGCGACCAGTCTTGCACTTTTCACTAAGTGCCCCTGAGTGGGAAAAACTCTCTGACGAGAAGTGGTGTGAGGTTGCCGCTGACTTCCTGCGAGCCATGGACATCGGCAAAGAGCACCAGTGGCTTGTCGCAATCCACCCTGGAAAGTTTGAACACATTCACATCGTTGCTAACCGAATTTCCATCGGCGGAAAAGTCTGGGACACGCGAAACGATGTGTACAAAGCGCTTGCGGCCACGCAAGAAATTGAACGAAAGCACGGCTTAACAATTACTGAAGCTTTCGATAAATTGGCTCCTGCTCGCGCACTTAAAAGTGGCGAAATACAGCAAGCAAAGCGAACAGATAAAACGCCACCACGTTTGAAAATAAGGCTTGCAATCGATGCAGCAAAAGAGAGCTGTAAATCGTTAGATGAGTTCGTATCAAAGCTAAAAAAAGTAGACATAGAAATGCTCCCGAACGGTCTCAGCGGAGCCGTTAGCGGTGTGTCATTTATGGCCGATGGGATCGTCTTTAAGGGTTCTGAAATCGGTCCTGATTACAAGTGGTCGAGTCTGGCTAAGGCCTTTCACTTCGACCCTGTCAATGATGCTCAAACGATTCAATCTCTCAGAGCTAATGCCCCAATAAGGCTTCAAGATTTAACGAATTCACCCTCCATTCAGAAATCAAAAAATGAACGATTCCGTCTAGAAAAAGACGAAGACAAAGAGGAAATTAACGAAGCCAAGAAAAGAAAAAAGGCAGCATCAAATTTACGACTTCGAGACACAAACGCAAATCCAAAAATTAACGAATTCTTGGGTGGCCGTTGTCGTGAAATCACCGAATTCGAAACCCATACAGAAATTTTTCTCACCGGCGGCGGAGCGATTCACGATTTCGGTAATCAACTTCGCTGCTACGGTGGTGATAAGGAAATCGTTGGTGTGATTGACGCAGCCGTTGATCTTGCGCTCGCTCGTTCCTGGGTCACGTTCAAGATTAAAGGGCCCGATAAATTTGTGCGCCAAGTAGCGTTATCGGCACTCAGAAAAGGCTTCAAACCTGAGCAACTCAAAGTTAATTTTTGGCAGAAGGCTGTTCTCAAGAACGCAGTAAATGAATTTGAAAAGGAGTGCCGAAATGTCACTGGTAAAAAGTTTGGAGCTGAAAGCGCGGATGGAAATGATCAGCCAGTTGCAAGTGCATCAAGGTCGGCCTCGAACCTTGCCAGCGCTAAAGAAAGTGACGCGCCTCACCTCAACGAAAGCTGCGATTCACTTGAAGTCGAAATCAAAAATGAAAACGTTAATGGATTCAATGCCGACGTGGATGGGCGTTTTCTTGGCGACGTTGAGCGTGATCACGTTGGTCGTGTCGGCGATGTTTTGAAAAAGGCTTCCTCAAGCCACGGATCTCGGTTTCGTTAATAAAAAGAAAATGGAAATTCTATGACCCTTGAAAAATATCTTCGTCTCCTCCAGTCGGAGCTTGAAAATACGACTGTTCCGGCTAAGAAAAAGGTGATCGAAGAAGAAATAAAGAAGACCGAAAAAAAGCTTGATGACCAATACGCAAGAGGGCGTTATCTTGTGCAAATGCATATGGAGATTGAGGCGAAGCGGCGAGGGCGCTCGCCAAGTCTGATTGGCACGCTGCAGGCTATGTCTCTGCAGCATGGAATAGCTGCAGCCGCTTTGTCGCAAGTAGAAAATATGTCGGACGCTGCCTTGTTAGGTGTCATTAATGAATGCATGATGCGAGAGTTCAATCGAAAATTTTCTCTTGATCTCCAAGTGCTTGGCCCATCGGTCTTGCATTGGAAAAGTTCACGATGCGACAAGCATCTGTAAATATGTAGACATTTGGCCTTATTGATAAAATCACACCTCAATTGTTGGCGTGAAGAGGAAATTGAGAGTTCGATTTCTGTATCGTCTCCATTACTCAAGGTCCCTAAAAGTTTAACGAGCACCTTCACAGAAAGGGGTACGTTGACGCTTCCAGACTTCAACAAATTCGGCCCCGGAGACGTTGACCTTTTAAGGTTGTCGATAACGGACATGAAGTCGTTTATTGAAAAGACGTCGCCTGAACTTTTGAATGGGCTCGATAGGCGTAATGCTGCCGTTAAATTCTTGGCTGCGTTTAAAGGGTTCGTTAAATCTTAAAAATTAAGTTAATCGCTAAATCGTGCCTGGCTGCTTGGGCCTTAGTTTTCTTAGCCGCATCTCCAATCCATGCGGTAGAGGACTTCTCTGAGTGTCCTAGGTTTTTTGCAAATGGGTCCCCGCCAATTGTGGAGAAGCGCCCGATGCAGCGTGCTATTTGTTACGACGCTTTTGCCGTCCTGCATTCAGGCGAAAGCAAAACGCCCGTGTTTGTTGCTGAAAGACTGAACCGCGCATCGATTGCTGATGCGCATGAAAAACGAACCAACTGGTTCTTCCCCGATGCAAGACTTCGATCTGCCGAGGGGGCGCCCCTCGATGACTACAAGGGCAGCGGATACGATCGCGGGCATATGGCGCCTGCCGGTGACATGCCAACAGCTCGGGCAATGGCTCAAAGCTTTTCACTAGCAAACGTGGTCCCTCAAGTGTTGAATTCCATCCAGAATTGACCCCTTAGGACCAAATATTTTCATTGAAATTTGACCCCTGTTAGAAAGTCTGTGCATGCCAAGTTATGCACAGGAGACAGGAGTGATCAAA
>Ga0075464_10000520_pt1 | contig 17009 bp, 22 predicted proteins | sample DEB19_08_DNA_5_FD_75068 | JGI IMG/M metagenome (GOLD analysis project Ga0075464, IMG submission 75068) | Aqueous microbial communities from the Delaware River and Bay under freshwater to marine salinity gradient to study organic matter... | ecosystem: Environmental > Aquatic > Marine > Coastal ...
CGAAGCTGTTCGTTAAGGCTTGTAACCATGATTCGTCGCCCATCCAAGAATGATGTAACCAAGGCCAACAACGCCAGCCCAAATTAGACTGAGTAAGGTCTTCTCGATTACTGTTTTGCGAAACTCAATACGCTGAACCTCTGCTTGGATCGCCAGACGAACCCACCGCTGTTCTTCCTCTGATAACCCGGTGTCGGTGCTTCTGATTCGGATGGCGGCGGCTATTTCAGCGGCAAATTCAGCGCGTTCTTCTGGGGTCATGATGTAGGTCAATTGTTGATTTTTATCATTATCACAGATGCTAAAGCATTGCGCAAAAGTATCCGAGTAAACCGCCGGATGTAGTGGCTAAAAAATCAAGTAGTTCAAACTTACCTTTTGCAAGGAGCCAATCCACGATCAGTTCTTTGAGTGCCCCGATAGCGGTGGCGGCCGCCAGCCCCATAACCGGGCCGGACAAGCTGGCCACGATTGCAAAGATAACCACGCCGTAAATAACGTGATTGGCTTTGTCTTGCTGAAGCTGGGGTAGGCGCATTACAAGCCTTGGCCTGGCGTTATGTAAACGGTAGTTGCTGCCGATGCCAAGCCGCTGAAGTAGGTGGTTTGGCTAAAACGCAAGATTTCAACCGCGCCTGGCACCAAGACGATAGCCGCTGATGGCGTGCCGGCTACTGGTGCGACTGCGTTGGCCGTTGCCTCTGCTGCGGTGCCACCAGTGCCCAAGAACACGGTGGTAGTGCCTGCGTTGATAAAGCGGTACTGGCCTGCATTCTGCGGGTCAAACTTGGCGTAGACGGGCGCTTGAATGCCAGCAGGTGCGGATGTGGTAGCTTCCACCACAATTGTCTGGCCAAGTGGGGTAAATGCAATTTGTGAATTGTTGGACATGATTGATTTCCTTAAAAAATTATTTATCTGCCAAAGCAGAAGTAGTTACTTCCCGCAGCAAGACCATTAAAACAGGCCACAGCAAAATAACGTAATTGCGATATGGCATTGGTATGAACGAACCGAGAAAGCCACTGTTGGCTTCTATGGCGGTTAATAGAGCACCGAGTATTGCTACCCAATAGGTCTTGGATTTGAGGCGTTGGAAAATGGCGTTCATGTTGTCATGTAATTAAAAGCTAAGATTCTTGAGGCTGTACCACCAGTTGTTTGCGCTGCAAGAAACCCACCAGATATAGAAAAGGTAATGGATGTAAGAGTTGATGAAACAACGCTTACAACAGTATCTGTCATCATTAAAACGGCAACCCCAGATGTAGTTCTATCCCGAACAAGAACTAGTGCAGAAGCATTTGAAGATGGTGCGGGTACAGGAGTTACCGTTACTGTTCCTGATATTGTGGTTGCAATCTCACCCCTAGCTGAAAATCCCTTATCGCTTACCAAGGGTTCACCAATTGAAGCAATCGACATACCATTGGTGTAAACCCCATCGTTTCCACCAACAACATTTTGATTGACAACTGTAATTTTTGTGCCTACGCTTACGTTATACGAAGCGTCTTGGCAATTATGCTCAAAAATTCGCAAGTCTGAACTGCCCGTGCAATCTACGTTTCCAGCAAGAGTGGATGAGTAGAATCCGCAGTTGTCAAACTCAACTTTTGATAGAGATAATGTAATGTTAAGAGTTACATCAGCGGCAGGTGTAACATTTCCATTATGTTCAAAGTGAATGTTTTGGAATTTTAGGCCACGAATAACATCACTGAAGACTGTGGTGTTAACTACATAAACAGCCCCCTCATCTTGAAATTCAAACACACTAGCTGAAATTAATGCTGTTGATGTGCTTCGAATAAACAAACCGCGTTTATTGGCTTGAGTGTAACAATCGGTTTCAGAATATTGAAATAATCCCGCATTTGCATAATAGCGACTGTAAATAGTTGCTTCACGAAACTGACATCCTTGAATGGCTGCTCCAACAATAGTTTTAGTCGCGCTTGAATGATAGATGTGATATGCGGCACGATGGAAATTACAATTTGAAATTGGGCCAATTGAGGTATCAATGTCTTTAACCTGAATCAATTTTCCAAGAGTACCACTAGCAGTATTGCGTATGGTCAAATTCGATATTGCAAAATTGTTGGCTTCTGTAAAAATATCACCAGAGCCTTGGATAATGGTTGTATTTACACCATAGTTTGGCCCACCACCTCCAGCACCAATTATTCGTAAATCCTCAAGGTTATAGTTTTCAATACGAAAAGTTCCCGGAGGAAAATATACCGTATTGCACACTGCTTTCGCAGCATCAAGTGCGGTGTTGCAAAGCGCCACGCCTGTGGGGTCAGCACCATAGTCCAAGATATTGGCAACAGTGCCATTTATCATAGAAAAACTTGTTTTAGTCAAAGCCATGATTTTCCTTTGGATTAAATGACTGCGGCTGCAAGGCGTTTACGAAGGCTTTGAATCTCGGCCACTAGATTGGCAATGACATCAGCGGAAGATGCTTGCATGGATTGGTACACGGGATTCCCATTTGCATCAACAGCGTCTTTTTCACCGTTTACAGAACTTGGTGACACTTCGGCAAACTCATGCGCAATAAAACCAACACCCTTGGAACCGTCTTGCGCCCATTCCCAAGTCTTGGGTTGCAGAGCGTCAATGAAAGCACCGGAGTTTGTCAGCGCAGCTTGATTGTTTTTTAACCGATAGTCCGATGTGGTGTTGTAAGCCGTCAACAGGTTTGTTGTGGAAATAGTCCCCACAACGGCACCTTTCCTAACAATGTAGGCCATTGTCGAAGAAAAATTGTCTGTTCTTAGGTCAGAAAAAGCAACGGGAACAGAAATCGCCGCGCTATTGGATTCAACTGTTAGCCGTCCAGACCCTGCGCCTGCTCCTGCCGTTGTAGTTCCCACCAGCCAGTTATTACTGTTATCCGCAATTGCCGTAAGGCCGCCATTACTTGATATGCCAACAGCGTTGGCCGAAGGTAGGTAAACGCCGTTGGTGGGAGTAGTTGATCCAGTAGGAACAAAATTTGACGCAGATGTAGAACGCCCCTCAGTCAAATTGGCAACACTGACCTGCTTGGCCACACCGCTTTGAATAATTGGCAGCACCTCGGAGCCTGCAAGCGGTGTCGTTGACGCAGGAAGGGCTGTGATTTGACTGGCATTGATTGAGTTGGTAACTGTCTTTAGCATTTGGGTCTCCTTAAACCAAGAATTCGATCACTGAAGTGACTGGTGGCGCTTCTGAGAATGTGACGTTTCCGCCAGTCACTGTGTAAGTGTTCTGGTTCTGGTACACGCCATTGATGTAAATTGCGAATGGCGTTGATGTCACGGGGAAAATAGTTTGCGTTCCATTGCCCGTTGCATTGGTGGCCACAGAGCCTGAAGCCACGTTCCCATTCAGCGAGGTGTAGACCACGCTTGCCTTGCTGTCCAGTGCCTGAATGCTGTAGTCGCTGCCAACGTAGAAGCGCGAGGGCGTGCCCTGATAGCTTGGATAGCCGTTAAGCGTGCGAATGGGCTGGGCTGCTGGAATGGTGAGGGCTGAATCCCAATAGACTGCGATCTGGTTAACCTGTGGGTTCAGATTGACCGTGCCCACCCAGATATAACCATTCTCCAATGGCAGGCCGTCAGCGCCAGCAAAGGCCGGGTATGGCGGTTGAATCGAGAGTGCGGACATTTAGTGGTTCTCCTGGGTGGATTGTAATTTAAGGCTGTGCGGGTGGCAATGCGTTGAGGGCGTCGTTGATTCGGGCTTTGGTGCGGCCTTCTTTGCGCATCTTGATGATTTGCTTGATGCCTGTAACGATGGGTAGTGGAAGGCCGGTAATCGCACCAGTTGCGCCTGCCTCGGCCATTGCTGCCATAAGTGTGCCTGCGGTGCCTGAGCTATTAACCAACGTGCCTGGTGGAACGGTGGTGACGTATTTGACAACCTCGTTTAGGTCACGCAATAGCTGGGCTTCTTGCTTGCCAAACATGACGTCTAGGCGACCGTTCTTGTCGAGTTGGGAAACGACTTGATTGAGCTTGGCCGGTGACACAAGTGGTCGGCCTGAGCTGTCGGTTCCGACGCCGCTAGTGGCTTGGTCTCTGATGTGCTGCATGGTGGCGGCTTTGAGTTCTTTCCATGCTTGCTGGCCGTCTTTACCGCTGGTAAGTAGCACGCGCTTGAGAAATGTGATTTCCTCGGGCGAGCCACCCATGATGGATTTTTGAAACACTTGGTCGATAGCGACCTGTGGGTCATCCATGCCTTTGCGGTTCTTGATGAGCCGGGCGACGACTGCGCGGTTCTCAAACTTGCGGGCCTGCTCTGTGCGAAGTGCACGGGCCTGCTTGTAGAGGTCACCGCCAAGGCCTTCTGTGTCTGCGTCCAGGAGAGCCTTTAGCTTGCCGCCAAATAGCTGGTTGGTGGGGTCGATGCCGGTGGCGTTGCTGATGCTCCTGCGTAGCAGTTCGCTGTTTTTTAAACTGCCTGGAGCCGCTGAAACTGTACCGTCGCCGTTGTCGATTAGCAGGCCAAGCTGAATGCCTTTGTCCTTCGCCACGCTGAGGATGGGGGCGACGGTGGCCTCTGGGGTGCTGTCGTTGATGAATTGCGCCAGTGGGCTATGGGTGACCGGCACTTCGAGTTCGCCTGCGTTCTCGGCTGCTTTGTAGGCGACGCGTACTTTGTTCTTGGCGGCTGCGTAGCCACTGGTGAGGGCGTTGACCACGGCGCTGCCGGTGGCCGATGGGCCTGCGAATGCTGCCTCTGCGCCGGTAGCGTCAATGGCTGCGTCAAAGTTTTGCAGGATTTGCAGGTTGTTTTCTTCTGCGCGGCTGCGAAGTGGTGCTCCAAACTCGCCTTTCATCTGCTCTTTTTCAAAGGCAAGTTGCTCGGCTTCGCGGGCGGCTGCTCCTTTGGTGAGGGTGACGGGTACGCGCAAGCCTTCTGCGGTTGTGACGCGCTGCAAGGCTTCCGGCGTAGCGGCTGCACCTGCGGCCACACGAGCGCCGACTGTTGTTGGTGTTGGTGCGGACGGAATAGTGGCACCTTGCTTGATTGCCTCTAGGTTAACAACCTTTCCAGAACCTTTTCCAATAGGGACAAGGGCTTGGATGTATTCGTCTTTGTTGAGGACTGCCGCAGCATGGCGGTGATTTCCGTCAATTACTCGCATGTTTTCATCAAGTCGAATAGGTAGCACATCCTCAACACGATCAATGTCTAGAATAGATTTTGAAGTTGCTATTTTCTGCGCCGTGTTCATTGATGACGCATTGAGATAGTCGTCACCAAGCTGAGTTGGGATGGCGTCAGATGTCCTGACCATGCGCAATTCAAAATCAACGTCTGGGGCTGCTTGCGCTCGTTGGCTAATATTGCTAAATACGTCTTTTGTCTGAGGGTTTTGCTCTCTGCTTTTTTGAACCCAATCGTCAAACAGAACGGATGTTTTGCTTTGGACCATTGGAGCAACAGCCGCTGGAGGCACTTGCGCAGGCCTTGGTGCAACTACCGGTGCCTCGATGCCTAAAGTCTCGCGCACGGCGGTTGTGGCGGCTTGTATGGGCCTTGCTATTGCTTGGCCTGCCCTGCCTGCGGCTTGGGTTGCTGCGGCTGCACCACGTTGGCCTGTTGCCTGAATTGCGGGCATGGCTTGGCGTGTAGCTTGGCTAAGTGCGCCGAGGCCTGCGACTTGGGGAATGATTGGGGGCAGGGCTTCACCGAGGAATTTCCCGACGGCCTGAACTTGCTCTTGCCCTGCTTGAGTGCGGGGCTGGTAGGTGAGCGCCTGAGCGCCTTGGGCCGCTGCTTGCTCGACGGCTTTGACGGCCTCGGGGGTGCCGAATTGACCGGAGAGGATTTGCTGGGCTAGACCGCCTAAAGCGCCGCCTACGGTGCCGACTGCGCCGCCGGTTGCGCCAGTTGCCAAGGTCAGTGCGGTTTCGCCTGCGCCAATCAGTTGTTCACCAATGCCGGGTTCTTTTGGTGCCGGGGCTTGTTGCTGTTGAAAGGTGGCGGTAGTTTCTTCGCCTTTGGCAAGCTGGTAGGCCTGGGCCACGGTGTCAAACTGGGGGGTTCCGCGCTTGTCTGAATTTTTAACGATCCAGGCTGCGTATTCGTCAGCGGTTGCCATTATTTGCCTCCACGCAAGATTGCGTCTGCTTGCGATCGAACATTGGCCTGAGCCGCGCCGGGGGTTGGGTTGCGGTCAGTTGGGATTTGCTCTACCAGTGAGCTGGTGCCGCCTGATGCGTATTTCTTGTTGACGTCAACGGCTACGCGCTGAGAGAAGTCGTTGAAGGTCTCGCCGGGTTTGACTGCGTAGTCGCCTGCTGTGAAGGTAGCACCGGCTCGTGTGAGGGTGCCACGGTTCTGAGCAAGCCAGTCGGTTTTTGAATTGCTGACTGCTGATTCGATTTCTTGGAGCTTGGCCATGCCCTTGAGGAATTGCGCAATGCTTTTTGAGTCGGAAGTATCTTTTGGAAAGCCTCTGAGGGCCATCTCAATGTCTTTGTCGGTGGCTGGGCCTGGTGGTAGTGATTTGATGGCCGCTTGATTGCGTAGGCGTGTGTACTCTTGGCGCAATGAAGTTTCGTAGCCTTCAGCGCCGATGGTGGATTTGGCAAACTCGCCAAGGGTTGCGAGCTTTCCGTAACCGCCAAGGCCTTCGATGCGTTTGGCGAGGTCGTTGAACTGATCTGCTGACTGTTTAGCGACGGCTCCGGCCACGGCTGCTTCGTTAATAAGTTTGCGCGTGTCGGTTGGAATGTCGTTGAGGTTCTTCTGAATGCTTGAGAGTTTCTCGGCAACTGTGGCGGCTGTGGTTTGTTGGTCCAGTTTGAGGCGTGAGGAACGATCACCGATTTGGCTCTGCAAGTTTTTGACGTTCCAGTTTTTTTCGGTCAATCCGGCTTGTTGCAGGCGTTCAGCAAACTTTGCTTCTATGGCTGCTTTTTCGGCTTTTGATGCGGCTTCGCTTTTTACTGAAGGTTGAAGTTCCTGCGCTCGACGTTCGCCGCCCAGGGCGATTGCGCTGGTGATGATTTTGTCACCGCCGGGGATTTGCGAGATGGTGAAGCCGAAAAAGTCTTGCGTTGCTTTTGGGTCTTCTTTGGTGACGTTGCGCCATGTTTCTAAAAACTTTGCACCAGTCTCATCCCCGCTATTGCGTTTGGCTTCGATTTGTTGGTCCATCAAGGCAATGGCAATTTCGGGCTTTCCCGCTTGGAGTGCCGAAAAAACGGAGCCGGTTTGACTGAGCGCGGTTTTTTGCTTGTCCGTGTCTAGCATCTCAAAAGACTTCCGCACGGATTCGGCTTGGTCTTTGGGGAGCATCATTGAGAGGTTGGCATAGTCGGCGGCGGTAGCGTTTGGGCCTCTGATTTTCTGAAAATCGGTTTGAATGTTTTTCTTTTGCTCTAGGGCTTGCTGGGCTTCGAGTTGCTTTTGTTGCAATTCTTGGCGTCCCACCTCTGTGGTCATGCCCAACTGGTAGCCCTTAAGGGCCTCTGTGAAGGGCTGGGCGACGTTGATGGAGTAGTCGGGTAGGGTTGCCATGTTAGAAGCTGCCTAATTGTTCGAGTGGTGGGGTCGCAGGCATTGCGGCTTGGCGGCCAAAGTATTGACCGGCAATGTTTCCAAGGCCTGAAATTGTGTTGCCATAGGCTTGAGCCTGACCAAGGCCACCGGCTGCTTGAGCTGCGCCTTGCTGCCCCATGAGGTTAGCCACGTTGACGCCTGTGGCCTGACCTGCTGCGCCTACGCCTGCGGCGGATTGCTGACCGAGTGAGGTGAGGCCACCTAAGCGCCCGTATTGTTGGTCGATTAGGCTGGAAAGTAATGCAGGCCGGAATTGGGCGAGTGCGCCTTGGATGTTGCCACCGCGAAGGCCACCGGTTGCCGATGCGCGTTGAAGCATGGCTTCTTCGCCTTGCTGGGCAAGTGCTTTGTAGGTCTCGCCACCACTGATGCGAGCAATGGCTGCACGTTCTGCCTCTGGGCCTTGCAAGCCAAGAAAGGCTTGTTGCTGCTGAAGTGCTGGCTGTCCTGCGGCTACATAAGGTTGAAGTAGATTTTGAACTGCATCAAATTGGCGACGCTGTTCATCAATTCCAGCTTGAGCGGATGCGCCTTGCGCCTCTGCTGCACTGCCTGCGGCTCTGGAAGCCATGCTTCCGGTAACTAAAGTGGCACCTGCCACTGCGACTAATCCCCATGTCATTTCATCACCTCCTGTTTTTTTGATGCGCCAAGACCGAGTATTTCCGGGTCGATGTGGTCGGCTTCAATAATGGTTAAATCTTGCGAGTCTTCTTTGTTGACGTGAACGGTGACGAATTGAGTGTCTTCTAAGGCAAGGACAATTCTTTTTACGCCAGCGGGGGAGTTTGAAATGTGACCGGCCTCGACTACAACCCGGTCAAATTCGCTAATCACTGCTGCACGCCCACGGAGAACAAGTAAAAAATGCTCGTGTTTGTGAATTTTACCGACCATGAGCATACCTGCGGGCACGGTTAATTCGCGAAGGTACATACCTGGAGCGAAAAAGTGGCGTGGTTCTGGCTGTTCCGATTGCATGTGAAGCATGGCTTCTTGCAAAGACTGGATTTTTTCACGAGTTGGTAGCGCGTCGCTTTGGTCGCTTACCTCGTGAGTATCGGGATTAATCAGCATGAGAAACTCCTATGCAGGGGCTTGCAAGCTGCTGGCGGCTTTGGTAACTCAGCGGCTTGATTGTCCCATATTTCGGCATTTGGTCAATCTTCCATTTCGAAGTCGCGTTCTTCCCATGCTTGGCATGAGCGTAGGTCGTGGCAGATGAAGTCGAATTTGTTGCAGTAGCCACGGAAACCGGCGTCGGTGTCCCATTCGTTGCGGGGGATGCGCTCCATGTTGGCCTGTGTCATGGTGCTGTTGTCGTAATACTCGCAGTTTGAGCAACGACGGCGACGTGATTCTTTCTCGTCAACCTGCATGGCCTTGCCCAAGGAAACCCAATAGACCTTGTTGGCCGTTGGTTCGTTGCTGGGTTTCTCGGGGCCAAGCAACCAGTCGTCTATCACGATCTGGGTGTTCTTCTTGTTCTCTGCTGTGGTGATGAACTCGTCACCCATTGGAAGGCCTGCAAAGCCCTTGGGGATGATTAAAAAATCTTTCATGGGGTGGTGGCTCCTTTATGTGATTTCGCGGCCTGAGGCGCGAATTGTCAGTGATGTGGCTGCGCTGGCAATGGTGCTGATGAAACCGCCGGATTCGAGAGCCTGGCCGACCAACTCTGGGAAGGTGTAGGTCTCATCGGGGGCAATGCTGCGGGTGTCAACGATCAGGTTGGCCGCGCCTGCGCTGCCGCCACTGGTCACCAAGTTGACGCTGATTGTCACGTTGCCTGCGCTGGTGTTGGTGGCGGTGAATTTGTCGATCAGGGCTTTGCAGTTGGTGGCGGTGTACTGCGTGGTCTGGGCGTTCTCGGCTTGCTTGGCCGGGATGAGCACTTTGATTGAGACGGTCATGGGGGTGGTTCCTTATTGTTCGGTTTGGGTGACGGCAAGAATAACAGCGGGGGCGGCTGGGGCGAATGCGGTGGCTGCTACGGTTGAGATGCTGACGTTCGTATTATCGGCGGCGTACATGACCTCGATGAACTCATTGGCAAGCAGGGAGGCGATCACGTTGAGGGTAACGACTAGGTAGCCGTTGTTCAGTGTGATGGAGGCGACGCGGGCTGAGTTTGGCAAGTCGGTGGTTCCGTTTTTACGGAGCCAGACCCAAACGGATTTTTGCGAGCTGTTGCCAGAGGTGATCTGCACGGAGGTGGCGAGGTTGTACAAGCCTGCCTGAGTGACAAAGACCTGAGAGGTGGTAGCGCCCACATAGACGCCATTGGCGATCTGTGTCGTGTTGAAAAGCAGTGGGTAGGCGGTGTTGATGACCGCCGGGTTTTGGCTGTTGGTCTTGGTGAACTCGCCGTAGTAAAGCTGCTGCTGAATGGTGGGTCGAACAAAAATAACTCCTACGGTTGCGCTGACCTTGAGCACGGCGGCAATGGGCACGACGTTGTTGGGGGCGGTGGGCTTGATTTTGGTAAGGCCACCGGCCACGGTTGGGGAAGCGTAAAGAATGTCACCGACTGCATAGGCGCTGGTGTTGAGGTCTCGGACGTAGCCGAAGGTGGTGCAATAGCCGCGCGTGCCTGAGTCTGGAAAGTCGTGGGTCATGACACCCAAGACGTAGAGCGTGGGGGTGGCTCCGTTGGCTAGGTAGGGGGCGACTGCGAGCGTGCTGTCTGGCACGACGCCGGTGAAGCCAACGACTGTGCCATTGGGGATGGTAACGCCGGTGTTGTTTTGCACGCGAGCGTAGGTTTCTAGGCCGATTTGCTGGGTAACTCCGTACCTCATGCCGAGGTCTAGGGTCTCGTCGAAGTCGTTCCATGCCATGCGCCGGACTTTATCGGCGTGGGGGGAGGCTTCGTCAAAGTCGATGTAGTCGGTAACAACCGAGTTATTGTGCTGAATGGCTGGCGTGAGGGCAAGCGCCTCTAGTTCTTTGACCAGTAGGGCGAGCGCGTCCAAGGCTTGCTGCGCTTTGGCATTGACGACGGCGTTGTCCACCGCGGTGTCCTGCGCCAGCACAATGATCTGGGCCAGTGCGTTGTTTGCGTTGGCCGCTGCGCTGTCTGCTTGGTACTCGAAGTCGGTTCCGGTGATGACTTGCAGTTCATCAACAGTGGCAAACAACATCTCGAACTGCCTGATTTGCTGCTGGTCGGTCAGGAACGCCGCGAGTTGGTCGCGGGTCAGGTTGAGTTTGCGGGAGTAGGGTGCGGTTGCCATTAGAACTCCAGCGCCTCGATCTGGGCCTCAAGGCGCATGAAGGATATGTGCGCGTCGCTGTCGCCTTGGAATCGCTGAATGCGCCAGTTGCGCATACTGCCTTGCTGAAACCATGCAAGGCGCTTGTTGGCCCCTGTGGTGCCCACGCTGATGCTGCGGTCTTGGCTCCATGCTTTGCCGTCTACGCTGTAGCTGGTGCTGATCTGTGGGTTTTTGCCCAAGGCCACGCTTCCGGTGAGACTGACCAACTCCAAGCGGTTGAAGATTGCGCCGTTGCTTTCGTTGTAGGCGATGATCGTGCCAAACTCCCAGCGCACTTGCTGGCCCCAGTGGTGGCCGGTGTCTTGCACAAAGTATCCGATGGTGCTGGATTGAGGGTCGCCCACGAGCCACTTGTCGTAGCACCAAACTATATTTCGCGCACGGAATTGAGCGAAGCCTACGACGGAGGTGCTTAGGGTAAACCATACCTGTTCGCCCAAAGCCTCGGATGCGGAGGCGTCATAAACGATGGTGCGGTCTGGCAGGTGAATGTAAAGGTGTTGGTGCGCTTTGTCGTTGCGGGCTTCGAGTTTGACCAGCGCCAGTTGCGCCTCGGTGTAGTTCAGGAGCAGGTTGTCGATCTCTTGCGTGCTGAGTTTCTGGGTCGTAGCGACTGAACCAACGTAGATGCCGGGCGCTTCGTTGCGGCCACTGCCTAAGAAAGCAATGGACTGGATGAATAAGCAGCATCCTTGCGTTCCAATCACGCCCTTTTGAATTTGAGCGCCTTCGATGCGTGCGAATGGGAAAAGGTCGCCGCCCAAGTTGTCGAACACCTCGATGGTGTGACGATTGAGCGCGTAGATTTCGTTGCGCAGTTTGAGCAGTGCAACCACCGGGTCTGGGTCTGCCTCTGAAGCGCCATACTTCAGGGGGTTGACGGCCAAAGGGTTTGACAACTCGGTCACGACTAAAAACTCACCGTCGGTGGTCATAAAGTAGCCATCTACCCAAACAACATCGAGCACAACGCCCAAGTCTGGGTCTGTGTTCTGCGTGAGTGTGGATGCTACTGGATTCCAGTAGTACAGACGGCCACCGGACGCAATGGCCAGAAGGTCAAAGCTGTAGTCCATTGTCACCAGTTCGGTGATTGGGCCGCCGACGTCGCCCAAAGTGGTCACTGTGCCGTTGCTGGCCACGGAGACCAGCTTGGTGCCCATGACACGGTAACAAAGGCCGTCTAACTCAATGCCGCCACGGTCAATGCCTGGGCCGGTTCCGTTGGCCACGAGGCCGTCGCCGGGGCGCAAAAAGCCATTGCTGATGCCGGACTTCTTGGGCACGGGCACCATGTTCACCGGGTAGCTGGTGCGCAGTTCTGGGGTGTTGTCAGCGTAGATGCCGTTGAGGATAGGGATTTGCATGGCTTACCACTTGACCTTGTTTGACCAGTATGCTGCGCTCATTTTGCCCTTGGCAATATTCTCAGCATGACGGGCTTTGAATGATTCGTTTCGTTTACTGCCTTCGGGAGACCCAGAAACACCTTGCTGACCGAAGCGAATGGTCTTCACCTCGTCACCGGCCTTGGCCACGACGACGTGGCTTTTGGTTGGGTGGCTAGGCGTGGCCTTTGGCTTGTTATAGCCTGCCACGCCAGCGCGGGTAAGTCTGGAATCCTTGGTGGCCATGATTAACCGATCCGGTACCAGCTATTTGTGGCTTGGTAGAAGCGCATGGTAAAGAACGCATTGGCGGCCAGTGTGGTGGGGGCACCGAATGCGGATGCTGCACCATTGAGCGCCAGTGTGAAGGCTGTGATGATCTGGGTAGTCGTTACCAGCACCTGAGTGCCGTCTGGCGTGCCAGTGTTCAATGGCAGGGTGATTGTGCCGGTTGCCAGTGTTCCGGCTGGCTGGATGACCATCCACTGCTGCGCGCTGACGGGCGTTGGCACGGTGATGTTAAAGCCGGTGCCGGGCGTGTACAGGTTGGTGGCGACGGTGGGGGAGGCGAAGCTGGTTTGAAAGTAGGCCAAGAGTTGGCTTACTGAAACCTTACGGGCGTCGCCATTGTTGGGAACGTAAATCGGGAGCAGGTCACCGCCGGATAATTGGCTGAGTCCTGCGAGTTGGTTGATGGTGGTCATGGGGTTGTCCTTAGTTAAATTCTAGGGGGCTGTCTTGTCCAGCCAAGAGCGGATCGACGGGGCGACGCAGGAATGGGCTGTCGTAGTCGCGCCAGGCTTTGTTGCCTGCGCCTGCGGGCATGGTGCCGGGCATTTGTTGCTCCATTGGCATGGCGGCGCGGGAAAGCAGCGTGTTATAGGATTCTTTGGCCGTCATTTTGGTGTCGGGCATGACCTGCTTGCCGTAGCTGGGGGCCAGTTTGATCGCCAAGTTGGTGTAGATGGCCTCATTGGAGCTATCGGGCACGGCGGTTTGCTCGTCTAGGTCGCTGTCCTGGGGGCTGGATGGCAGCGGGTAGCCAAGGCGGATGCCGAGGGCGTTCCATGCTGCGATCATGGTGTCCAGGCGCCGGAGTGCTGACTGAAGCTGATCGGGGGTTAAGTCGAAGACGTAGGAGGCAAGGCCAATTTCTTCAAAGGCTTGCGTAACGAATTGGCGCTTGGTCCATCCCATGTCATTCCCCTAGTTTCTTGGTGATTATGTGCGCCAGCTTTTTATCGCTGGTGCGGCCATCGAATTTTAAAGCCAATTGGGTTGCTTTGGCTTCTAGTTCTGCGCGGGTAGGTGGCGCGTCGTCATGGAGTGACTCAGGCGCGGGTTTTGCGGGCGTTTCCTTGGATTTTTCGCGCCAGTCTAGGGGTTTGGCTGGCTTCTTCTTCTTGGTGGCTTTGAGCATCCATTTTGGCTTTGGCTTGCTTGGCGGTGTGGCCTTGTCGCCTGCGGCTGTGATGGCCTCGCCGGAGGAGGCGAACCAGCCTGCGGCTAGTTTCTCGTCAAATTCTTCTTGCGTCTGAATGCCAATGAAGGAGTAAGTTCCACCGCCTGGCTTGGTGTAAATGCCGGGGCTTTTATAAAGCATGGTTGGAAACAATACGCTCATTTTTTGGCCTTCATGGGCTTGGCTGGCGCTTTGCTTGGCTTGCCTGCTTTGACTGCGGCTGTGCGTGCGGTGCTGAGTGCGACGGCTACGGCTTGCTTTTGGGGCATTCCGGATTTGACTTCTTTGGCAATGTTCTTGCCGATGGTTTTGGCTGAGTAGCCTTTTGCGAGTGGCATATGCTGTGCTCCTATGCGGAAAGGGGGGCCAAAGCCCCCCGATCACTGTTTACAGATTAAGTCTGATTGAACAACAAGATGCCGGACATTTCAGGCTGCTTGTTGACCACACCAAACAGTGTGTCCAAGCGGTACTTGATTGTCATGCTGTCGATGTCGTAAAACTTCTGCATGACCAACTCGACGCCTTGGTCGGTGGTGGCGCGCATCACTGCGGTGCCAGCATCGGCGGGGATGGCGTAGCGTCCGGGCAAGATTTCCAGGGAGTCTTTTTGCCAGAACACGTTGATTGCCGATGCAGCAGTGTTGAGCCAGTTGATGGCTGCTGTTGCTGATTCTGTAACCACTTGCACGTTTTTGTACTGCTTTTCAGCATCGGTGGGCGAGCTTGTCGCGCCGATGATTGGAGGGCTGATAACCAAGGTCACGCCGCCAGCGGGGACGCTGATGACACGGAAGGTCTTCAGTTGGCCAGTGGACTGCTTGGTGATGTGGTGCACTGCCTGAATGCCATCGATAGTGAACGCATCGCCAGCAACCACGCCGACCGAGTTTGACACGGTGACGGTTTGGTAGCGGTTGTCAACGTTGATCTGGCCGCCGACGGATGTCGATGTGGCTTGAGGCACGTAGTCAACTTGCGAGCCATCGGTTGCAATGGTAGTTGCACCACCGGCAGCGGCTGCAATACGGTTGGCGTAGTCAAACTTGTAAGTCTCGAAGCCTGCGACCATGCCAACATGGTTGCGCTCGTAGGCTTTGTCTGACTTGGCGTTACCGAATGAACGGCTGGCCTGAGACAAGTTACCGGCCAGACCGTTGTAGTCGCGGCTTGAGAGACCCAAGAAACGATCATAGTCAGGCACGCCCTGCTCATTCATGATGGCGTCGCACAGGGCCACGTCGTCATAGTCACCGGCAGCGGTGGAGACTGGAACAACCAAAGTGCCTTGAGCGGCTGCGGTGTTCATGATCGCCACGTTGATGTCGGATGCTAGCTTTTGCTTGGCTGATTCGCCCAAACGTCCTTCTTGCAAGGCATCACGCAGGTCGAGGGTAGTCATCTGCCAAGGCACAGTTTTGCTGAAGCCGATGGTGGATGGAACCGACAACTGGGTCATGTTCTGGTAAGAGCCGGAGATGCTGTTGCCTGGGGTCGTAGTGATCGACTGAGCGACGTAAGGCATTGGGCGCCAGATGGTGTCGTTAGTGCGAGCCATTTCGGTTTGGTTTGTGTTGTAAACCGAAACGTGACGGGACAGGACCAAGAGGTCTTGGAAGCCTTCGAGGATGTCTTCAAACGCGACGCGTTCTTCTTTTGAAAATGCATTTGCCATGATGTGGCTCCTAAATTAAAAAACTACTTTTAAGCTGCTCGTTTTTGCTGCTTGTACTGAATGACCTTGGTCATGTTGCCAGTACGGGCCGCTTCTTCTCGCAGTCGTTCGAGGGTTGAGTCCACTGCCCCAGAGGATCGGCCGGTTCCGGTGACGATTCTTTCGGGCGGTGGGGCTGCCTTGCGGTTGGTAACTTTCAATTCTTTCTCCAGTTTCGCGACCGCAAAGGCAAACTTTACGGGGTCTTTGATGTCTGCAAGTTCCTTGGCCTTTTTCGGATTCTTGCCAAGGGCGTAAATAACGAGGGCGGGATTGTCTGCGCCTTGGAGCACCACGCCTTGCTGGGTGACGTTGAATAGTTCCTGGGCCACGGCCTCGGCGTCTTCAAAGTCTTTGACCTTCAGTTCAGCTTTCGCTTTACCGTAGCCGTCCAGTTTGGCTTGCCATGCTTTTTGCTGAGTCATAACTTCGGCTTCTTGCTTGGCGTTTGAATCGTCGGCTTGACGTTTACGGTCAAACCAGCTTTCCAGTGCTGCTTCAAACTTGTCAGCGTCGTAGTCGTGTTCTTCTAGGCTGGGCTTCTTTCCGAGCGAGACTGGTTTGTGCTCAGTCTGGGCGCTGGTTTGGAGCTTGCCTTGGAGTTCGCGGTTTTGTCGCTGCAATTCCCTGTTCGTCTTACGCAACTCGCGCACCCATTCGGGAGCGTGAGCTTGTTCTTCGGGAGGCGGCGCTTCCTCACCAATGGAGACGATCACTTCGTTGGCTTCGCCTTCGTCGTCTTGGAGTTCCTCGCTGGGCGTGCCCTGCGCTGATTCCTCGATTTCGGTTGGCTCGTCAATGTCGATCACGTCGTCCGGTTCTGCCATTTCGTTCATTATCTGACCCCATCAAACTCACCCATTAAAACGGCTGGGTGGATACCGTTGCGCACATTATCAATTATTTACATCTGATTGACAAATGGTGGCTTTTGTATTTGCTCGGCTGGAACGAGGTCGGACATCATTTTCATGGCATGGTCTTGAGAATCCATGTCTATGTTGCTGAGGGTTTCGACGGTCTTGGCGCGGCTGAGTTCTGCGTCGGCAATGGTTTTGACTGTGCTGGCACGGGCCTGGGCTGCTTTGGCTGTGGCTTCCTCGGCTGCGGCTTGCAGGTACATTGCGTTCGGGTCTTGCGGCTTGCCTTGCATTTCGGCCATGAGTTCTTCTTGCTCTTTCTCTGTCGGTTTTACGACACCCATGCGGAGTAGTTTCTTGCGGAAGTAGGCGTTAGCGTCGGAAATCCCTTCACCTTCCATATTCATCATGGCCATGCCGCCAAGCACTTGCAGGGTTTCTGGGTCTTGAGTGATTTGCATCATGCCGGTAAGGGCGCGGACGGTGGCGGATTTCTTGCTGCTGCTGCTTGGTCCAACTTCTACGTTGACGTCGAAGGCTGCACTGCTCATGTCGTTGGCGAGGATGATCTCGCCGGTTTCTTGGTTGATGGTGGGTTGCATTAACTCGACCATGCCGACGTCACCGGCTGGGGTGACGGTCTTCATTTTGCGCTTGTCCTCGGTGTAAACGTCTTTGGCCATTGAAAGCCAAATCTCGCCGCATCGTTTCATGCCTTTGGCAAAG
>Ga0075464_10000521_pt1 | contig 17004 bp, 17 predicted proteins | sample DEB19_08_DNA_5_FD_75068 | JGI IMG/M metagenome (GOLD analysis project Ga0075464, IMG submission 75068) | Aqueous microbial communities from the Delaware River and Bay under freshwater to marine salinity gradient to study organic matter... | ecosystem: Environmental > Aquatic > Marine > Coastal ...
AAACGAAGGCCAATAAGGGTTAAATCTGGCTCATATTCATCGATCGTCTCAGCGACTCCAATAATCAGTGGTGCGAGCCCACCTGTCGCAATAACCGTAGGAGCCTCATCATGATCTTGAGCAAGCTCTGCAGTAATGCGATCGACAAGCCCATCGACTTGACCTGCAAATCCAAAGATTGTTCCAGATTGGAGCGCCTCGACCGTGTTCTTTCCAATCACAGACTTTGGTCGGATTAACTCAACTTTGCGGAGCTGAGCTGCGCGTGATGCAAGAGCATCAACAGATATTTCAATTCCAGGTGCGAGTGCGCCACCTAGGAATTCACCTTTAGGAGAGACCACATCAAGGTTTGTTGAAGTTCCGAAATCAACCACGATTGCAGGACCACCATAGAGAGTGTGAGCCGCAAGTGTATTGACGATGCGATCTGCGCCAATCTCTTTTGGATTATCAACTAGCAGTTGCACGCCAGTCTTTGTTCCGGGTTCAACGATTGTTGTTGGTAGATCGGTGAAGTAGGTACTAATCATGGTTCGAAGTTCACGAAGAGTTGCCGGAACTGTTGAACAGATAGAGAGTCCGGTGAGCTTGTATCCGGTGACAAGTGCGTTAAATTGAAGCCAGAGCTCATCAGCTGTAGTTCGGGGATCTGTCTTCACTCGCCATGACTTAACGAGCTGATCACCTTCGAAGATTCCAAGGACTGTGTTTGTATTTCCAACATCGACTGTTAATAGCATTTCTACTCCGCTCTCAGATCTAGACCAATATCAAGTACTGCAGCGCTGTGAGTTAACGCGCCGATTGCAATGAAATCAACACCTGATTGCGCATAGGCCTTCGCATTCTCCAGAGCGATTCCGCCAGATGCTTCCAACTTGGTTACTCCTGCAACGATTGCCACTGCATCAACACATAGAGCAGGTGTCATATTGTCGAGCAGGATCAAATCTGGATTTAAGGGCAGAACTTCGCGTAATTGATCGAGAGTATCCACCTCAATCTCAATTGGTGCCGATGGAAAGGCGCTGCGCACTGCTGAGAAGGCTTCTGATACTCCCCCTGCGGCAGCGATGTGATTATCTTTAATGAGAGCTGCATCAGAGAGTGACATCCGGTGATTAGTCCCGCCACCCATTCGTACTGCGTACTTCTCCAATTGGCGATATCCCGGTGTGGTCTTTCGAGTATCGCGCACCTGGCATTGTGTGCCGGCAACTGCTGCAACCCACTTTGATGTCTCTGTAGCAATTCCACTTAAGTGACCTACAAAGTTAAGTGCTGTGCGCTCTGCGAGAAGAATTGCACGTGTATTTCCGGATACTGTCAGGAGAACATCTCCTGCGGAAATTGCTTCGCCATCATTTTTCTTAATGACAATATCTTTCAATCCAACTTCTTCCAGGACTGCCTTCACCATTTCAATTCCTGCCAGAACGCCACCTTTGCGCGCAGTGAAATCAGCGGTACTTTCTGAGTCAGCCGCTATTGTCGATACAGATGTGACATCTTCGCCACCTTGTAAATCTTCGGCGAGAGCCATAGCAATCAGGTTCTTATCAATCATTTGCTACTGACCTCCTGATAACCGGTAGTCCAAGCACCGCTTTGATCTAACTGTTGAACGATGCGCTTGCGCCAGAGATTGCTTGTCTCTGGGAAATCTTCACGCCAGTGAGAGCCACGAGTCTCTTGTCGAATGAGAGCAGCTTTGAGGATTGCTTGAGCAAGCTGGAAGAGGTTGGTTGCCTCCCATGCTTCAACACATGGTTGGTTGCTTCGACGATCTTCAATGCGAGTTAAGTCAGCGCTCGTCTTCAGAAGCGAATCAGATGAACGCAACACACCAGCGCCACGACTCATAGAATTCTGTAAATCGGCACGCACATCAGGATCTAAGAGAATCTCTCGTGAAACATTCTCAATAGGTGCACCTGGCTCTGGCGTGTGAGCTGCGATATCGGCTGCGATTCGCGCGCTAAATACGAGGCCTTCTAAGAGTGAATTAGATGCGAGGCGGTTGGCTCCATGAACCCCTGAACATGCCGTCTCTCCGCATGCATAGAGGCCAGGAACGCTGGTGCGTCCATTGAGATCTACACGAACTCCACCTGATGCATAATGCGAGGCAGGAGCTACCGGAATCAAATCTTTCATAGGGTCAATATTGTTTGCGATACAAGATGCGTAGATAGTGGGGAATCGCTTCTCAAATCCTTCGATATGGCGAACATCGAGCCAGACGTGGTGCGCCCCCGTCTCATTCATTACTCGCATACTTGCAATCGCTACGACATCTCGCGGTGCAAGCTCTCCCATCGGATGTAGACCTTGCATAAATCGATTTCCATGGTCGTCGACGAGGTAAGCGCCTTCACCGCGAACTGCTTCAGAGATAAGAGGCTGTTGGCCTTTTGAATTATCGCCAAGCCAGAGAACGGTGGGATGGAATTGAATGAATTCAACATCGGCAACCTTGGCTCCTGCTCGGAGAGCAAGAGCAACACCGTCACCTGTTGAAACAGATGGATTGGTCGTCTGAGCAAATACTTGTCCAAGTCCTCCAGTTGCAAGGACAACAGCTTTAGCAAGTGCGCGACCTACCCCATCACGGCTACCTGCACCGATGACGTGAAGTGTTACTCCGCAGACATCACCATCTTGATCTTTGAGTGCATCAAGCACGAGAGCATGTTCCACTACTTCAATCTCAGGATCGTTCTGCACTGCAGCAAGTAGCGCACGGGATACTTCAGCACCGGTTGCATCTCCTCCTGCATGCAAGATTCGGTTGCGGTGATGACCACCTTCGCGAGTGAGAGAGATTTCTCCCGTTGCTTCAGTATCAAACTTTGCACCACGTTCAATCAGCTTACGAACTGCCTCTGGACCTTCTGTCACTAAGACGCGAACTGCTTCTTCATCACAGAGACCAGCGCCTGCTTCTAATGTATCTGTCAGGTGTTCTTCAGGAGAATCACCTTCACCAAGTGCTGCTGCAATTCCACCTTGTGCCCATTTTGTGGATCCTTCATCAACACGGGCCTTAGTGACAAGGAGAACTGATAAACCAAATGTGCGACATTGAAGGGCTGTTGTAAGTCCAGCAATTCCAGATCCCACGACGATGACATCGGCAGTTGCCGTCCAACCTGGAGCAGGCGCAAGTAGCTTCATTACTTCTGCTCACTCTTCACTGGCATATTGTCGAGCAAACGGACACCATTAATCCAACCGGCGACAATTGCACGCGTAAATTGAGTTGATTCGGTCGGTGGCAAAAAGGTCTGCTCATCGATATAAACGGCGTAATCCACTGTGAGCGCCTGCTCGGTGGCGAGAATCTCTCGAAGTTCATTCTCATTCCTTGCATCCCGAAGTGCCTGAGAAATGATGCGAGCTGCAACTCTCCCCACATCATCCAGCCGGACGTTACGAGATGACATCGCCAATCCATCTTCTTCTCGAATGATGGGGGCTGCGATGATCTCAACTTCTTGAGCTATCTCGCGAATCAGTGTGAGCTGCTGAAAATCTTTCTCGCCAAAGATTGCAACTCGTGGTTTTACTAAATCGAAGAGGCGACGAACGACTGTGACAACGCCATCAAAGTGGCCAGGTCGAGATGCGCCTTCATATAACTGTGCGATGGGGCCAGCTGTAAGTTGTGAGAAGCCAGCAGGATAGATCTCTTCATATGTCGGAAGCCAGAGGTGGGTCACACCAAACTTCTCTGCCATTTCTATATCGTGATCAGGTGTGCGGGGATACTTCGCTAAATCTTCTTGATTTTCAAATTGAAGCGGATTAACGAAGATACTGGCAACAACATTGTCGGAATACTGGGATGCGATTGCAAAGAGTGATCCATGACCTGCATGGAGCGCTCCCATCGTGGGAACAAATGCGCAGGCAGAAGGAAGCTCTTGCGCATTTATTACTACCTTCATGGCTCCAGTCCTTTCAGGTACCGGGCTAGCAGATGAGTGAAGTCTAAAGCGTTACGGCAATTGCTCCAAAAGATCAGAGATCTTCCCGTGGGTTAAGAGAATTGCATCTGGTTCCACCTCAAACCAAGGCTCGAGAACGAATCTCCGCTCATGAGCACGTGGATGTGGAAGCAATAATTCATCGGCATAGCTCAGAAGAGTGCCAAATTGAATAAGATCGAGATCGATTGTGCGAGGACCCCAGCGCTCAATCCGCTCACGGCCAAGCACTTTTTCGATTCCATGCAAGAGCGCTAAGAGATTAGCTGCGGGTAGCTCTGACTCTGCGATGCAGACTGCATTGAGATAGTCAGGTTGTTCTGGTCCCCCGACGGGTGCCGTAGTGAAATAGCTCGATACAGCGCTGACTTCAAGTGATTCTTTCAAGAGAGCAACAGCTAAATCCATCTGTTCTTTAGGATTGCCAATATTGGCACCCAGTGCGATGACTGCTTTCATTACCGGGTAATCGTTACAGCTATATCTGTAACGCTCTCACTTACCGGCGCAGATGGTTTATGCACTGTAACCGCAATCGATTTTACACGTGGGAAATTCTCTTTCACGGTGTCTGCAATAAACCCAGCAAGTCTTTCGATGAGATCAAATTGCAACTTCTCAATCGCATTCTTCGCGATAGCGGTGAGAAGGCTGTAATCAACAGAGTCGGTGAGTTGATCGCTCTTACTCGCCTCTTGCAGGTCTATCTCAATTTCAAGGTCAACAAAGAATTCTTGGCCATCTCGCTTTTCGAAGTCGAAGACTCCGTGGTAGCCAAACCCCTTGATGCCCTTAATTGAAATTAGATCGCTCATCACTTCTCCATTTCATTTCTTCACTAAATCAACATGAGGGGCGACGCTATGCACCCGCACCGCCCAAATTCCCTTACCAACTAGGGACTCAGAAATCTTCAAGGTTCCTGCCTCGCGATCATCTGGAGTATCCCCACCGATAAATCGCTTACGTGAATGGCCGATGAGCACTGGATAACCCAGGGCTGCAAACTCATCTATGCGATTGAGTATCTCCCAGTTATGTTCTGCATCCTTAGCAAAACCTAGACCTGGATCCAGAACAATCTTTTTCCGTTTAATTCCTGCAGCCAACGCCTTATCAAGTTGAAGAGTGACTTCATTAATGACATCTTCAACAACATCGTTGTATTGAGCTTTTGCGTTCATATCCTTTGAAGGACCACGCCAATGCATCAAGGTGTAGGTGCAACCAAGTTCTGCAACAGTCTTGAACATCTCAGGATCTGCGGCGCCTCCACTGACATCATTAACAATCGTCGCACCTGCTTTGACGGCCAATCTCGCTGTAGATGCTCGCATCGTATCGATACTGATATCAGCGCCCTTGCCAAAAAGCTCTTTAATGACAGGTATTACGCGCGCCTGCTCTTCCTCTTCAGAGACTCGTTCTGCGCCAGGACGTGTTGATTCTCCACCAATATCGATGATGTCAACGCCCTCTTCAATCATCTCGAGGCCACGTGCAACTGCATGTTCGAAGGTGAAGTGCTTTCCGCCATCGGCAAAGGAATCGGGTGTGACATTGAGGATTCCCATTACCAACATAAGGTCTGGCCGTAACTAACTAGAGCGGCTCGTAATAAGTGAGATTGCTTCAGCGCGTGTTGCTGGATCTCGCAGTACTCCACGGACGGCAGATGTTGTCGTACGAGCTTGTGACTTGCGAACACCGCGCATCGACATACATAGATGTTCGCAATCAATGACGACGATAACTCCCATGGGATTGAGAATCTCCATCATTGCATCTGCAATTTGAGTTGTGAGGCGCTCTTGGACTTGTGGTCGGCGTGCAAAGAGGTCAACTAGACGAGCAACTTTTGAAAGACCAGTGATTTTTCCGCTGGGGATATAACCAACATGGGCAACGCCATGAAATGGCGTCAGGTGATGTTCGCAATGAGAGAAGACTTCGATATCGCGGATGATGACGAGCTCTTCATGTCCGATATCAAAGGTTGTTGTGAGGACATCCTGCGGGTGCTGCCATAGTCCTTCGAAGTTCTCCTTAAAGGCACGTGCCACGCGAGCAGGAGTATCTTGCAAACCTTCACGGTCCGGATTTTCACCGAGCGCTAAGAGAAGTTCGCGAACAGCTCGTTCTGCGCGTTCTTGATCAAATGGCGCACTTGCGCGGCCATCATCAGAACCCATAGAGACTGAGCTGATCTCGCTCATTACTCAGTTGCCTTCTTCACACGACGAGCACGCTTTGGCTTAGCCGATTCATCTTCCTCGACAACTGGTGCGACCTTCTCTGTCAGTGCAACAGGTGGGATATCGGATGGAATACGAGTCAGAGAACCAGTCCACTTTGGACGCTCTGGCCACATCACAACATTGGTAAAGATTTCTGCAATCTCTTCCTTGTTGATTGTCTCCTTCTCTAGGAGAACAACGACCATTGCATCGAGAGTTTCGCGATTAGCAACCAAGATATCGAAAGCCTCTTGATGAGCATTTTCAATCATCTTTCGAATCTCAGAGTCGATTGTCGCTGCAAGAGACTCTGAATAATCACGCTGATGGCCATATTCGCGACCTAAGAATGGCTGAACTGAATCTCCACCGAGCTTGATTGCTCCGATTGCCTCAGTCATTCCATACTGGGTGACCATGGCGCGGGCAAGGGCTGTTGCCTTCTCAATGTCATTTGACGCACCGGTAGATGGATCATGGAAGATCAACTCTTCAGCAGCGCGACCACCGAGTGAGTACGCCAACTGATCGAGCAATTGATTGCGCGTAGTGGAGTATTTATCTTCATCTGGAAGAACCATTGTGTATCCGAGTGCGCGACCACGAGGCATGATTGTGACCTTGTGCACTGGATCTGTATGTGGAAGGGCACGAGCAACAAGTGCATGACCTGCTTCGTGATACGCGGTAACACGTCGCTCTTCCTCTGACATCAAACGAGTCTTGCGCTGAGGTCCACCCATAACGCGATCAATCGCTTCATCGAGTTGTGGATTTGTAATGACCTTCTTGCCTTCACGTGCTGCAAGAAGTGCTGCCTCATTCAGAACATTTGATAGGTCTGCACCGGTAAAGCCTGGTGTACGACGTGCATAAGCAACAAGATCAACATCTTCTGATATCGGCTTGTTCTTTGCATGCACTTTGAGAATATCTCCGCGACCCTTGAGATCTGGGCGGTCAACAGGGATCTGACGATCAAAGCGACCAGGGCGCAATAGCGCAGGATCGAGAACATCTGGACGGTTTGTTGCAGCAATTAAGATCACTTGACCATTTGCTTCAAAGCCATCCATCTCTACCAAGAGTTGGTTGAGTGTCTGTTCACGTTCATCGTGTCCGCCACCCATACCAGTTCCGCGCTGGCGGCCGACAGCATCAATTTCATCCACGAAGATAATTGCAGGTGAGTTTGCCTTTGCTTGCGCAAAGAGATCGCGAACACGTGCTGCACCAACTCCGACAAACATTTCAACGAAGTCAGAGCCAGAGATTGAGTAGAAAGGAACCTTCGCTTCACCGGCAACTGCGCGAGCAAGAAGTGTCTTACCTGTTCCCGGAGGGCCAAAGAGGAGAACGCCCTTTGGAATCTTCGCACCGAGAAGTTGATACTTCGTTGGGTCAGATAGGAAATCTTTAATCTCTTCAAGCTCACCGATTGCCTCATCTGCTCCGGCAACATCTGCGAAGGTGTTCTGAGGGACATCTGGATTTTGTAGCTTGGCACGGGACTTTCCGAAGCTAAATACTCGATTGCCGCCTTGAGCATTGCTCAACATTAAGAAGAGCAAGAGTCCAATAATAAGGATTGGTCCAAATGAGAATAGGAAGGAGATAAAGAGTGATTGCTTAGGAACATCAACATCCCAACCCTTGATAGGTGCGTTTGCTGTGAGCGCATCAACAATTGTTGGCTCTTGGCGGATTACATAAGAGGCTTCAACCTTTGTTGCACCCTTAATTGCCTGACCTGCTTTAAGAATTAATTGAATCTTCTGATCTTTATCAATCAAGAGCGCTGATTCAACATCTGACTTTGTAATTGCATCGAGAGCCTGTGAGGTGCTGATTACTGTGTAACGATTTGATGCGCTAGAAATCTGACCGAAGAAAGTAACGGCAATAATTGCAACGATGATCCAGAAGAGTGGTCCACGGAAGATTTGTTGCGCTCTTGTCTTCGGCTCTTTCTTTGCAGAAGTATCAGAGTTCTTCTTCTGTGAATCTTTCTTGGTGGAAAAATTCTTAAGAGGGTTATTGATTTTCTTCTTCTCTTCGCTCATCAAGGGACCTACTCGTACATGTGCTTTGCAAGCACACCAATAAAGGAAAGGTTGCGGTACTTCTCATCAAAATCAAGTCCGTAACCCACTACGAAATCCTTAGGAATATCGAATCCGACATACTTCACATCAACTTCAACTTTTGCAGCCTCTGGCTTGCGCAAGATTGTGAGGATCTTTACATCCGCAGCCCCACGTGATTCGAGATTTGCCTTGAGCCAAGAAAGTGTCAGACCTGTATCGACAATATCTTCAACAATCAGAACATTGCGACCAGTGACATCTGTATCAAGATCTTTGAGAATGCGAACAACGCCAGAAGACTTTGTTCCTGAACCGTAGGAAGAGACAGCCATCCAATCCATCTGCATATGAGTCTGCATTGCACGTGTCAGATCTGCCATCGCCATAATTGCGCCCTTGAGAACACCTACGAGCAAGAGATCCTTACCTGCGTAATCCGCATCAACTTGAGCTGCTAGCTCTGCAACGCGAGCCTTAAGTTGCTCTTCTGTTGCGATAACGCGCTCTACATCGGTTCCAACTGCTGCAAGATCCACCGGGTCGCTCCTAAAGGTCGAGGTCGGTAGTCAGGCTTGGACTACCGTGAGAGGGACAGTCTGCCCGAAATACGCTCAACCTTCACACCGCCAGCCAGGCTTACCGCCCCCTGCCCCTTCCACGCGCAGATCAAGGCATCAATCGCGCCTACCTGCTCAAAGGTGAGCTTTCCGGGGATAGCTCCTGCGGCGAAGGCGGCCTTTCGGATAATCCGGGTTCGGACCGCCTTGGGCAGGCAAGCGAGCCGTTCACATTCAAGATCGGTCGCCTCCGCCTCGGCCCAGAGATCGAGCGCATCAGCATCATCGCGAAGGAGAGAAGCCGTGCGAATGAGCGCCTTAGAGATTCCTGGATCGAGGTGCTCTTCTAAATATGGAATGACTTCACGTCGCACCTTCACTCGGGTGAATTCGGTATTGAGATTATGTGGGTCGCTCCAAAAATCAAGGTCCCACTCCTTGCATGCAGCTTCTGTCTCTTCCCGAGTAATTGTGAGAAGTGGGCGAAGATACTTTCCATTCTCAAATGCCATTGCAGAAAGTGAACGCGCTCCTGAACCGCGCGCTAATCCCAAGAGCACGCTCTCTGCTTGATCGTTCTGCGTATGACCTAAGAAGACTTTGACTGCTTTCGTCTCTTCCATGCTTTCATCAATAGCCGCATAGCGTGCATCACGAGCGCCACCTTCGAGGCCGGAGTCAAGAAGGACCACAACTTTCTTAGTAACAACGTGAACATATCCAATCTCCTTTAACTGTCTTGCAACTTTCTCTGCCTGTAGGTTTGAATTCTCTTGAAGCTGATGATCTATTGTGATTGCAATCGCATTGAGCGCCAGTGGTTCTGATTCAATGAATAGTGCATGAGCGAGGGCAAGTGAATCTGCGCCACCTGAGACTGCAACGAGAAAGGAGTCTCCCGCCTCTAATCTTTCAAGGAAAGGTCTTACTGCGCTACGAATTGCAACCGATGCGCTTACCATCTCTTTAAACTCGACCACCGAATGGCATCAAACCCTTAACCGAGTAAATGCTTGAGTAGATAAGACCTGTGTTCTTTGAATTTGCTTCCCACATCATTCCGTTTCCAGCATAGATTGTGATGTGGTGAATAGTGCCGATAGTTCCCTTATATGAATAGAAGAGTAGATCGCCTGGCTGAAGTTGGGTAAGAGGAACATGGTATGTATAACCAGCGTATAGCGCTGAGTTGAGACGATCCCAGTTAGGCCATCCAAGTCCGGCAGATTTATATGCTGCATAGACAAGACCAGAACAGTCAAAGGAGTTTGGTCCTTGTGTTCCCCAAATATATGGCTTACGTGCTTGAACCTGCTTCTTAGCAAATGCCACTGCAGCTAATCGTTGCGCCTCAGTCGTGCGAATCGTTGAACGACCCTTGAATCCCTTATTCGGCCAGACCTTCGCCTGATTAATTGTCGTCGTAGCAGTGTTTGCTTGGCTCTCTTCCAGAAGCGCCAACTGTCGTTGCTGTTCAAGAGTGATGCGAACATTCTTCGCCTTTGCAAGTTCTGCAATCAACTTATCTTGCACCGCGCGAAGTTTATCCACTTCTTTCTGCTGGAGCGCCTGTGCATCATCGGCTGTCTTCTTTGCAGCGGCAACCTTTGCAGTTGCGACCGCTTGAACAGCGCGCGCTTCATCAGCTTTCTTCTTGGCCGCTCTTGCAACAAGCTCTGCAGCCTTAAAGCGATCGAGAGCGGTTGAGTTGCGAGCTCCCAAAGTATTGAGTGTTGAAAGTTGATCCATAATGTCTTGTGGACCATTTGCACTGAGCAAAGGTTGGATATCGCTCAAACTTCCACCCATGATGTAAGCATTTGCTGCCATCTTGCCAATGGATCGATGAGCCTCTGCAACTTCTGCTGCCGTCTCAGCTGCATACTTTGCAGCTGCATTTGCTGCAGCTGTTGCAACATTGAGTTCGCCTTGCGCCTTGAGATAGAGCGAGCGAGCAACTGCAGCCTTAGCTGCGAGCTGTCGAAGTGTGAGGTTGGCAGCGGCTAACTTCTTTGCTGCCGCATCTGCCGCCTTCTTCTTTGCAGCTTCGGCTACCTTCGCCGCTTCGATCTCAGCCAGAGTTGGCTTTGGCTTGGCAATCGCTGGCGTCGTGGCAAGCAAGAGCGAGCCCATGAGGGCAAGAGCTATTACTGACTTACGGCGCATTATTCAAGAATAAATGAGAAGTACCGGTTGCGCAGTGGCAACGCGCCTATGAGCTCTAGTTAGCCACATCTCTCTTTGTAAAGAGAAAGGATGAGACCAATAGAGCCACTAATACATAGAAACTTCCCAGAGTTAGCGCATGCGAATATGAAATATCTGGTGTACCACCTTGAGCGATGATTGCGAATTGATTACCTGGCATCCAATCCAGAGTCACTGGCTTCACTGCTCCAATGAGATTCTCCAAAATCAGAATCCAGACCAAAGCGATTGAGATTGCTGAGATAGGTGATCGAAGCAAGATTCCCAAGGTAATGCCAATGATTGCGTAGAAGATGATCGAGATATAAACATTCACCAACGTGTGGCCAATTGCTGACCATCCTTCAGATGTAAACCAGAGATCTGTATTGACCTCAGCGCGATCTGAGAGGTAGAGAGAGATCCCAATACTCACAATGGCGTTGACTATCGTGAGTAGAAGAGCAAAAGACTTCATCGCTCCATATTTACCCATCAAGAGAACTAATCTGCGTGGTTGGCGAACAAGTAGGTTGCGAAGAGTGCCGTAGGTGTACTCCTGAGCGCTCTGAGCTGCAAAGACACAGAGAGCGATGATTCCTAGGAGGCCCCCGATGGAGGCAAATCCATTCACGGATCCGCTCGCGAGTGCGAGGACTTCTCTACTAATCGTTGTTCCGCGGTCACCATTGCCTTGAGGTGAATCAATCATGAGATAGATAAAGGCGGTGATAAGTCCGTTAAAGAAGAGTGCAGCAGCAAAGGTGCCGAGCAGAAGAGTTGGACGGCGTAACTTGCGCCATTCTGCGAAGAAGACCTGAATCATGATTGACCTCCTGTCATCTCAAAGAATGTCTCTTCGAGATTAGGTAGCGCTGGAGTGAGTTGAGCGAGAACGATGCCAGCATCGAAAGCTGATTTATTGAGAATCGGTGCGTATTCGTGCGGCCCCTCAATATGTGCTTCACCGTGGCGAATAGTGACGTGATGACCCTGGGCAATTGCGATTGCAGCAACCTTCTCTAAATCAGATTCATTAACAGTGCGAACGATGATAGTTGGCTTCTGATTTAGTAGTAACTCATCGATAGCGCCAGCAAAGACAACCTCACCCTTGCGCAGCATCACAATGTGTTGCGAGATGATTTCGAGCTCAGAGAGAAGGTGGGATGAGACGAAGACTGTTGTGCCTTCACTTGCTAACTTCTTCAGCAAGTCACGGACTTCTTGAATACCTTCAGGATCTAAACCATTTGTTGGTTCATCGAGAATCAGTAGCTCTGGATTGGGAAGAAGAGCGGCTGCGATACCAAGACGCTGCTTCATTCCGAGTGAATATGTCTTGTACTTATCTCCCCCGCGCCCACCAAGTCCAACAAGATCGATGAGCTCTGATACTCGTTCGATTGGAATCCCACCCATTGTTGCAAGGACTTTGAGATTCTCGACTCCGGTCAATGCTGGATAGAAAGCTGGCCCTTCAATCATCGCTCCCACTGATGCGAGGTACTTCTCTGGTTCGGTAATGGAGTGACCCAGAACAGTTCCGGTTCCTGATGTTGGTGCAATTAAACCTAGAAGCATGCGAATTGTTGTCGTCTTACCTGCTCCATTAGGACCAACGAAGCCACAGATCGTGCCTCGGGGAACGGAGAATGATGCGGTCTTCACCGCTGCAAGATTGTCATATTGCTTTGTGAGGCCGTGGACCTCAATTGCCATCGTCGTCATAGCGGTGACCTTAACAGCGAAAGCTTATGAACTCACTTATTTAGGCTTAGGATTGCGTCATGAGTAAAGATGTCTGGGGTTATCAGCCACGCAACAATCGCCCTGCACCTGATTGGGAAGTTCACTCTCAAACTGATGCAGTTCGTGCGGGGCTAGCCCGTACTGGATTTGGCGAGACATCAGAGGCGCTCTTTCTTAATAGCGGCTTCACATACTCTTCTGCACAAGAGGCGCTCGACTCCTTTACCGATGAGACCGATCACTTTCTCTATAGCCGCTTTCACAATCCCACAGTTGCAATGTTTGAAAAGCGCTTGGCAGCACTTGAAGGAGCTGAATACTGCGTAGCTTTCGGTTCAGGAATGGCTGCAGTCTTTGCATCCCTTGCCTGCATCGTTGAAGCCGGCGATCACATCGTCGCCTCTGCTGCAATGTTCAGTTCGTGCCATGTCATCATCACAGAGATACTTCCTAAGTGGGGCGTTACCTACGAATTAGTGAAGGCAAATGATTTAGGTGCGTGGGAGAAGGCTCTATCGAAGCCAACGAAGGCCGTCTTTATTGAAACACCAAGTAATCCTTTGATGGAGATTACAGATATTCGCGCTGTTAGTGAATTGGCACATAAAGTCGGCGCAACAGTGATTGTTGATAACGTGATGGCATCGCCTGGATTGCAGCGCCCATTAGAACTTGGCGCAGATGTTGTGATGTATTCAGCAACAAAACACATCGATGGTCAGGGTCGAGTACTCGCAGGAGCTCTCCTTGGATCATTCTCATATATTCATGAGAAGTTGATTCCATTTACCCGCCATACAGGTCCTTCACTCAGCGCATTTAACGCTTGGGTTCTCCTGAAATCACTTGAGACGTTAGATATGCGCGTTGAACGGATGAATACGAGTGCTCAGAAGGTGGCGGAATTTCTAGAAGCACATCCATCTATCAAGAGCGTGCGATATCCAGGCCTTGCATCTCACCCAGATGCCGCAGTAATTAAGAAGCAGATGACCGGAGGCGGAACCACAATTGGTATTGAATTTAAAGGCTCTCAGAAGGATGCCTTTAAGTTTATGGATTCTCTTCGCATCATTGATATCTCCAACAATCTCGGCGATAGTAAATCTCTGATTACTCATCCAGCATCAACTACGCATCGCCGCCTCTCAACAGAGGTCCAGGCAGAGATGGGTATTACGCCATCAGTACTTCGTTTATCTGTTGGCCTTGAACATGTCGATGACTTGATTAAGGATCTTGATCAAGCGCTTAAGAGCTGAGCTACAACGAGCAATACCGAAAGCAGAGTCAGATAGGTAATCGACCAGTGGAATATTCCACCGGCGACTTTGTTGTAGTTATCTGAATTCTCTTTCAGCGCAAAGAGTTGAAATGTAAATACCGCGCCTAACGCGACTGTCGCCATCAGCGTCCAAACAGGAAGCTCTGCCAATTGAATGAGCGCTGTCGAACAAATCACCATTGCGATTGTGTGAAACCACATCTGACCAATGACATTGGCACGTGATGCAACCGATGGCAGCATTGGAATTCCAGCAGCCGAATAGTCATCTTTATATCTAATTGCCAGTGCCCAGAAATGCGGTGGGGTCCAGAAGAAGATCACCATAAAGAAGGCAACCGGCACAAGTGTTAAAGAATTTGTTACAGCTGCCCAACCAATGAGGACCGGCATACATCCTGCAGCACCACCCCAGACAATATTCTGAGAAGTATTTGGCTTCAGGGCAATCGTGTAGATAAGAACGTAATAGGCAATTGCAATTGCGGTAAGGAGCGTTGCAAGTGGCGTTGTGAAGATGTAGAAGATTGCTAGTGAGAGCAATCCAATAACAAAGCCGAAGATTGTTGCCTGCATCCGTGTGACGGCACCTGTCACCAAGGGGCGCTTAGCTGTGCGCTTCATCAACTTATCTCGCTCAGATTCAATCACCATATTAAATGCATTGGCTGAGCCTGCTGCCAGAGTGCCACCGATGAGGGTCCACGCCAGCAGGGTTAGTGATGGGAAGCCGCGCTCTGCCAGAACCACTGCTGGAACGGTGGTAATCACCAGAAGCTCAACAACCCGGAGCTTCATCAGATCTATATAGGCGCGAATGGTCGACACACGCGTAGCCTATCTGCGATTGGCAGGCTTCTTCACGTCAGTTCTCAGCACATTCACAGAGAGAAAGATTACTTTTAAGCCATGAGAAACCAACCAGAGCCAAACCAATCCAATTCTAAGAAGCCAGAATGGTTTGAACTCCTCGACGGCGATGCGCCATCGGCCCAGGTCGCAAAGGTCAATAAGAAGCTTCCAGTAATTGCCGCCCTTGTTACCGGAGCTGTGATTGTATCCGGTGCTCTCTTTGCCGGTGCATCTGCCGAGAACTCCTCTGGCCAAAGTGCAGTTGCATCCATTGATCAGACGACTAACGCAACATCGTCACCGACTGCAAATGCTACTGATGCTAATGCAGCAACATCTGACCCATCAATACAGAGCTCAACACCTACTACTCCATCAGTGACAAACCCTGCTGGCGGAATGCAAGCTCCGGGTAAGAACTATGGTGACGATGATGATCACGATGACGATGATGATCACGATCGTCGCGAACGCCATGAGCGCGGTGAAGGTCGCGACCATAATGATGACGATTAATTTGTAGCAGTTACTGATTCACTTGAGGGAGTCAGAGGTATGAGTACGGGCAGTAGTGGAGTAGCAATCTTTCCTAAGATTCGATCCACCGTTGCTCGTACTTTTTTTGTCACTGTATAACTCTTGCTATGGCGATCTGCGATCACAACGAAGATGTAGTGATGATCCCCAGATTCCACAAAACCGGCCAAGTTAGTTGTTCCATTGAGAGTTCCAGTCTTAGCGCGAACGAGACCTACCGCCTCAGGTGCTGTCTCTAGGAATCTATTCTGAAGAGTTCCAGATACTCCACCGATAGGAAGACCTTCAACCAGAGGTGCAAATTTCGGATTGTGATAAATCACCATCAAGAGCTGAGAGACCTGTCGAGCTGTCATGCGATTCTGTTTCGATAGCCCACTTGCATCTTTGACAATCAGATTTGAGGTGCTAATTCCCATCTCTGTGAGCAACGTGGTGAAGGTAGTTGCAACACCGGCATCATCAAAAGAGTTTCCTGCTGCAGCTGATGCAAGGCGTGCGATGCGCTCAGCAAGGAGATTATCGCTCCAAATAAGGGTCCAATCGACAATTTTTTCTAAGGTAGGTGATGTCGAGCCAAGGACATATTCACCTGATAGAGCAACGGCCTGCTTATGAGTTACACGTTTGAGGACTGTTGCAACTCGACGATCCTTAAGGAATTTCTGAATATGAGCGACATCTTGTGCATAGAGGTCGCTGTAGTAAATCACGGTCTCTTTTGTAGATCCTGAATTAATCTCTTTAATCTTACTGAGTGCGTTGTACTCAAAACGACCTAAAGAGGTGCGTGACATCTTCTCGGCAACCTTATGGTCATAGCTCATCCAAGGATCGAGTGATCCCTGGATGACTACTGATTTGCTATCAACGCCAGCCCAGAGCGAAGTTGTGTAGCTATCGGATGGTGAGAGATAGGTATATGCCGCAGCTGCTGAGACCAACTTGATTACCGATGCCGGCTTACGTGGTGAGTTTGCATTTGATTCATAGACCACCTCACCAGTCTTCTCATCAAGAACAATCACTGATGGATCGGCAAGAGATGGAGTCGTTGCAAGTTGTGCAAAGACCTTCGAAACGAGAAGAGTGTCAGCTGCGGTCGCAGAACTTTGCGGGGCGACCAAGAGAGCTGCAAGAAGGCAGGCTCCAGTTGAGATTCTCTTTCGCAACATTGTGGATTAAATGCCGACAGCGATGATGATGTTAAGAACTGTAAGACCGAGCATGGATCCCCAGACCCAGGTCTTTAAAGAATCTTTCTTCACATTGGCATATCCCAAGAAGAGAATCGCTGTAAGAACAAGGGTCTTCACGCCGATCTTTCCATGATTGAGCTCTTCATCAGGATTTGCTTGGCTCCAGAATCCCACCATCACAATTCCTGCAACGAGGGCTGAAAGTGAGGCGTGGATAACGCCAGGGTTTAACTTGCGCGGGCTCTTCTGAACCTGTGAAAGGAGCAATCCAAGGATTCCGAGGATGCTAACGATGTGAATGCCGAGTGCGATGTTAAAT
>Ga0075464_10000522_pt1 | contig 16997 bp, 17 predicted proteins | sample DEB19_08_DNA_5_FD_75068 | JGI IMG/M metagenome (GOLD analysis project Ga0075464, IMG submission 75068) | Aqueous microbial communities from the Delaware River and Bay under freshwater to marine salinity gradient to study organic matter... | ecosystem: Environmental > Aquatic > Marine > Coastal ...
CGAGCGCGTCAGCCATCGGATTTGTGGACGCTGGCGCAATGGCGCGAATCGTGCGCGCTTTGACCGCTGGCGGCGCGGCGCCGAACGCATCCAAGAAATCCTGCAAGCGCGTTGCCACGGTGTCGATGGAATCGGTCACGGCGTCAACTCGCGCCGCTGTCACATCTTCCGCAATGGCGCGCACTTCGTCGGCATTCAAGCCACCGCCGTTTAGCAGTTCTAGAATGGCGTTAGCGGCGGCGGTCTTATCGGCAACAACAGCGGGAGCGGGAGTCACGGGAGCCTCTGGCGTGGTGGTGGTGGTGGATGTGCTGTCGGATGTGCTATCGTCGGCGCTTGTGTCAACTTTCGGCGGTTCGCCCATCACGGGAGCCGCGCCGTTCGCAACGCTTTGCGGATTCTTGCAACGGCGGTGTTCGTCGTGTCCCGCGACGAACGGTTTGCCCTTGATGATTTGGATGCCCTCGAGCGGCACATATGCGCGCCGCGCGGGTTCGTGTGGAAACAGCAAGGCGCACAGAAACTCGTTGTTGCTGTTGATTGCGATAACATCCGCATAGCACTGTACAGCCACCAGCGCGGGTTTGCCGTCTTGCCGCCGTATCGCCGTGCCGCCGATGACGCGCACCCGCTGTCCTAATTTGGGGACTACCTGCCGAACGTAAGCCATTTTTCGTCTCTCTGTGGTGTAGTGTGGGGTGGTGGATTATTGCGCGGTGCTTTGGAACATCCATTCTGCCGCTATCGCCGTCCAGTCGGCGCGGCGTTCAACCTGCACCGCCATCTGCTTTTCAGCGGCGCGACACACTTGCCGCATCACGATAATGCGCGCCACGTTTTCGGCATCGTCCAACGTCAACACAGTTCCCTGCCTTGCGTTGAGTGCTTGCGTTTCGGCGAACGTGTAACCCGTTTCTTGCAAGATGGCGCGCGCGGCTTCAGTTTCGGAATTGAGCATTGTTGTCTCTCTGTAGTGTGGTGTGGTGTGTGTGTGTGTGATGCGGTGTGTGTGTGGTGCTTTTCGCACTGCGGCGTGTCGCTTTTACGCGCACAATAATTTCAGGGTATCCGCGCCGTCTCGCTCGTTGCTTGCTATCGCAACGCACCGTGGCTAGGACGTACCTAGCTGACGATGTAGACGGCTCGCGCCTCTCGCAGTGGGGTTCGCCGTTCGCACTCTGTGGAGCCGTTGTAGGCTACTAGTCGCTCTCTGTGTCCGTTCATCCCTCTGGGGGCGGCGGCGCTAGTCTCGCACGGTGCGTGAACTCGGCAAACAATTGTCAAATAGCGTGATACAGTGTTCGTCCAACTGAGAGTAAATATATGGGCTGTTGCATTGTAGCGCAAATCGAAAACCCGAACAGCACCCGAACCTTTGATTAGTTTTTGATTACAGTGATTTCGCCGTATGTTCGGCGTTTGTTCGGGTTTGGGGGGATTTGCGCCCATATAATGATTGTCGGTTGAGCGCATTCCCCAAAACACTAAGTTGTTGAACCGCACGGGCTTAGGGCGCTTGGGCTTTGCTGGCGTTCTGCGGCACCGCCACGGGGCGCAAACCGTTTTGGGCGGTATCGGTGCCTTGAAACGCTAAGTCGTTGTGCCGCAACGACTTAGCTAAAACGCTACAGAGGCTGTAATCGCCTCCTGCGAATCCGTAGAGATTGAGTCGGGATTCCCCGTGTCACTTGGACACGGAAGCGTGTCACTTGGACACGCGCCCCTGTGTCATTGCGACACAGCGCGGGGTCGTGGTGCGAACGGCGCGCGCTGGGTGCTCGCTCTGTTCGTGCCACGCTGTTGCTGGTTCATCGCACCGTCCACGGCGCTCCCGCCCGCGCGCGTTTATACGGTGTCGCTATACTGTCGCTAGTCGATAGCACGTCGATGGCGCGCCGTTGTGCTAACGATTGACGAAACTAGCACAAGGTGGCGCGGCGACTTGTGCCGCTTGCCTTGTGCTACGTTGCGCGGCGCTGACGTGGAACGCGCGCGAGGCGGGGCGCAAACGGAGGGGGGCTCTGGGAAAAAGTCCGGTTTGCGCGGGCGTTGGTAGTAGTTCACCCCTCCCACGCCCCCCTTTCGCTTGGTACAAGACAAGGCTAGTGTACAAGGCAACCAGTGACCCCGGAGGGCACGATGGCGGAGAAGTATGACGCAGAGCGCAAGGCGGACGTGTTGGAAGCGGTGTTGGCGGGGATGAGCGAGGGCAAGACGGTGGCGGATGTGGCGCGCAAAGAGAAGGTCAACGTGGGAACGGTGCGCCAGTGGATTGCCAACGATGAACAGATGTTTGCACGGTATCAGCGGATGCGACCCCTGTTGGGAGCCAGTTTTGCCGAAGAAGCGGTCAGAATTGCGCGGGATTCGCAAAATGCGAATGTGCCGGTTGACCGGTTGCTGGTAGAAACGCTAAAGTGGGCGGCGGCAAAGAATGCGCCGTTGGAGTACGGCGAGAAGCAGACGGTGGAACATCAAGGCGCGCAGGAGTTGCGGGTGCGCGTGGTGGAGGAAGATGCGCCGATGCAGATGCGGGCAGGAGCCAGCGCGGTGGCGCTGTTAGCCGCAAACGCCGTAGAATCGCATTACACGCCCTAAAAGGGCAAAGGGATGCCGGGGGATAGGGAGTGCGCCAAAAGCCCCGCAGAACGGATACTGGCGCAATCCAGCCACATATCCGGTGGTCATCCCACCGCCCCAGCGCAGTATGGGCTGGGGTGGTGCCGCCGCAGGCGGAATGCAAATGCAAAAATGCGACGGGGATGTTGTAGTTAGTAACAAGAAACAAGAGAACTGTTGTTCGTAAACGAGTTCACTAGGTACCTAGTACTCTTATTACCTAGGAGCCGACCTGTGGGGAGGGGGGGGTAGCACAGCTATGCGACGGGGGGGGGTCGCATTGGTGCAAGGCTACTTGCGGGGGGGGGGCGGCGGTACTAGGTTGGGGGATGGCCCGTGGGAAGCCGACCAAGCCCGGAGCCGTGGACGTTGTCCTCCACCGTTTGCATCCGGGTCAGCAGAAGATTGTGGCACATTCGGCGCGGTTCAAGGTCGTAATGTGCGGGCGTCGCTTCGGCAAGACCGCGCTGGGCATTCGATGCGCGTGTGATACGGCGATTGCGGGCAAGCTCGTCGGCTGGTTTTCCCCCACCCACAAATACGCGCTAGAAGTGTGGCGCGAATTGCTCAATCGGCTTGCGCCGATTATTGCCAACAAAAGCGAACAAGACAAACGCATTGAGCTGGTCACGGGCGGCGTCATTGAAATCTGGACATTTGACACGGATGACCCGGCGCGTGGACGCAAATACCATCGCGTCATTGTCGATGAGGCGGGGCTGGTGCCCGAACTCGAGCGCGTGTGGCAATCGGCTATTCGGCTAACGCTGGTCGATTATCAAGGCGACGCGCTGTTTTTGGGAACGCCCAAAGGACGCCAGCACGGATTTGTGGTGTTGTTTGCCAAGGGACAAAGCGGCAATGCCGACTGGATGAGCTTTCGCACATCGACGTTGGACAACCCGTATATCCCCATTAGCGAAATTGAAGAAGCGCGCAAAGATATGCCCGCCGCGATTTTCGCTCAAGAGATTGAGGGCATCCCCGCCGACGATGGGGGCAACCCGTTTGGGCAAACGGCAATTGCGGAATGCACCAAATCGAAAATGCCCGATGCCGATGACCCCGACCATATGCCGGTCGTGTGGGGGTGGGATTTGGCGCGCGCGCAGGATTGGACGGTAGGCATTGCGCTGGATATGGCGGGCAACGTGGTGCGCGTCGAACGATGGCAATTGCTCCCGTGGAGCGAAACGGTCAAAAAGATTCGCCAATGCACGGGCGACACGCCAGCGTGGGGCGACGCGACGGGCGTAGGCGACCCCATTATTGAGCGGTTACAGGAATTTGGGGTGCCGATTGAAGGATTTACGTTCGGCAGTAAATCCAAACAAGCGTTGATGGAACGGCTGGCAAGCGTTATTCAGCACAAGGAAATTACGTTTCCAATGGGCGTGATTGCCGCTGAATTAGAGACGTTTACGTACCAGTACACGGCAACCGGGGTGCGGTACACCGCCCCCAGCGGATTGCACGATGATGCGGTGATGGCATTGGGGCTGGCGGTGTATGGGTATGACCGGGTGCGCCCAATGATGCAAGCCCTGCCAATGCGCCCCCGCTTGACAGGTGACCCCAACCGAGTAGAAGATTACTATGGGGAAAACGGCGGTCACGTCGAAGGGTTCGACGCGCAATTGCCGTCGCAGTGGTAACCCAACAGGAGATGGCAATGCGGAAAATGGTGGGCAAGCGTCCGAGCCTGATGATTGCGATTGGGATGAAACCCAAAAACACGGCGTCAGAAAAAGAAGAAAGCGACACTATGTCGGATGACGAAACGCCTGACGGCGACGGGTCAAAGCACACGGTGTTGTGCAAGGTGTGCGACACGACCATCGACACGGAGACGGGCGAGCCGGTCGAAGATGCCAAGAATGAAAAAGATGCACAGGACGAAAGCAAAGACGAAGACGATACAAGGTCTGCGCCAATTGACAAGGGCGAGAGTAGCTATCCGACGCCGGGCAAGTTTGGAGCCGCCGCTGATGCGGCGCGTGGCGAAGATGCGATTAGCCGCGCGCTCGAAATGCTGGGAGGCAAGCGATAATGAATATCAATCAGATTGGTCTTGGCCCAACGACGTGGAGCGTCATTGCCACGGCGACCAACGCGACGGCAACGGCAACCAAGGCGGGCGTTACTATCACCAATACCGTGCCCGCGCAACGGCACGTCATTACGGGATTTAGTTTTTCTGCCAGCACGGGTGCGTACACGGGCAGTCCAACGCTAACGGTCAACAATGGCTCGACCGCCATTTACACGTTTCAGTTGGATAGCACCAGTCACGCCCCTATCAATGTCGAACTCGCCAACCCATTTGTGTGCGCGCAAGGCGCGGCGTGTTCGATTGTAGCCACTGCGCTGGGGTCGGGACTCTTGGCGACGGTGTGCATTCGTGGAATGACGGTCAGCGACTAATTTTTTAGGAGATTTATGGAACTCGTACAGGATGCCCCGCAGGTAGACACGTCCGCCACCAAAACGGACTTCGTACTGACGGCGACAGAATCTGCGTTTGTCAAGATGGTGTTTGAGGAATTTCAAGCGTTGGTAGCGCAAGCGGAAAAGCACCGCAATGCGCGGTTGGCCCCGTTGCTCGAAGAGCATAAGACGGTTGGACAGGTGACGTTTGCCGAAAATGCCGACAAGCGCGTCGTAATGACCGACACGGTGGACGCAAAGTAATGGCACATCACGTCGTCGAGTTTGTGTCTGTGCTGTTCAACAGCCGCCAACAGGCACATATCTTTCACTTGCAAACACGGTCGTTTGCCAAGCATAAGGCGCTCGGCGCGTTTTACGAAAGCATTGCAGACTTGGCAGACAATTATGTGGAAGCGTATCAAGGAACGCACGGCATTGTCACGGGATACACGCCAATGCCGTCGTTTTTTGAGGAAGAGTCTGAGGTGTTGCCATATTTTGATAAGCTGGAACAGTATATTACGGCGGTGCAAGACCAGTTGCCAAAACAAACGGATTTGCAGAATATCGTGGCAGACGTGTTGCACTTGATTCATTCCACGCAGTACAAACTCACACACTTGCAATGACCGCACATTTGTTGTCCAACGCTGAAGACATCGCATTGACGGCGATGCAGGAAGCGCACGACACCAAACAGTGGATACCGTTGCTTGATGTCGGGGATGCGTGGATTGCGGACAAGGGCGAAATGCCGGCGATTGCGGCAACGCTGTATGCAGAAGGGTTGATGGTGGCGGGGCGCGTAGAAGAAGCTGTAGTGTGGGCGGGGCGAGCGGTCAAAGCGATTCCCAAAGATTTTACGGTCGCCAAAATTGCCGCCCTGACCACCTATGGTCGCGCGTTGGCGCGCGCCGGGGATTTTACCCGCGCGCGAATGGCGTTAGCAAAGTCGGCGTGTATGCACACGGACAATGCAGAAACGCAAGAAAAGCAGGGACACATCTTGTGCGCGATTAGCGACAAATGGCGCAAGGGGTGGCAGTTGCAAGAATCGCGATTAGCGGAACCCAGCAAAGCGTTGCCGCCAAATATGCGACAGTGGGACGGAAAAGAAAAAGTGCCCGTCAGTGTGTTGCACGAACAAGGCATTGGCGATGCGGTATTGTTTGCGCGATGGATTCCGATGATTGCCAAACGCACGGGACACCCCGTGACGTGGTATGGCCCCAAGATTTTAGAATCGTGGATGAGCGGAATTCCCGGCGTCACGGTTGGGGACATTGCCAGCGTTGAGCAGTTAGACGATGCCGGTGCAGGCATCCGCGCAATGTCGTTGCCACATTATTTGCAGTGCAATAGCAAATACGATGTGCCCAATCCCGTTGCGCCGACAATGTTGCACACCGTGCGCGACAACCGTGCGTCAAAAAAGACGTTGACGGTTGGCGTGTGCTGGAAGGGGTCAGCAAACGGATGGCACGATTTTGAACGGTCGTATTCAACAGAACAATTTGCGCCCGTGTGGGCACCGTTGAATAACGTCACGTTTGTCAATTTGTCCCACGATGCCGACATTCCCGCCAGCGCGCCATTTGCGCGGCAAAAGTTTGCCGACATTTATGCGGCAGGCGTTGCCGTTGCCAAGTGCGATATGGTGATTACCGTGGATACCAGCATTGTGCATATTGCCGGGTCGTTAGGTGTGCCGACCGTATGTTTGACACCAACCGTTGCCGACTGGCGTTTTGCGTGGCCCCACGGGGGCACGTCGCCATTTTACGCAAGCATAACGGCATTGCGCCGCCGCAACATTCGTGACGAGACATTGCCCGTAGTTGCGCGGGGAATGCTAGAACAACTCTTGCCTGCATTGGTGCGTCAATGATACCGCACATTATCTGGGCGCTTGTTGTGTTATACGCGATTGACCGCGCCGAAAGATTGCTGACGCGCCTTATCAATTTTCGTGACCCGACAGCAAGTGACCCAGAAGCCGTTGTGATTCCCAATGACCTAGAAGCGTTTGCTTTGCTAGAGTCCGAGCTACACGCGCAAGAATCCGTGCGCGATGTCATTCGCGACCGCTACGCAGAGTTGCAAAACTGGAACCTTGTACGCCGGGCGATTGGCGTGGGAACAATTGACGAATGACAATTCCGGGACAAATGATTTCGCCTAAGGCGCTGGAACTTTTGCGGTTGTTGATGACAGCGGCAGAAAATCCCGCAGTAATGCAAAGTGCCCGTGGAATGGCAGAACACGAATTGCCGTGGGCCGGAGCGTTGTCAAATGGCAAAATGATGTTCAACGGAACACGCGAAACTGTTCCCGGACTGGGAACGGGCAAACTTGCCGATGCGTTGTTGTCTGGGTCACCAGAAATGCGTCAAGCATATCACGATGCGGCGGGCGACGTTCCAACGTGGCAAGCCATTGGGCGTCAATCTGCGCCATCTTTACAGGGAACCGGAAGTTTTCAAAAAACGCCAAGTTCCCCGTGGGAAACAAATCCGCTTTCGGTCAACCGCCCATTTGTTGAAACTGCGCTAACCAAACCCAATCTTCGTGCAAAAATTCCCGGCAACGAAATAACGCTCAAGCAAGGGGAATTGCCGTTAGCAAAGAAAATGGAAGCATTGGCGGGATTTGCGGATATGCAAAATGGTGCCGCTGGGCACGTTATGTTGCCGGGCGGCGGCAGTGGATTTTCTGCATTGCCCCGTGGCACAACGCCCGATGAAATGAAAACATTGCTCGACACCTATGCGCCAGCAGGATACTCTCCCGTTGATACGGGAAAGGGCGTTTCATTGATGAATTTTGGTGGAGATTCAGAAGCGGCGTTGATGTCAAAACTGCCAAAGTTGAATGCACAAATGCAACAAATGATTCCAGAGGCATCTGCAATTGTACCTACGCATTTTCAAAAAACCATTCCGCAGGGAATGGGATATTTTGATGCGGGAAAGGCAATTCCAGAATCGGCAGTGTACACAGATTTTAGTCGAGAATTTTCTGAAGGTAATCAAGGAAATCGGTCAGCTTCAAGCAAATTGGCTGATATGTTTAGCGGCAAAGAAAGCAAAGATATTGTCAAAAAGCTCAACCAAAGCGATGCGTTGTCGCAGTCAATGCTTGACCGCAATGCACGGGATGAGGAATTTGCAAGTTTGCTTGGCGTAAAAAATCGCAAAGACATAATGCTTGTTCGCAAGATTATTGGCGAAGACGGATTCAAGGCATTTATGAAAGCCGTGCAAGACGGAAAGATTGCTTTGCCAGCGGCAACAGCTATGATTACTAAGGTTGTTGACCAATACGGCGGAAGCGAGGGAGTCGATACAAATGAGTAGCCCGCTATCGTTTCCAATGGAAATGCCCGACATTGAAGGGCAAATTGAACAAATGGCGCGCGATGCGGCGCAACAGGTGTTGCAACCGGAACTGTCGCAAATGGCAGAACCCAGCAAGGCCAATGACATTGTTGCGCCAAACCCGCCCGATAACATTTCGTTGCCTGCGGATGACCAAGTTCACGCTTTAGCGCGCACGTTGTACGGGGCTGATTTTCCCTTGTTGCTTCCCGGACAAGAAGAAGAAGGACGGGCGTGGGCGTCGTGGGTGCGTGGGCGTTGGGTCGCACACCGTGGAGCCGTTGAACGCCATTTGCATTTAGTCGAGCGCAATCGGTTGTTCCGCATTGGACAACAGTGGGTGTCGTCCCGTGGACGTGGCCCGTGTCGTGAACCGCTCAAGCCCGTTGATACGGCGCGAGTGGTGTATAATATGGTGGACAAGTCGCTTGACCAGCGCCTCCAAATTATGAGCGACCAGCGCCCCGGTTTCAAGGTTGAACCAACAACGGTTGACCCTGAAGAAAAGCGCAAGGCAGAGGCGCGACAGATTGCGCTAGAATACCAGTACGATGAACAAAATATGGACAACATCCGCCGCACCGCAGGATTTTGGGCGCAAACGGATGGCGTGTCGTTTTTGCACACGTATTGGGACGCCGAAAAAGGGCCGTGGGATTCGCGTATGGCGGATGGGCATATGCCCTCCAAGCCGTTGGGTGATTTAGCAACCAAGGTGTTGCGTGTCGAGCAAGTGCGCGTGTCGTCAAATGCGACATCTACGGATACGCCGTATTACGTCATTTCCCGTGAAGTGCTGTCTGCAACAGAAGCGGCGTGGCGGTATGGCGTGAGTGGTGCATTGGCGTCGCACAATAGCGATGCAATTGTTGGCACCAGCGACTTGGCAACCGATGCGGGAATGAATCGTTGGGTGCTTGACCAGACCACGATTGGTGAAGGCGACCGCTTGCGAATGCAGGAAACGGTGGAGCGGTTTACCATTTACGTAGACCGCCACCCGGACTTGTTGCCCAACGGATTGCAAATTGTCATTGTGGGCGACACGATGGTCAGTGGCCCATTGCCATTGCTGTTTGGTGTGATTCCGGTAGTGCCGTTTCGGGACGGGTCGGCTGACCCGTCGTATTACCCGCGCCCCATTATGGAGCAGTGGCTTGACCACCAAGTGCGTATCAACGCGCTGGTGTCCAAGTGGGTAGATTCGGTGCGCGTCAACGCCGCCGGGCGGTTCCTGACCCGGGCAGGCACGATTGTCACGGAAACCATTGTGGGTGGTGGCACATCGTTGATGGAAGTCAATTCGAATCGTGCGTTGGACGATATTATGCGTCCGGTACCCGGATTTAGCGTTGGACAAGACTGCAAAGACTTGCTCGACCTTGAAAAGAAAGCATTTGAAGACGCTTCTGGGTACAATGACACTAGCCGGGGGCAGATTTCGGGCGATGCGTCGGGTCGCGCCATTCTTGCGGCGCGTGAACAACTTGAACGAGTGTTTGCACCGTGCGTTGGGGCGGCGGCAACGGCGTTGACGGCGTGGGCAAAGGTACAAGTGGCGGGAATGGCGTTTGGTTACGACGTGCCGCGCGACCTTGGTGCCGTGGGCAACAGTCGGCCCGACTTGGCACACGCTTTGACCCGCGATATGTTTGATGGGCCGGTGTCGTTGCGTGTGGAACCTGAAACATTGATGCCAATGCCTCGCGTGTATCGTCAGTTTTTGCTGGATTCGTGGCTGGACAAGGGCGTAATTACGCAACAGCAATATTTGCGTCGTCAGCCCACGGCGATGATTTCGGATATGGACACGCCAGACGAAGACCAGTCGGCGCGGGCAAAGCGTATCTGCGAAAGTCTGCGACTCAAACAACAACCGCCTGAAATGCGGTGGCAGGACAACGAAGCCATTCATCAAGACATCTTGGAACGCGAGATTATCCTGCGGGATGACCTTGACCCAACGATTGTGCAAGCGGCACAAGACCGCTGGGGGCAGTTGGCCCAGCAGTCGCAAATGAAACAAGGGGGTGGCCCGCCGCAAGGCGGTACGCCTCCAATGCCCGAAGGAAACGGCGGGCCAAGTCCGTTCCAACCCTCCCCACAGGCACAACCTCTAGCGACGATGAATCCGTCTGCTGGTGGCGCACCGCCCCAGATGGTTCCAACGGGCGTTGGGCAACCACCGCAGATGGGCTAACCGCGCAATGAGTCTCCTGCCTCAGTTATGGAGTTTGCAATGACCGCACCTGTTGGAAGTAGCTCCGCACCGTCAACTGACATCAACGATGTGATGGCAAGCATTGCCGGTGATAGCATTCAGCAAACGATGGATGAGCAGTCTGCCACGCCTGACACGCCCCGCGACGAGCGAGGGAAGTTTGCGCCACGGGAGTCTGCAAAGTCTGCGAATGAGAATGTAGCACCAGCGTATGCAAAGGATGATGCAGAGTCTGCAAATGAACCCGCCAGTCTGCCAGAAGGAATGGTAGCGGTGCCGTCCATTTCGCGGGAACTAGCAACAGCCTTTACGGTTGCTGACGCAGAAGGAGCCATTGAGCCACCCGATTTGACCATTGAGTTCACCGCGAACGGGAAAACCCGCCGCGAGCCATTGGATAAAGTCGTCAAACTCGCCCAATGGGGGGTGTACAACCACGATAAACAGCAACAGGCAGAAGCCGCGATGGGTGAAGCACAACAGCTTCGTACCCAGATGGCGCAATACGACCAAGCGTTACGTCAGTTGCAGACAGAACGTCAGCAATTGCTGTCTAACGACGAAGTGTATTTGAATGCCCGTGCCCAGTATGAACAACAAAATACGCCCGAAGCGCGCTTGCAGATGGAACGTCAGCAAGTGCAGATGGAACGGGCGCAGATGGATTTCCAACAGGCGCAGAGTGTTGGCACCAGTTTCCTTGATACGAAGGTCGAACCCGCACTGGAATTGATTGCCAGCGCACTCCCCTCGGTTAGCAAGGAAGAACTCGCCGCTCGCGTGTTGTTGGTTGCCAATCAGTTTACGGTACAAACGCCGTTTGGCGCTATTATTCACCCGCAAGCGCATCAGAAAATTGCTGAAGCGATTCGTGATGAAGTCGTGCCGTGGGCGCAACAAGTTCACGACTCCCGTAATGCCCAGCGCGACCAAGTGACCGCTGGACACGCGAAAAAGACGGAATCTCTGCAAGTAGAAGCGCAACGTGCCAAGAATATGGCGGCGCGTTCGATGAAACCTACCGGAAACGTCGGCAGTCAAAATAAAGCAAAACGCCCTATTCGCAATGTGGACGATGCAATGAATGACGTGTTGCAATCGGCCCTTGAGTCTGTGGGACTTCGGTAACTTTTTACTCAACGGTAATTTACAATGCCAGCACCTACTGTAATCTCTGATGCCGACCTTAGTGGTCTGCTAAAGAACCTGTATAACAACTATCGTGAGAAGGCGCAGAACCTTGTCACTCCGTTTTTTGCCCAGCTTCAGAAAGCAAAGGCCGGTGGCCCGCGCAATCTGCGATGGGGCGGGAACGGCGCGTATTGGGATGTAATCACGGGCCGTCCGGCTGGTGGCACCATCTCGTCGAGCGGGTATTTCCCGCCCGATACGTTCGCGCAGGAAAAGCAAGCCAACACGGGCGTTGCCCGTGCGTATGTGACCCGCCAGATTGACGGCCTTGCGTTTCTTGGCACCCAGTCCAAGGATGCCGCGTTTGCGACCATCGCAGAAAAGACTCTTCAGGAAATCCGTGAAGCGTCTGCCCTGCTGATGGAAGGCGCGCTCAACGGTTCCGGTCAGGGTGTGCTTGCCACGGTGGGCACCGTGACGGATACCGTGACCATCATCATTGCCAACCCCTACGGCGTCACTGGCGCTGGTCAGGGTTCGCTTCTGCTGGCCCCGGGCGACTACGTTGCCGTCCGTAACTCGACGGGCGCGACCCTGCGCGGCAAGGCGAGCATTTCGTCCATTGCCGTGTCGGGCACGAACTCGACCCTGACGCTGTCGGCGTCGGTGGGTGGTATGGTTGCCGCTGACATTGTGGTCAAGGCCACCACGTCGGATGATGCGTTCTCGGCTACGTCGGGCGTGAACCAAATCAACGGCCTTATCAACATCACCAACCGTGGTGGAAGCTACGGCACCCTGCACGGTCTTGCCGCCAGCACCTATCCCATTTGGGATTCTGTGCGTCTTGTGGCTGGTACGGATACGCCTGATGCGAGCCAGCCGACTGAGTCGGACATCTGGACGCTGATGCAACGTGTGAAGGGCTTGTCGGGTAAAGACCCGTTCAGCCGTCCGCAGGAGTTCCTGCTGATGTCCACGCCGGGTATGGCGAAGGCGCTGATGGAGTCGATGATTGCCCAGCGTCGTTTTGAAGCGCGTGATGCGGCGGTTGAGCTGAAGGGTGGCTACAAGGCCGTCAGCATCTGCGGCATTCCGATGTTTGAGAATTACTACTGCCCGGCTGGTACCATCTATCTCGTCCATCTTCCGTCGATGGCGTGGGTGGATGCGAAGGATTGGGGCTTTGTTGAGTTTGAGGGAGCAGGCCCGTGGCGTTGGATTCAAGGCCGCGATGCGTTTGAGACGACCTACGGCTACTACGGTAACCTTGCGTCGCTGACTCGTAACGCTCACGGTTCTATCACGTCGTACACCAACGACACCACGTTCTACACCCACGTTATCTAACCGATAACAGCGCGGTAGGGTGGGGCTTCGGCCCTGCCCTGCTTCGCAGGGTTCACACAGGAGAACTGGAATGAGTGCTTTTACGTCGATGTTCCGTCCCAAGCCGGGGAATTTCGGTCAGAATCTGACCGTTGAATCCGTTCAGCTTGGCACGGGTGGGACGAGCGTGTCAAATACAGCGACTACGTCGGTGTGTATTGCAACGCCAATGCGGAAGTGCCAGTTGGTTGGCTTGGCTATCAATGGCTTGGTGGCAGGTGCGTCAACGAGCGCCCTGACCATCCAAGGATTCAAGCGCGATAACAGCATTGCATCCCCGGCGGATGTGACGCTGACCGCAACCAAGAGCATCAAGTCGGATGTGATTTCGACTCTGCAAAAGGCGTACACCGTAGCGATTACGGGCACGGACGCGCAGACGATTTTCCAAGCGGGTGACATTCTGCGTATTGACGTGGTGGCGGCGGGCACGGTTTCGACGCAACCCACGGTCAATGTGGTCGCCACGTTTGCGATGATGAACTAAGTATGGGCATCGTGCTAAACCAGCACGGCACCCCGGAGCCGCCCAGCGACCTGCTGGCGCGGCTTCGGCGTGTCCATCCCGCGCTGTCGCTTCGGTGGTCGCAAATGCCGGGACGCCCGTGGGCAATGACGTGGGAGTGGCAGTCAGAAGATGCGCGGTGGGAACGAGTGCGGCAGAGTGAAATACCTCCGGCCTCGGCGTTTGATATTATCGGATACTTGCCAGCCGACTGTCCGATTGACCAAGCAGGCGCATATGTAGAAGCATCCCTTCGCACATATCCACGCGAAGAAGTGCAAAAAGCGCGTCAACGAATGAACCACTGGAACGAAGTGGAACTGCCAAAAGCGCAAGTGAACGAAGTGTTGGTTGATACGATGGATGCGATTGGCGCAGAAAAACGCAAGCCTCGTCGAACCCGCATCATCCCCTCGCCTAGCTAACAATGTCATATACCGTCAGTCAGCTTGTTACCAATACGCGCGAAATGATGGATGCGGCGAACTCGTCGCGGTGGACTGACGCATTTATTACGACGGTGCTGGGGATTGTGCAAAGCCGTGAATACTCTGGTATTCTTGGCGCAAATCCGTATTATCGGTTTGCTACACGTTCTGTATCGACGGACAGCGATGGGTTGATTCCCTACACTGACCTCAATGGAAGCAGTGGAGATACAGCAGAAACATTGTACCGTATTTTGGCAATTGCCGACGGGTTTACGGTGTATCGGCAGACGGAGTTTCGGTCGGTGCCGTTGGCGACGCAAACCAACTATGACAGCCCGTATCAGCGGTTGTGGTACGATGCGGGGTCAAACATCCAGATTTTGCCTGTGTCTAGCAATTTGGCGTTGACCATTACGGTTAGTTATACGCCCCCTCGTCCCGACCAACTCAGTGCATCCAGCGTGACCGTAGATTTTCCTGACGGGCACGAAGTCATTTTGTGGCTAGAAGCGGCGGCAATGTTGTTGGAAAAGGGTGGTGCAGAATCTGAAGCGGCTGACCGGATGCGAACAATGGCAAATCTGGAACGTCAGCAGATGTACCAAGACATTACGCGCCGTGCCGCACGTCCGACGTATTTTGGGTACCCTGACCTCGCCGCAGAATGGGGCGGAATGGGGATGTGGTAATGGCGCGTCAGCCCTCACAAGATTCCCAACAAGGATTTTCGGGTGGCTTGAACAGCACGTCCGACCCAAGCGCCGTTGCTCCAAATCAAATGGTGCGGTCTGACAATGTGCGCCTTGCTGATTATGGAGCCGCCACCAAGCGTGGGGGCACTCAGCGCATCCACACAACAACGCTGGGCGCACATAGCGTCAAAAGCGGGTATGCGTGGCGCAAAGATACGTCAACCGTGTACGGGTTGGTGCAGTTCAACGGCGCAATGTACTCATTTACGTGGGGCACATTCCCGCGCACGTTGACCAACATTGGCGTGGTCAGTGACGTGGCGGTGAGTGGCGCGGCATTTCGGGACGGGTCGGCAAACGTGGTGTATCTGGCAAGTGGCGGTGCGCTCAAGAAGTGGGATGGCACCACGTTTACCAGCATTGCGACCGCCGTGCAAGCCACGGGCGTTGCCGTGTATCACGAACGGTTGTGGGGGTGGGGCGTTGCTGGGTCGCTGGATTCGGTGTTTTATTCGGCGCTCGATAACGGCGATACGCTGGGCGTCGGCGCATCCAGTGGTGGACAAATCATTGTGCGCACGTTTGGTCAGCGCAACATTGTGGCGTGTGCGGCGGTCAATACGTCCTTGCTAATTTTTCACAATCGCGGCATTTCGCGGTTGACCGGATACGGGCAAAGCGACACGACGGTATTGCCCGAAGCGGTAACGGCAGACGTAGGATGCGTCGGTCAACAAGCCGTCTGCGTGTACGACAATATCGCGTACTTTGTGTCTGAGCGTGGGTTGTATCAGGCTAACGAAAACAACGTCCAGCCCGTTGCCACGCCTGAACATCCCGACCCGATTATCAATTATTTGCAAGCGTTGTCGTCTGCCAATCTTGCCGCCGTGGTGTGCGCGTTCAATCGCCGCACCCGCGAAGTGTGGATTGCGTTGCCGGGGACAGGCGTCTTTGTGTATCACACGGTTATCAAAGCGTGGAGTGGCCCGTTTCAAGATGGGTATTTGAGTCCCGATACCACGGCAATGTTTGAAATGGTGGATAGCAACAACCAGCCGATTTTCTGCCGTGGGGATGATTCCGGGTGGGTGAGCCAGTGCGACCCCGGCGGTGTGTACGTTGATAATATGGCGGCGGCTGGCACGGGGGGCACGGTGTACAATGCGGTGATTCAATGTCACCGGATGTATTGCGGCGACCCGACCACCGCTAATGCGTTTATCTGGGCCAAGATTTTGGCGGCACTTGGGGGGTCAAATAGCGCGTCCTTGTCGTGGAATACGTTGACGGATGCAGGGACAGCGCAGATTGTGTCTGGCGCGTCTGGTTTGGCGTGGGGCGCAACAACATCAACGTGGGGCGCAGGAACGTGGGGCGTGGGTGGACAGTCGCCGTATTATGTGCGGTTGTCTGGCACTGGCCCTTTTGTGGATATTACGATTACAGACTCTGGGCAAGCCGGGGCGATTTACGCTTCGGTTGAAGTCACGTCCAAGATTTACGGGAGACGCTAATGGGACTCGTCAGTACGCACCAACTCAGCACGTTTACAACGCCAGTCAACGGCACGTCGCCCATCGACGCCAATCAAGTCAAAGGCAACGACAACTCTATCAAAACGTCGTATAACGCGCACGACGCCGACACGACTATCCATTTGCAGAGTGGGGCCGTTGCCACACGTCCTGCCGCCAGCACCGCAGGACAAACGTGGCTAGCAACGGACAGCGGGGCCGTGTACCTGTACCTTGATAACGGGTCGGCGTGGGTTGAAGCCAACTACCTGCGGAATACGGGTGGGACGGTGACGGGCAACGTGTTGATAACGGGCACCCTTGGCGTGACGGGTGCGACTACGTTGTCATCGACGTTGACCATTGGCGGCGTTACGTACACGTTCCCGGCATCGCAAGCGGCAAACCAATACTTGCGCACAGACGGGTCTGGTACCTTGACGTGGGTCAATGTTCTTGAATCGCTGGCGCTGACCGACCTGTCCGATGTCACTATTACGTCAGTTGCGTCTGGACAGTTCCTGTTGTACAACGGCACGGTGTGGGTCAACGGCACCAACGGGTCGGCGCTGACCACGCTCAACGCCAGCAACTTGTCAAGCGGCACGGTCAACACCGCGCGTGTTGCCGGGTCGTACACGGGCATTACGGCAGTTGGGACGCTGACGGCTGGCGCGATTAGCAC
>Ga0075464_10000523_pt1 | contig 16953 bp, 14 predicted proteins | sample DEB19_08_DNA_5_FD_75068 | JGI IMG/M metagenome (GOLD analysis project Ga0075464, IMG submission 75068) | Aqueous microbial communities from the Delaware River and Bay under freshwater to marine salinity gradient to study organic matter... | ecosystem: Environmental > Aquatic > Marine > Coastal ...
ACGCTTGCGTGCAAGGTGGTGACTGTCCATGGACTTTGTAAGCAACCAATAACTATATGCATTGAATCGTTTTACCAATTTATCTCCTTGATAATTGATATAAGACGATGCTTTAAAATCATCTATTTTTTCGGGATCGGCATCGGTTTGTTTTTCTTGGTAGATACCATAATTACGATAGGTCAACATCCCTATCGCCCTTGCTGCCTTCAAACCTTTTGCGCCTGCATTCGGCTTGGCTTCCTTCCAGGTACAATCTGCTTCTATCGCCAATCTTTGCGCCGTATGAACTGCTACACCCCATGCACTTTCAGAAGGAGAAGTCGCAATCAAAAACATTTTCTGAATCACAGTAGGTTCCATCACAGCCCATTCTAGTGCCTGGTATCCACCCATACTGCCCCCTAATAAAAGGTCTATTTTATCGATCCCTAAATGCTGTCTTAATAAAATATGGGCGCGCACCATATCTCGAATGGTAATGGTAGGAAACTGATCAAAACGAATAGATGCATCTAAATCTTCGACACTCAATGGTCCGGTAGATCCATAGCAAGAACCAATGATATTGGCACAGACAATGAAATAATCGTTTGGATTAACGAACGATCCTTCGCCTACAAATCCCTTCCACCAATCAGCTACATCCGAACTAGCTGTGAGTGCATGGCAAACCCAAGCCACTTTTTTACCTGGCGTATATTCCCCATAATAATGATAGGCTATTTTAAGCTTAGGCAAACTAACCCCACATTCAAGGGTAAAAGGTTGATGGTATTTATAGATGACTGGGTCCATTTTATCGCTTTCTTGTGCTAACTAAGTAGCTATTTGAATTACCTTTGCGCAGGTACAATATTTATAATTCCTATTCACGAACCAAATCAATCATATGGCAACCATCACACTTAAACGTATCGACAACGATTATCAATTTGAAACCATTGACGAAGCAGGACAGGTTATGACTATGGATATCCCTGAGGATCAAGGTGGACATGGCAATGGCGTTAGACCCATGCAGGCCTTATTAAGTGCATTAGGTGGATGCAGTGGCGTAGATGTGGTGATGATCTTAAACAAACAGAAAGAAACCCTTGAGCAATACGAAATGGTCATCACTGGAGAGCGCGCAGTGGGCAAAGAACCTGCTCTATGGGAGACCATTCATATTGTATTTAAATTAAAAGGCTCTATGTCAAAAGAGAAAGCAGAGAAAGCTTGTGCTTTATCCATTGATAAATATTGTTCAGTGGCTGCTACCCTAAGAGCCGCAGGCGCTGTGATCACTTGGGAGGTTGTTATTTTATAATTTTTTTATTGAGCATTCATGAAACACGATCAGTCTAAATTAATACGTACGCAAATAGAAAGAACTGCAGAGGGAGAACATGCTAGCCCTTTATTTTTAACAAGTAGTTTTTGTTTTGAAGATGCAGAAACGATGCGTGCTGCATTTGCTGACGAATCAGACGACAATATTTATAGTCGATTCTCTAACCCGAATGTGCAAGAGTTTGTAGATCGCTTAGTGGTGCTTGAGCATGCAGAAGCAGGCTTTGCAACCGCAAGCGGAATGAGCGCTGTATTCGGTTCTTTTATGGCCTTACTTAAAAAAGGGGATCAACTTTTATCTTGTAATGCTGTTTTCGGAAGTACCCATACCGTGATCTCAAAATACTTACCTAAATATGGTATAGAATATGGTTATGTGCCTGTGAATGCAAGTGCGGCAGAATGGGAAGCTGCGATTCAGCCGAACACCAAAATGATTTATTTAGAGACACCTACCAATCCGGGATTGGAAGTATTGGACATTGCCATGATCAGTGCGATTGCCAAAAAACACAACATCATTTTAAATGTAGACAATTGTTTTGCCACACCTATTGGACAAACTCCAATTGATCTTGGCGCTGACCTTGTGGTGCATTCTGCTACTAAATGGATTGATGGACAAGGACGAGTGTTAGGTGGCGCTGTAGTTGGAAAAAAAGAATTGATCCATGATATCTATTTATTCTGCAGAAGCACTGGACCCTCACTCTCCCCGTTCAATGCATGGGTGTTGAGTAAGAGTTTAGAAACATTAGAAGTGCGTATGGAGCGACATGGTAAATCTGCTTTTTCGATTGCACAAAAACTAGAAGGTCATGCAAAAATTAATTTTGTAAAATATCCATTCTTAGCTTCTCATCCACACCATGCCATTGCCGTAAAACAAATGAAAAATGGAGGTGGAATAGTTTGCTTTGAATTAAAAGGCGGATTAGAAGCTGGACGCCAATTTTTAAACCACCTTAAAATGCTTTCTTTAACGGCCAACTTGGGAGATAGCAGAAGCATTGCTTCGCACCCAGCAAGTACGACACATGCCAAACTTTCAGAAGCAGAAAGACAAGCTGTAGGCATCACCCCTGGATTGATCCGAATCTCTGTGGGATTAGAACATGAGGAAGACATCCTAAACGATATCCTACAAGCTCTAGACGCCTAATAAATAAGTTACAATGAGATAACATACCCTATTCATCACCCTGAGTAGGGTATTTTTTTGACACTCATTGTGTCCTTTTTACAATTTAGTTTGTATATTGAAATCGCTTAAAAACAACGAACGAATAAAATACAAACTATGAAATTAAAAACAAGCATTTTATTATCTGCCATGATGTTTCTTCAGTACTATATCTGGGGTGCATGGTATGTGACAATGGGAACTTTTATGGGTGAAAAATTAGGCGCATCGGGTGTCGCTATTGGTGCTGCTTATGGTGCAGGTGCGATTGCCACCATCATTTCTCCTTTCTTTGTGGGCATGATTGCTGATCGCTTTTTTGCTGCTCAAAAAATTATGGGTGTGTTGCATATCGTAGGTGCTGCTTTATTGTTTTTTGCAACTAAAGTAGATAGCGCAAGTTTTTATTGGGTGATTTTAGTGTATTCTTTATTGTATATGCCAACGATAGCATTAAGTAATAGTGTAGCATTTGCTCAAATGACGGATCCAGGAAAACAATTCCCATGGATTCGTGTTTTTGGAACTTTAGGTTGGATCGCTGCTGGTTTAGTGATTAGCCAATTGGGTATTGAAAAAACCGAAGGAACTTTTATTGTAGCAGCAGGTATTTCTGCAGTGTTAGGCCTATTGAGTTTTGCATTGCCTAATACACCACCAAAAGCAGCTGGTACGCCATCTTCTATGGGTGCCATTTTAGGAAAAGATGCATTTGTATTGTTAAAGAATAAATCTTTCTTAGTCTTCTTTATTTCTGCTATTGCTATTTGTATTCCTTTGTCTTTCTATTACGGTTTTGCCAATCCTTTCTTAAACGAAGTTGGCTTGGATAATGTGGCAGGCAAAATGACAATGGGTCAAATGTCTGAAGCGATTTTTATCTTAGCCATCCCATTCTTATTCAATAAAATTGGCGTTAAGAATATGTTGATTTTCGGTATTGCAGCTTGGGTGTTACGTTATGTTTGTTTTGCATACGGCAATATGGATGCAAGCTGGATGTTGTATGCAGGTATTATTTTACATGGTATTTGTTATGACTTCTTCTTTGTTACAGGTTATATGTATACAGAAAAGAAAGCTGGAGAAAATATTAAAAACGCAGCACAAGGATTATTCACTTTTGCTACATACGGTGTAGGAATGTTCATTGGAACCAACTACAGTGGTTTTGTGGTGGAGCAAAATAAATTGGCAGATGCAACGGGCCATAACTGGCAAAGTATCTGGTTAACTCCAGCCGCGATTGCGGGTGCAGTATTGATTGCTTTTATCTTGTTCTTTAAGGAGAAAAAAGAAGTTGCAGCTGCTTAATTTTTAAATTACTTTGAAGCCTATCCCCTAGGGTAGGCTTTTTTATACATCCTATTTTTTCATTTTTTATTTTTTATTTATGAGAATCGCAATGTTAGGTGCTGGATTTATTGGCCGTTTTTATGCTGATGCATTACAAGGCTATAGAAGTAAAGACAAAGTAGTCAGTATCTATGCGCGACGCGAAGAATCTGCGAAAAAATTTGCCGAAGATTATAATTGTGCCCATTGGACCACCGAAATGGAGGAAGCGATTGCACATCCTGATGTGGACATCGTTTGTATCTCCTTACCAAATAATTTGCATGAAGCAGCGGTGATGATGTGTTGCAAACATAAGAAAGCAGTGATGACTACTAAGCCACTTGGCCGAAATAGTACAGAAGCAAAGCGCATGTTGATCGCTGTTGAAGAAGCAGGCATATTTAACGGATACTTAGAAGATCTTGTATACACCCCTAAATTTATTAAGGCAAACCAAAGTGTCAAAGAAGGTGCAATTGGACGTGTATTATGGGCTAAGTCTCGTGAAACACACCCTGGCCCGCATAGTGAATGGTTCTGGGACATCAACCAAGCTGGTGGTGGCTGTATCTTAGATTTTGGCTGTCATTGTGTAGAAATATCAAGAAGTTATATTGGCAAGGATATCAAACCTGTCGAAGTGATGTGTTGGGCGGATACTCAAGTCAAACCAATTGAGGCAGAAGACCATGCAATAGGACTCGTAAAATATGAAAATGGCGCCATTGGTCAGTTTGAAGTGAGCTGGACTTTTAGAGGTGGATTGGATTTAAGAGACGAAGTGATGGGGACAGAAGGTACCATTTGGATCAATAGCTTTTTAAGAACAGGATTCGAGATGTTCACTACCGGCAAAGGTGGTGACTACATTGCTGAAAAAGCAGAAAGCGATAGAGGTTGGTTATTCCCTGTGGGAGATGAATTAAATGAATTAGGTTACAACCACATGTTTATGGATATGTTCAACGCTATCGAAAAAGGAGAAGCACCAAAAGAAACATTCTATGATGGCTATGTGGTGAATTGTATTTTAGATGCCGCTTATAAATCTGCTAAGACAAAATTATGGGAACCCGTTCAGTTAGATATTTGGAGAGGCAAAACTGGATTGACTAAAGAAAGTCATTTAGTAGACTACGATGCGGAACATTACTTAGTGAAGGAAGAAATGACCCATTATGGCGCAAAAAAATTGATTCTTAAGCATAAGACTACTGGAAAAATTAGTGAACAAACAATTAATTAAATCATTGTTGATTCGTCCTTTATGCCTAAGAAAATCGCACTACCCCCTTCGTTAAAACAATTACTTGAAAAAGGTGATACACAATACCAAACGGGCATTTCCGTGGATTGTGTCATCTTTGGTTTTCATGAACAACAGTTGAAAATTTTATTGTTAAAAGTAGATACCGTCCACAAGTGGGCGCTTCCGGGAGGATTCATTAAGAAATCAGAACCTATTGAAGAAGCTGCTTATAGAGTATTGCAAGAAAGAACTGGTGTAAAAGATATCTTTTTGCAACAGTTCCATGTGTTTGGCGCACCAGATAGATCTGACGCAAGCATTCATCAAAAAAGGTACTTAAACTTTGGTGTGAAAATTCCAAAAGACAATTGGTTAATTCAAAGATTTATCACTGTTGGGTTTTACGCATTGGTAGATTTTAACGAAGTAAGCATTCAACCCACTGAACAGGAAGCACAATGGCAATGGATGGATATTGACTACTTGAATAGCTTAATGATGGATCATGCAGCTATTGTGCAGAAAGCATTGGAAACACTTAGGACACAAATCGCCTACCTCCCTATTGGTAAAAATTTATTACCAAGAAAGTTCACGATGCCTGATTTACAAAAGCTATATGAGACCATTTTAAATCAAAAATTAGATCGTCGAAATTTTCAACGCAAGTTACTTAGCTTTGGTATTTTAAATCGATTGACAGAGACTAAGAAAGGCGGTGCACATAAAGCGGCCTACTTATATACCTTCAACGAAAAGAAATACCAGAAAGCCCTCAAAGAGGGTTTGTATGGTAGTTGGTAATTTCGAAGAAATTATTACCAACTATTTCACCCAATTGACTTTTACTGTTTTGACATCTCTTGAATTGGGTCCAACCATGATTTGGAAGTCACCTGATTCCCAATCAAATTTCAAATCCGTATTGTAGAATTTTAATAGCTCTGGTGTAATCTCAAAACTAACTTGTTTGGATTCTCCTGCTGCCAATTCAATTTTATTGAATCCTTTTAATTCCTTCACTGGCCTAGTAATAGAACCTACTTCGTCTCTGATATATAATTGCACCACTTCTTTACCAGCATACTTTCCTGTATTCTTTACTGGTACTGTTAGGATTAATTTTTGGTTGCCTTTTAATTGCTTTGAAGACAATTGAATGTCACCATAGTCAAATTGGCTGTAGCTTAAACCATATCCAAAAGGATACAAAGGCTCATTACTCACATCGATATAATTGGATTGGAATTTAGAAAACCATTTTCCTGTTAATGGACGGCCTGTGTTTTTATGATTGTAGTATAAAGGTATCTGACCCACGTTTTGAGGAAAACTCATAGATAGTTTACCAGAAGGATTTACTTTACCCAACAATGCATCTGCAATGGCATCCCCTGCTTCTGAACCTGCGAACCAAACATCTAAAATAGCTGGCACATTTTCATTTTCCCAATTCAATGTTAAAGGACGACCATTGAATAAAACCAATGCAACTGGTTTACCTGTAGCAACTAAGGCTTTCAATAAACGCTTTTGCGCTTCTGGAATATCAATATTGGATTTAGATGCACTTTCACCACTACTTTCTGCTCCTTCACCCAAAGCAGCTACAATTACATCCGCATCTGCACTCACTGCCAATGCCTCTTGAATCATCGCTTCAGCAGATCTGTTATCACGCGCGATATCCTTTCCAAACATGGTTTGTCTTTTCTGCATCTCTTCATCATCTTCTAAATTTGATCCCATCGCATACACTACTTTGCCATTCGCGCCTACTGCATCGGTTAGTCCTTTTAATAAAGAGATAGACTTAGCATTGTCTGCACCTACACTCCATGTACCTGTCATATTTTCTTTCGCATTGGCTAGCGGCCCCACTAACGCAATTTTTTTACCCCCAGCAATTGGCAACACATTGTTGTTCTTTAATAAGACAAAACTTTGTGCTGCAATTCTTCTTGCTTCTGCCCTGTTAGAGGCTGTAAATACTTCTGTTGCAGATCTTTGTTCATTGCAATAACGATATGGATCATCAAATAAACCCAATTGATATTTTGAAATTAAAATACGCTCACATGCTTTATTGATTTGTGCAATAGTCACTTTACCTTCTTGTAAGGATTTTTTCATGGTATTCAAAAAGCCTTCACCCACCATATCCATATCCACGCCTGCATTCATCGACATAGCATTTACTGTTTGCTCATCACCCACTCCATGATTCATCATCTCTGGGATACCTGTGTAATCAGATACCACAAAACCTTTGAACTTCCATTGCTTTCTCAATACATCATCCACCAACCATTTATTTCCAGATGCAGGAATACCATCTACTTCATTGAATGAAACCATCACAGATGCCACACCTGCATCCACAGCAGCTTTATAGGGAGGAAAATATTCATTGTACATTCTCACACGACTCATGTCTGTTGTATTGTAATCCCTTCCACCCTCAGCTGCGCCATACAAAGCATAATGCTTTACACAAGATAAAATGGTATTGGGTGCTGATAAATCATTTCCTTGGTAGCCTTGAATCATCGCTTTAGCGATGGCACTACTCAAAAAAGCGTCTTCTCCATTCCCTTCTGAAACTCTACCCCATCTTGGGTCTCTTGTTAAATCAACCATAGGAGAAAAAGTCCATTGAATGCCATCTGCACTCGCTTCGCTCGCTGCAATTCTTGCAGAACGTTCAACCAATTCCATATCCCAGGTTGCGGACATCCCTAATGGAATAGGAAAAATAGTTTTATAACCGTGAATCACATCCATCCCAAACAACAATGGAATATGCAATCTTGTATTGTTAACAGCAAATTGCTGTAATTCTTTAATCTTTGTGACAGAACGAATATTAAAAACACCTCCTACTTTACCTGCCTTCACTTTATCCGCGATATCAGAGCTACTCACTGCACCAGTCACAAAATCACTCGAAGCCGGCAAGTTCAATTGACCAAGCTTCTCCTCCAAGGTCATTTTAGACATCAATGTATTTACAAACTGATGCATTTTAGCGTCCTTAGTCGCCTGACTAAAGCCAAAAAATGCGACCATTAATCCTACAATCATTAAGCTTCCCTTTTTCATAGATTACATTTTGTTATTTCATTTTACACTTACCAAACTAGCGTTGACACTGATTTTTCTGGTAACGTAAAGTTATATTTTTTCTGCTCAAAATCAATTGATATTACAGATTCCTTTGCTGTATTTAAAGCAAGTAATACCCGCTTACCTTCTGGTGTTGTAAAACCAATTGTCTGTATTTGAGCATTCCTAGATTTAGTTTCAATACGAGTAGAACCTGGGGGAATAAACGGGGCTACTTGCCCAATGATATAATAACTTACATTTCGTTTTATCTCTGATCCAGAAATCGTCATTGCGCCTAAACATTCGGTACAACCACCTGGCGTATGTGGCCCAAAATTCGGGTCATTTGCTAAATTCCATTCCAACACCACGCTACTCCAATTGGCCATGGTCCCAATCACGATATGTTCCATATGCCATAAAAAATCTCCAGCAAAGCTGCCCTTGGCACCAGTCCATTGTTCTGTGAAATATATTTTTTTATCAGGATGTGCTTGATGCACTTTAGACAAAGCAGATTCATGCCCTAAGTATAAATGAAAAGCAGCCGCACTGATATACGATTTCGCGACGGTATCATTCAAAATTTGAATTGGATAATTTGGATTGTCTGCGTTGTGATCCCAAATGACTATTTCAGTACTGATTCCCTGGTTTTTAAATATGGGTCCTAAATGATTTTTTATAAATAATGTTTGCTCTGCAGCAGTCATCAACATACTTGGATTGTTACCACCATGTTCTGGTTCATTTTGAATAGTGACTGCATGGATAGCGAGTCCTTCTGCACGCATGAGTTGAATGTACTTCACAAAATATTTTGCATAGGTATCATAATATTTAGCCAACAGATGTCCCCCCTTTGATTGTCCATTGTCCTTCATCCAAACTGGAGGACTCCATGGTGTCGCCATAAGTTTTAAATGCGGCTGAAAGGTTTGAATTTCTTTTAAAATCGGGATTAAATATTGTTGATCTTTTGCGATGGACATTTTATTCAAATCTGGATCTACTTCTCCTGCAGAAAGATCATCATAACTAAATACCGAAGCATCTAAATCTGAAGCACCCATGCTAATTCTTAAATAATTTACTTTTAAATCATTGGGGCTGCTGCCGAAAATTTCTTTTAAAATAGCCAGTCTCTTTTGATCAGGTAACTGATATAACAATGCAGCACTTCCTCCGGTTAAAGTATAACCAAACCCTTCTATTTTTTGAAATTGATTTTGCGCATTTACGTAAATCGTGTCAATCACATACTTAGTTGAATTGGCTGCTAATAAAGGCTGTTCAATTTGCTTGAATAAAAACTGTCCATCGGAAGAGGTGACTGTTTGGGTGAACTGACTATGTCCTTTAAGTACTATGAGAAGCAAGAAGGACAAAGTGAAGAAAAAAGATTTCATATACAAGCATTTATTACGAATAAATATACAATGAAATGACTTAAAAAATGGTAAGTTTAGGTATGCAAAACCAACGACCTTTATTTCAAATACAATTACTTGGAGACCATGCCATTGTATTTAAGATAACAACTGGAGGGAAAGATGGCATAGATCAGCAATTACTAGCATTCAATGCATTTATAGAGAATGAAACAATAAAAGGGGTAAAGGATATGATACTCGCTTATGATACATTAACATTGGTCTATGATATCCTTATTTTTGATGCCAATCCCTATTTATTTGCCAGTCAGCTTCTTGAAAAATATATCGCAGTATCAGCAAGTATACAACCCTCCAAGGCTACAATAAGATTAATAGAAATACCTGTTTGTTATGATCCTTGCTTGGGTATTGATTTACAAGATGCCGCCAAAGCGTCCAATTGCAGTATAGAAGCATTGATACAACTACATAGTGAAAAAGTGTATACCGTTTACTGTCTCGGATTTTTACCTGGCTTTGCCTATATGGGGGATGTGCCTAAAGCAATACAATTACCAAGACATACTTCACCAAGGGCAAAAGTCCTTGCAGGTAGTGTAGGTATTGCAGGAAAACAAACTGGCATTTACCCGATGACCTCTCCAGGTGGCTGGCAAATCATTGGTCGCACACCACTAAAAATATTTGAACCCCATAGCGCAACCCTTACCCTTTTTAAAGCAGGAGATCAAGTAAAATTTAATCCCATTCACTTGGAATTATTTCATCAATTAAATGCCCACGAAGATGTCGATTAAACTGATCAAAAAAGGACTGTCTGATCGTATCGAAGATCTTGGAAGATATGGCTATCAGCATCTAGGAATCCAACCTAGTGGGCCAATGGATTATTTATCTGCTCAATTGGCCAATGCAATTTTAGACAATGACTTAAACAACCCTGTTTTTGAATTGCATTTCCCTGCAAGCATTTTTGAATTTGAACAAACAATGTGGATCTGTATTAGTGGCGCCAATTTTGTACCGGTGATCAATGAAAAAAGTGTTGCACTGAATACGCCCATCTTAGTACATCCACAAGATCAACTAAGATGCTTACAACCTTTAGAGGGACGGACCGCCTATATTGCATTCAAAGGCAAGCTCGATTCTAGTAAAGCCTGGTTAAACAGTTATTGTAGTTTTCAAACCACTTTAAATAAGGAGGATCATTTTACAATTACTTCAGATCCTGTTGTTGCTATTTCATTCAATCCATTTAAGGATCATCTTATTCAACAAGTTCAAACAAGCCTATTTAATGAACATGAAATAAGGTTTATTCCAGGACCAGCATGGAATGATGTAGACCCTGCATCGATTCGCCAATTGATGCAAGCAGATTTTTCAATTGATGCAAAATCCAATCGAATGGGTTTCTTATTGGAAGGACCCTCTATCCATTTATCCGAACCAAAACAGTATCTGTCAAGTGCTGTAACCAGAGGTACGATGCAATTGCTTCCAAATGGTAAGATCATTGTCTTGATGGCAGATCATCAAACTATTGGAGGATATGCTAATTTGGGTCAAATAATTTTGGTAGATTTACCAAGGCTTGCACAATTAAATAACCATAGTCATTTTAAGTTAAGCATAACGAATGTTCAAACAGCACATCAACTCTATCGAGCAAAGCAGTCTTGGTTTAAGCATTGATCTCAACTGTGATATGGGAGAAGGTATGCAAAATGACGCTGCATTGATGCCTTTTATTAGTAGTGCCAATATTGCCTGTGGTTTTCATGCAGGCGACGAAGATACCATCAAAAGAACCATTGAACTTGCATTGGAAAACAATGTAGCAATTGGGGCACATCCTAGTTATTTAGACAGAGAAAACTTTGGTAGACTATCGCAATCCATTTCCTTAATCGAATTAGCAGAATTGATTAGTGATCAACTCAGTCTATTTGAAAAAATAACCGACCAGATGGGTTGTACCATTCATCATGTAAAACTTCATGGTGCATTGTACAATGATTGTGCGAAAGATCCCTTGGCTAGTAAAATTGTAGCACAAACCTTACAAGCCATTGATCCTTCAATCCTACTCTATGGATTGAGTGGAAGTCATTCCATTAAAGAAGCAAAAGCAATTGGTGTAAAATGTATTTCAGAGGCTTTTGCAGATAGAACTTATCAACCCAACGGCCAACTCACCCCAAGACATTTGGACCATGCACTAATCATTGATCCCAATGCATCCGCAAAACAAGTCTTGACAATGGTTTTGGACCAGGAAATTAAAACAGATGACGGAACCATGATCCCGGTGGAGGCAGAAACAATTTGTATTCATGGGGATCATCCCGAAGCGGTTGCCATCGCAAAACACTTATTCAACACATTACAACAATACCAGATTGAAATCAAATATCCCTAAGGCAAAAGCCAAGCTACCCTCTTTGACGGGGATTAGTTTAGGCGCAGCATTTTTAATGGCAAACTCATCCATTGGACCAGGATTTTTAACACAAACTTCTTTTTATACAGAACAACTTCTGACTAGTTTTGGATTTGTCATTTTAATATCAATCCTACTTGATTTTGGTGCACAAATTAATATTTGGAGAGCCATCACATTGAGTGGTATGCGTGCGCAAGAAATTGCCAATCAATTGCTACCTGGCCTTGGACATGTCTTGTCCTTTTCGGTGATATTGGGTGGATTTGCATTTAATATTGGCAATATCGCTGGATGTGGACTCGCCCTGAATTTATTAACAGGCATCAGTTTTGCAAAAGGAGCGATGTTAAGTGGCATCATTGCGATACTGATATTTTGGATAGATGAAATTGGAAAAATGTTAGATCGGTTAACAAAGATTTTAGGAATTGTAAAGATAAGTTTAACCTTATTGATTGTTTATGCTGCTCATCCTCCCATCCTTTCTGCAGTGCATCATAGTTTTGTTCCAGAGCAGATTTCATTGCTTGCTATCGTGACCATTGTTGGTGGCACAGTAGGCGGTTACATTACGTTCTCCGGGGCACATAGGTTAGTTGACGCTGGCATGGTTGGCCCTGAACATATTCCATTTGTGACAAAAAGTGCAAGCAGAGGCATCCTTATTTCATCCTTTATGCGCTTTATTTTATTCTTAGCGGTGGTGGGTGTAGTGTCTCAGGGAGTCCATCTAGATAAAAACAATCCTGCTGCAACGGTATTTGAAACTGCCGGTGGCAGATGGGGCTTGTTTGTATTTGGTATTGTGTTGTGGAGTGCCGCAATTTCATCTGTGATTGGAGCATCCTATACCTCCTACTCTTTTATAAAAAATCTGGATATTTCATTTTTGAAACATGAGCGATTTGCAATTAGTGGATTTATTTTAATTTCTACTTGCTTATTTATATGGATTGGCAAGCCAAAAGAATTGTTACTTTATGCTGGATTAATCAATGGATTTATCCTACCCTTTGCATTAGGAATCATGTTAATTGCAAGCAGAAGGATACCAATTTTAAAGCAATACAAGTATCCATTGTGGATCGAAGCTGCTGGATGGATTGTGGTGGCACTAATGGGCTCTATGAGCGTTTATGCATTGATTGAGGCTTCCATGAAATAAACTTAATTCACTTTAACATCCGTATCTAACATATCCATCTTTTGTTCCTTGGGCTTCACCCCAAAGTTGTAACGGATATTGATACCAAATCTTCTTGAATCACTCTCCCTTAAGCCAACAGCATAAATACTTCCCTGTCTTAATGTGAACGTATTCTTATTGGTAAAGAAGATATCATTCATGGAAATAGTTACAGTCAATTTTTTATTTAAAAAAAGACGGTTTATGGAACTATTCAATTGCCCAAAATTATCCAACTCGTAAAATTGTTGCTGCCCATTGGTTCTCCAGAATCCATTGATTGTAAAAGTGGATAGCTTTCCTAATTTCAGGGATTGAAATGTAAAGAATGTCCATGTTGCTTTGTCAAATACAATTGGCTTTTGTTCATATAATCCATTGTATACATTGTGGTTGTATTGCGCACCCACCACAGCAAAAAATGCCTTACCTGGAGGTATCACTGCTATCCCTCTAAAATAAGTTTCTTTGCTTTTACCTAAATTGTCATAGGTGCGATAAGCGACTTGTTTATTCGTGGGAGATTGATACACCACATTCGTGAAAATATCTTTAGTTTCATTGATACCGAAAGCGAAAATTGGTTTGTCATCTACGCTAATATTGGCCTCATAGTTAGAAGTAAACTGAGGCTTTAAACTTGGATTACCCGATTCATATAAAAACGGATCAATGTATTTAGGAAAGGGATTTAGGAATTCATAGCTGGGTCTGCTAATGGTCTTTCGATAGACCAAATAACCCCGCATCTCATAACCAGAAATCTTAAATAATTTTCTACTTAAAAATACATAAGGGAATGCATCCGTTCTATTCAAAGAAAAAGAAGTATCAGAAGGGATGCGTTGCTTGCCTTCCATGATTGTTTGCTCCACCCTAGTTCCTACTTTCAAAATCACTGCTCCCCATGTTTTAGAACCCTGAAGATAGACTGCATTGATTTGCTCTTTAAAGGAATAGGCACTAGTTCTGAAAATATCTTTAACTGCAATACCGTTGAAGTCCTTTTGATAATTTGCATCATTTTTAAAGGTCAACAAACTTGACTTTAATCCAGCTTCAATGGTAAGTCCAAAATGCTTCTTCTTATAATCCGTTTGATAGGTATAAAAATCTCTATTGTTTAAAAAATCACCTGCCCCTTTCGAAGCCAATCCACCTGATAGTAAGGTGTTTTCATAAAATTGATCTGTTGTTGATCGAATGATATTGTGCGAAAAGTCGACGGTCCATTCTCCACCAGTTGAATCTAATTTAAGTTTTGATCGTACTGATTGGTTGATATTGAAATTGGACCCATCGTTGTTGACCAATGATGCAATGGCGCTCAAATTTTGTTTCGTAGCTATTTTCTGCAGCATCGACTCGTTATTCGTCGTATTGACAAATGTTTGACCACTTAACCTCGCATCATAATTTAATTCAAAACGGTCCGACCAGCTTCTTCCTAAACCAAAACCGATATATGCCGATTGGTTTGGGCTCAATGTTCTTGCAGTTTGTTTTAACACCGTATCCGTGGATAGGAACCTATCCGTATTTACAATATTGTACCCATCGTTCTGGTTGTATTGTGTATTGAGGTAACTATTGTACTTGTCTGTTGTATTATTCAAATTAAGTCCAATAAACTGATTGCCATATACCCCCTGATTCATGCCAGTGTTCACAGAACCATTCAATCCAATTTTTACCCCTTTTTTCAAAATAATATTGACCACCCCGCCGCCGCCTGATGCATCATACTTTGCAGAAGGTGTTCTTACCAATTCAATTTTTTGGATCGAAGTTGGCGGCAGACTTTTTAATAAGGTCGCCATATCAGATGCACTCATTCTCAATTCTCTTCCATTAATTTGTACTCCTGCAGGAGACAATCCATTTAAATAAATATTGCCATCCTGATCTATAAAAATACCAGGTATTTTTTCCATAGTCTCATAGGCATTGGTAGATGTTGCCGCCAATGGCTCAGGATCTACCACAGATTTATCATCTTCTTGTCTAATCAACGGCTTAGTAGATGTGACCACTACTTCTTTAAGTTGGCCATTGGTCTCCTTCAATTCAATTTTGACTGTACTTAATTTATCCAATTTGATTGTCCTATTGTCCGATTGGTATCCAATGGCACTCGTTTTTAACTGATACAATTTCCCAGAAGGAAGCACAATGGTAGCGTGTCCATTACTATCTGCAACTATATTTTTTTGCACGGCACTGTCAATCATCTGGATACCGATATTGGCAAAAGCAATGGGCTGCCTTTTAGCATCCACCACAATCAACTTCAATGGTAGCGTTTGACCAAACGAGGCCTTATGAATTAGTACAATAAGCAAGATGCATAATGATCTTGCGCCCTTTTTTATTAATCGCATCATAGAACTGCAAAAGTAAGAACTGATCATCCATCAACCTCATCTTATTTGTTAAACGGCATAAAAAAGCCAGTCTGTGTTTAGACTGGCTTTTTCCCTTTATACAATATCGAATTAATCTATGAAATTACCCTTTTCATCTGTCTTCACGCGTTTGCGCTTATCCCCGTTTTCAAGTACTAATTTATAGACCTTGTTAATATGATTCGACCCAGCATGGTAATTCACCAAATAGACATCTTTTGCAATGGTCCAGTCTGGATACGTATCCATTACAGAAGTTCTAACGCTGGTAGGTAAAACTACATTGCTAAAACGCTCAGCAGTTCTTAGAATTTTACCCTCTTTGTCATAGGTTGCTAATACTTGACCTTTAGGTAAATAAAAAGAAACATAATATTGTTCAAATTCATCGTCATAAAACTCGGACTCCTTAACATTGTAGGTAGCTGCTTTTCTTTCTAATAAATTTACTTTTTGTGCTGCATTTGGATCAGCAACGGATTTTAAATATTTATAATTTAAGCTCGTCACCGTAACCGGAGGAAGTGTTTCCTGAGCATAGATATTACTACTAAGTCCTACAAAAGCAATGCAGGCAATGATTCCTAATTTTACTTGTTTCATGATTGTACATTTTTATTTAAAGAATGAACATCAAAGTTAAAACGAGCATCTATGAATGTAAATGACAATGGTCAAGAGTCTACTTGATTTAGCGCAGGCAAAAAAAAGCCAGCCTATTACCTAGACTGGCTTGTGGAGAATAGCGGGTTCGAACCGCTGACCTCCCCGAATTCATTCGGGACGCTCTATCCTTTATTTATTATTAACAGATTAATATAAACTCTACTTTTCTTACTTTTTATTTCTAGTTCTCTAGCAACAGCTAAGCTCCTATTAATAAAATACTCAGTATAAACTAATTCCCAATCTTTTGCTTTTTTTGTAGACTTACTTCCACTATTATTATGCCTATATAGTCTATTTTCTATGTTTTGGGTTTGACCTATATAATACCTATTGCAAGATTTAGAATAAATTATATAAACTATAAACTCCATTAAGTGGAGAATAGCGGGTTCGAACCGCTGACCTCTTGCATGCCATGCAAGCGCTCTACCAACTGAGCTAATTCCCCTTATCCATTTTATTTCTTTGACCTTCCCGAATTCATTCGGGACGCTCTACCAATCACAATTTATTGGGATCCCGATTTATCGGGACCTAATTCCCCTATTGAATTATGTATCTTAAATGTAAAAGAGCAACGAGAAAATCGTTGCTCTTTTACTACTATCTATATAAATTAAATTTCTCCTTTTCC
>Ga0075464_10000525_pt1 | contig 16913 bp, 15 predicted proteins | sample DEB19_08_DNA_5_FD_75068 | JGI IMG/M metagenome (GOLD analysis project Ga0075464, IMG submission 75068) | Aqueous microbial communities from the Delaware River and Bay under freshwater to marine salinity gradient to study organic matter... | ecosystem: Environmental > Aquatic > Marine > Coastal ...
AGCTTCTTAGCCTCTGCAGAGAGGTTAGCGAGACTATCCAAAGGTGTACAGGCGACAGCGCCATCAACGATTGGGTTTCCCTTGGCATCGATTAGACAGCCGTCAATCTCCTTGTAGCCGCGGAAAAGCGTAGTGCGGCTAACCAAAGCTGCAGCACCGAAGCCGAGCGCGATGGTCATCAAGTAGAAAGCACCGATGTTTCCGATTGCCCAGTTGACCGAGGTGCGGGCCGCCTTTGCAGTTGGAACGGTGTAGAAACGAATCAGGATGTGAGGCAAACCAGCGGTTCCAAGAACCAAAGCCATGCCCAATGAAAGCAAGTCGAGCTTGCTGATCAGTGTCTTGACTGGGTCAATTAGACCGGTGCTGGCATCAATGATGTCTTTACCGAACTTGAGTCCCGGATTCAGGAATCCCTCTTTTCCGGAGGCGTCTTTTGCTGCGCCCAGAAGGTCAGAGATGTTGAAACCAAACTGCCACAGAACCATCACGGTCAAAAGAATGGCACCGAGCATGAGCAAGAATGCTTTCACAATCTGCACATAGGTGGTTCCCTTCATTCCGCCGACGGTCACATAGACAATCATCAAAAGGCCAACGCCACCGATGATCCAGTTTTTTGCACCTGGGTCGTTGATGCCGAGCAATAGTGAAACCAGCGCGCCGGCACCCACCATCTGAGCCATTAGGTAAAAGATTGAGACTACGAGCGTTGATGTTGCTGCCGCACCGCGAACTGGGCGCTGACGCATGCGGAACGCAAGAACGTCACCCATTGTGTAGCGGCCAGAGTTGCGAAGTGGCTCAGCAACTAGAAGCAAGGCAACTAGCCAAGCAACCAAGAAGCCGATTGAGTAGAGGAAGCCGTCGTATCCAAACAGGGCGATGGTTCCCGCGATGCCGAGGAACGAAGCTGCCGACATGTAGTCACCGGCGATTGCGAGACCGTTTTGGAAGCCAGAGAAGCTGCCGCCGCCGTCGTAGAAGTCTGATGATTTCTTAGTTGAGCGTCCGGCGCGGAATACCAAAACCAGGGTAAACAGCACGAAGACGACGAACAGAATTGCGCTTAGCGTTGTTGAATTCACTTGGCCAGCTCCTGGTCTACTTTGTCTCGGATGGAGTCTGAAGGGCCATCTAGAGAGTGCGAGGAGTGGCGCTCATAGAGCCACACAATGAGGAAGGTAGTAGCGAACTGCAGAATGCCGAGCACGAACGCGATGTTGATGTTTCCGAAGAGAACCGTGCTAACCCAGTCGCGAGCGAAAGCTGTGAGAGCTACGTATAGGAAATACCAGATTAAAAAAGCGGCGGTCAACGGAAATGCGAATTTCCTGAATTTGCGCTTTAGGTCTTGGAATTCGGGTGAGGCTTGTGTTTCTGCCCAGACCCGATCTTTTTCTGTCGATTCCACTGAACTCCAATGTTCAAAAGATGTCACCACGGCGGCATTGCCATCGGCGCGGGTATGTCTCCATCCCCTCGCTCAATCTAGCGAAACAAATTAGAACTATTCCCTAAAAAGGGGGTTGATACCGAACCGTTATCTTTTAGCAGTCTGGGTCTTGGCTGGGAACTAAATTTTTGATGAAGTAGTTGTCGACGGCGTCGTTCACACACTTGCTCTCTTGGCCGTAAGCCGTGTGCCCTTCTCCATTGAATGTGACGAGAACACCGTTTTCGAGAACTTCGTTGGCAAGCTCAACGGCTTGCGCGTATGGAGTTGCCGGGTCTCCGGTGGTGCCAACCACCATGATTGTTTTGGAACCGCTTGCCGAATAGTCGTCTGGGTGTGGCACAACTTCGAATGGCCATTGCTCGCAGGCTAAAGCACCAAACTGCCAATAGCGGCCGAGAACTGGGCTTGCCTCCAGAACTCGCGCATTTTGAGCTGCCATCGATTTAGCATCCGATGGAGATCTGGCATCGAGACACGAGATAGAAATATTTGCTTCCATCAAATTAGAGCCGTAGCTGCCGTCTTCGGCGCGCTCGTTATAGGAGTCGGCGAGAGCCATCAGGGTGGTGCCATCGCCAGCAAAACCCTCAGCAAAACCCTGGCTCAAATAAGGCCAATAACTCTGGCTGTAGAGCGGCATGATCAAACCTGTGATGGCAGCCCACACGGTTAGTTCGCGACCACTCTCAGTTGGCAGTGGAGAGTTTTCGAGGCCCCTCAGAAACTTTTGAATGCGCGAAAGCGCTGTTTCCATCGAGCCGGTGAAAGGGCAGTCAGCCGACTGCAGGCAGTTAGCCAAGAAGTTCTTGAGAGCCTGATCGAAGCCCACCAACTGGAAGAGACTTTGGTCAGCATCGCTCAGCGTCGGATTGATGGCACCATCCAGCACCATGCGGCCAACGCGCTCAGGAAATAGAGCGGCGTAGGTGGCACCCAGTTGCGTTCCGTAACTGAAACCAAGGTAGTTAATCTGCTGGTCGCCAAACACTGCACGGATTACATCGAGGTCTTTGGCTGACGAAACCGTATCGATGTACCCCAGGTTTGGGCCGGTGTTTTTGAGGCAGGCAGCCACGAACTTTGCCAGTTGGTCGCGGGTGTCTTTTAGGTCTGCCGCAGAGCCAAGCTCGAAGTCGGCGGTGCCATACAAAAAGCGATCGGTGTCTTTGGGGTTTAAGCATTTAACTGTCGGTTCACTCGAGCCAACGCCTCTGGGGTCAAAGCCCACCATGTTGTAGTTCTTGCGCAATTGGGCTGTTCCGAGTTGGTCAATCGAATCGGTTATCCATGGCACTGCAGATGAGCCTGGGCCACCCGGGTTGAAAATCAGAGAGCCGAGCGGCTTGCCCGAATCGGCCTTGTGGTAAGCAACAGCAAGCTTGAGAGTGCCGTCTTGTGGGTTTGCCCAATCAACCGGAACCACTACATCGCCACAAAAAGTTTCTTTGGTTCCGCAAGGAGACCAGTCGACTTGTTGCGCATAGAACTCTTGGTATTGGCTCGGAATCGAGGGGTCGGCGGTTGGGGTTGGCTCAACCGAAGAGGGTGCGCAGCCGGCGAGCGAGAGTGCCAAAACCATGATTGAGGCGATGAGTCTTGTGGCTTTAAGTGGGCTCTTCATGAATTACTTTGCCTTTTTTCTGAGGCCAACGGCAAGTGACTCGAGAACCATTAGATCTCGCACGTTTGAATCGATTCGATGCCGTGCTTTATTAATTGCTTCAATTTTTTTTATGGTTGCAGCAGCATTGGAGCTCTGAGCCAGTTCTGTGATTTTTGACCTGAGTTCTTCGTTGACTAAGTCAGATTCGGTGGCCAACTGAATTGTGAGGACATCTCGATAAAGCGAGAGAAGGTCTACCAAAATGCGGTCGAGGCCGTCTCTTACCGACCGAGTGGCGCGCCTTTTTTGACCCTCTTCCAGCAGGCGCAAATCTGGTTTTAGATTTGCCGGGATGGCGTCACCCTGAGTGAGTCCGAGTGAACGAAGCATCGCAACTTTTTCTACTTCGTCTTTTTCGATAGTTAGGGCTTCGGCATCTTTTTTTGCGATGTCCAGCCAGCGCTCTGCGGTGTTGACCGCCGAGGTAACTCCATCAATGCTGAGAGCCGCCATTAGCGTCTCGCGTCGGCGACTGCGGGCCTCGGAGCTAGTGGCCAGCCTTCGAGCCATGCCAATGTGGCTTTGCGACTCGGCAGCAACCTGGAGGGCCAACTTGGGTTCAATTCCATCGCGCTCGGTTAGCAACCTTGCGACCTCTTCAACGGCTGGCACCTTGAGGCCGACTCTGCGAACGCGTGAACGAATTGTGGGCAGCATGTCTGCTTCAGATGGGGCGCACAGCAGCCAGATTGTGCCGGCCGGTGGCTCTTCCAACGCCTTGAGGAGAACGTTTGATGAGCGCTCAAGCATGCGATCGGCATCCTCAATAATCATGATTCGAAACTTGCCCATCGAACCTCCATATTGAGAATTCGCAACAAGTTCGCGAACCTCATCAATTGAGATTTGCACTTTTTCAGTTGTCAAAACGTTTATGTCTGGGTGGCTACCGGCTTTAGCCAAGACACAGCTTTTACAAACTCCGCAGCCGTCATCGGGGCATAAAAGAGCGGTGGCGAAAGCGTGAGCGAGGTTTGACCGGCCAGACCCGGGAGGGCCAGTTATTAGCCAAGAGTGATAAACACCCTCAGCTTTTCGAGCGACAGCCAGCTGCAATTGAGCCAGTGCCTCGGGCTGCCCAAGCATGTCGTTCCAGGCTGGATGAAGGTCTGACCTCACTGTTTCTGAATTCACTGTTTCTGAATTCACTGTTTCTGAATTCACTGTTTCTGAATTCACTGCGCCGCCAAAACCTCAGCGAGGCGCAAACGAATTTGATCCTGCATGGCCTCAACGCTTTGGTTGGCGTCGATGACCACCCATCGGGCCGGCTCTGCTGCGGCCATTTTTAGGTAGGCCTGGCGAACAGCCTCAAAGAACTCAACTTTTTCGCGCTCTAGGCGGTCTGGCGCCTCACCGGTCTGATTGCGACGAGCGAGCGAAGCCGAGGCATCGAGGTCGAGCAAAATAGTGAGGTGGGGCATCAGGTTTTCGACGGCAAACATAGAGATCGAGCGAACATCTTCGGCATTCAGCTCTCGCCCGACACCCTGATAAGCCACCGATGAATCTAGGTAGCGGTCGGTAAGAACCACTTCGCCTCTGGCTAGGGCCGGGCGCACTTTGGTGGCCACGTGGTGGGCGCGGTCGGCGGCATAGAGCAGCGCTTCTGCGCGTGGGGCAACCTCGCCCTTGCGGTGCAGCAGCAGGTGACGAATTTCTTGTCCGAGCTCGGTTCCTCCCGGCTCGAAAGTGCGAACCACCGTTCGGCCAAGCTGGGTCAGATATGCCTCGATTAGGTCAGACTGAGTCGACTTTCCGACTCCGTCGATTCCCTCCAGCGAGATAAATAGGCCCTCGGTCATTATTTGGTCTTTCGGGTTGCTCCGCGCTTGACTACGCGAGTTGTGCTGGCTTTTTTGGCTGGCTTTCCGGCCTTGGCCGGTGCCTCTCCAGGCTCAAGACCAAGCTTTTCACGGCGAATCGCCAAGAGCTCAAAGGCTGCGTCTGGGGTCATTTCCTCGAGGTTTTCATCCTTTGGAACCGTTGCGTTGACAGCACCATCGGTGACATAAAGACCGAACTGGCCAGTCTTGGCAAAAACCGGAAGACCCGAGGCTGGGTCTTCTCCGAACTCCTTTAGAGGAGTTGCTGCGGTGCGACGGCCACCATATTTAGGCTGAGCGAAAATCTCTAGCGCGCCAGCCAAGTCGAGGCTGAACAGTTGCTCCTCTGAGGTCAGCGAACGTGAATCCTTGGCCTTCATCAGATAAGGGCCAAACTTGCCGTTCTGAGCGGTGATGTCTGCACCGCTTTCTGGGTCTGGGCCAATAACTCGAGGAAGTGACAAAAGCTGAACAGCATCATCGAGCGTTAGAGACTCTGGGCTCATAGTTTTGAACAAGGAGGCGGTTCGAGGCTTGGCCGCCTTCGGGTCGTCAAGCACAACATAGGGGCCATAGCGGCCATCTTTGAAGAGAATCTCGAAGCCTGTTTCGGGGTGCACACCCATCACCCGATCGGTGATGATTGGGGCATCGATGAGCTCTTGAGCCTTGGCCACGGTTAGTTCATCTGGGGCCAAGCCCTCTGGGATGTTGACGATGCGGCGACCGTTTTCGTCGGCGCCCTCAGACCCTGGTTCAACCATGATCTCGATGTAGGGGCCGTATTTTCCGGTGCGAAGGGTGATGTCGTCGGCGATGCGAATCGAGTTGATTGCGCGAGGATCGCTGTCGCCAAGGTTCTCAACTGTGTTGCGCAAGCCCTCTTGCTTGTCGCTGCCAAAGTAGAAGCCCTTCAACCAAGTGCTGCGGTCTAGCTTGCCATCGGCAATGAGGTCGAGGTCTTCTTCCATCTGTGCGGTGAAAGCGTAGTCAATCAGCGTGCCAAAGTTCTCTTCTAGAAAACGAGTGACGGTGAAGGCAATCCACTCCGGAACCAGTGCCTGGCCGCGTTTTGAAACGTAGCCCTTGTTGACGATGGTCGACAAGATTGCGGCATAGGTTGAAGGGCGGCCAATGCCGTCTTCTTCGAGTGCCTTAACCAGGGATGCCTCGGTGAAGCGAGGCGGCGGTGAAGTTGCGTGGTCTTTTGCGGTGACCGCGACAGCCTTAAGAACCTGACCAACTGCCAAGTTAGGGAGCTTTGATTCGCGCTCGCCCTCCTCTTCGTTGCGACTTTCGTCGTGGCTCTCTTCGTAGGCAGCCATGAAGCCACGGAAGGTAACCACGGTGCCAGAGGCGGTAAATTCGGCCGCCTTGCCTGAACTCAAGGGGCTCACACCAATTTTTGCGGTGGTGGTCGAGACCTTGGCATCTTCCATCTGAGAAGCCACGGTTCGCTTCCAAATTAGGTCGTAAAGATCAAGTGCGCGACCACTCAAAACTCGAGCTAGGTCTGCGGGTTTAACAAAGTTCTCGCCAGCTGGGCGAATAGCCTCGTGGGCCTCTTGGGCATTCTTGTTTTTGCCCTGATAAACGCGTGGCTTGTCTGGAACCATGTTGTCGCCAAACATTTGCTTCGCTTGGGTGCGAGCGGCATTGATTGCCTGAACCGAAAGGTTCGGCGAGTCGGTTCGCATGTAAGTAATGTGACCGTCTTGATAGAGCGACTGCGCTGTGTCCATGGTTTGCTTTGCCGACATGCGCAGTTTGCGCGAAGCCTCTTGCTGCAGTGTGGAAGTGGTGAAAGGCGCCGCTGGGCGGCGAGTGCTCGGCTTTGCTTCAACCGATGAAACTGAAATTTTGGCGTCCGGGCTTCGAACCGCTTCGGCGAGCGCTTCTGCTTGAGCGGCGTCTAGGAGTAATACATCGGCGGTCAACTTGCCGTGGTCGTCAAAGCTCTGACCGGTGGCGATGCGCTTTCCATCGATGCTTTGAAGCTTGGCAACAAACTGTGGTTCACCAGCAACCTGCGAGTCAAAGGTGACCTCAACATCGTTATAACTAGCAGAAACAAAAGCCATGCGCTCGCGCTCGCGCTCAACTACCAAACGCATTGCTGGAGACTGAACTCGGCCAGCGCTTAGACCGCGGTTGATCTTGCGCCAAAGAACGGGAGAAACTTCGTAGCCATAAAGGCGGTCAACCACTCGACGGGTTTCTTGGGCCTGAACTAGGTTGTCGTCAACATCGCGGGTGTGCTCAAGGGCAGATTGAATAGCCTCTTTAGTGATTTCGTGGAAAACCATGCGCTTAACTGGCACTTTTGGCTTCAAAACCTGAAGCAGGTGCCAAGCGATGGCCTCACCCTCGCGGTCTTCATCGGTTGCGAGATAGAGCTCCTGGGCGCCAACTAGGGCCTTTTTCAAATCTGTGACGGTTTTGTTCTTGCCTGGAGAGATGGCGTAGAACGGCTCGAAGTCGTTTTCGATGTCGATAGAGAACTTGGCTAGGGAGCCATTCTTCTTTTCTGCTGGCAAGTTTTTTGGGTCGACTAGGTCTCGGATATGGCCGATCGATGCCAAAACCGTGTAATCGTCACCTAAGAACTTAGCAATCGTCTTGGCCTTAGCCGGTGACTCAACGATTACTAACTTGTGGCCAACAGCCAATGCTTACTCCTTATATAGTGAGGCAGAATCTAGAAACTCGGCCCCGCTCGCGCCTTCGCGATTAGAACTATACCCACTGCGCCTGAATGCACTGTGATGAATACCTCGAGTCCGACAATACGACACTCAACTAGGTTCGCCATATTTGCGGCACTCATCTGCTCAGCAATTTCACAGGGAAGACCAAGTGAAAGCCCTCTCAACGAATCTGCCGCAGCTATGGCAATTGAGTCGGTTGTCGATTGCAGGCGAAGTTCTGCCAACAGGTTGAAGGCCTGCGCTTGGCCAATAATCAAGAGCGCGACTGACAGAACGACAACTGCCAAAGACAAAATAGTGCCTGCGCCTTTTTCACCTCTTATATGGGCCAACTTCGAAGACACTTTGACCTGAATCACTAGAGACCCATTTTTCGGGAGCACTGGCGCTCAGACACCTCGAGCAGCTCAGAGCCCAACCCAGGGATGCGGGCCATAAACGAAACGCTGAGGCAAACCTGGTTTTCTTGGTTCTCAATCACAGTGATTGCGTCAGGCCTTGCCTGCCGAACCATTAACTCAACTTCATGGGGCTGCTCTCCTCTGGCTAGAGCCCTAGACCCGGTAGCCGCAAGATCAACCAACTTCATTCGCTCGATTTGAAGACTGAAAGCACCGAGGGTAACTGCAATCACAAGCGCTACCGAAGGCAACGCGAGGGCCAGTTCGGCAGTCACCGAGCCTTGGTCGGCGAAGAAGCTATTGCGGCGCGACTTCGGCATTAGGGCTTGAAAAAGTCAGAGCGCTTTTCACGAGGTCGAACAAAATAGTGCGCACTTCATCGCTTCTCATGATTACCACCAGCAACCCAGCAAACCCAACCGCAGCCATAGTTGCGATTGCATATTCAGCTGTAGCTGCACCAGTTTCATCGAGCAATTTTGCTTTCAGATTATTCATTTCATTTCTCCTTCTATATGGGCTGCCCAGATGACAGCAAACTGATTGCAATGGGAACAACGGAGAGCAGCACAAATGCTGGCAGAACAGCGACTCCGAGGGGAATCATTAGCCGAATTGAAAGCCGAGCGATGTTATTGGCTGCGTCATAGCGCTCGCGCTCGCGAATTCGATCGGCAACGGAGGTGAGAATCTGGGTGAGGGCCGCGCCGGTGTTTCTAGAGAGCTGCCCAGCCGCCATAATGGCCAGTTGCGCTTGCTCCTCTGGTTCAAGATTGAAAACCTCAGAAAACTGACTTTCGGCCGCGACTCTGGCTTGCTCAAGTGGCAAGCCAGCCTGCAAACCAATCACGGTGCAATCAATCAGACAACCGGGGTCTCGTTCTTTGGGAGCTGCCCTGGCCAAAATTCGCTGGCTCCAAAGTTGCCCGATGATGAGTAAAGATAGGCCAAGCGCGAGTGAAATGAAGCCCAGCACCGAACCAAAAATCGCTCCGAACGGATTCATGCCCAAAGCCTGAGCCAACCCCAGCGCAACGAAGGGAAGGCCTAGAACCAACTTGGCGGTCGCTTTTGGAGCCGCGAAAGCCAGCGCCACCTCTTGTTTTGCCTTTTCGGTAGCTAGAAAAACCTCGGTCAAACGATTTAGGGCATTGGCAGCTGGCCCACCCAAGCGGGTCGCAAGCCGCCAAACCAACTCAAAGTGCTTTGCTGCATCCCGCTCTAATGTGCCAAGTTTCTCGGCAACTAGCTGGTGCGCACTTATAGCCGGAATTCCGGCTGCTATGAGTGAGACCAACTCTTGAACCACCTCGGCCGGCCTGGGCGCGGCCTCAATGGATTGCCGTTCGGCTTTAGAGGACATGGGGAACCACTTCAAGTCGGCCGCCCTGGGTCAAAGTTAGTTTGCCTAGACCGACAACTTTTCGTTCGGAGAGATGAATAACCCACTTGATTGCGGAGAAGCACATCTCGGCTAGATCGCTGGTGCTAACCCCAGCCGCCCGCCCAATTGCATTTAGGCGAGAAGGCACGTCATTCATCGAATTGGCATGGATTGTGGCCCCGGCTCCCGAGTGCCCAGTGTTGAGGGCCTGAAGCATAACCAGCAATTCGGAGCCGCGTACCTCGCCAACCGCTAAACGATCTGGGCGCATGCGAAGAGCCTCGCGAACCAAACGATCGAGGCCGATTTCACCTTTGCCCTCAATGTTTGCTTGCCTTGTTTGGAGAGAAACAAAGTGCCCAGAATCCAGCCCAAGCTCGGCTACATCCTCGAGGGCAATCACTCGCTGGCCGGCGCAGGCGGCGAGCATTGCTCGAAGCAGAGTGGTTTTGCCCGAACCGGTGGGCCCTGAAATCAGATAGCTCTCGCGTCTTTCAACGATCTCCCGAAGGCAATACAACGTATCTGGATCAAACATTTCAAAATCGCAAAGCTGATCGAGGCCAAATAAACGATCTGCGTGCACCCGAATCGAAAGGTGGGTTTTTGGGTTGCAACCCGAGGCCAGTGCAGCGTGAACTCGGTAGTCATCGATGGCGACATCGGCAAAGGGGTTTGCCTGATCTAAATGCCGCCCTCCCGAGGCGATGAGGTTCTGGGCAAATTCGGCGAGCTCCGCCTCAGACTCAAAGGGGCTCGGAGCACTCTCTAACACTCCAGAGACTCTTTGAACCCAGAGCTGACCAGCGCCATTCACCAAAAGGTCAGTTACGCCGGGGCTAGCCAACAGCCCACCGAGCTTGGATTCGAGAAGAGTCATTTGCCAATGCTGACGCCAGCGGGTAGCTCAAAAACTGAAGGTAGCCATTTTGTGGATAACCGACTCAAATTCGAACCGGTGCACAAAAGACCCGTTAAATTAGGGGGCCCCAGACTCGGGGGAGAGTCTGGGGCCAGGCGATACCAGATTGGGGGAATCGGTATCGCGGGTCGGTGACTAGCACCGACACAAGAGATACTAGCAACCGTTTGGGGCTAAACATTCCCGAAAGCACATATTGCTTGGCAATGTGCCATCTATTTTTATGGGAGGATAACGAGGGACCACACCACATCACTGGGAGGACAACGATGTCTGCTGATCACGAAATCGAAAACCTGCTTCATGAAGACCGTCACTTTGCACCAACCGACGCGTTCATGGCAGATTCCATCGCTAAGCCATCCATCTATGCGGAGGCGAGCGCCGACCGCCTTGCCTTCTGGGAGAAGCAGGCCAGAAACCTGCACTGGCACAAGCCCTTCACTCAGACCCTCGACTGGTCTAACGCGCCATTTGCGAAGTGGTTTGCCGATGGCCAGCTAAACATCTCTTACAACTGCCTTGACCGTCACGTTGAAGCTGGCAACGGAGACCGCGTTGCTCTTTATTTTGAAGGCGAACCAGGCGACAGCAAAGAGATCACCTACTCAGAACTCACCCGCCAGGTTAAAAAAGCGGCAAACGTTCTAGTTGAACTCGGCGTAAAAGCCGGCGACCGCGTAGCCATCTACATGCCGATGATTCCTGAGGCTGTTGTTGCGATGCAGGCCGTTGCCCGCATCGGTGCAGTGCACTCGGTTATCTTCGGTGGCTTCTCAGCCGACTCATTGGCAACTCGCATCAACGACGCTCAGGCAGTTTTGGTGATTACAGCCGATGGTGGCTATCGCAAGGGCAAGGCAAGCGCACTAAAGCCTGCTGTTGATGAAGCACTTTCGGGTGGTCGCTGCTCCACCGTGAAAAACGTTCTCGTTGTTCGCCGCACCAACCAAGATATTGCCTGGAACGACTCGCTAGACATCGATTGGGCCCTAGCCCTAGGTGAGGCAAGCGATGAGCACGAAGCCCAGCCTTTTGACGCCGAGCACCCACTGTTCATTCTTTATACCTCTGGCACAACCGGTGCCCCGAAGGGCATTCTGCACACCACCGGTGGCTATCTAACCCAGGTTGCCTACACCCACAAAAACGTTTTCGACCTGCACGAAGAGACCGACGTTTACTGGTGCACCGCCGATGTTGGTTGGATCACCGGCCACAGCTATGTTGCCTACGGCCCATTGGCCAACGGCGCGAGCCAGGTAATTTATGAGGGCACCCCTGACTCTCCAGACTGGGGTCGCTGGTGGAGCATCGTTCAGAAATACGCTGTCTCGATTCTTTACACCGCACCAACTGCAATCCGCAGCTTCATGAAGTTCGGCAGCGCAATTCCGGCTCAATATGACCTTCGCTCAATTCGTGTTCTTGGCTCGGTTGGTGAACCAATCAACCCTGAGGCATGGATGTGGTACCGCAAAATCATCGGCGGCGGACTGGCCCCGATTGTCGACACCTGGTGGCAGACCGAGACCGGCGCAATCATGATTTCGCCTCTTCCGGGCATAACCACTTTGAAACCTGGCTCGGCCCAGATCGCCATCCCAGGAATTGAAATAAAGATCCTTGACGACGAAGGCCTGACCCTCGGAAATGGTCACGCTGGCTTGTTGACCATCACCGAACCTTGGCCAGCCATGCTTCGCGGCATTTGGGGAGACCCAGACCGCTTCATCGAGACCTACTGGTCGAAGTTTGAGGGCATCTACTTTGCCGGCGATGGCGCCAAGTTTGACGAATAAGGCGACCTCTGGTTGCTGGGCCGCGTTGACGACGTTATGAACGTTTCTGGCCACCGACTATCAACCGCCGAGATTGAGTCGGCGTTGGTTTCACACCCGTTTGTTGCTGAAGCAGCCGTTGTTGGCGCCAAGGATGAAACCACGGGCCAGGCTGTTGTGGCATTCGTCATTTTGCGTCAGAGTCAGCTCGAATCTGTTGGCTCAGACGCAGACGTGAGCAAGATACTTCGCGATCACGTTGCCAAAGAAATTGGCCCGATTGCCAAGCCGCGCACCATCATGGTGGTTGCTGAATTGCCAAAGACTCGTTCTGGCAAAATCATGCGACGTTTGCTTCGAGATGTTGCCGAAGACCGACCAATTGGAGATGTGACCACCCTCACCGACACCTCGGTGATGGACATCATCTCGGGCAAAATTGCCGGTGGAGCCTCAGACTAAAGTTTCAAAGAAAACCCCGTCGACCTCAGGGCCGGCGGGGTTTTCTCGTTTAAAAAGGTGCTCAGAATTACTTGAACTCTGCAATTAGCTCGACTTCGACCACTGAATCAAGTGGCAAAACCGAAACACCAACGGCTGAGCGCGCGTGAACGCCAACCTCACCAAAGACCTCAGCCAAAAACTCGCTGGCGCCATTGATGATGCCTGGCTGGCCGGTAAATTCTGGAACCGAGGCCACGAAACCGACTACCTTTACGATGCGGGTGACTCGGTCTAGGTCTCCGATTGCCTGCTTTAGCGCTGCGAGCGCGTTTAGAGCGCATAGTCGGGCTAAATCTTTAGCTGCTGCTGGGTCAACCTGGCCTTCGCCCAAACCGGCTTTGCCAGTCAGTGGCAATGAACCAGCAACGAAAGGCAATTGGCCGGAGGTGAAACATAGGTTTCCGGTTACTACCGATGGAATGTATGAAGCCACTGGCTTAGCTACCTCAGGAAGTGGAAACCCGAGTTCAATCAGGCGCTCTTCGATGCGAGACATTAGTTTGCTCCCTCGGCAGCTGCTGCCGCAATCGGGCGCTTGAAGAAGGCAACGTTTCCGCCTTCTGGGCCAGAGATAACTTGCACTAACTCCCAGCCTTCAGAGCCCCAGTTGTTCAAAATCGCGGTCTCTCGGTGCAAAAGCAACGGTGTCGTAATGTACTCCCACTTCAACATTGGCAGCATCCTCTCAGGTGAACTCAGGTAACCTATAGTTTATGTCTGCGTCAAAGAACAAGCCCGAAACGTTTATGAGCGGCATCCTAAAGTTCACTGGATTGTCTGCACTTGCTGGCGCCTTGGCCATTGCCTTGCTGGCCCCGTTGGCCATTGTCGGAGGTTTTTTCGCATCCGCCGGAATCACAATCTTCGAAAACCTACCGGACTACATCAAGCCGGTAAACGCATCCCAGTCTTCGACGCTTTATGCGACTCAAGCTGGAGAGCCAATCAAGGTCGCCAATTTTTATCACGAAAACCGAATTTCTGTGACTTACGACGAAATGTCAGTAAACGTCAGAAATGCAGTTGTTGCCACTGAAGACCCAAGATTTTTTGAACACGGCGGCGTAGACGTAATTGCGCTTATTCGTGCCACCCTAACCAACGCTGCGATGGGTGGCGGTGGCCCCGGCGGTTCGACCATCACCATGCAATACGTGAAGAATTCACTGGTAGAAGCTGCTAACCTCACCGGCGATAAAGATGCCATCGAAGCAGCTCGAGTGCCGACCATCGACCGCAAACTTCGCGAAATTCGCCTGGCTGTTGCCCTGGAGCAAGAGGCGAGCAAGCAAGACATCCTTGCCGGCTATTTGAATCTTTCATTCTTCGGAAACCAGATCAACGGCATCGAAGCCGCCTCGAACTACTACTTTGGCGTGAAGGCTAAAGACCTCGACATTCCGCAGGCTGCACTGCTTGCCGGAATGCTGAAGTCGCCAAACGACTACAAGCCCGACTCTGAAGAAAACCTCGTGCGCGCGAAAAACCGCCGCGATTATGTGATCAACAACATGCGCGACGCCGGCTACATCACTGGCGCCCAGGCCAACGAGGCCAAGGCAACGCCGATTACCGTGAACCTGACCGAGACCCCTTCTGGCTGCGAAAGCAACCAGACAACCGCGTTCTTCTGCGACTATGTCGTCTGGACAATTCGAAACAACACCGAATTTGGGCCAACCCAAGAAGACCGCGAGAACCTTCTTCGCCGCGGTGGCCTTGAGATCTACAGCACCCTCGATCTAAACGCCCAGTCGGCTACTCACCGCGCCACCATGACTTGGGCACCTTTCGACGCACCAAGCCAAATTGGTTCGGCAACCGTCTCGGTTGAGGTTGGCACCGGCCGCATTTTGACCATGGCCGAAAACCGCGTCTTCGACCAAACTCAGAGTGATGAGCTCGGACGCACCTCAGTCAACTACGCCACCGATCGCGAATACGGCGGCTCTTCCGGTTTCCAAACCGGTTCCACCTACAAGGTCTTCACTCTGGCCCAATGGCTAACCAACGGCTTCAAGCTTGGCGATCACGTTGATGGCCGCGTTGTCGAATGGAACGGCACAGACTTCTCAGCACGCTGCGGCGGCTGGAGCGGCGTTTGGGCCCCGAACAACATTGTTAAGGAACCAGAAGACCTAAACGTTGTTCAGGCAACATCGATGTCGGTTAACACCGCCTTCGCAGCGATGGCCGCCCAACTCGACCTCTGTGATATTCGAGACACCGCAGCCCGCTTCGGCATTCACCGCGCCGACGGCAACGAGCTTCAGTATTACCCGGCATCGGTAATTGGAACCAACGAACTCTCGCCACTTTCAATGGCAGCTGCGATGGCAGGAATTGCCAACAACGGCGTTTACTGCTCTCCGATTGCCATCGATAAAGTCATCGTGCGCTCAACCGGCGCCGACTTCAAAGTGCCCGAGAGCCTTTGCTCACCAGCAGTCACCCCCGAGGTTGCAGCCGGCATGACCTATGCCATGCAGCGGGTTATCTCAGGCGGAACCGGTGGCGCTTCAAGCACTGGAGACGGCACTCCCCTGGCCGGCAAAACCGGAACCACCGACTCTGGCGTTCACACTTGGATGACTGGGTTCTCGACCGCTGTTGGCACCGCCACCTGGGTTGGAAACGTGGTTGGCAACAAGTCACTTTCGGGCTTGCGCCTAAATAACAAAGCTGCCAACACTGTTCGTCACGACATCTGGCGCACCACAATGAAGGCAATCAACAAGCTTTACCCAGGTTCAGAATTTTCGGCACCGCCAGCCGAGATGGTGGGCGCAACAATCGTTGCAGTGCCAAATGTAGCTGGCCAAACCCCAGAGGCTGCCACCGAGCTCGTTAAGACCGGCGACCTAAACGCCAAGGTTGTGGTGACCCAAGTTGCCTCACCAATGCCAACCGGAACCGTGGCATACACCCGCCCATCAATGGGCTCAAGTGTTGCTCGCGGCACCCAAGTGCGCCTTTACATAAGCAAGGGTGGCAGTGTTGGTGTTCCTAACGTGGCCGGCATGAACGTGGTCAATGCCAAAGCAACTTTGCTCGCGGCCGGATTTGCTGCGGTCAGCGAACCACAGGCCTCGCAGAGTCAATACTTCCAAAAGTCACCGACTATCCCTAAGGGCTACGTAATCGGAACCGACCCAGCCGCGGGAACCCCAGCCGCATCCGCCGGAGCAATTCTTCTGATCATTAGTTCTGGCCCCTAGCGCCAATGGAATTATTGGCAATCGCACTGGTGCTCATCGCAGCAGTTGCCATTTGGGGCATTGCGATAGAACGGCAACTTTTTGTGATTCGACGCGAGAGTGTTCGAGTGTTGCCGACAGACTCAAAGCCACTGACTATTTTGCACATCGGCGATATTCACCTGGCACCTTGGCAAAAGCGCAAAGCCAAATTTGTGCACTCTCTGGGCTCTCTAAAGCCGGACCTAGTGATTAACACCGGCGATAACCTCGGTCACAAAGACGCCATCGGCCCGGTTCTCACCGCGCTGGCACCGCTGCTGCAGCTGCCAGGCGTGTTCGTAAACGGCTCAAACGACTATCTCGGACCAGTGCTTCGAAACCCTTTTTCTTATCTGGCAAAGCCCTCTGAACGCAGCGATGGCCAACCGCTAGAAACCGCTCGACTCATGGCCGGTTTCAAATCAGCCGGGTGGCTCAACCTCAATAATCGCGAGGGTTCGATTGTGATCAACGGGCTCAACATTGGTTTCATCGGTGTTGATGATGCCCACGACGACCTAGACGATATCTCAAGCCTTAAGCCTCAATCGAGCCGGTTGAGCTCGAGTGGCATTGTGCTCGGTGTCAGCCATGCGCCTTACCTTCGGGTGCTAGAAGCAATGGCCGCTGCGAACGCATCCATGGTTTTTGCCGGTCACACCCACGGCGGGCAAGTATGCGTGCCAGGTTATGGCGCCCTGACCACCAACTGCGATTTACCAACCAAGAATGCAAAGGGTCTGAGCAGCTGGAGTTTCGCTGGACGCGATTTGATTTTGAACGTGGTGGCCGGTTTGGGCAACTCAATTTTTGCGCCGGTAAGATTTGCCTGCCGACCAGAGGTTCGACTAATCACGCTTTTGCCGGTCAACCCGGCCTAGCCCTGCAGAACTAAAGCTGCGGAACTAGTTTTGGATGGCCCAAACCTTTGGGCCGAGTGCGATGTACTGGCCGGTTTCGTTTTCGCATCGTGCGGTGACATCTTCAACAAAACAAGTAAATGGTGCCATGGTGATTCGCTGGCCG
>Ga0075464_10000526_pt1 | contig 16903 bp, 34 predicted proteins | sample DEB19_08_DNA_5_FD_75068 | JGI IMG/M metagenome (GOLD analysis project Ga0075464, IMG submission 75068) | Aqueous microbial communities from the Delaware River and Bay under freshwater to marine salinity gradient to study organic matter... | ecosystem: Environmental > Aquatic > Marine > Coastal ...
ATTACAGCGAAGTTGAAGACAAGGGAAATGTTGTTATTGTTGACCTAAGTTTGCCAGCGGATGAACGTTTGGCAAAAGGTCAAATCAAAGGGCCAGTTCGCAACAACCTTGAAAAAATCACTACAACTGATGCAAACGGTCGTGAAGTTTCGCGGTATGTGGATAAGACAACGCTTGCCACTTTGGGCGACATTCCTGCCCCATACAAAGGCTTTATGTCCGATTTGGCAGATGCTGGTCAATTGCCACCAAACTGGCAAAGCATTCCGCAAATTGCTGGATTGGTGCGCGAAAACCTTATCAACAAAGCTGGTGGCATTACGCAAGCAGATTTGGCAAACCTTAAAGTCAGAATTGCAGAAGCCGCTGCAAAACTTGCCTACGAAGGTGTGCCAGGATTTAGTGCTGCTGGACTTACGCCAGCATTGCCAAACTTTACAACTTTGCAAAGTCAATATCCAACCGCAAGCGGTGCTCCTGCTGCGGCTGCACCAAAAATTACCACCCGCGCAGAAATTGCAGATGCGGCAGCGCGATCCGGTAAATCAGTTGAACAAGTAACCCGCGATGCAGTCGCAAAAGGCTATAAGGTGCAATGATGGCTTTGTACGATGATCTTTATGGTACTTCCGCGCCTACGCCCGCAGCCCCTGCGCCAGCAGTAAAACCGCGCCCTGTTCAGCCGGTTGTGATGCCGCAACCAGCCGCTGCTGTTGCGCCCGATCCATTGGTCGCCGCCATGCAATCAGTAGTTGGCGGTGCTGCGCCCGCCGTTGCTGCTGCGCCAATGCCCCGACAAGCTAACGAAAGCCCCAAAGCATTTGATCAACGCATGGCAAAGGCGCGAGAAGAAACTGATAAAGCACAACGGGAAGCGGCAGCGCCTGTCAAAAAGCGTGATTTGCCATCGGGTGAAGTGGAAAAAATCACGGCAATAGACAATTCACTTGGTGCACAAACACGTTTATTGGAAACATTTAGGCCGGAATATGGCGGGTACAAAGTTAAATTTGCCGGTGACATTGCTAACACAATGGCAAGCACATTTGGCGGTGATAAAGAAGCGCAAGCCGATTGGTGGAAATCGTATAACGCCAATGACAATATTGCTCGTAATGCGTTATATGGTGCATCTTTGACTCCTGGCGAAACAAAGTCATGGGAAGCAACAACAGTCGATATAAGCATGACCCCGTCAATGATTAAAAAACGCATGGAAGAACGTGCGGCATTGATTGAGGCAAAACGCAAAAACACCCTTGAAAACCTTGGAAAAGCAAATTTCAATGTAGAGAATTTTCAATCTGCACCATCCAATTTTTCGCCAGCACCCGTTGCTGCACCACCCGCCGCCGCGCTAAAAGAAGGCCACGTTACGACTTTTAAGAACGGGCAGCAATGGACTTTGACAAACGGTAAACCGGAAAAGGTGAACTAATGGCAGACCAATGGGAAGTTGTATCTGTAGCGCCCGCCGCGCCGCCGCAATGGGATGTTGCGTCTGTTGAGCCGATCCCATTCAGCACAATGAAGATGCTGGCTAATGCGCCTGGCAGTTTTAAGAAAAATGTAATTGATGGGTTGGTAGAGGCCATTTCAAGCCCCGTACAGACCGCGCAAGGCATTGGCGACATTGTGGCTGGCGGTGTTTATAACGCATTGCCATCCATTGTTCAGCGCGGCATCAATGCTATCGAAGTCAACCCCGAAGCACAACAACGTGCCATTAAAGCAGGGGAATTTGCTAAACAAGATTTGTCAAAAGCCTACGGCACAACTGAAGCATTTAAACAAACTTTGCAAGAAGACCCATTTCGGGTTTTAGGTGATGTATCTACTGTGCTTGGCGGTGGTGGTGCTTTGTTGCGAGGCGCAACCAATTTGGGGCGTGGCGCAGCAGTTGGCACAAGAGCTGCACCTATGGCTGGTCAAGTAGCTAATGCAACAATGCCCGTTGCCAATGTGTTGTCCTCGGCATCAAATGTTCTCAATCCGGTCACCCAAGCCATTGCCGTCACTAAAGGCGTTGGCAAGGGTGCTGAAGCAATTGGCAAAGGCTACTTGGCTGCAAAGTCAGGTGTTGGCATGGAGCCAATCAATCAAGCCATCAAAGCTGGTGCGGAAGGCAATCAAACCTTTTTAGAAAATATGCGGGACAAAGTGCCGTCTTTGCAAGTTTTGGACGATGCCAAATCAAACTTGGCTCAGATGAATGCCGACAAGATGAAGGAATATCGGTCGGGCATGGTCAACATCAAAAACGACAAAACTGTTCTTGATTTCACCGGCATTGACAATGCACTAAAAAATGCAGAAAGCATGGCGTATTACAAGGGCAAGATCAAAGATAAGACCGCCGCCAATGTTTTAGAAGATATGAAGAAAAAAGTGGATGATTGGAAAAATTCCGATCCTGCTGAGTACCACACGCCGGAAGGCATGGATGCCCTAAAGCAAACACTTTGGGAATCTTTTGGCAAGCTAGGTCGAGAAGAAGAAAGAGCCTTTAGCGCTGGCAAACAAGTCTACGATTCGGTGAAATCTGAGATTGGCAAACAAGCGCCTACCTATGCCCAAGTGATGAAGGGCTACAGCGAATCATCTGATCTCATCAAAGAAATTGAGCGCACATTGTCATTGGGCGACAAAGCATCTTCCGACACTGCAATGCGGAAGTTGCAATCGCTAATGCGAAACAATGTTAACACCAACTATGGGCGGCGAATCAGTTTGGCGCAAGAATTGTCAAACGCAGGCGGAATAGACTTGATGCCCGCATTGGCAGGCCAAGCCATGAATAGTGAATTACCGCGAGGATTTCAAGGCGCAACCAATGTTCCAACAGCTTACATGGCATATGGTGCTGGTGGATGGCCTTTGGCTGTCGCTGATCTTTTTACATCTAGCCCCAGGGTTGTTGGCGAAACGGCCTACAAATACGGGCAGATGGCTAATGCGCTATCAAGCCCAGTTCAAACAGCAAAAAACATTGGTGGTGCTGCTTACAACGCACTTCCAGCACAAGCACAAAGCGCATTGACGGCTGCGGCGCAATCGCCTTACAACCCAATAAAAAACGTCCCAGCAATTCCTAGCATTCAAATTACCCCACAGCAAGCTAAGATGGCGGCTTTGTTAGCAGGGCAAGCTGGCAACCAACAAAGCGGACTTGATGAATGGCTGCGCCTAAATCAAGAAGCACTAGCACAGCAACAAAGGTGAAACCATGAGTTACAACGGCTCCGGCACATTTCAGATTAACACCTCGGGCCAGCCCGTGATAACCGGCACGGTCATCAGCAGCACCGCATTCAATGCGCTAACCGCAGACTTAGCCACCGGTCTATCCACTGCAATTACAAAAGACGGGCAGACGGCAACCACTGTGCGGATTCCATTTGCACAAGGCATCACTTCAACCCTTGCCACAGACTCCACTAGCACCGGATCAGGCTCAATCATCACCGCTGGCGGCGTGGGCATTGCCAAAACATTGTATGTGGGTACAAACGCAAATATTGCCGGAAATTTAGGTGTTACTGGTACAGCCACATTTAGCACAGCGCCCATTTTTTCTTCTTTAACAATTTCTAGCGCAGTTGCAACCGATGCATCAAAAAACTTTGTTAGCGTTACAAATACCGGTACAGGTAATAATGTTTTAGCCACTAGTCCAACTATTACAACGCCAACAATTGACACAATCACATCAGCAGTAGCAACGGCGTTGACATTAAAAAGCGCAGGAACTACAGCAATCACTGTAAATACAAGTCAAGCGTTAGGCGTAGGTTCTTCGCCATCTTTTGGAACAAGTGGACAAGTGTTGACATCAGCCGGTTCTGCTGCGTCACCTACTTGGACGACTATTAGCACAAGTGTTCCTCAAATTAGAACAATTTCTGCATCAGTTGCTGCCAATGCGTTGACAATTTCTGCATCCGCATTGACTCTAGATTTTCGTTCTACAACTTTAACAAGTGGCACTATAACCACTGTAACGGGAACACCCGCCAATTTGGTTATTTCAAGCGGTTCAACTCTTGGCACTGTGAACGCTATACAATCTCGCATTGTAGTCATTGCGCTGAACAACGCAGGCACAATTGAATTAGCAGCGGTCAACATTTCTGGTGGTAATCAACTAGACGAAACCAACCTGATTAGCACCACTGCTGAAGGCGGCGCAGGCGCTGCTGATAGCGCAAGCGTAATTTATTCCACCACAGCGCGTACATCACTTGCGTATCGTGTAATTGGATACATTGAATCCACTCAAGCAACCGCAGGAACATGGGCAACTGCACCGTCTACCATCCAAGGTTACGGTGGTCAGGCTTTGAACGCTATGAGTAGTTTGGGGTATGGGCAGACTTGGCAGGATGTTTCAGGCAGTCGGGTATCAGGTACTACTTACTACAACACAACCGGAAAACCGATTTTTTTAAATATCCAACCTGCAACAGGTAGTTCAGTCACGGCAGCCTTGGTTATAAATGGAGTTACGGTTTGCAATTATCTTTCAAACGGAAGCGGCGGTGACAGTCAGAGCATTCAAGTTCCTATTCAGCCCAGTGCGTCATACGTCCTAACGATGACTGGTGGGCCATTTACCCGCTGGTTTGAACTTCGTTAAAAGGAAAACAAAATGCCACACTACAAAGACCCTCAAAACAAACTGCACTGGCTCGACTCTCATGATTATGAGTCCTTTCTCCCATTTAGTTGTATGCCCATCACCGACAGCGAAGCCGCAGCCATCCGCACCTCTGAGCAAGCAGATGCCGAAGCCGCCCTAACCTACGCTAAAAAACGCGCAGCCGAATATCCACCCATGACCGACTATCTTGATGGCGTAGTGAAGAATGATCAAGCGCAAATTGACAAGTACATTGCCGATTGTCAAGCGGTAAAAGCTAAATATCCTAAAGGCTAATCATGGAATACCAAGCAATGTTTAATTTTGTTGGCGGCATATTGCTTGTTGCCATTGGCTGGTGGTGTAAAGAAATATGGGACTCGGTGAAAGCCCTCAAAGCTGACATCAAGGCCATTGAAATTGACTTGCCTAAAAACTATTTTAGCAAAACAGACATAGAAAGCCGGTTTGACAAAATTGACGCAACGCTAGAGCGCATCTTTGACAAGCTAGAAGCAAAAGCCGACAAATGAATGCGTGGTGTTGTCATCTTTTTGGTTGCCGTCTTTGTGTACGGCGCAACGGTTAAACGTGAATGCAGCGTTTCTGAATTTGTAAATCTTATGTACTCAACCAACAACCCAAAAGATCGGTCAAACAAGGCTTGGGAATGGTTGGAAGATGCAGGCCCAGCTTGCAACAAACAGCAACTGACCTTGATTTACGCAAATTTGCCGACCCTTATGGGGTCATCGGACAGCATGATGATTCGGGCAAGAATTGAGCAACTGCATGAAAGGGCATCAAAATGAATGAATCTTGGTTAGCTAAAAACATTCAACCGGTGACTGTAGTCTTTTTATTGTTTTCCTATTTTCTGTTTGCCATGCTTTCCATTTTTGAGTTGGAGACACGGGGCGCATATGTGGATTTGCTAGGCCAAGCCATGATCATTGTGATCACCGCTATCTTTGCCGGGAAAACGGCTGAAAAGATTGTAGACATCCGCACCAACAAAGGAGGCTCAAATGGCACTTGATCCTGTATCCGCGCTCCTAGACATTGGCGGCAAAGTTATGGATCGGCTATGGCCTGATCCAGCACAGGCTGCTGCTGCCAAACTGGAATTGTTTAAGCTGCAACAGTCTGGTGAGTTATCCATGATTGCGGGCCAGATGGAAATCAACAAGGTAGAGGCGGCTAACCCGTCTGTCTTTGTCTCTGGTTGGCGGCCTGCTATTGGCTGGGTGTGCGGCGCAGGCTTTGCAGTGCAGTTTGTTGTTGGCCCGCTGGCTGAGTGGGGCAGCGCCTTGTATGGTCACCCCGTTAAGTTTCCTGCTATGGACACTGGAACAATGATGCCGCTGCTGTTGGGTATGCTTGGCCTGGGTGGTATGCGTACCGCCGAGAAAATTAACGGGGTTGCTGCAAAATGAAAGCCAAGCTGACATTCTTTGTGACCCTAATGGTCAGCTTTACCCTGTGCGTGGTCATCATTGGCATGGTCGCGGTGTTGATGGCTGGCTTGTTTGACGAAAAAGTGGACAACGCTGAAATCTTCAAACTTATCAGCCCAGCATTCCAGACTATCGTTGGTGGTTTTATTGGGTTGCTAGCTGGTGTAAAGTTGTCCCACGGTGAAACGGAAGAAACAAAATGATTAACTCCCGCAGTTTAGATGACCTAGCGCCGCCCGTTAAACAGCGGGCACAGGCGTTTGTAGACGCTGCCAAGGCCAAAGGCATTGACTTGCTGGTGACTTCCACCTACCGCGACAACGACAGCCAAACCGCGCTTTACGCCCAAGGCCGCACAACCCCAGGCAACATAGTGACAAAAGCCAAGGCCGGTCAATCTTGGCACAACCACCGCTGCGCCTTGGATGTAGTCCCGCTGGTCAACGGTAAAGCCATCTGGGATGATCAAGCTGTGTGGAAACAAGTGGGCGAGATTGGCAAATCTTGCGGCCTAGAGTGGGCTGGCGATTGGAAGACGTTTAAAGAATACCCGCACTTTCAATATACGGGTGGAATGACTCTTGCCCAACTTCAGCAAGGCGCAAAAATAGCTTAGTCAATCATTTTTTTCTTTGATGTCGTAAAACCAATCGTCGCCTGCTGACCACTTGCGTGTGCCATCAACTGTCCAAAAAGTTTGTGCGGCCTGGAAGTCAGGAAACTTTGTCTCAGCGGGCACAAGGCTTTGGTCATACCAAAGACAACGGTTGTTTGGCTGACAAGCAAATTGCCCGTTTTCAAGGCGCATGAAATTAAACGATTTGTGTTCTTCGGCTTGTTCAGTAAAGCCGGTATCTAGGTCTTGCCCATCAGCGCAAAAATCCACAGTGAAAAGATATGTGCCGTGATGCCATTGCTTGTCTTTGCCAAGAAACTTTACGCCCAGGTTACGCAAAGCAATCTTTTCCACCACCGTAAACCGGTAGCCCATGCAATCCCACAATTGCAAAAAGTCAATGGGCAAATCGCCGTGGTCTTCTTTCCACACATAGGCGTGGATAGGCAGCTTGTCGTACAACGCGCCATAAGCTGGCAACAGCGATTCAATTCTAAACACTTGCCCGCGCAAGGCTTTGATGCTGACCCAAATCGCTGGCTCCAGTTCGCCGTGGCCCTTGGTGAAGTTGTGCAAAAACTCACGCCTTACAAAACACTTTAATGGCGGCAGCGCCGCAACGATGTAGCTCATACGTTCTGGTCCTTCAATAGTTTTTCAATCGCTTCGGCAAACTGCTTTAAGCCTTTTTTCGTTCATATCAAGGTTCCAATAACATTCGTATAGTAATCAATATTACACACACTACAATGATCCAGGCTTGTGTTTCTGTCATGTGTTCTTCTCCTTTAGTTTGGCTTCGATGGCTCGCATCATCTCCATGTGTGCGTATCTATCCCACAGGTCTTGCATCTCCGCATCCGTCAGCCCTACCCATTCGCGCTGTTTATCCGCAGCCATAGCCCTTTTAGCTTGATAGCCACCGCCCCAATCACCTTGCCGCTTTGCCAATTCGTCAAACGCTTCGTCTTCAGGTGTTTTCATAAAAAACTCCATAAGGTTATGCCTACGCCGACAACCACAAACGCCAGAATAAGTATGGCGAACGCAGTAAAAAAAAAACTCAAAATCAAATCTTCTTCATCGTCGTCATTGGGTTTCATACCGCTTCTCCTCTGAGTTCATCCAGCCTTTCCCGCAGGCGGTTGATGCGGTCATCGTTGTAACGCACCATATGGTAGGCGTACTCCCTGGCGCTTTCAGCCTCTAGCTTGGCGCGTTGGGCCTGCACCAGTTCCCGCGCCGCCATCTCCAATGGCGATGGAATAGCCAACAATCGTTTAGTCATCTCAATCATTTGCAGTTCTCCGTGAACAAGGCCGCGACAGTGCGGCAGTAAGGTTCGTAAGAAACGTACCCAATCCAGAAAAACCCAACCATTGTGGTGGCCCACAACCCAATCAATGCAAAAATGTTAGCTAATATTTTCATATCAGTGACCTTTGTTGTGGTTCAAATGCCCATTCGCGTTCCATGCGGCCTGACGTTGATTTAACCAATAATCCTGTTTGAGAAATCAACCCTTGGCGCTCTAATTCAGACAAACGCCGACTAATTTGGCTTTTATCCAATTGGGTCAACAACATGATGCCGTCTTTCCCATGCGGCCCATTTTGTTGCAAACAATCAAGAATGATGGCGCAATGGTCTTTTGCCAGGCCATCGGCCTGCCCTGCCGCCATCCAGCTTGTCATAGGATCAGTGTTTCGTGCCAAATGCATAATTTTTCCTATTAATTAAAAAAAGTTATTCATAAATTGGCTTGTTGTGCCGATGCCATTGTTTGTGGCATTGCTCACACAACCAGCAAACTTCAAGCGGTTTTGTGTAGTCATCATGGTGTTTTTCAATTTTGCCGGTTGAATTGCAAACTGAACATATGCTGGCTGGCAAAAGTTTGCCGTCACGAATTGCGTTGTTGGTGATGACATGAGATGCGTACACCATTGGGTGTTTTTTTCTGTACACGCCAAACGCTTTCTTTTTTGCTTGCTTACCAGCATCGGTTTTGGTGTATTCCTTTTGCGCTTGAATTCGATGTGGCAAGCTGCTGCGTTGCCTATCGTATTCTTGAATGCGGTCAAGGTTTTGCTTACGGTAAAACCGAACGTCTGACTTAACGCACTCTTTGCATTTGCTTTTGCTTGAGGCATAAAAATTTTCTGTTGGCTTTTCTGTATTGCAATGCTTGCAGATAAACATGGGCTACTCCTGAAATGGTGCATCCCAAGTATACCCTTAGAATGGCACATCGTCTTCATTTTCCTTTGGCAAACCTTGATACTTGTCCTCGCGTGGGCGTGGCTCATTCAAAAACGCCCAACCGTCCCAACCGCCATCTTTCAGCGGAATCACGTCCAGCTTGAGCATTTCGCCCTTATGCGTTTGGATGATTGACCCAATGCGTTGGTAGCGGTTCTTTTGTTGACCATCGGCATTGGTGTAGCTGCCAACGATACAAGTGACTTCCATTTTGGTTTTTGACATGATTACCCTTTAAGTGATTCGGCGTGTTTCTTAATGCTGCTGCGGGTTTTGCTGTCAAGCATTCCCCACAAAGCGGTTTTTTCTTCCACATCGGTTACGCCTAAATATTCTTCAAACGCACCGATTACGTCATTGGCGCTCATGCGCTCATCAATGGCTGCTGCAACGTCTGCAACGACTGCCATGCGGCTGGGCGGCACAAGGTCAGTCTTGGTTGCTGACACTTTGACCTTGCTGGCGGCGTTCCCGTCATCATCTTCTGGCGCTATTCCAGCCGCTGCCATTAAGCTGTACCGCCTAGCGTAAGTCAGCGCCGACCCATAGCCCTGCGGGTCTTGTTTGCTGGCAGGAACGTGCAACTTGCCGCATTCCAACATTTCGCCCGATTCATGGACAAACACGGTTTCCACGGTCACGCCGGTGTTGTCCTCAGATGTGCGCTGGATAAGGGCTATTCCTGCGGCATTTAAGGCATCTACAACGGCCTCAATGCAACCGGCAAGGTCAACGTACTTAGACCGGAAATGCGGGTTTGTAGACGTTTTTAACGCCGGTGCAAAACCGCGCTGGGCGCGTACCAAAGCTGATGCAATATTTTTCATAGGTCACCCCCAAAATCAATTCCACAATATTCACAATAAAAGTGCCAGCAAACGCCAACTTCGCCTTTGACTTTTTGCCCACAATCTCGCCCGCATTCAGGGCATTCGTATTCTTCTAATTCACGGTCAGGTTTTACATGATCATCCATTTTTATGCTCCTAATTTTTTGCATTAATAATATCTTGGGCCACAGGTAACATCGACAATAGTTTCAGCGGTGTAGCCATTAATTTTTCTTTTGCCAAACACGGTGATTGCCCGCAGGCCGGATGTTTCACATTGTTTGACAGCTTGAATGACCTCAGACCGGCCCATTGATTGAATTTGTTTATCCATGACCAATTGCTGTTCGGTCATTGCTGGTTCGCTGGCGCAGCCCACCAGCGCAAGGCATAGCAAGTATTTCATGCGCGTTCTCCCATCAGCATCTTTTCAATAGTGTTGATTTCTTCCACGGCGTATTCAATTTCCTGGCACAGATGCCGCACTTGCGCCCGCAGGCAACCGACTTCGTAGGCCAGGCGGTCAGCAGTGTTGGTGCTGTATGCCTTGGCGCGGTCTTCACAATCTTTGATGATTTCTACGGAGTTCATTTTGCAAGCCTTTCGCTGATGTATTGCCGGATGTACTGGCGGGTGGCGGTGTTGAGATAATCAATCCATTCAAGACCCTCATAAACAACCGAATACACAGTAAGGGTGTCTGCCTCAATGTCCCATTCGTATGCAACTAGCAACTTGGCAAATTCACCGTTGTTCATTTGATCCCATTCAACTTCATGTGTACTGTCAACAATTGGCATTTAGTTCTCCAATGTTTTGTCTAATTGTTCTTCAAAATGCCTGATTAAGTCTTTGCTCAAAATGTCAAAGAATTCAACGCCGTTATGCGTTATTGACCAAATGCTGACCCATTCTTTTCTAGGGTCGTCACACTTAATAACGTCATAGGCGATTTCAAACTCTGCGCCTTCATAGGTGTAATTGGTCAGGGTCATACGCCACCTCCAACAAAGTAGCCAATGGTGTAAGCAATCACGGCAATGCCGATCTGCATAATGATGTTGTCCCAAGTGTTATGTTCCATTTGATTTTCCTAAAAAGACCGCTGCAATGTGTGCGGGTTGGGTGCAGTATAAGCTAGCTTACACACATTAAGCCAACTTACATTGCAAAATGCGTTAGGGCAAACCCTATGTTTCATGCCAGTAAGTTAGCTTACAATCGCAGGATGACCAAACAGGAACTTATTGACAAAGCAGGCTCACGCAAGGCGCTGGCTGAACTGCTGGGCATCAGCCTGGCAGCCATTAGCCAATGGACGGTTGTCCCCAAAGCGCGGCTGTGGCAGGCAAAAGATTTACGGCCCGAATGGTTTAACCCTTAAATTTATGTACAATGCAACCCGTCTAGAGTGGCATCTAGGCGAAAGAGGTGGATCGTTGAACCCTACAGATATCTGTGCGGTCTTGTCAGACGACAAACGAACTTTTGATTCACCTCAATCGCTTGTTGTTGCTCTCGCCAAGAGCCAAGACCGCAGAGAGATTTGTAGGGTTTTTGCTTTTGGACGACGCAATGCGGTACGTCGGTGGTTGCGTCTGAGATACCCTGCTGCACGAGCAAGCCAAGGCAGGGAGCGTGGGCTAAGGATAGAGCGCGGTGGTTGAAATAGTCTGTCCAGTGCGATGCGATGACATGGCTCCGAAAAGCAAGTCACGGCACAGAGCGAACTTTGGTTATGACCACGGTAAGGCTGTGCTTTGCTCCAACATTCACCAAAAAGCAAATGGAGAAGGCGATGTTTGAATCAGGATTTGATAGGTTTTGGACTGCTTACCCGAAGACTCCCCGTAAAGGCGCAAAGTCTGAATGTCAAAAAAAGTGGGTCAAGTTTTATTGTGAGACTCAGGCCGATCAAATTATTAAGCACATTGAATGGATGAAGACCACCGAACAATGGCTAAAAGCAAACGGCGCATTCATTCCCGCGCCCTTGGTTTACCTTAACCAACAACGCTGGGACGGGGCTGAAGTGCCCGAGATGCCTGACAAAAACCAAATTGACCCTGCTTTGAAAAAGGCAATTGAGGACAGCAAAAACGCCGCGCCTATGCCTGACCACATTCGGGAACGTCTGAAAGAATTGCGTGGTCGCCGTGTATGACCCCAAAGCTATACGCGCCCGTGTGTTTGCTGACATGGTGCGCTTATGCCGCTTGCCAGCGTGGAAAGAATGGGCCTGGCGCGAAGTGCAGCGCATGGATGAAGATGACTTGTTTGCGGGCATCAAGGCCCACGTTTTGAAAGAAATGAAAAATGGAGCAGTTAAATGAGTTGGCTCTTTTCGCAGGCGCTGGTGGAGGAATACTTGGGGGAAAACTTCTCGGATGGCGAACAGTCTGCGCCGTTGAGTGGGAGCCATACCCAGCAAGCGTATTGTGCGCCCGACAAAATGACGGATTTCTCCCGCCTTTTCCGATTTGGGATGACGTACAAACCTTTGACGGAAAGCCGTGGCGAGGAATTGTTGACGTTGTATCTGGAGGGTTTCCATGCCAAGATATCAGCGCAGCGGGGGGGGGGCAGGAATTACTGGAGACAAATCTTCTATGTGGAAACACATGGCAAGGATTATTGGCGAAATTAGACCCAAATACGTTTTTGTGGAAAATTCCCCAATGCTCACTATTCGAGGACTTGGAGTTGTCCTTGCAAACTTGGCCTCGATGGGGTTTGATGCAAGATGGTGTGTGCTGGGAGCAGATTCCATCGGTGCGTGTCACCACAGAGAAAGAATTTGGATATTGGCCTACACCGACAGCAACGGATTGGAAAGCCACAGGGAAATTGGAAACACTAAAACGGCAAGGGGACAAAAATGGAGCTGGGCATCAGAACAGACCACCATACCAATACGCCCGCAAATTCAACATGAAGATGCCGTTGGTTGCGCAAGAGATATTGATGAAGTGGCCGCTAGGGTGGACAGACTTAAAGCCATTGGAAATGGACAAGTCCCACTTTGCGCCGCAACAGCTTGGAGAATCCTAAGTGCGCCGTGCCGCTAGAGTTGACGCAAACCAGCAAGCCATTGTTGCTGCGCTGCGGGCAGAAGGCGCTTATGTTTGGATTATTGGCTTGCCGGTAGATTTGCTGGTGGGCTATAAAAACTGGACATTCTTGGTGGAGATCAAAACCACCTCTAAAAAGCGTTTAACGGGCCTACAAGCCGACTTTTTCCAAAATTGGGCCGGTGGTACGTTGTGCAGGGTTGACAGCCCACAGGCGGCTTTAGACATGATTAGGGGCTTAGATGCGAAGCCTTGAACAAAACCGCATGATGTGGGCAAACTTGGAAGACATTGCCCAACAGGTGGTGTGGTACGGTGTTAAGCTGACAAAAGATGAATGGAAAGATGTTTTGACCGCCGCGCTTAAAAAACAAAAGGTAGTGCCTGGCATTGAAGGCGGCTTTGTCGTGATTGGTGCGCGTACCAGCAAGATGACTGTGCCGGAAATGACCGAATTGATAGAGTTATCCACAGCCTTTGGCACACAACAGGGCGTAAAATTCCGCGCATTTGTTGATGATTAAGTGCCCTGAGTGTGGCACATGGACAATCGTGAAAGAAACGCGATTGGAAGCTGGCAACGCCCGCCGCCGCCGGATTGAATGCGCCAATATGCATCGATTCACAACCTTGGAGACTGTAATTGCTGAAAAAACACGAGTACGTCAGAAGCAAAAAACTGCTGAAATTAGTGGCAAGCCTTGATTGCCAATGCTGCGGATCGGGCCAAATGGTGCAAGCCGCGCACACTAATTGGGGCGGCGGCAAGGGTCGGGGCATCAAGGCAGACGATAATTTGGTGGCTGCGCTGTGCCTACATTGCCATTTTGAGATTGACCAAGGCGCAAATTTGGATAAAAATGAGCGCCAATATCGATGGAATCAAGCGCACCAAAAGACGGTGGACGCATTGACCAGCACGGGCCGGTGGCCTAAAGACGTTCCATTGCCTTACAATTAAGGTGTCAACACGCATGGGGATTGACTCTAGGGATTCTTGGGGTAGCGCACAGTCCCCAGCTGTGTTGGTGATATCAGACAACCAAGTCGGAGGCCTATTGCGTTTTGATGTCGTAAGTTGAGCAGTGAACGTCCAATCTCCTGAGAAATTCTCAATGACACAGACGACCGGTCCTAGGACAAGCCTGAGATGGGTACAGGCCACCAACAACCTTAAAGGATTGCCATGAAAAAGAATGTTGCGGATTTCATTTCGACAATGCTGCACAGCAGCACGGTCACCCATTTCATGCATTTGGCAACCGACAGCTTTGCGGTACACATGGCATTAGGCGCGTATTACACCGAAATAATTGACCTTACCGACCAGTTTGCTGAGGCGTACAGCGGTTGCTACGAAAAGATTAAGGATTACCCTGAAAACTTCCACAACGCTAAAGACCCGCAGAAGTACATGGCCTCAATAAAGGCTTACATTGACAAAAATCGCGTGGCCCTGCCGGAAGAAAGCCAACTTCAGAACATTGTGGATGAGATTTCCGCGCTGGTGGACACCACAATTTACAAGCTAACCCTTAAATGATCCGCATATTTGCAGGGTACGACCCGCGGGAAGCCGTGGGCTACCATGTATTTTGCCAATCGGTCATAGAGCGCACCAAGGGGCTGGTCAGCATCACGCCACTATCCGGCAAGCAAAGGGACGGCACAAACGCATTCACCTATCAGCGGTTTTTAGTACCATTTTTGTGCGGATACCAAGGCAAAGCTATCTTTTTGGATGGCAGCGATATGCTCATGCTGGCAGACATTGAAGACCTAGAAAGCCTGTTCGACCCGCGCTATGCCGTCCAGGTGGTTAAGCATGACTATCAGACCAAACACCCGAAGAAGTACATTGGCACACCAATGGAAGCCCGAAACGGCGACTACCCAAGAAAAAACTGGTCAAGCGTGGTGCTGTGGAATTGCGAACATAGCCGCAACAGGGTGCTAACACCAGAATTCATTGAGGAATCCACAGGCGAAGAACTGCACCGATTCCAATGGTTGCCTGACTCACTTATTGGCGACTTGCCTAGAGAATGGAACGTGCTGGTGGGCGAACACGACCATTTGCGGACAAAAATTGCACACTACACGCTAGGCATTCCCGAATTTGACCATTACGCTAATTGTGATTACAGTAAACCTTGGTTCAACACACAAAGCCGGATGCTTAACGGCTTAATTCATATGAAGGACGCATATGCCGAGTACTAGCAGCAAACAAGCCAAATTCATGGCAGCCGCCGCCCACAACCCTAAATTTGCAAAAATGGCAGGCATTCCGGTGAAGGTAGCCAAGGAATTCAATAAGGCTGACCAAACTAAAACGCAAAAGACTAAAAAGAAATAAAGAATGGGTTCTTTATGACTTCAGAATCTAAAGTAGGCAAGACTAGAAAAAAAACGGGTGGTCGCACGGGTGGAACGCCCAACAAGGTCACGCAAGAGGCGCGTGAGGCCATTGCGTTGTTTGTCAATGACAATGCCCACAGATTGACCGATTGGCTTGATACGGTCGCTAATGGCGATCCAAGCCATGACATCAAGCCCAATCCGGCAAAGGCGTTTGAATTGTTCCAATCGGTGGTGGAATACCATGTGCCTAAGCTGGCAAGGACTGAAGTCACAGGCGCTGACCAAGGGCCGGTGGAAATGGTAGTGACATGGGCAAACGGGAAATAATCCTGCCGTATTCGCCAAGGGACGCATTCATGCCGTTCCACAACCGCACGACCCGCTGGTCATGTTTGGTTGCACACCGAAGAGCCGGTAAGACCGTGGCGGCAATCAATGATGTGATTAAGCGGGCGATAACAGAAGGCAACCGCAACGCCCAATATGCTTACATTGCCCCGTTCCGCAGCCAGGCCAAGCGTGTGGCGTGGGACTACCTCAAGTATTACGCCGCACCAATCACCAGTTCAAGCAATGAATCCGACCTGATGGTGGAACTGATCAACGGCGCAAAAATCATGCTGTTTGGCGGCGACAACGCTGATGCCATGCGCGGAATGGGCTTCAATGGGGTCTATCTTGACGAATACGGCGATTTTCGGCCTAGCGTTTGGGGCAATGTGATCCGGCCTACGCTATCCGATCGGCTGGGTTGGGCGGTGTTTGGCGGCACACCCAAGGGTAAAAACCAGTTCCACGACATCTACAAGGTCAGCCAAAACACGCCCGATTGGTTTCTGCTGCGGCTGCCAGCGACTGTAAGCAAAATCCTGCCGGACTCAGAACTAGAGGCGGCACGGGCGCAATTAAGCCAAGACCAATACGACCAAGAATACGAATGCAGCTTTGATGCGGCAATCATGGGCGCTTATTACGGCTATGAGATGCGCCAAGCGCAAGACGAAGGCCGGATAAGGGAATTGCCGTTTGACCCTGATGCGCCGGTGTATACCGCATGGGACTTAGGCTATCGGGACGATACCGCCATTTGGTTTTACCAAGTGATTCGAGGCGAGATTAGGGTTATGGACTACTACGCCGTCAGCGGTGCAGGCATTGAGGACATAGCCCAAGTGGTCATCGACAAAGGCTACCGGTATACCAAGCACCACCTACCGCATGATGCACGGGCAAAAACGTTGGCATCAGGCGGCAAATCCATCGTAGAACAGCTTGCGGCTCACCTTGGCGGCATGAGCAAGCTGGCAATCGTGCCTGAGATTGGCATTCAAGACGGCATCCAGGCGGTCAGGATGGTGCTGCCAAAGTGCTATTTCGACCCAAGCTGTGAGGATGGGCTGGAAGCATTGCGCCAATATCAGCGGGAATACGACGAGGACAAGAAGGCATTTCGACAAAATCCCCGCCATGACTGGTGTTCACACCCTGCCGATGCCTTTAGAATGCTTGCAGTCGCCTACAGGCAAGAGGCTAGAGATCAAACGCCGCCCAAGGGTAAGACCCTGCAAACCATCACGCTTGATGAGTTGTGGGAATATGACACTCAACACCATCGTGGAGAACGAATATGAGCCAGCCAGTCGCAGAAGTAGGTGCATACAAAA
>Ga0075464_10000528_pt1 | contig 16881 bp, 13 predicted proteins | sample DEB19_08_DNA_5_FD_75068 | JGI IMG/M metagenome (GOLD analysis project Ga0075464, IMG submission 75068) | Aqueous microbial communities from the Delaware River and Bay under freshwater to marine salinity gradient to study organic matter... | ecosystem: Environmental > Aquatic > Marine > Coastal ...
ACAAAATAATACCTGCAGCCACTGACACATTAAAGGAATCAAAATTAGTCGCCATTGGAATCTTAAAGAAATAATCTGCTGATTTCGCCAAATAAGGCTGAACACCTCTTCCCTCGTCGCCCATAATGATACAACTTGGAATGGTCAGATCTAATTCATGTACATTTTTATCTGCACGCATTTCACTGGTAAATACTTGTATGCCATTCATATGCAAATCATCCACTGCTTTCAACAAACTAGTTACACGAACCACATGAATATGCTCCAATGCACCTGCACTACTTTTAAATGCTTCTTCGTTCAATGCACCTACCCCTTTATCAGGAATGATCAAAGCTTGTGCACCACAACAATGTATACTTCTACTAATAGCACCAATATTTCGAACATCCGTCACGCCATCCAACATCATAAATAAGGGCGTCTCCCCTTTTGCTACTACAAAATCAATGACTTCCTGTAGGTCTAAATATTTCACATTAGAGATAAAAGCAAGCACTCCTTGGTGATTGGCTTTTGTCATCCCATTGAGCTTTTCAATCGGCACGAATTGAACAGGAATCGTATGCGTTTTAGCGAATTGCTTGATTTCGTCAAGCCCTTCACCTTGTGCATTTTTTTGCAATAAGATTTTTTCAATATTTGCACCAGATTCCAAAGATTCAATTAAAGGTTGACGGCCAATAATAAATTTACGTTCAGTTGTAAAACTAGGTCTCGGACTAAATCTTCTTTGTCCATTGAATTTTCTCTCTGGCCTTCCGGATCTATCTGATCGCTCTGGTCTTTCCGGTCTATTGTTTCTTTCCTGCATGGGTCAAAGTTATGCATTAAAATAAAAATCCCGTCCCAATTTATGTCGAGACGGGATTTTAATGCTATGAATGATTTATTTTAAACCAAAGGCCTTTTTAACCTTTGTCACATAATCTAGTTTCTCCCAAGTAAACAATTCCACTTTCATGGTCTTTGATTTACCATCTGGAGTAGTGAATGTTTTAGTCACTGTCTCATTCTTACGACCCATATGGCCATAAGCAGCAGTCTCACTGTACATTGGCGTTCTTAACTTCAATCTTTGCTCAATAAAGTAAGGACGCATATCAAAAATACCTTCCACCAATTTGCCTATTTGACCATCTGTCATCTTCACTTTAGCAGTACCATAAGTATTTACGTTGATGGATGTTGGCTTAGCCACTCCAATCGCATAAGATACCTGAACTAAAACCTCAGAAGCTACACCAGCAGCGACTAAGTTTTTAGCAATATGACGTGTTGCATAAGCTGCAGAACGGTCTACTTTGCTTGGGTCTTTTCCAGAGAATGCACCACCACCGTGTGCACCTTTACCACCATAAGTATCTACGATGATCTTACGGCCAGTCAAACCAGTGTCACCATGTGGTCCACCAATGACAAACTTACCAGTTGGGTTAATATGATACTTAATATCCTTATTGAATAACTTGGCGTATTTCTTGTACTTAGATTTAACTCTTGGGATCAAGATCTCAATGATGTCTTTTTTGATCTTCTCCAACATCTTACCTTCTTTGTCAAAATCATCGTGTTGAGTAGAGACCACAATCGCATCGATTCTTACAGGCTCGTTCTTGTCGTTGTATTCTAAAGTCACCTGAGATTTTGCATCAGGACGTAAATATTTAATCGCTTTATTTTCTCTTCTTAAAGCAGCCAATTCAATTAAGATTTTATGTGCTAAGTCTAAAGCCAATGGCATTAAATCTTCTGTCTCATTACTTGCATAACCAAACATCATCCCTTGGTCTCCAGCACCTTGCTCTTCCTTCTTCTTTCTGTCCACCCCTTGGTTGATGTCAGCAGATTGTTCGTGAATAGCTGATAAAATACCACAGCTATTTGCTTCGAACATGTATTCACTCTTTGTATATCCGATCTTACGGATTACACCACGTGCAATTTCTTGTACATCTAAGTAGGCTTTATATTTTACTTCCCCAGCCAATACTACTTGACCAGTCGTTACTAAAGTCTCACAAGCTACTTTTGACTGTGGGTCAAATGCTAAAAAGTTGTCAATTAAAGCGTCAGAAATCTGATCCGCTACTTTGTCTGGATGTCCCTCAGAAACACTCTCAGAAGTAAATAAATAAGGCATATTCTTTTATTTAGATGGTTGTTGTAAAGTGCAAATATATTAAATAATCCTAATGATTATAAGTTGGTATAGTAAATACGTAATCTCATTCTAAACTTAGAATGAGAGCCACCGCCCAATCTTACCCTGCCCATACCTGGTTGGTTGCCAAGCGAAGTTGAAAGATAGTCTGTTGCTTGAATTTTATTATAAGGATAAGGTTGTACGAATTTTATAGAATCATTCACTGGCGCGTACAATCTAAAATCAAATAATGAATCCGTTCTCGCAATTAATCCTTGAACATATCTACTAACATTGAAATTGTAGGTAGCAACATTGTTGTAACCATGCAATGATTTTGTGATTTTTTGTCCTCCAAACTGCGCTAATAATTGAGGATTGGCTGTGCCTTGATAATCATTTGGCACAGACCTTAATTGCTTAGTGGCTGTATCATACACCCCTAAAAACAAATAATTAGGAGCCGTCATATAGCTATCAAAGGTTGTCAAATTGGCATCATCGGGTACTTGTTCTGCAATCAATTCAGCTCTATGGATGATCTTATTTTTAAATGTTTTTAAACCAGGTACTTTGATTTTCACCATTGTACCGGGACTTGTTTGCACATATACCAAAGAGTCTTTAGCAAAACCGTTTAGATGACTTGCGATTTCTGAAGCAGCTCTGTTTCTTTGGATGAAATTTGCATTTTGTGCGGTGTAATAATTGAATCTAAAATGGGTCACTAAAGTATCTCTTGTTACACTTCCTGTAGCACTCGTAGAATAATATAAAGCCAATTTAGTATTGGAATCTAGTAACGATAATTTAACCAAAGCATTGTGGTTATCTGAAGCATTCGTAGACAGTGCGAAACCTGTAAATGCATTGCGGAAAGTGGTATCGTTTCTGTATACCCCATTTGAATCATAGGTTTTCAGTAATTCAACTGCCACCGCATTATTCAATTTTATTCGAATTTGATTTGTCGCATTTTCAAAGCGATCATTGATAGAATCTTTTACTCTTGCAAAATCAAGTACATATGGATTGCCGATAGAAACACCTTTTCTTATTCCATAAGCATTGGCATAATTGCTGGCATAGAATTTCCCCACTTCCAATGGTGTTGCAGGGTCTATCTTATTGACATAGATTTTAACTGGCTTGGAGGAATCTCCATAAAAGCCTTTGTAACTTAAAATCAAAACAGCTGAATCTATTTGAATACTATCTTTTGTTCCTTTAATAAAGAAGGGATAAAAGCTAGGCTTTAATTGTAGAAATAAAGAAGCACTAGTACGACCAAAAATCGGATCATTTGTAATATCTCCAAGCACTTGTTGGTCACTTGGATAGATTCTTAATGAATCTTCTAAAACGATTGTTTCTGTCTCTACATCTAAGATGGTGTCTTTAGTGCTGATCGCGTCTTGGGACAAAAAGTCTAGTCCAAGCTCCGAAGTGCCAATTCTGGTACAAGAGAAAAAGAATAGAGATGCAATTGTAATATAGGAGAACTTTCTAACTATGTTGATTAATGCCATGTATAAATGCTTTACTTGCCTGCAAGTTCGTTGTATAAATCTAAATACTCTGTTAAATCAGAATCCCATCCATTGAAAGGCACTACTTTCTTGCCTTTCACAGCAGCGAATTCAGATACTAATTTTTTGTCTATCACATCAGATCCAAAAGAAATCGCATCTGCATAAGTCGCACCTCCTCTGAACATAGCAGAGTTGGATAATTCCTTGAATGCTTCTAATTCTTTCTCCTTGATGTTTGTATTAATTAACGCCTTGGTCATGAAATCTTTTGGAAATTGCTCTTCAAAAGTATTTTGTCCAATCGTGAAGACCACTTTGGCATTAGAGAACACCGGTTCCTTTTTGAAAGCAGTTTTGATATATGCTGGGATTAAACCTGTCATCCAGCCACTACAATGAATGATATCTGGAGGCCATCCAAACTTCTTCACCGTCTCTAATGCGCCACGGCAAAAGAAAATGGTTCTCATGGCATTGTCGTCAAACCAGGTTTCATTTTCATCATGAAAGATATGCTTACGCTTAAAAAAATCTTCATTTTCTAAAAAATAAACTTGTAATCTAGCATTGGGTAAAGAGGCTACCTTGATCTGTAAAGGATAATCATCACTATCTACCTGAACATTGATTCCTGACAATCTAACTACCTCATGTAAACGGTGTCTTCTTTCGTTGATTACACCAAATCTTGGCATGATACAACGCACTTCTAATCCACTGTCATTGCTTTTAATTGCGAGTTTATTGATCACCTCTGCAAATTCTGTCATCTCTAAATAAGGCGACATTTCTGTGGCGATATATAAGATTCGTTTTTTTTCTGACATTCCTTTTAAAGTTTAACTAAGTACCCTCTTCGAGTTGGCAAAGGTACGGATTTTAAAGGACTTTATAAAACCCTAAAAAAGGCCAACAATTAGCGCATTATCAGGGGTATTCTAGACATTTGGTTGTAAATTGCGGGGCAACTGAAACCTTGCAAAAATGGGAAAGTTTCTAAAAATCGGGTTCTTTTTTCTTTTAGGTATCGCCTTGATATGGTGGAGTTTACATCAAATTCCGGCCGAAGAATGGTCAAAATTTACCTTAGCACTCAAGCAATCTAAACTTTGGATTGTATTTCCTGTCTTTATAATACTAGGACTTTCACACTTTTTACGTGCCCTAAGGTGGCGTTTAATCATGGAGCCCTTGGGGTACAAACCAAGTATCATGAATACTTACCTTGCTGTCCTAATTGGGTATTTAGCCAACTTAGCCATTCCACGACTTGGTGAAGTTTTAAAATGTACTTTATTAGCAAAATACGAGAAAGTGCCTGCCGAGAAAATTGTTGGAACGATTGTAGCAGAAAGAGCATTTGATGTGATCAGCCTTGGTGTCATATTTTTAATGGCATTGGGTTTACAATTCAATGTGATTGAAGCCGGATGGAATCAACTTAGAAATCAAGCAGCTACGCCAGTTGTTAATTCAAATGATAGCAATTGGAAGATCTATCTATTGGTGGGAATGAGTGTTTTAGTTATTGCATTATTTTTCTTACTTAGAAAACGTATCCCAAAGATGGTTGCTTCCATCAAACAAATCATTAGTGGAATTTGGGAAGGTGTCATTAGTGCCACTAAATTGAAGCAACACAATTTATTCTTCCTCTACTCTTTTGGTATTTGGTTCTTATACTTATTAGCCACTTATGTTGGATTGTACGCAACCGAAGGCACGGAGAGTAGCTTTGCTACAGCCATAAGTTGCCTAGCCTATGCAAGTATTGGCATGATCTTGACACCAGGAGGCATCGGTGCTTATGCCTATTTTATGGCAAAAGTCTTAGAGCTCAATGGCGTGGATTATACATTGGGACTTGCCAATGGTACCCTACAATGGTTTTCCCAATTTTTAATAGTTATCGTCTTGGGTGGAGTAAGTTTAATTTTATTACCGATTATGAATAAACAAGCAAAGTAAAATGCGCGCAGTAGAAAAGATAGAGCAAAAAATCATGACCATCGAACAGGCAAAAGCATTCATGCAAGCCTGCAAAATCACTGGAAAAACAGTCGCTTTCACCAATGGTTGTTTTGATATATTACATCCAGGACATTTATTTTCATTAGCACAAACTGCTAAAGAAGCAGATTTTTTATTGGTAGGTTTGAATAGTGATGCAAGTGTTAAAAGACTGAAAGGCCCTGAAAGACCAATTAATTCAACTTCAAGCAGAGCAGCCGTCATGGCCAATTTGGTTTTAGTAGATGTGGTGGTCGTGTTTGAAGAAGATACGCCACTTAGTTTAATCCAAACCCTCCTGCCAGATGTTCTAGTTAAAGGCGGTGACTATACCATCGATACCATTGTTGGCGCTAAAGAAGTGATTGCAAATGGAGGGAAAGTAATTATTAATCCAATTGTGGAAGGATTTTCCACGACAAATATTATTGAAAAAATAAAAAAATAACAATGCAATTTTTACAACAATTACAGATTCAAAAAGAAAACGAAGGTACCTCTACAGGTGCAGCATGGATTCAGAGTAAAGGTGAATTGATTTTATCTTTTTCTCCAGTAGACAATCAATTAATTGGTGCAGTTGCAACAACTGACAATGCCGCTTATGAACAAGTAATTGAAACAGCCCAAAGTGCTTATTTGCAATGGCGTAATTGGCCAGCACCCAAAAGAGGTGAAGTTGTTAGACAGCTAGGCGAAGCGTTGAGAAAAGATAAAGAAGCTTTAGGTCAATTGGTGAGTTATGAAATGGGAAAGAGCTTACAAGAGGGCTTGGGAGAAGTACAAGAGATGATTGATATCTGCGATTTTGCAGTGGGTTTATCAAGACAGCTTTATGGATTAACTATGCATAGTGAAAGACCTTCACATAGAATGTACGAACAATGGCATCCAATGGGTATCGTTGGAATCATTTCTGCATTCAACTTTCCTGTTGCTGTTTGGAGTTGGAACGCTGCATTGGCATGGGTTTGTGGAAATGTTACTGTATGGAAGCCAAGTGAAAAAACACCATTGTGTGGCAATGCGATTCAAAAGATTGTAGAAAAAGTATTTGCAGACAATGATGTTCCAGAAGGCGTCAACAACTTAATACAAGGCGGACGTGAAGTGGGAGAATGGATGAGTAAAGATGCAAGAATACCATTGATTTCGGCCACAGGATCTACTCGTATGGGCAAGGAATTAAATAAAGAAGTAGCAGGCCGTTTAGGTAAAACAATTTTAGAATTGGGCGGAAATAATGCCATCATCATTACAGAACATGCCGACTTAGATATGTCATTGATTGGTGCTGTGTTTGGAGCTGTAGGTACTGCAGGACAAAGATGTACAAGTACAAGACGTTTGATCATTCATGAAAAAATTTATGACCAATTTGTTGAAAAACTAGTGAAGGCATACCAACAAATCAAAATAGGTAATCCATTGGATAGCAATAACCATATGGGGCCATTGATTGATAAGGATGCCGTAAAAATGTATTTACAATCTATTGAAGCCTGTGAAAAAGAGGGCGGCAAATTTATCGTTGAAGGCGGTGTACTTGAAGGAGCTGGATATGAAAGTGGCTGTTATGTTAAGCCATGTATTGCCGAAGCAAAACCTCAATATAAAATTGTGCAACATGAAACTTTTGCGCCTATTTTATATCTACTAAAATATACAACGATCGAAGAAGCGATTGCCATTCAAAACGACGTTCCTCAAGGATTGTCCTCTGCAATCATGACGTTGAATATGAGAGAATCCGAATTGTTCCTATCTGCAAAAGGAAGTGATTGCGGTATTGCGAATGTAAATATTGGAACAAGCGGAGCTGAAATTGGCGGTGCGTTTGGTGGCGAAAAAGAAACAGGTGGTGGACGAGAAAGTGGTTCTGATGCATGGAAAGCCTACATGCGTAGACAAACCAACACGATTAATTGGAGCACCCAATTGCCATTGGCTCAAGGTATCAAATTTGATTTTTAATTTCTACTATGTTAAAATATGCGTTTACATTTTGTTTGTATACCTGTTCCCTATTTGCATGGGGACAGGATGCAAAATTTTGGCATTGGAAAGATCTTGAAAAAGAGGGCGTCCATGGCGTGAGTCTATTTAAGGCTCAGCAGCTTTTAATAGAGTCAAAGTTAAAACCGACTCCCATCGTCATTGCCATTTTGGATGGAGGAATTGACACAAACCATCATCAAATCAGACCCTTACTATGGAACAATCCTAAAGAAATTCCAGGCAATCAAATAGATGATGACAAGAATGGATACATAGATGATATTCATGGTTGGAATTTTTTAGGCAATGCTACCGGACAAAATGTAGACAAAGCCTCTGATGAAAAATCAAGGATCTACCACCGTTATAAAAATGAATTCAAACAAGAAAAGTTAGATAGTGTCAACTGGGATGCTAAAAAGAAAAGCACTTATACATCCTGGCGACAAGCAGCGGCTGAAATTGTTTTTACAGAGGAGGATGCCTACAACCTGGCTTTTATTAAAATGGCTAAGAATGCCGTGGTTAAGATGGGTTTTATTTTAATCAGAGAAATGGAGGATAGTAACTTTAATGCAGAAAAATTAGAAACTTATCAGCCTATTGGCAAAATCACAGCAGATACCAAGATCTCCTATCTGAGGACATTACAAGCACTTGGAATTGATAGGATGAATGGGCATCAATCTATTGTGGATGATTTAAATGAATATATTGCTGGAAAAGAAAAAGCAGCAATCTCCTTAGAGACGCCTCCAGAAGACATCAGAAAGTTGATCATTAAAGACCGATATGAAGATTTAAAAGATCAATATTATGGCAATAACAATATCACTGGGCCAAATGCCAAACATGGAACACATGTCGCAGGACTTGCTGCTGGTATCATAGACACCATTTTCACGAAATCAAATTTCAACAATCCTATCAAATTAATGGGCGTACGTGTGGTTCCTGACGGAGATGAATATGACAAGGATATTGCCTTAGGGATTCGCTACGCAGTCAATAATGGCGCCAAAATAATCAATATGAGTTTTGGCAAATCCTTCTCTCCAGAACAAGCTTGGGTAGATAGCGCTATTCGATATGCTGCATCAAAAGATGTACTCATTATTCACTCTGCAGGGAATGAATCTTATGATTTAAATAACAAAACTGTATACCCTAGCCCTTACTCCTCTTCATTTAATAACAAAGCAAGTAATATGATTACAGTGGGTGCGAGCAGCGACCCTATCATAGCAGAAAGTCTCTTGACGGACTTTAGTAACTATGGAAATCAAATTGTTGATTTGTTTAGCCCAGGCAATAAAATCTATTCAAGCCTACCCAATCAAACTTATGGCTTTACGAATGGAACGAGTATGTCTGCTCCAATCTTAAGCCATATTGCCGCTGTTGTTAGAGCTTATTTTCCAAAACTTAGCGCAATTGAAGTAAAAGCGATTCTTTTGCAAAGTTGTTGGAAGCCAGAAGACGAAAATTCAATCTTCCCTATTCCACAAAAAGACCAATCAAAAAAACTTAAAGAGCTAAGTGCAGAGGGTGGTATTATCAATGCCGCTTTATGTATACAAAATGCCATAAAATTTCAATCAAATAAAAATAAAAAATAACAAGAATACATGTCTAGACCAAGCACAACAGAGTACGCCCCATTTTATCAAACTTATATCAATTATACGAGTGGTAAAGATTATGAGATTTTAGTAAAACAATACCATGACAGACTAGTGGATTCATGGAATGCTATACCGCTTGAAAAAATCAAATATGCTTATGGCCCAGAAAAATGGACGATCCAGCAAATGTTCCAACATGTAATAGATACAGAAAGAATCTTTGCTTATCGCGCACTTGCCATCGCAAGACAAGACAAAACAGCCTTGCCTGGTTTTGACGAAAATAGCTACGCAGCGAATGGAGATGCCAGTCATCGCAACTGGAAGGATATGTTAATTGAATGGAGAACAGTTAGACAAGCCACCAATTTATTATTCGCTTCATTCACACCAGAACAAATGAAAACTAAAGGAAATGGGAATGGACATGAAATTTCAGTAAATGCAATTGGATTCATCATTTTTGGTCATGCGCTACACCACTTACATATACTAAAGGAGCGTTACGATATATAATAATTGACAATGAAACTAGTGATCCGAGTTTCATTAGAAGCATTCAAAAATCTCGTATAAAAAAAGAACCCCTAACATAAATTAGGGGTTCTTTTTTGCCTTAAGGCCAAGCTATATTTTTGAAGGGGAATTAGATTACCCAATCCTAAATTATTTAGTTGCATAAATGTGCACCGCTAATTGTACTTGAGAATCAATTGCGCCTACTCCATAGTTCATTCCGAATAAAGTTCTATCAAAAGGGAAGAAAGCTTCTGCAAAGAAACCTTTTTCATCTGCATTTCTGATGATGGCTTCAAAGCTGATTTCTTTAGTGATACCCTTTAAAGTAACTGAACCTGTTAAAGTTGCTTTATCAGCTGATGTATACTTTACAGTAGTAATGTTAAATGTAGCTTCGCCGTATTTAGCAACATCAAAAAAGTCAGCAGTTGTTAAATGACCTAATAATTTATCTCCTGCAGCATCGGTTACTTTCATTGCAGCAACATCTACCACAAATGAACCACCCACCAATTTACCTGCATCAATTTTAACTGATCCAGACTTTACTGGAATAGTACCAGTATGGAAATCGTTCTTTTTAGAACCGGTAAAATCTACCTTGCTCTTTTGAGCTGTAACTGTGAATGTTTCTACTTGTTTAGTAGAGGTTGGATTGTTAAAAGAGAACAATACCACTGTCGCCAAAGCGAAAGCCGAAGAAAGAATGATTTTTTTCATATTTGTTGTTTTAGGTTTTATTAAATTTTATACCAAATACTATAACAAAGAAGGATACAAATTGTTTAGCCTTTGGCGTCTATCTTTCAAAATTACATATCAATGTTTAAACAACAAAATATATTTTTCAATCAATTTCCCCCTCATAATCTGCATATTATCTATTATCTTCGCCAAAATTACTAACTATGAACCTGCATGAATATCAAGCAAAAGAATTGCTTAAAAAGTACAATGTTCCTGTTCAAGAAGGTGTAGCCGTTGACAACGTAAAAGACGCAGTAGCTGCCTACCAAAAAATTGCAACAGAAACGAATAACAAATTTGCTGTAGTTAAAGCACAAATCCACGCAGGTGGTCGTGGAAAGGGTAAAATTAATGGATCAGAACAAAGAGGTGTCGCTGTTGGAAAATCAGCAGAAGACATTGAAAACTTTGCAAAAAATATCCTTGGTGGTACCTTGGTGACCATTCAAACAGGTGCAGCTGGTAAATTGGTAAGTAAAATTTTAGTAGCTCAAGACGTATATTATGATGGGCCTCAACCAACAAAAGAATTATACCTCTCTATCCTATTAGATCGTGCAAAAGGCATGAATGTAGTGATGTATAGCACAGAAGGTGGTATGGATATTGAGGAAGTTGCACATAATACGCCAGAAAAAATATTTAAAGAGTGGGTACACCCAGGTGGTGGCTTACAAGGTTTCCAAGCAAGAAAAATCGCTTTCAATTTAGGTTTAAGCGGTGATGCATTTAAAAGTTGCGTGAAGTTTGTTACCAATTTATACAACGCATACGTAGGTTTAGATTGCGGCATGTTAGAGATCAACCCTTTATTCAAAACTTCAGATGATAAAATCATTGCAGTAGATTGTAAGATGAATATCGATGATAGCGCCTTAATGCGTCATCCTGATTTATTAGCAATGAGAGATGTAACAGAAGAAGATCCAACAGAAGTTGAAGCTGGTGAATTCAATTTGAATTTTGTAAAACTAGATGGCAATGTAGGTTGTATGGTAAACGGAGCTGGTTTAGCAATGGCCACTATGGATATGATTAAGTTAAGTGGTGGTGAGCCAGCTAACTTCTTAGACGTAGGAGGTTCTGCAAATGCTCAAACAGTTGAAGCTGGTTTCAGAATTATCATGAAAGACCCAAATGTAAAAGCTATTTTGATCAATATATTCGGTGGTATCGTTCGTTGCGATCGTGTTGCTGCCGGTGTAATTGAAGCATTCAATAAATTAGGCAATATCGACATTCCAATCATTGTACGTTTACAAGGTACCAATGCGGTAGAAGCTAAGAAATTAATAGATGAAAGTGGATTGAAAGTACAATCTGCAATCTTATTGAGCGAAGCAGCTGACCTAGTGAAGCAAGCTGTTGCTTAGTTTTTTATCAGCTATTTTCGAAGAAAATAATAGCAGATAAAAAACACGCTAATGATTTTAAAAAACCCAACGATTTCGTTGGGTTTTTTGTTCGTTTTATCCTTGTACTACTCTTACCTCGGATAATCCACTGAATGAATACACATTCCCAGTGGCAACTTCCACGCATTCAATGCGTATGCGGCGTTTCTTTATTTTTTTGAATAGCTTACCTTTTTCTGTTTCAAACAAGGTTCCTTCTGGCAAGTGTGCCACAAAGGCCATGCCCTCTTTTCTAACGATATCATACTTCCTCAAAACTAGCAATAATGCAGTCTCTCCATTGGCAGTGGCAGCAGGATTCATGACCGTTTTCTTGAGCGATTTCTTAATGTCAATCGGAAAAATATCAAGCTGAATAAAATCTGCTAATAACATCCCGTAAAGGTATTTCCATTCTTTGCCATGTGCCTCCACCCTATTTTTATATTGCTCATAACAAAGCAGATGTCCTAATTCATGCAAGAGCGTTATCAGGAATTCAAATGGATTCAAATTCCCATTCACGGAGATTTTATGATTGGCACCCATAAAGGGATGGCGATAATCTCCTAGTACAGATTTCCTAGCTTTAGTTACCGTTAAATGCACTTTATATTGATGAATCAATGCCAAGACAGGCTCAAAAGCACCTTTTGGCAAATAGGCCTCTAGGGCCTGAAGTGGATGTTCAACTTTTGCCAATCGATTTAATTTAAGCTTCTTTTTTAGTTTTAGTCCACCCTATTTCAAACCAAGTATACATTAGGTATAAACCCATTGCAATAAATAAATTATTCGTTCCAATAGGTGCTTTTTTTTGAGTTGCATACCATAAAGCAGCACCACCAAATACAATAAATTTTAGCATTGTCCCTGTCATCACAGAACGAACCATGGCATTGGGATTTTTCACATCCACTTGACTTACTCTTTTATAATTAAATAAGGCCATAGAAAATAACATCCCATTTACAGCCAAAACGAAGATGCCATTTATCGGAAGTTGTATTGCTAACTTTTGTTGGATTAACACCAAAGCAATGACCGCAAAAAATAATGCAAAAACAGGACGAAAACTTTTTTGAAAATATAAATTCATTTATTTTTTTGATTTTATCTGCGTATCTCTCACAATTTTGAATAATGAAAATACAATAAATAATGAAGGAAGTACCCATAAAAAAAGTGGGGCTACCCTTCCTATTTTCTGGTCTACATACTTACCTAAAAAAATGAATAGGGTCAAAGCAACTGCCCATTGACTTGCGAGTCCGGCAAATTTGGCCCATTGAACATTAACATGACTATTGTCTTTCACCTTAAATGATTAATCTAATGAAGGTAAACTTTCAGGAAGTACTAAAGGGATCGTATCCAATTGTTGAGGATTACCTTCAGACAATACTTTTTTGATACCCTCAATATATTGTTCTTTAAAATGAACTGCTTGTTCTAAAGAATCGGTACGTATTTTAAGCAATTCTAGAGCTGATCTGCTTTCCTTTGTTCCATAACCTGGTATATAATATTTCAGGGGCGTAAAAGCAATCAATGCAATGGTTAATCCAACTAAAAACATAAATGCAATACTAAAGCCCAAATACACAGATTTCCTAGACAATCTAAAGGCAATTACTTCGTCGTAAGTATCATCATTGGTCACCACCAAACGATAGGTACTGCTCCTGCGCTTAAAAGTATTGTTAATATCTAAGTTTGCCATAATCTTGAATCTGTATAAAGGTACAACCTTTGCTTTATTTAAACAGAATATGCCGTATTTTTAAGGCGTTTTTAACCCTATGGTACAAGAAAGTAATTATCCTCAGTTTAAGCGCTTCATTTGCCTGACAGCAATGGGCTTACTGTTCCTTTGGAGCGGTCATACTTATGCCCAGGATACGACTAAATCCATCTTAGATATTAATAACTCAAAGCTGGTTAAAAAAGCCAATCAATTCTTAGATAGCAATCAGAAAAAAATCAATAATTTCTTTAATAAAAAAATTGAAACCGCCAAGGATGGGTTAAATAAAAAAACAAATTCACTGATCGAAAAAACAGGAATCAACGAGATAGATAAACCACTTCCTTATGAACGTTTATTAAATACAAAATATACCCTTGGTCGTCGAGCATATCAAAACACAGTGTCGCAGTTTAACTACTTATTTAATGCCGATATTACACTAGATGAGATCATCCAAAAAGCAAGAGCCAATCATGAAGATGATTATACTGAACTGCTCCCCTTTTATGATTACGATTTAAGCATCACTGCCAAAGAATCCATTGATTCTATCATATACAGGTGTAATGCAAATATTGTATTACATGATTTAAGGAGCAATTATGTAGATGATGCCTACTTATTATTGGCCAAAGCCTATTTATTTCATAAAGACTTTGATACAGCTGCAAGTATTTTGCAGTTTATCAATTACTCATTCTATGATAAAGAAGCTGGCGCAGATCAACCTATTGGAAGCAACCTGAATAAAACAGGCAAATTCAGTATTGCATCCGCAGAAGACAATCGTGCCTGGGAAAATAAAAATGTCAGAAATGAAAGTATGATCTGGCAGGCTAGGAATTATTTAGAAGCTGGCGAATTAAATGAAGGGATTAGTTTATTGCAGTTATTAAAAACAGACGCAGGCTTCCCAAAACGATTGCATCCTTTCTTATATGAACAATTGGCCTACGGATATTACTTGTCTGGCATAAATGATAGTGCGGCAAATTATCTTATTAAAGGATTAGACAATGCCCCAGACTTATTGACCAAAGCAAGATGGTCTTATCTCATTGCACAACTTTATGAAAAAGAACAAAAAATAGACCTTGCATATCAATGGTATAGAAAAGCTGGCGCAATTGCAGCCGACCCAATTATTGCAGTTTACGCAAGTATCTATATGGCTAGCATAGAGGCAAATCGCGGTGAAAAATCATGGGAAACCTTGGCCAACCAATTAGAGCGGATGTTAAAGAAAGATAAGTACCGACCTTTTGCAGATATCGTTTATTATGAAATGGCACAACTAGCCATGAGGAACAAAGCCACATCAAAGGCGAATCAATGGCTAATTGCATCCATTCAGAAAAATGAAAAAAATAGCAAACTAAAACAAAAATCCTTAATACAATTAGGCGCTTTAAACTATCAAGAGAATCATTTTTCGGTAGCTAAAATAGCTTATGATAATTTGAATGAAGTTTTAAAAAGCTACCCCAATTACGCTCAAATTACTTTAAGAAAAAAATGGATGACTCAAATTGCAAGCTTAGATGAAATGATTGCTAGAGAAGATACTTTGCAAATGATTTATAAAGCTCCTAAAATAAATCAAATACCCCTTGCTAAACAATGGCAAAAAAGAGCCGCATTCGCCGCTGTTCAAAACATGCAATTATTAGATGACCCAAATAAAAAAACAACTGAATCAGACAATATTGCCACAGTCAATAAAAACAATAGTCCCGGATATAGTTTTAGTAATGCATTTGCAAATAGCAATCCGACAAAACAAGTCGTAAAGTCTGACTTCTATTTTGACAATCCTCAGAATGTAAGTATGGGCGCTTCTAATTTTATAAAAAAATGGGGCGATAGACCCAATGTAGACAACTGGCGTAGAAAAACCAATATCCAATTAACAAAAAGCAATACTCCGATTGTCAATATGGATGGTATCAATAACAAAATATCCAATACCAATCTTGTGATTGAAAAAAACAAGCAGGATGCTCAACAGACTGATAGCACTGATGCGCTAACAGTCCAATTGATTCAAAACGATGCTGATTTTATAAAGTCCAATACCGCTTGGAATGAACATACCTTATCCTTAGCAAAAATATTTTTATACGAACTCGATGATTTTGAAAAAGCGCTGCCAAGATATCAAGCGGTGATTCAGAGAAATCTGGATCCAATTGCTACAGAAAGTGCACTGCTTGATTTAGCAAGCCAATACACGCATATTGGCCAATCCAATATATCTGATAGTATTATCCAAAACATTACCAAGCAATTTCCAGAGGGCAATTATATCCAAAAAAAGAAAGCAAAAGAAAACCTAGACCGTATTGATAAAAATAGCTCAGAAGCCTATTCATCTACTTATTTTCTTACACAAATTGGAGACTGGGATCAATTCAGTGCACAAATGGAAGTTGCTCAGAAATTATTTAAAGGCACTAAGTGGCAAATCCCTTTCCAGTTTCTAAAAGTTAAAATGTACGCTCAGCTAGGAAATGACAGTGTGGCAATTGTTTTATTAAATGAATTGATTGCACAAAATAAAAGCGAAATAATCAAGGCAAGAGCTAAAAACATCATCACTGAAATCAATAACAGAAAAGCAACCGAAGCCTATTTAGCTGCTTTGAAAATTGTGAAACCAATAAAGCAAGTGCTTGCCAAAGAAGAAGCCATCCTTCAAAATCAAGGTCCCGCCCTATCGTCAAAAAAAGACAGCAGTTATGTAATACTGAATAAAGCAGAAAATAAATCAACTACTAAACTATCTAAAGACACTGTTATTTCGGAGACCACATTGGCACAATTGGTATTCAGCAATGATAGTTTAGAGCAACATTATCTTGCATTACAAACAATGAATGTATCTCCTGTATTTGTTAAAGAGATTCAAAATGCATTCAAAGATGTCAATGCAGAAGAGTTCAAAAAACTAAACCTAGCTGTAACTTACGTTCAGTTTACAGACCAAAGTCATATTGTATGGATTGGTCCATTTATAAATGCTACAGAAGGGCTTCAATATATCAATAAAGTTAAACCTAGATTAAGTACAGAAATTATTTCGTTCATTGCTAAAAAACAATACGACTTAACTTTGATAGGAAAATCGAATATCGTTTTAATTACCAATCAGGAGCAA
>Ga0075464_10000530_pt1 | contig 16872 bp, 16 predicted proteins | sample DEB19_08_DNA_5_FD_75068 | JGI IMG/M metagenome (GOLD analysis project Ga0075464, IMG submission 75068) | Aqueous microbial communities from the Delaware River and Bay under freshwater to marine salinity gradient to study organic matter... | ecosystem: Environmental > Aquatic > Marine > Coastal ...
GATCAGGATCAGGGTCTCCTGAACCTTGTTCTGGAAGGCCTTGCTGTTCTTGCGAAGCAGGGCGATGTTGCCGTTGATCTTCTTGAGCGAAGTAGCGGCATCGAAGGCAGCGGCCTTGGGAGCAGCGGCCTTGGTCTTGGTCTTGGTCTTGGTCTTGGAAGTCATGGTTATCCCTTTCAGGTAGTCCGTAGTCCAGCAGCATTGCTGGTGTTGTCCCCGCGACTAGCGCGGGAACAGGTTTAGGCGTTATAATACGTGTTGAAGGCGTTGACGCTGGTCTGGTGCCGCGCCTTCAGTTCTTGGAAGGATGCCGAACGGTCGGCAAGGTGTTCCGGCTTCGAGAGAGCGAGGTATTCTTGCCGCAGCTTTTCGCGGTTATCGCGGGCATTCTTAGCGGCGGCAGCGATACGTTCAGCGACACCGCCCAGAGACTTCCAGCCGTTTTCAGTCATAATATGCATACATTCCTCCTTTGGACAACATCAGCAATGCTGAAAGGCCCTACTAGGGCGCACCTTCCGATGTCTTGCTCTCGCTATCTGCATGGGTGGAACGCACCCGCAGACCCGAACGGTGCCGCATAGGCGCAAGGAGTCTCCCTGCGTGTCCCCTGTAGGTGTAGCCTGTCAGTCCAGCCGTGAAGCGAGACTAAGCGACCACCCTTGCAGGTGCGGTAATAGGATGGATTGGCAGACCTAGCCTGAACGGGTTGCTAGTCCCGTGGTGACGTTCCATCCTTGGCCTAAGCCCTAGCCGTTCTGCCGTTGTCAGGCGGCAGACCGTGACGCAAGTTACCCTGCGATTAGACTGGTTAGGTCAGCCCTTCCGTGCCTGAGGATTCCTCTTAAAGAAAGCCTGCAGTTCCCGATCGGTATCGCCGTCTAGTCGGGCTAGGTTAGCGCATTCACGCAATCCGCCACCCTGAACCATACGGGTATAGCTGTCGGTTATCTTACTGTATGCGGTGGTACGCACCAGTTTGACCCGTTGGAGGTGGTCACGCACCACCGCTACCTCGCAGTTGTCCACCGCTAGGTTAGCCTTGACGCGTTTGCTCCTCTCGTGAGCGATGAATGCCGCCTTGCGTTCAGCTTGGATTGCTTCCCGCGTGGCTTGGGCACGCTTCGCCCGTTGACGACGACTTGCCATTACCAGTCTCCAGATTTTCGTGGCCGCCATAGGGCGTCCGCCGCGTCGGGGTTCGGGAGAGGCATCCGCCTGCCCTTCCGACAAATCCCTTATGCCACCTGGTATATGAACCCCAGATGAACACCTAATTCATAAGTGTATCAATTTGCATATCGTTATTCGATAATCCTTTCCGATTGTTGCCGGTTAGGGTTATAATGTTGCGTCACCATTAACCGGACATGAATAGGTTGTTCATCTTCCCTTTCCATTTGTTTCACCCAGGCTATTCGTTTGTTGCGCGTGACTTCGAGTCGCTTGTAATAATGTTGCGGGGAGGGGGGCATGGAACCGCTTGGGCCTGCTACGTAATTCAGGCGACCTCTCGGAATATATAAAAAAAACCATTTATATAAAAAAAGCCCCTCAGAAGGTCTCTGAGAGGTTCTACAATAAAAAGGCACCCTTCCATAGGGTAATGCCATAATCGTGCTGTACGGGCTTCCTAGGGCATTTTAGAGGGTATTCTTCGATATAGCCTCCCTACGGTCGGCCTCCGGACAAGGAATTCGCCCAAGATCTCCTAAATACCCTCTAGATACCCTCTTATAGGGTATTCTTTAATAGTAGTTTATAAATATACTATTAATAAATACCCTTCTATATAGTACTTATATATACTTATATATACTTATATATACTAATATACCCTCCCTGTACGGATATTATAACATATTTTTACAATTCTGTCAACTAAAAAATGTAAAATATACAAAAATACCCCTTCCCTGTACGGATTTTCATTTTCTTCTTGACAAACCTCCAAGAATATGGTATAATACAGTATAAGGTAGAGAAAACCTCCCTTTCAATTTCAAGGATTAACATGCCCTCTCAAAAGAACACCCCGGCGCGCCAGCGGGCACAAGCCAAGTACAACGCCAAGCCGGAACAAAAGAAGCGCCGCGCCGAGAGAAATGCCGCCCGTCGAAAGATGGAGGCCGCCGGTAAGGTCCATAAGGGTGACGGTAAGGACGTCGCGCACAGGAACAATAAAACCTCCGACAATTCGATGAAGAACCTTTCCGTGCAGGCGCCTTCCAAGAATCGGTCTTTCCCGAGGAACTCCAAGGCGAAGCGAAAGTGAATAATAGAGAAAAATTCGCCCATATCCCTGCAGATAAGGAACTGAATGCTCGTCAGCAGTATTTTGTCGAGGCCTACTTTGCTAATGACTATAACGCTGCCGAAGCAGCCCGTATAGCAGGATACTCACAGGCTAACGCCAATAAGATCGGCCATGAACTTCTGTCGAAGCCGCATATTAAAGCAGCTATCCAGAAGAGAGCCGACGAAAAGTTAAAAGAAATCTCCCTCACAGAAGAATACGTCGTACGGAAATTAGTACGTACCATCGAGAAAGCCGAGCAGGATAACAATCTTGCCGCCGTTCTACGGGGAATTGAATTAGCCGCTAAGAATCTTGGTATGCTTCGTGACCGTACGGAGATCACCGGTAAGGACGGCGAAGCCATTAAATACGAAGAGATTCAGAATGAAGCCGCAGATTTCGCCCGCACAATATCTCGCATCGCTACCAGAGATGGAGCGGGAGAAGATCCTCTCCGAGTTATCACCGGAGGTAAAGGCTAGGTTAAAGTATGAGTGGACTTTCTGGGCAAGACCTAATCAACTTCCGCCGGAGGGCGATTGGGCGACTTGGCTTATCCTTGCAGGACGAGGTTTCGGAAAGACCCGAACCGGAGCAGAAACTATCCGAGACTGGGTTTGTGGAACTACTCCCTTATCAGCCGGTAAATGCTCTAGAATTGCTCTCGTTGCTGAGACGGCTGCAGACGCGAGAGACGTCATGGTCGAGGGTGAATCCGGTCTTCTTGCCGTTCATCCACCTGATTTCAAGCCGACGTACTCCCCTTCGCTCAGACGAATTACTTGGCCTAATGGTGCGGTGGCAACCCTATATAATGCCACTGAACCCGATCAGCTTCGAGGACCCCAGCACGACGCGGCATGGTGTGACGAGCTCGCCAAGTGGAGATACTGCCAAGAAACATGGGACCAGCTCCAGTTCGGACTCCGACTAGGGGATTTCCCTAGGACGATCATTACTACGACTCCTCGACCCCTCCCACTGATTCGTAAGCTCGTCAACGACCCGAAGGTTGCTGTCACGAGAGGTGCGACGTGGGATAACAAGGCTAACATGCCTGAGTCCTTCATCAAGGAAATCGAAGATAAGTATGCCGGTACTCGCCTTGGTAGACAGGAACTCGAAGGGGAAATCCTCGACGATGTTCCGGGTTCTCTCTGGTCTCGAGAACAACTCGATACCTACCGTCTTCGCGAAGCCCCGGAAGATCTCGAAAGAGTAATCGTCGCTGTCGATCCGGCTACCTCAAACGAAGAAAACTCGGACGAGACTGGTATTGTTGTAGTAGGCTTCTCTAGGGATGCCGACGGTTACGCCAGAGGGTACGTCCTAGAAGACGGTTCTATGAAAGGCAAACCCGAAGAGTGGGCCAAGAAGGCCGTCACTCTCTATCGTAAATGGGAAGCCGACAAAATCGTAGCTGAAAAGAACCAAGGCGGTGATATGGTCTCTGCCGTTATTCGTGCAGTCGACAGAAGTATTCCCTTGAAACTCGTCCATGCCTCTAGGGGTAAGGTCGTCAGAGCTGAACCGATCTCCGCCCTGTACGAACAAGGTCGTGTCCACCATGTCGGTCGATTCGACAAGCTCGAGGATCAGATGTGCCTTTTCAGTATCGATAATATTAGATCCCCCGCTATGGGAAGTCCCGATAGAGTCGACGCCCTTGTTTGGGGTTTGACGGAGATCTTTGATAAGCTAACCGGTCGTCGCCGTACTCCGAAAGAGTCGACACCCGAATACAAGTTAAATCCGGTACGTCCCGGACTTGAACACACTACTACTGGCTGGATGGCTGGATGAAAGGTAACACATGGAAGTAAACACCGGGCTTCCGAAGGAAATGGATGACGCCCGTACTTTAGACGTTATCCAGTTCGGTTCGGAGCAACTTAACGATATCCCTAAGAAGAGTTATGTCCCTGATGGATACGACTCCGAGGAAGAATATCTGAAATGTCTTCGAGAGGATTACGAAGCCGATCTTCAGGCCGATGAAGAAAATCGTCGAGAAGGTCTAGACGACAAGAAGTTCGCCGCTGGTGAACAGTGGGACCAAAAGGTTCTCGAGCATCGACAGGGCCTACCTTGTTTAACTGTCAATACTATCCCCCAATTTACGGCACAGCTCGTAGGCGACTGGAGGCAATCTAGAAACGCAATCAAGGTTCTTCCAGGGGAAGACGGGGATACGGAAATCGCCTCTATCAGAGGGGATCTGATTCGTTCAATCGAATACAAATCTCGCGCAGACCGAGTCTATGACGCCGCTTTTGAATCGCAGGTCACCTGCGGAGACGGGGCTTTTAGAGTCGCGGTAGAGTACGCCAGAGACGACGTCTTTGATCAGGACGTTTTTATCCGACCCATCGACGATGCTTTTTCTGTCGTCTGGGACCGTATGTCAATTGATCCTACAGGTAGAGACGCCCGGCATTGTTTTGTCGAAGACACCATCCCCCGTAAGGAATTCGAACGTAAGTTCAAGGACGTTAATCCTAGCGAGCTCTCCCGTACGGAATCTCGAGACTTATCGTCTAGGGGTTGGCTCGATAACAAGACTGTCCGGGTTGTTGAACATTGGAGGATGATTGAAAGAGATCGACTCCTTGGTCTTTTTGCTGACGGATCCATTCAGGTCCTTGGTAAGGACGCAGATGACCTCGTGGGTCGCTTAGGGGCTCCTATCAAGACTCGTATTGCCCCATGTCTTTATGCTCAGATGCACCTCACAACGGGTTGGAAGATTCTCTCTGGGCCGTACGAATATAAATTAAACCGACTGCCGGTTATCCGTATGTCCGGTCGCGTCACAAACGTCGGGGGTAAGAGAGTCCGTTACGGGCTTGTCCGTTTCATTAAGGACCCGGCCCGGTTACGGAACTTCTGGCGAAGTGTTGCTGCAGAGCAGTTAGGGTACGCCCCTAAGGCTCAGTGGATGGCTACGGAGGACGCAGTCGAAGGACGAGAGGACCAGATCCGCAAGGCCCACATGACTAGAGATCCTCTCTTAGTCTTTAACAGCGAAGCGGTCTTTGGACAGAACGTACAGCGAATCGATCCTCCTCAGATTCAGATGGCGCTTCTCAATGAAGCGAATATTAATACCCAGGATATGAAGGACGTCACGGGTATCCATGACGCTTCTCTTGGTATTAAGTCGAATGAGACTTCTGGTAAGGCTATTATAGCCCGTCAGAAGGAAGGGGACATCGCCTCACTTACCTTCTACGATAACGGTAACGCCGCTCTACTCGAAGCGGGTGACGTCATTAATCAGTTAATCTCCCAGATCTACGACGGTACGAGAATCGTCCGTTTGATCGGTGAAGACGAAGCTCCTAAGTTGATGAAGATCAACGATCCGATGGATCCGAAGAGTCCTAATCTTGCTACTGGTAATTACGACGTCGCGTTGTCGACAGGAGCGAGTTATACTACTCGTCGCGCTGAAGCCGCTGAAGCAATGATGCAGGCTATCCAGGTCTGGCCGAATCTCATTCAGGTCGCTGGCGATATCGTTGCCAAGGCCCAGGATTGGCCGGGGGCGGATAAGCTTTCTGAACGACTGAAGAAGACTATTCCTCCACAGTACCTAGATCCCGAGGATATGCCTGAAGGGGCTCCGGTCCCTCAGATTGATCCTGCGGAGGTCGAAAAGGGTATGAAAGAACTCGAAAAGCTCCGTCTTGAAAATCAGACTCTCAAAATTGAGATGAAGAATAAGGAGAAGGAACTTGAGATTGCAGAATACAACGCGGAGACGCAACGTATTCGTGCCCTGTCTGATCATCAGGTAGACGCCAATCAGATGGAAATGGATGCAATTCAGAAGATTCTAGACGAATCTGAAAGAGAATACCAACGTGATCTTGAGGAAAAAACTCAAGATCAAGAAACCGACTCGTACTGAGTCTCTCGTCCCTTAGGAGAAGCCTCTTCCTAAGACAAGACGCTAATTTTGAGGCAATCGGTTAAAGGACCGCAAAAGCTAAATGGTTGATAACACCACCGTCGCCGTAGATACTGACAATCTTGCTGATTTTGAACTGCTGCTTTCTGGTAAGGCCTCTCCGGCTGGACCTGAGGCTGCTTCGGAGGCTCCCGTAGAGCACGAATCTGAAGATGTAGCACCGGAGACTCCCGAGAATAATCCCCTCGCACCGAGCGATGAGGGCGAAGCTGACGAACTAGAGGACTCCGATGATGAGTCTTCGACTTTCAAGCTTAAGCCTAAGAAGAAGACTGCTCAGGAACGGATTGACGAAGTCATTGCAAAGCAGAGAGCTGCCGAACGAGAGAGGGATGAGCTTAGAGCTCAGCTCGAGGCTAAGAAGGCCGCAGAAGCAGAACCTGTCGCAAAGACTGAGAATGCAAAGACGGTATCGGATGATTCCGAGCCGACCCCCGACGACCTTGATGAAAATGGCGAACCGAAGTACCCTCTCGGGGATTTCGATCCGAAGTACGTCAAGGACCTGATGAAGTATACCTTCGAGAAACAGGCTTCCGAAGCTAAGGCGAAAGCTGAAGCAGAAAAGCAGATGGCTCTCGAAGAGCAGGCGAAGGCCGAGCTAGTTAGCAATTGGCAGGAAAAAATTGCCAAGGTTGAAGAGACTCTCCCCGACCTGCACGAAAAGGGTATGAAGCTGGAATCCGCCTTCTCCGGACTTGCTCCGCAGTATGGCGAATACCTTGCTCACGTCATTATGTCGTTGGATAATGGACCGGAAGTTCTGTATTACCTGTCCGACCATCTAGATGAGGCCCGTGCTCTTGTTGAGGCTGGCCCACAAAAAGCAACCATCGGCCTAGGCGAACTGAACGGAATGTTCAAGAAGCGGGCTGAAACACCGGTCAAGGTCTCCAAGGCCCCCGAACCACCCACTAATCGTGCCCGAGGTACGAACGGTCGGTTCGATGTTCCTGACGATACCGACGACCTAGAAGCCTTTGCGAAGAAATTTTACGGGAAGTAATTCCCCTCGCAAGGCCGTAGAAAAGGAAAAATAAACTATGGCTACTGTAACTGTCACTCAGCAGAAGCTGGTGATGAACACTTTCGCGACGATCTTTCAGAATAACCTGATTGCCGCTGATGTCACGGCGTGGAAGCAGCACGACGCTGAAATGGATGACCGTAACGGTCTGCAGGTGATCGAACAGGTCGGTCCCCGCTACAATGTCACTGAAACGACTGACGGTGTTAAGGATCTTAGCTCGGGCGTGCAGGACACTGTGTTCGGCTCTGAAATCTTCAAGGTCAATAAGACCTTCGGCACCAGCATGGGCTGGGGAGACTTCGTTAAGATCCGCGACATTGGTTCGGCTCGCGAATCGGAAGCTCTTAAGTCGGCTGCTCAGCAGCTTGCTGAAAAGATCGACTCGTATATCCTGAAGACGGCAGTCCTCGCCTCGAACAACTGGGTCGGTACCTCGGATGGCGTTACCGTCGCTGGTCACGACGACGTCGCTCGTGCGTATACCCGGCTTAAGGAAGAGGGCGTCGACGATACGGACCTCCGTATGGTCCTGTCGTATGCTGACCGAGAAGCTCTTTCGACCTCGATTCTTGCTTATCCGGCTACTGACTCGCTTGCGACCGGCGCTTTCCGGCGCGGTTTCGAAGGCGAGATCAACGGCATTCCGACGATGTTCACTCAGCAGCTTCCGGCCCTGACTGTCGGTTCCCGTGTTGCTTCGGGCGCTGCCGCTATGAACGGCGGTACGCAGGAGAAGAACTACGTCGATGTCGCGACCTCGAGCGCTCCGGGTTATTATATGACCCAGACGATTTCGATTGATGGTCTGACTGGTACGCAGACGATTAAGGACGGTGAAGTCTTTACCATTGCTAACGTCTACGCATGGGACAACCGTGCAGGCGTTTCGACTGGCCGACTTCAGCAGTTCCGAGTCGTCGGTGACCATGCCGCTACTGCGGGGGCTATCGCTGCCCTTCGGATCTTCCCGGCGATCATCGTCCAAGGCTCGAATGACGTCAACACTGCTCATGCGACCGTCGACTCGTCTCCGGGTGCCACTGCCGCGATTACCTTCGTCGGTACCGCTTCGACGACTTATCGTCCGCGTGCGATCATCCAGAAGAATGCCGTTGTGGTTGATACCGCTTCGCTTATTCTGCCTGCCACTGGCACTGCTAGCCGTATGAACCTCAGTAAGGTTCCTCTGTCGGTCCGTATGTGGCAGCACAGCGACTTTGCGACTGGTGCGCACAGTGTTCGATTTGACGTGGCATTGACTGCTAACGTACGAGAACGTAGGCGCATTGTCCGTCTCAACGGCGTCGGCTAATCTACTCGAGGGGGGTCTTCGGATCCCCCTCTCCTATCTGGAGAAGACATGACTACTGTATCGCAACTCATCACTGACGCATACCGCGAAAGCAATCTCATCGCCGTTAATTCGTCTCCGACGAGTCCCGAACAGACCGAAGCTCTCCGTCTCCTGAACAGAGTGGTTAAGTCTCTTTTCGGAAATGAAATGGGCGACCCTCTGGACACGATCCCTCTCGGGAAGGGAAATACCCAAACTCCGAGCAATGTCCCTTTTTATATGGATGACATGCTGGACTATTACGTACCGAAGAATACTCTTCTTCAATGTAACTTAGAAAATCCTGTTACCGTTCGACTCGATCCCTCTCCGCAAGACGGGAGTCGACTTCATGTCGTTGACGCAAGCGGGAACTTCGCCACGAACTCTCTGACGATCTATGGAAATGGTCGCCTCATCGAGAATTCTACAAATATAACTGTTAGCGTCAATGGTCTATCCCGTCAGTGGTTTTATCGTAATGACCTTGGGACGTGGGTTCGTCTCTCGGACCTCGAACTCTCGGATGAGAGCCCTTTTCCAGAAGAGTTCGATGATCTGCTCATTGGGCAGTTAAGCCTTAGGATCGCCCCCCGACAAGGAGTTTCTCTCAGTGAAGCCACGGGAGCCACTCTCCAGAGGCTTGAAAAGAAATTCCGGGCCAAGTACAAGCAGTCTCAAGAAGTTCCTTCGGAACACGCTTTGACTCGTTTACCCAGTAGAAAGCTTTACGGTTTCAGCGGAACGACTAACGCCTTTGAAAGAGGCCTTCCCAAATGGTAATGTCTGTAACTTTCTTCCCTAGCCTTGCGGCTCGACAAGTAGCTGCCGAACCGGTTATCACTCTAAAAAATAGATACGCAGAAAAGAACCCTAGATTAAATGACACAGATGTTAGTCTTATCTCGCGGCCTCGTCTTAAGAAGTTTGCTGAAGTTGGAACCGGACACATCAGAAAAGTATTTTCTACCCCTGGTGTGTTTGCTGACGATCTCTTTGTAGTATCCGGCACAGACCTCTATCGAGGGGGTACTGACGGCGTCTTTACTCTGATCGGGACAATCTCTACGACTATTACGGGCGATGTCTCGATGTGTGCCGTGGCTCCTATTGGAACTACCCCGGCCTTCCTATATATCGCCGAAGGCGGAGTCCTGTGGGTATACACTGAAGATGGGCAGGCCATGGGTCATTTAGATGTCACAGGAGCTATTGCTGATAATGACACAGTACAAATTGATACGGTGTATTATAAGTGGACGACTGGTTCTGTCGATACTGGTACTCCTAACGGCACGTCAGGGACCCCATACTTAGTAGCTAAAGGCTCAAGTAATGGCGAAGCCATGACTAACCTCTACAACGCCATCAATCTAACCGGCAACAAAGGTGTGGATTACTCCACGACTACTGTCGTTCATCCTACGATGTACGCCGGAAGTGTTTCCTCGACTGACTTATATGTCTACGCTATTGACTACGGTATCAGTGGAAACGGTAAGAGTCTTACTGAGACATCTGCCAATGCTACTTGGACTGCGGCCACGACTGCTGGCGGCGGGTTAGACCAGATCAGGCAGGTCATGGTTCCTGATGATTCAGGGGCTATCTCCGTAGCTCAGATTAACAGTTATGTCATTGTGGTGCCCGTACAGACTGAGTCTATTAACGGCAGGTTTTTCTGGATTAACCCAGGTGAGGCGAAGATCGACCCTACTGACTTTGCTACTGCCGAACGATCCCCGGACGGGATTAATCAGGTTATTGTCTTCGGAGAAATGTTCTGGCTCATGGGTCAGAATACTACAGAACCTTGGATTACTACCGGCGACCTCACTACTCCTGTCGAGAGATTCAAGGGAATCTTGTATGACCGTGGTGCATGGGCGGGTACAGCCGTACAGGTGAAAGACAAATTAATCACTATCGACGAAGACGGTGGTGCTTGGGTTATCTCTGGAGGGGCTCAACGAATCTCCACCCCAGAGGTTGAAGAAAAGATCCGCAGAGCGATTCAAAGGGCCGCTCTCCTAACTTAAGGAACGAAATGTCTATTCAATTCATGGACAACTTCCAGTGCTATGGAACGTCGATTACTAATATGCTCGACGGCCTGCCTTGGTCGGTCATCACCGGGTCTTTGGCGACTGACCCAGATCCAACTGCTTCGGGTCGCGTATTCCGACTCTCTAGTAGCAATAGTAACTCGAATACCACTGATACTCGCCTATCCCTGCCTTCCCACACTGATGTAGTGGGCGTGGGTTTTAGGTACTTTATGAACAACCTGCCTGTCGGATCCGGGTACCGATCCAGCATCTTGGCCTATCGTGATTTTTATAATGAGAAGATTTACGATTGGCTTATCGAGACTAATGGGGCCCTATCACTGTACGATACTAAGAGTGGTGCGACATTAATCGCAACTACTGGTAATCCGGTTATTATGCCTAAGAGCTGGTTCCATTTCGAGTTCCGTGTCGATCTTGCGACTGGGACTTACGAAGCTAGAATCGAAGGTGTCACAGTTCTCTCGGGCACTGGCCTGACTCATCTAGAAGACGTATACTCTTTAGGCTTTACCAGTAGACAGAATCTCTTTACGAATGATTCTCAGAATTATATGAAGGATTTCCTTGTATGGGACGACTCGGGCTCGAATAACAACTCGTTTGCCGGTCCGGTCGGAATCTTCCTTCTAAGGGTCGATGGTGATGTCTCTTCCGGGTGGAGCCGTTCAAGCGGTAGTACAGATTTTGGTCTACTGAATGAAACGACGCCGGACGATGCGTCTTATATCTACGCTGGTGATGCCCCTCCTAGCGCTTCTATTATGACCTTGGAGAATCTTCCAGCGGACATCGTGGCTGTCCGAGCCTTGCAGACTGTCGCTAGGTCAAAGAAGTCTGACGGGGGTGAAGCGCGGCTTCAAATCTCTCTGTTGTCGAACGGAGATGAAGACCTTGGCGCTGATCATAGTATTACCACTGCATTCAAGTATTGGTGGGATATCTCAGAACTTGATCCGGATACTGGAACGCTCTGGAATCCTATTGCGGTTAATTCTGCTACGATCAAGGTTAATCGAACTATCTAAGGATAAGAAATGGCTGCAACCACCACTGACGTCTCTCAAGTCTTTACACTGGGGACCGGAGAGTATAACGGGGGTTCCCTCCTAGCTACACAGGCTTACGTCCTCGCTGCAGCAATCTGGCCAGCAGAAGCCGTAAGTGTATCGCAACTCTATAAACTAGCGGCTGCGGCTTCTTCTAATACGATTACGAACTCTCAGACGTATGTCTTAGCGGCTTGTCTCGGAAGAACTGAAGATCCTAGGGTTAGAGCTTGGACGTACACTCTCGACGGGCATGACTTTTATGTCTTACGTCTTGGGTCTGAAGAGACTATAGTATTCGACGTCTCTACCGGGCAGTGGTCGACTTTCGGCTCAGGGTATGGTCCTTTGTGGCGGGCTTTTAATGGGCAGAACTGGCTCGGAGCTGACGGCCTTGCAGGAACGTACGGTAGTAATATCATCGTGGGGGATGACGGAAATGGTTCGCTGTATTTTCTAGATCCCGATGAAGATTTCGATGATGATCCTTTACTGGGTTCTGAAGTCCAAAGGGAGTTTGAAAGAGTAGCTATCGGGCAAGTGCTCGCTAAGGGCTATGACGCTCAAAGATGCTTCGGAGCCACTGTCCTAGGCAGCATCGGTACACAGGCTGAGGAAGATATTCCCTCGAGAACGGTCACTTTGTCTATGTCTGACGACGTAGGAAGATCATACACCGACCTAGGGAATATCATTATCCCTTATGACGAATATTACACCCGTCTGAATTGGCGGTCTCTTGGAAGTATTCGGTATCCCGGTAGACTTTTCAAAGTCGTTGACATCGGTGCGTTGCGCCGTATCGACGGACTAGAGGTAGAAGATGGCTCTTAAACTACAAGAACTTCAAGCTCGTGAGGCCATTACCAATCCTGACGGTACTCCTAGTAGGTACTTCTTACAGTACCTCCGGAGTCGAGGAGGTGCTTTAACGGACATAGAAGCCGAACTCCTCAATGCTATCGAGTTACTTCAGAATAAAGTCGACAAGACCACCCAAGTAATCGCGGGAACCGGTCTTACGGGCGGCGGAGCCCTCTCTGGGAACGTCACTCTTAACGTCAGTATTAACGACGCACTTAACACCTTATCTACCACTCACGGTAGTGTACTTTATAGGGGCGCTGGAGGGTGGTCTGCGCTTCCTCCTGGTACGTCTGGGTACGTCCTGCAAACCAAAGGGGCTGGCCTAGACCCAGCGTGGGAGCCTGATGCCCACGGAGCTGGTGGTGGGGGTATTCGACCCTCTATTGTGCAGTCCGCTTCATCGGCTGGTAACTCTGGTGGTGTGACCTTTTCTGTCGCGCCTACGCCCGGAAATCTTCTTGTCTGCGTCGGCACGCACTGGAACAATATTGCAGCCACGGCAGTCAGCGCAGGCTGGACCATTATGAACAACCGCAATGGTTCGAGTACTGACGGTAACTTCATCGGAACGAAGATAGCCACGTCGGCGGATACCGCTAGCATCTCTGTGTACGGGAATGTCGCGGGCTGCTGCATGACTATCTTTGAAATCCAGAATTCTTCTGGGGTGATGTTTCTTCCTTGGAACGACATTCAGGAGCAGACCGGCCTGACTACGACGACGCTCAACATGGGCATCCCAAGAGACAACTGTCTGCTCGTTGGAGCTGTCGCTACCGTATCAGCTAATACCGCCCCCACCAGCATCACCGGGGCCACCGCAGGGACTACGGTAACTGGCACTTCCTCTAACGCTTCCCCGAGGCAGGTTACTCCATTCACCAATAACTCAGTGAGCAAGGGGGCGCAGAATGTCGTCGCTACTTATGCCGCTAGTCCCAGATCTTACGGTTTCGGGGTGGTGGTCTTACCTGTATGATGTTTAGAACAAGGGACCCGGAGGTGGTGAGAGAAGCTGCTTCGATGTATGACGGAGAAATCGAAGGGCTTAACCCCGAAGAGTGGTCGGCTGACGATAGGAACATTATTCTTACCGATGGTCTTGGAAATACCAATCTCTTGGAGTACGTAAAGCCGGGTGTGTATACTGGTCACGTCTTCTACAAAGCGAGGGGCAAGACCGCCGTAGCTTTAATGGTCGAGGCACTGAACAAGACGTTCTCAGAATATCCAGTAGAAGTCATCGTTGGATTGACTCCTATCGAAAAAGTTGGCGCGAGATGGTTATCGCGTAGGGTAGGTTTCAAAGGCCATGGAATAATCAAAACGGTTATCGGGCCTTGTGAAATCTTTATTATGACAAAGGAGTCGCGATGAGCGGTATATTCGGCGGGAAAAAAGAATCCAGTAAGTCGTATAACGTCAACAACCAAATGCTCACTAACTCTCTCGGCGGTACCACAGGCGCCGTAGGGGAGAGTTATAACGCAATCAAGGCATTGCTTGGCGGAGATTCTTCTGGTTTTAACAGATACAAAGATGCGGCTGGATATAACTTCGCCGCACAGCAGGGATCCCAAGGAGTTCTTGCTAACGGGGCTGCCCGAGGTCTTCTTAGATCCGGATCGACCGGTAAAGGCCTTGTCTCCTTCGGACAGAAGTTGTCGGATCAATATCTAGATAGCTACCTGCAGAGACTTAACGGAATGGGGCAACTCGGTTTAGGGGCTGCGGGTGTTCTCGCTAATACCGGTCAGGTCAGCGAGTCGAAGAGTAAATCGAAACCCGGTATTGCGGGTCTTCTCGGCGGTCTCTTAGGAGGGATTGGAGCAGGTTAATGAGTTTCTTAGAAGAACTTTTCAGTGCGTATGGGGATAACTATCGTAACCCTTCTATGCCGGAGGGGGTTCCAGCAGGAGCTGTTCCTGCCCCGAGGGTAAATGTACGTGACCCTAATGAACCAACGGGACGTTTCGGTGTACGCGGAAACCTCCGGGATATCATAGGTACTCTCGGCGATGCATTCCTAATTCAAAGTGGGAATAAACCAATCTATAGCGAAGCTCGTCGTAACGAGAGGATCGCCGAGGCTATGGGAGGGTTCTCTCAAGACCCTGACACCGCAATTGCTAATGTCAGTAAATACGACAGGGCGTTAGGGCAAGACTATTCTCAGCAGTTAGACCAGAGTAGGGCTAAGCTCGCGGAAGAACAAAGACTACGCCAAAAATTACAGTTCGACCAAGAAGGTACTTTCAAAGAGCGAGTAGCTGGATTGCTTTTACGCTCTAACGACAAGACCTACGGCCCGATGCTTACAAATATGAGGGAACGCGCTAAGGCCCTTGGGTTAGAGGGGGTTTTGGAAGGTCTTCCTGCGGCATATGATCAAGGTGCCGTCTCAGACTGGTCTATGGGTAGTATGGCCCCTAAAGATCAGGTCGATGCCGACTATAAGGCAAGAAGCCTTGAGAGTCTCGACCAGAATCGTAGAGATCGTTTAAATCTCGACGAACGTAAGATGGTCACTGACGCTCGTATGAAGGCTGCCGGTATGCGAATGGACGCCGCTAAATTGACTTCTAACGCCCGTATGAATGCCGCCCGTATTGGTGAACAAGAACAGCGGAATAACGCCATCAATAATCGACCTTCCGGAAAGGCCGGAGGTATTCCTAGACCGGGTAGAGGAACTCCTCCCGGAGGTACCCCGGCCCAAACAGGTGGGGCCAACGGTCCATACGGCAAATACGTAAACCAAAATGGTATCACCTATCGCTGGGACGGTAAGACTTACGTTCCCTTCAAATAATTAAGGAAATAAATGCCCTTCGATCCTAATCAGCCGTTCGATACTTTGGACGGTCCCATTGAGAAGACTCCGGCACCGGCTCGTCCGGCTGCAACGGTCTCTGACAAGGCTCCCTCTTTCAATCCGAACGGACAGTTCAAGGCTTTCGACGTACCTCCTGTAGAAGACGTTGAATCTGTAGCTAAGACTCTCTACCCCGGAGTAAACATCGGCTCTACTTATAGACCGCCGAACCACCCCTTGACTATTAAGAATCCCTCCAGTCTTCACAGGACTCCGGGAGCCATTGATGTCGCAGCGATTCCCGGTATGACTTTTGATGATTACATCAAGGGGTACAAGGACGCAGGGTATAATATCCTTGAAGCAATCGACGAGTATAAGAACCCGTCGCCTTGGGCTACCGGAGGGCATTGGCATGTCGTTCTAGGTAAGGATCCCGAGGCGACTTCGGGCGCCCAGTTTGATCCTAGCAAACCGTTTGAAGTTTCAGACACTCCTCCGACCTCTCCTAAGAAAATCGATCAAAATGTCTCGGTAGATATCAATCAGGAAGGCTCTGGAACTCTCTCTGGGGAGACGGGGCTCACTGGTAGGGAGGCCGAGCAAAAGGGTTGGATTTCTACCTTTATAGCTAAGAACGCCAAGACCAGTAAATTTGACGATCTCGTCTCTGAAATCGATGGGAGATACCCAGGCTTTACTCAGGCTCCGGGCAATTTAGTCGCTCTTAGATTTTACTACAACCAGACCAAAGACGGTAGGAAGACTCCTATGAACTGGGTCTCTCCGGAAAGAGATCCAAACGAAGTCCAGGGTGAGGACATTGTAGTAGAAGGCAAGAAGGCGGCTCCGTACGAGACGGAACTGAAGTATCTGTCCGATCAGTACAAGAGGGCTGCTCAGGAGGGTTTCCCCGGTCTCGTTGCAAGAGAGGCCCAGGCTCTTCTGAATCCCGAGCTTAGCCGGGAAGACATCGCAGAAGCGCAGAAACTCCTGCGTGAAGAGTTAGATGCGAGTATCGCTAACTCTTACGTGGATGAGACCATTACCGGAGATATCGGGGGTTTCACCGCCGGTATGCTTGGTTCTGCCGGACCGGAATATTTCCTTCCTGGGTCTATGGGCCGTACGGCAGGTGGTAGGATTATGTCTGCCGCAGGTCTTAACGCAGGTACGGATGCAGTCTATCAGGGCGCTGACGTCGCGGCTGGTGTACAGGATGAGTTCTCTCCGACGAAGGGTGTTATGTCTACCCTCGCTGGTACGGCCTTTCAGGGTTTAGGCGAAGCCGCCGCTAAGGTCGCTAATAGATTCGGAGGCATCGCTGAAGATGGCTTGTCGGGTAGTGTTACGGATGACCGTCCGGAAATCAAGACCAACGACGGAAGTACTATTACTATTCTTCCTGAGAGGTATACCCACTGGGACGGCAAGGCC